>ERZ1034365.395-NODE-395-length-24166-cov-7.358172_pt1 | contig 24166 bp, 16 predicted proteins | sample MGYA00520615_ERZ1034365 | MGnify/ENA primary metagenome ERZ1034365 (study PRJEB33736, sample SAMEA104284505) | Azolla filiculoides | biome: Urban; feature: Water surface; material: Ditch water | place: Netherlands | collected 2015-10-28 | depth 0-0.1 m ...
TGCCAGTACCACGTGGCGCATCCGGGCGGGCGCAGTTTCGACACCTTCCCGGTCAATGCCTTCGAGGCCGAAAGCCGTCGTCTGGCCCGCTTCTTCCGCTTCGGCCACACGCCGGGCAAGATGCAGGTCAAGGCGCCGGAGGTCAGCGCCGAGCACCCGTTTACGTTAGACTTGCGGCGGTTTTAATTTCACAACGGGTTGACCGCAGAACAGGCCGGAAACGGCCTGTTTTAGCTAGAAAAAGACTAAATGGCTCGCACCCTCCTCGCAATCTATCCCCATAGTCCTCGCCGCTACGACGAAATGTTGGCTGCTGACGGCTCCGTGCGTCCGCACTGGAACCAGTTCCTGAGCCATCTCGATGCGGTGACGCCGGAGGAAATGCGGCGCCGCCTCGATTTTTCCGAGCAGCGCATCCAGGAGAACGGCGTCACCTACAACGTGTACGCCGATCCCAACGGGGCCGACCGGCCGTGGGCGCTCGATCCGCTGCCGCTCATCATTCCGCCCGACGAGTGGGCCGAGCTGTCAGCGGCTGTCGCCCAGCGCGCCACTCTGCTCAACGCCATCCTCGACGATCTCTATGGCGAACAGACCCTGCTTGCCGAGGGCCTGTTGCCGCCGGCGCTGGTCTATGGCCAGCACGGCTACCTGTGGCCCTGTCGCGGTGTCAAGCCGCCGGGCGGGATCTGGCTGCACAACTACGCCGTCGATCTGGCGCGTTCGCCCAACGGTCGCTGGTGGGTCATCGCCGACCGCACGCAGGCGCCGTCGGGGGCGGGCTATGCGCTGGAAAACCGGCTCATCGTCTCGCGTGTTTTTCCGGAAATGTTCCGCGACCTGCGCGTCCAGCACGTCGCCGACTTCTTCCGCGACCAGCTTGACGGCCTGACGGCGCTGGCCCCGGTCGAGGGCGACGAGCAGCCGCACATGGTCCTGCTCACCCCCGGCCCATACAACGAAACCTATTTCGAGCACGCCTACCTGGCCCGCTACCTCGGCTTTCCGCTGGTCGAGGGGCAGGACCTCACGGTGCGCGGCGAAACCGTCTATCTGAAGACCCTGCGCGGTCTCAAACGGGTCCACGTCATCCTGCGTCGGCAGGACGATGCCTATTGCGACCCGCTCGAACTGCGCGGCGAATCGGCCCTTGGCATTCCCGGCCTGCTCAACGTGGCGCGCGCCGGGCGGGTGGTCATCGCCAATGCGCTGGGCAGCGGCCTGCTCGCTTCCGGTGCGCTGATGGGCTTCCTGCCCGCCATCTGCCGCCACCTGCTCGGCGAAAAACTGGCCATGCCCTCGGTGGCGACCTGGTGGTGCGGCGAAAAGCCGGCCCTCGACTACGTCAAGGAAAACTTCGACGACCTCGTCATCAAGCCGGCCTACCCGACGCAGCAGATGGAACCGGTCTTCGGCAATGAACTCAAGGGCGAGGCGCGGGCCGACATGCTGCGGCGGATCGAAGCCCGGCCCCATGCCTACGTCGCCCAGGAAATGGTGAACCTGTCGCAGGCGCCGACCTGGAGCAAGGCGCATGAACGTCGTCTGCTCGCCCGTCCGGTCGGCCTGCGCGCCTACGCGGTGACGACGCCGGACGGCTATTCGGTGATGCCGGGCGGTCTGGCCCGGGTGACCACCGGCGCCGGCGCCCGCATCATTTCCATGCAGCGCGGCGGTGCCTCGAAGGATGCCTGGGTGCTGACCAATGGTCCGGTCAGCCAGTTCTCCATGCTCAAGCCCTCGGTCAGCGTCCGTGACCTGGTCCGGGCCGGTGCCAACCTGACCTCGCGGGTCGTCGAAAACCTGTTCTGGCTTGGCCGCTATTCCGAACGTTTCGACGACAGCGCCCGCATGTTGCGCGTTGCGCTGTCGCGTGTCGTCGTCGGCGGCGGTCAGAAGACCAATGTCGTTGTCGCGGCCATGGACCTGGCCCGGCACCTGGGTGTCCTGCCCGAGCTGGGTGAGGATACGGAAGTCAAGGAAGGCAGCGAGCACGAGTTGCTCGAAGCCATCTACGATCCCGAGCAGCCCGGCAGCCTGGCCTGCAATATCCGCTCGCTGATGTGGTCGGCGACGCATGTCCGCGAACGCCTTTCGCTCGACCACTGGCATTCGCTCAACCGCCTGCAGCGCGACCAGCAGTCCGCACTCAAGGTGCATCCGACCCTGACCGAGGCCATCGCCTTCCTCGACCGCGTGCTCGGCGTCTCGTCCTCGCTGACGGGTTTTGCCATGGACAACATGACGCGCGACGATGGCTGGCGTTTCCTCATCATCGGCCGCCGCCTCGAGCGACTCTCCTTCCTGGCCATGACGGTGGCCCACTTCCTGCGCATGCCCTCGGCGCGTGGTCCCGGTTCGCTCGAGTGGCTGCTTGAACTGTCGGATTCGATCATCACCTACCGCTCGCGCTATTCGCGCCAGCCGGAGCTGCTGCCGGTCGTCGACCTGCTCGTTTTCGACGACAGCAATCCCCATGGCGTGGTCTTCCAGGCGGCCGTGCTCGGGCGCTATCTCGAGCGCATGGGGCGCGAGCTCGATGCTGACTTCGATACCGACCTGACGGCTGCCCTCGACCGCCTGCAGGCCTTCGATCTCAAGCGCCTGGAGCATGTCCGCTTCGACGATTGCGATGACTATTCGCACTGCGAAGCACTGGCCGACCTGTTGCAGGATCTCGATGCGGCGGCCAACAATCTCTCGGCCTCGCTCGGCATGCGTTATTTCACCCACGTCGGCGATGTCAGCCGGCAGACGATGGCGGTCTGACCATGGAACCCGTCCGCTACCGCGTCCTGCACGAAACCCGTTACGACTACGGCAGCAATGTCTCGCTGTCCCAGCAGCAACTGCACCTCTCGCCACGCGTTCTCGACTGGCAGCAGGTCGAGGAGCAGCGCATCGACATCCTGCCGCCGCCGACCTGGCGCCGCGATGGGCGCGATGCTTTCGGCAATCCCGTGACCTGGATGGCCTTCCATGTGCCGCACGACGAGTTGCTCATCCGTTCGGCCATGACCGTGGCCGTCACGCCGCACCTGCCGGAGAAGCTCGAGGACTCCATTCCCTGGGAGGAGTTACGCGACCGCCTGGCCTACGACTCGACCGAGCCGCTGGCAGCCGACCTCGATGCGACGCGTTTCCTCTTCGAGAGTCCGCACGTCCGCGTCAAGCACGAGCTGGCAGCCTACGCGGCCGACTGCTTCCCGCCGGATACCCCCGTGCTGGTCGGCGCCCAGACGCTGATGGCAAAGATTTTCGACGAGTTCACCTTCGATCCCGAGGCGACCACCGTGTCGACGCCGGTCCTCGAAGTGCTCGAAAACAAGCGCGGCGTCTGCCAGGACTTTGCCCACCTCATGATCGCCTGCCTGCGCGCCATGGGCTTGGCCGCCCGCTATGTCAGCGGCTACCTGCTGACCCGTCCGCCGCCCGGCAAGCCCCGCCTGATCGGTGCTGACGCGTCGCACGCCTGGGTCTCGGTCTATGCACCCGGCCGCGAAAATGACTGGGTGGATTTCGATCCGACCAACAACCTGCTGCCCAATACCGAACACATCACGCTCGCCTTCGGCCGCGACTTCTCGGATATTTCGCCCCTGCGCGGCATCATCCTCGGTGGCGGCGGTACAGAGCCGGACGTGGCTGTGACGGTGATTCCGCTCGACGAAGAAGAAATACCCGGCGAACTGCTCGATCTGGAGGCTGCCGCCAAGCCGCCCAAGGCGCCGGAAGCCGACGCCAGCAAAAAGTGATAACGCGCGTCGCCATCATCGGCGGCGGCCCGGCCGGGCTGATGGCGGCGGAAGTCCTTGCCGCGGCGCCGGATGCCGGGGAACAGGCAAGAGTCATCGAGATCTTCGACGCCATGCCCTCGCTCGGCCGCAAGTTCCTGATGGCCGGCAAGGGCGGCATGAACATCACCCATGCCGAGCCGCTGGCCGATTTTGTCGGCCGCTACGGCGAGCGGGCTGCGCAGGTCGCGCCGCTGCTTGACGCCTTCGGGCCAACGCAACTGCGTGAATGGATACACGGCCTTGGCATCGCCACCTTTGTCGGTACCTCGGGCCGGGTTTTTCCCACCGAGATGAAAGCGGCGCCCTTGCTGCGTGCCTGGCTGCATCGCCTGCGCGGGCAAGGCGTGCAGTTTCATGTCCGGCATCGCTGGCTGGGCTGGGCCGCCGATGGCAGCCTGCGTTTCGCGACGCCGGCCGGGGCGGTCGAGATCAAGGCCGATGCGGTCATTCTGGCTCTGGGCGGCGGCAGTTGGGCCAAACTCGGTTCGGATGGTCGCTGGCTGCCTCTGCTCGTCGAGCGTGGCGTCCCGGTAGCGCCCCTGAAGCCGGCCAATTGCGGCTTTGACGTGGCGTGGAGCGCGTATTTCAGCGAGCGCTTTGCCGGTGCGCCGGTCAAGGCCGTTACCGCCAGATGTGCCGGGCTGCCGCCAAAGCAGGGTGAATTCAACATAACGGCGACCGGTATCGAAGGCGGGCTGATCTATGCCCTGGCTGCCCCCTTGCGCGATGCGCTGGCGCGGGACGGCACAGCCCGGCTCATTCTCGACCTGGCGCCCGGCCGCAGTCTCGAACGCCTGACAGCCGACCTCGCCCGGCCGCGCGGCCGTGATTCGCTGGCCAACCATCTGCGCCGCCATGCCGCTATCGAGGGCGTCAAGGCCGCGCTGCTGCGCGAATTCTGCCCGCCCGCCGAGCTCAATGCGGCGACCACTCTGGCTGCGGCGATCAAGTCGCTGCCGCTGACGGTGACTGCCACCCGGCCCATCGACGAAGCGATCAGCACGGCGGGCGGTGTGGCCTTCGAAGCACTGGATGGCGACCTGATGCTGCGTGACCTGCCGGGCGTCTTTTGCGCCGGCGAAATGCTGGATTGGGAAGCGCCGACCGGTGGTTACCTGCTGACCGCCTGTTTCGCCAGTGGCCGGGCAGCCGGGCTGGGGGCCCGGCGCTGGCTGGAGAGCACGGACTAATCCGGCATTCCCGGTCGCAGGGTGGCGTTGAGCAGGGCCAGGGCCTCTTCGAATTCGAAGGCGTTGATGTGTTTGTCGAATGCCGGGTATGCCGCGCCGAGTACTGTCCTGAGGGTCGTTGCTTGCTGGCGGACCAGATCCTGAACACTCATTTCACCCTGTTGCAGTTCCCGGCGGATGCGCTCGATCAGCGGGGGCGTGGTGATCGCATCACCTTCTGCAGCGACGCTCCCGGTTGCCGTGACGAGGCTGTGCAATTGCTCGAACAGGGCCTTGCAGGCCTGTTCTGTTTCGTCGATGAGGGGGGCGACCAAGGTCATTTCCTGACCCTCCTTGATCGCCAGCTCAAGCGCAGCCGCGGCCTTGTTGATGAGCGTGGCGCCGAGCGTGGCGGCGACGCCTTTCAGCGAGTGGGCGAGGCGGCGGGCTTCGTCGCGGTTGCCGGCGGCCAGGTTGGTGCGCATCCGGGCAAAGTCGTCGAGGTGGGTTTCGGCAAACTTGACGAGCAGGCGGCGGTAGCTGTCCATGCGGCCGCGTACGGCGCGCAGGCCCTGTTGGGTGTCGAGTCCGGTAATGGCGGCGAGGTCGTTGTCGGCAATCTGGCCGCTGTTTGACGGCGCTGGCGGCCAGGGCCGGGTCGGCAGCCAGCGGGCCAGGGCCGCATCCAGCACTTGCGGGGCGACCGGCTTGGCGACGTGGTCGTTCATGCCGGCGGCCAGGCAGATATCGCGGTCTTCATCAAATGCATTGGCCGTCATCGCCAGGATGGGGATTTTTCCCCAGCCGGGCAGGGCGCGGATTTGACGGGTGGCTTCGAGCCCGTCCATGACGGGCATCTGCATGTCCATGAGGACCAGGTCGTAATGCCGCCGACGGGCGAAGGCGAGTGCCTGGCCACCATCGACGGCGATGTCGACGTGCAGTCCGGCATTTTTCAGGAGGTCGCTGGCGACTTCGGCATTGATGGCGTTGTCTTCGGCCAGCAGGACATGGGCGCCGCGCTGGAAATTTGCCGATGGTGCGCGCGGGGCTTCGGCCAATGCCGGGGTTTCGCTCGCCAGGCCCAGGCGGGCGGTAAACCAGAAGGTGCTACCCTGGCCCGGCGTGCTATCGGCCCCGATCTCGCCCTGCATCGCCTGGGCCAGCCGGCGGCTGATCGCCAGCCCTAGGCCGGTGCCGCCATAGCGCCGGGTCGTCGAGGTGTCGGCTTGTTCAAAGGGCAGGAAGAGCTTGTCCATCGTCGCCGCGTCGATGCCGATGCCGGTATCGCTGACTTCGCAGCGGATTGTGGCGCTGTCCTCCTCGCGGACGAGCAGGCGCATCCTCACCTCGATCGCACCGCTGGGCGTGAACTTGATGGCGTTGGAGAGGAAGTTGAGCAGTATCTGCTGGATGCGCAGGGGGTCGCCGAGCAGGTTTTCCGGCAAGGCCGGATCCACGTGGCAGGTGATCGGTAGACGCTTGGTCTCGGCCCGTTCGGCCACCATGGCACAGGTGGCGGTGCAAATGCCGGCCAGTGAAAAGTGGGTGTTTTCCAGCTGCAGTTTGTCGGCCTCGATTTTTGAGATATCGAGCACGTCGTTGATGATGCCCATGAGGTGCTGTGCCGCATCGGCAACCTTGCCCAGCCGTTCCTGCTGGGCGAGGTCGCCGGTACTGCGTTGGGCGATGTGGGTGAGGCCGATGATGGCGTTCATCGGGGTGCGGATTTCGTGGCTGATGTTGGCGAGGAAGGCGCTCTTGGCCTTGCTCGCTGTTTCGGCTTCTTCCTTGGCCCGGATCAATTGCTCGGTGCGTTCGGCGACCAGGGTTTCGAGGTGCTGGCGGTGCGTGTCCAGCTCTGCCTGAATGCGTTTTTTATCGCTGATGTCTTCCTGGATGCCCAGGTAATGGGTAATCCGGCCATCGGACTGGCGCACCGGAGAGATGATCGCGAAGCTCGAATACTGCGAGCCATCCTTGCGCTGATTGATGAATTCCCCGCGCCAGATTTCGCCCCGGTTCAAGGTACTCCATAGTTCGACATAGGTGTCCCGGCCGGTGAGCTGGGAGTTCATCAGACGCGGATTGCTGCCGATGGCTTCTTCGCGGGAATAGCCGGTGTTGCGGACAAAGGCGTCGTTGACGTACTCGATCTCGGCGGTGGTATTGGTGATCAGGATGCTGTGCGGGTTCTGCTCGATGGCCTGCGAAAGCTTGCGCAATTGATGCTCGGCCTCATGCCGTTCGGTCACATCCTGCACCGTGCCAACGGCAGAAATGGCACGGCCCGAGGGGTCGAAATGGATATGCGCCCGCTCGCGTACCCAGCGCGTCTGACCCTGGCGGAGGATGCGATGTTCGCTGTCGTAGGGAGCGCCGCCCAGGGCATCGTGCCATTCGCTGAGCACGGACTGGCGGTCCTCCGGGTGGATATGCTCGACAAAGTCCCGCAATTGCCGGACATGGTCGGCGGGCAGTCCGAATATCTCGTAGACTTCGTTGCTCCACTCCAGCTGGTCGTTGGCGATGTCCAGCGTCCAGCTACCGAGATGGGCGACGGCCTGGGCTTCGCGCAGCAAGGCTTCGCTCTGGCGCAGGCGCTGCTCGAACTGCTTGCGTTCGGTGATGTCCTGGCTCGTGCCGAAAAGCTGGCTGACCCGGCCGTCGCTGCCCTGGACGATCTGGCCGACGGTATGTATCCAGCGTTCGGCGCCATCGCTGCGGCGGTTCACGCGATATTCGTTGTCGAAAGGCTGGCCGCCGCGAAAGACGTGATCGCGCGAGTACTCGCTCATCCGCACGCGGTCTTCCGGGTGGATCAACTGGCGCCAGCCCTCGGTGTTCAGCACTTCGTCCGGGGCCAGGCCGAATATCTCGTTGTGGGTGGGTGATCCGCTCAGGCTGTCGATCGCTGCCGCGAAAGTGAAATGACCCAGCCTTGCCAGGCGCTGCGCCTGGAGCAACATGGCCTCGCTCTGCGCCAGTGTTTGCCGCGAACGCTGCATGCTCATGCCGAGGCCGAGTTCACCAGCCAGGTTGCAGAGCAAGTTGATTTCGTCATCGTCGAACGGGTCGATTTTGGTCGAGTAGAGATTGAGGGTGCTGACGATACGCCCATCAATCCGCACAGGCAGGGAAATCAAGGCGCGAAATCCCTGTTTCCGGGCGCTCTCGCGCCATGGCTCGAAAGTCGTGTCGGCGTCGATGTCGCGGACAATCGACGGGACGCCGCTGCGCACGGCCCGGCCGCAGGGGCCATGCCCGTTCGCCGACTCCTCCCAGCTCACTTCCAGCTGCTGCAGATAGGCATCGGCCATCCCTGAAAAGGCGGTCGGCACAATGCTCTTTTTCGGGTCGTGCATCACATCGCCAACCCAGGCCATCTGGTAATCGCCGATATCAACGGCGATGGTGCAGACTTCGGTCAGCATCTCGGTCTCGTCCTTGTGGCGGACGAGGGCCTGGGCGACGCCGCTCATCATGCGCAGGGCGCGGTTCTGGCGGTTGATTTGCTGGCGGGCACCTTGCCGGTCGGTGATGTCGCAGACCACGCCGATACTGACGCGTTTGCCATCGTCCTCATCGGTCTCGATGGTGCAACTGCGATCCTCCACCCAGAGCCAGTGGCCGTCGTTGTGCTGGAGGCGATACTCGATGATGCGCGAAGGGCCGCCCTGGTCATTTTTCCGGCTGGCGACGTGGGTCAGCAAGTGCCGGTCATCAGGATGGATCCTTGCTGTCCACTCGGCCTTGGTGGCCGGCGCAGCCTCCCGCCCGAGGCCGAGCATGGCCAGGAGGCCGTCGCTGGCGATGAGGCGGCCGGTGTGGTGACGATATTCCCAGCTGCCGGCAGCCGCGCCGTCGAGTGTCAGTTGCAGGTAGGTTTCGAGGCGCGTGCGCTCGCGTTCCAGCAGGGCCTGGTGTCTGACGATTTCGAGCTGCTCCAGGGCGAGCTGTTCGAGGAGCCGGCGTTGGCTGATGACGCCGAGAACACGAGCATCACCTTTGAAGACGACCATGTGACGGACCCGGAAGCGGTTCATCGCTTCCAGGGCGGCACTCAGCGTGGCCGTCACCGAAATGCTGCGCAAGGGGGTGCTCATGGCCTGCCCCAGGGGGAGCAATTGCGGCTGCTCGCTGGTGCCAAGCAAACGCGGGATGTCGCGTTCGGTAATGATGCCGGCCGGCAGGCCCTTGTCGCTGACAATCAGATAGTCGGTGCCATGCCCGATCATGCTCGCCATGGCGTCGCCGAGTGTGGCATCCGACGGCAGGATGGGGATGTTTCTGTCGAGGATGCCCTGCAGCGTGCGCAGGTGATGGAAGGCCTCGTTGCCCAGGTTCAGGCGGAAATCGGTGTCGCTGACGATGCCGCAGACCTGGCCGGCCGGGTCGGTGACGACCAGGTGGCGAATATCGTTGGCCTCGACCAGCTGCCGGGCGGCACCCAGGTCGAGATCGGCCGGGGCGGTGATCAAGGGGTGCGACATGATGGCGTCGAGCTGGACATTGCCCGTCGGGTGGTCATTCAGGGCATTGAGGATGTTGCTTTCGGTGACGATGCCGAGGGCCGTTCCATCGTCCATCACGAGCAGGCTGGAAATGTGCGCCTCGGCCATCAGCCGTGCCGCATCGCGCAACATGGCCTGGGGCGGGAGGTTGCGTATCGTGCCGGTCATGATGTCGCGCAGCGTGGTCGGCCGGGCGGGGATCATACGGGCTCCGTGGGCGGTGCTGCGACGAGGGGTGAAAGCGCCTGGCAGGTCGCCTCCAGGCGCTCGGCCAGTGTGGCGAGCAGGCGTTCGGTATCAGGGTGCGGGGCAGGCTGGCGCAGGGCATCGTCAAGCCCGCGAGCCGCATCGTAGATGCCGGTCAGGCCCAGTGTGCCGGAAACTCCCTTGAGGCCGTGGGTGATTTGCTCGGCCTGGGCAATGTCGCCGCTGTTCAGTGCCGCGCTGATTTTTTCGATGTCCGTGCCGTGCGTCGTCAGGAAAATGCCGAGCAGGCGCAAATAACTCGGCAGCTTGCCGCGCAGGGCATTCAGGCCATAGGCGACATCGAGTCCGGGGATTCTTTCAAGGGCGGTACGGGTGTCCGGGGGGCCATTGTCCGGGGCAGATACGGGGGCTAAAGGCGGGGGCAGGGGGGGCAGGCTGCTGTCCGTCACGACGGCCGGCGTCAGCCACTTGATGAGCGCGGCGTAAAGGCTGCCCGGATCGACCGGTTTGGCGACATGGTCGCTCATGCCGGCCTCGAGGCAGCGTCGGCGGTCCTCGCCAAAGGCGTTGGCGGTCATCGCCAGAATCGGAACATGGCGCCCGCTGGCGCTGTGCCGGATCAGCCGGGTGGCGGCCAGGCCATCCATGACCGGCATCTGGATGTCCATCAGGATCAGGTCGTAGGCCGTTTCGGCGGCCATGGCGACGGCTTTTTCACCATTGTCGGCAAGATCGACATGAAGACCGATACCGCGCAATAGTTCGAGCGCCACTTCCTGGTTGATCGGATTGTCTTCGGCCAACAGGACGCGCGCCTTGGGTCGCTGTTCGCCGATCAGGCGTTTTGCATCGGTGGCTGAACAGGGCAGTGCAGTGACTTCGCCCGGGGTGGTGCCGGCCTGCAGGCGCGCCGTGAACCAGAATGTGCTGCCTTCGCCGGGGGCGCTGGTGAGCCCCGCTTCGCCGCCCATCAGGTGGGCCAGGCGGTGGGAGATGGCCAGCCCCAGTCCGGTGCCGCCGAAGCGCCGCGTCGTCGAGTTGTCGGCCTGTTCGAAGGCCTTGAAAAGCCGGGCTTGCTGCTCGGGCGGGATGCCGATGCCAGTGTCGGAAACAGCGAAGCGGACGAACAGGGTCTCGGCCCTGGTCATGACCAGCTTGACGGAGACCGAGATGCTGCCCTGTTCGGTGAATTTGACGGAATTGCCGAGGTAGTTGAGCAGGATCTGGCCTATCCGCAAGGGGTCGCCATGGAGTACCGGCGGCAAGGCGGGGTCGACTTCCAGGCTGAATTTGAGGCCGCGCGACTGAATGTGGTCGCGGACCAGTTCGCAGGTGTTGTCGAGAACACGGGCGAGGATGAAATCGACCGGGGCGAGTTCGAGCTTGCCGGCTTCGATCTTCGAGATGTCGAGGATCTGGTTGATGATGGCCAGCAGGTGATGGGCCGCGTCGGCCACCTTGTTCAGGCGTCCGAGCTGGTCGACATCCTGGGTGTGACGTTCGGCCAGGTGGGTCAGTCCGATGATGGCGTTCATCGGCGTGCGAATTTCGTGGCTCATGTTGGCGAGAAACTCGCTCTTGGCGCGGCTGGCCTGTTCGGCCGCCTGCTTCGCCGCTTCGAGTTCGGTCGTCCGCGCTTCGACCAGTTCTTCGAGATGCTCGCGATGCTGCGCCAGCTCGGCCGCGATCAGCTTTTCGTCGGTGATATCCTGCCAGATGCTGCTCACCAGGCGCTTGCCGCCGACTGTGATCGCTGCTGCCGCGATACGGGCGAACTGGATGCTGCCATCCTGGCGACGGTGCATGTTCTCGATGAGCACGTTATCTTCGACCAGGGTGCGCTCGATGGCGCCGCGCGTCTCGGCTTCGCTCAAGGCAGCCTGGATGCTGGCCAGGGTTTGCCCCGCGAATTCCTCGCGGGTATAGCCCAGGCTGCGCAGGGCGCCATCATTGATCTCGATGAACTCAAGGCTTTCGGGATCGATCAGGGCGATGCCGTCCTGGGCGTTGCTGACGATGCTGCGATAGATTTCCTCGCGCTCGCGCAATGCTTTCTCGGCCGCGGTGCGGGCTGAAATATCGACGATGTAGACGACCAGATGTGGGATGCCATCCATCGTCACGTTTTCCGCCGAAATGCTGATTTCCCGCCGACGCCCGTCGTGCCCGACGCCGATGCTGGGGAAATCGGTGACCCGGCCATCGCGGCGCAAGAGCTCGACCATCCTGACGCGATCTTCGGTATTACCCCAAAGCCCGGCCTCGAGTGTTGTCTTGCCGACCAGTTCTTCGTGCGTCCAGCCGTATTCGTCAAGCAGGCGGGCATTGGCTTCGATGATCTTGCCGTCGGTGAGGCGGGTGATGCAGGCGGCAACCGGCGCGGCGCGGAAGGCGATGGCCAGCCGCTCCTGCAACTGGCTGATCTGCTCGGCCGCTTTTTTGCGTTCCGAGATATCGAGGATGAAGGCCAGCACATACGGGTTGCCACCGAGGTGCACGACTTCGGCCGAAAGGCTGATCTGGATGGTGGTTCCGTCGCGTTTCCGCCATTCGACCCGGTAATCCTGCAGGAGGCCGGTTTCCAGCAGTTTTTGTCGCCAGACCTGCCTGGCTTCGATGCTCGGCCATAGATTGAGGTTGATCGAAGGGGTGCCGATCAGCGCTTCCCTGTCCCAGCCCAGGAGTTCCTGATAGCGTGGGTTGATGTCGAGATAGGTGCCGTTCTCCAGGGTGGTAATGGAAATGGCTGCCGGGCTGCCATTGAAGGCGACGGTAAAGCGTTCCTGCAATTCGTGGATTTCGGTCATGTCGCGACCGATGCCGAGGACGCCGATCAGTTGACCACCCGAGTCGTGGATGGGCGCCTTGATGGTCTGCAGGAATTCGCGGTGGCCATCGCTGGCAAAGGTGACCCATTCATCGTTGCGCCGCGGCCCATTGGCATGCAGTGCGGCGAGGTCGTTGGCGCGGAAGAATCTGGCCAGTTCGGGATCGACAAAGTCGAAGTCGGTCTTGCCGCAGATGCTGGCTTCGTCAGCCCCGAAAAACTGTTCGAAGCGCTTGTTGCAACTGAGGTAAATACCCTCCGGGTCCTTTAGCCAGACGAGGTCGGGGATGGTGTCGAAGAGGCTGCGCAACTGACCGCGCTCGGCCACCAGGGCAGCCGTGGCCGCCTCGGCCGCCGCCTGTCGCGCCAGGCTTTCGCGCAGCACGCGGGTGAGAAGTACAGCGAGCAGGCCGGCGGTAATGGCGACGAACAGCCAGCCTTTGAGCATGCTGGCGGTGACCCGTGTGGCAGGGTCGCTGATGAGGCTGGCGACGAGCTGATCGGAGACAAGTATCCAGAGCGCAGCAAGGGCGATATAGGGCAGGACGACCTGGGCAATCGCCCCGTAGAGTATCTTGTGCTGGTGGCGGTCATGGGCGGTGCGCATGATCTACTCGGCGTAGGTTCGGGCAATCGCCATGAAAGCAGGGTATTCGCGGACAAAGGCGTCGACGATATCGGGGTCGAAATGGGTGCCGCTGCCGTCAACGATGATGCGGTAGGCATCATCGAAGGAGAAGGCCTCCTTGTAAACGCGCTTGCAGGTCAGGGCATCGAAGACGTCGGCAAGGGCCATGAGGCGCGCGGCAATCGGAATGTTGTCGCCGGCCAGGCCGTCGGGATAGCCGCTGCCATCCCATTTTTCGTGGTGGGAACGGGCAATCAGCTTGGCGATGGCAAGAAACTCGACCGGCTTGTCGGCATCGCTTTCGGCTTGGGCAATGGCCTTGCTGCCCAGCTCGGCATGGGTCTTCATGATCTCCCATTCGTCGGGGGTCAGTTTGCCGGGTTTGAGCAGGATGCTGTCGGGGATGCCGACCTTGCCGATGTCGTGCAGCGGGGCCGACTGGGCGATGGCGCTGATGGTCCGTTCGTCGAGATAGTCGGCAAAACGCGGGTGCTCGCCAAGCGTCCGGGCCAGGGTCAGGACGTAGTCCTGGGTACGGCGCAGATGCTTGCCGGTTTCCGGGTCGCGGGTTTCGGCCAGGCGGGCCAGGGCATGGATGCTGACTTCCTGGATCAGCTGGTTTTCACCCATGCGCCGTGTCACTTCGGCCTCGAGATAGGTGTTCTGGTTGGTCAGGATGTCGCGCGCCTGCTTGAGTTCGAGCTGGGTCCGGATGCGGGCGAGGACTATGCCGGGGCGGATCGGTTTGGTGATGTAGTCGACGGCCCCCAGATCGAGGCCGCGCTCTTCGTCATCGCTGCCGTCCATGGCCGTGACGTAGATGACCGGGATGTTTCGCGTGCCTGGGTCGGCCCGCAATTCGGCCAGCACATCGTAGCCATCCATGTCCGGCATCATGACGTCGAGCAGGATGAGGTCGGGCGTCGGCGTACCACGGGCAATCTGTAGGGCACGCCGGCCCGAGTTGGCGGCGCGGACCCGGTAAATCGGCTGCAGCAACTCGCCGAGGACGCTGAGGTTCTCGGGGGTGTCGTCCACGATGAGGATAGTGGCCGGGCTGCGGCTCATTTTTTCGTCTCCAGCTGCCTATGGCGAATTTATTAGAATTATCACCTTTTGACGAAAAAATTGCTATGTTGGTAAACCCTTGGGGACGGAAAGTGCCCGCCGTTCAACGCGGCTTTCAGTTGCCGCGCGGGGTTCCGGCAATGCGGTGAAAAATGGCAAAGCGGGTTTTGTCGATTTTTTCTGCTTCGACTGCGGCGGTTAGCGCGCAGTTCGGCTCCCGGTTGTGCTGGCAGTCGCGAAAACGGCATTGGCCAAGATAAGGCCGGAACTCGGGGAAGGCTGCTTCGATTTCATGGCGCGCGAGATGACCAAGGCCGAATTCCTGCAAACCCGGCGAGTCGATCAGATGGCTGTCGGCGTCGAGGTGGTAGAGCGTGGCGTGGGTGGTAGTGTGTTTTCCGGAATCGAGGGCCTGCGAAATTTCACGGGTGGCGGCGCGGGCTTCGGGAATCAGCGCATTGACCAGGGTCGATTTGCCCATGCCGGACTGACCGACAAGGACGCTGGTCTTGTGGGCCAGATGGGGGCGCAGGTCTTCGGCGTGTTCGAGGGCCGAGAGTTCGAGGACGCGATAGCCGAGGGCGGCCAGTGCCGCCAGGCGCTGGCGGGCGGGCGGAAGTTTGTCGGCGAGATCGCACTTGTTGAGGACGATGAGCGGCTCGATTTCCTCGCTCTCGGCGGCGACCAGGGCGCGGATGATGAGTTCGTCGGAGTAGGCCGGTTCGGTGGCGATGACGATGATCAGTTGATCGACATTGGCAGCGATGAGTTTCTGGCGGATTTCGTTGGAGCGGTATAGCAGGCTGGAGCGCGGCTGGATGGCCTCGATGACGCCCTGATCGTCGGAGGTCTGCTTGATGTCGACGCGGTCACCGCAGGCGATCTCGCTTTTCTTGCCGCGCGGGAAGCAGGGCAGGCGCGAACCGTCGGCCAGTTCGACGACGTACTGGCGGCCGTGCGCGGCAATGACGCGGCCTTCCATCAGTCTTTGAATCGGTAGTATTGCTGGTTCAGATAGGCGGCGACTTCGGCTTCCTCTTCCGGGAACCAGCCAGCCCTGACCTGCGAGTTGCAGGTGGCGACGCGTTGCAGGACATCGAGCTGGGTTGATAGCAGACGGCCATCGCGGGTGTACATCTTGCTGCCGTCGCCGCCGTAGAGGCGGACGTGGCAGGCGACGCAGGCCTTGTCGTGGTGTTCCTTGCCGACTTTGGGATCGGCGCTGCCCCAGGGTTCGGCGGCCAGCGCCGGGAGGGGGATCAGGGCGGCAACAAGCAGTACGCGGACTGTTTTCATGCGGGTTTCTCCTGAAGTTGCAGGTGCGCGATGCGCTGGGCAGCCGGCGGGTGGGAATCGTGGAAAAGCGAGTGTAGCGGGTCGGGGGTCAGGGTGGATGCATTGTCCTGATAAAGCTTGACCAGGGCGCGGACGAGGTCGTCGGCGGCGGCATGTTGCGCCGCGTAGGCGTCGGCCTCGAATTCGTGGCGGCGCGAGAGCTGGCTCATGAGCGGCGTCAGCGGAAAGGTGAAGGTCGGCATGACGAGGAAAAACAGGATCAGCGCCAGCGCCGTGTTCTGGGCCGGAACGCCCAGACCGGCGTAGAACCAGGGGGCGTCGATGAGCTGGCCGAGCAGCCAGAGGAAGCCGAGCGAGCCGGCAAACATGAGGACCATGCGCTTGACGACGTGCTTCTTGCGGAAATGTCCGAGTTCGTGCGCCAGCACGGCTTCGACTTCGGGTGGATCGAGGCGGGAGAGCAGGGTGTCGAAGAAGACGATGCGCTTGTTGTTGCCGAAGCCCGTGAAGTAGGCGTTGCCGTGGCTGGAACGCTTCGAGCCATCCATGACGAAGAGGCCGGAGGAGCGGAAACCGCAGCGGGCGAGCAGGGCTTCGATGCGCGCTTTCATTTCGCCGTCTTCGAGCGGCGAGAACTTGTTGAAGAGTGGCGCGATCCAGGTCGGGTAAATGAACATGATGAGCAGGTTGAAGCCGCTCCAGAACAGCCAGACGTAAAGCCACCAGTATTGGCCCATGGCGCCCATGAGCCAGAGCACGGCGGCGATGACCGGGGCGCCGATGGCGATGCCGAGCAGGGTCTGTTTGAGCAGGTCGGCGAAGAACAGGCCCGGGCTCATCCGGTTGAAGCCGTGCCGTGCCTCGATGACGAACTGGCTGTAGAGCGACAGCGGCAGATCGATCAGGCCGGAAATGAGGGTCAGGCTGAAGATCATGGCCAGGCCGTAGGGGATGCCGTCGAGGCGGGGCGACCAGAGGTCGTGGAGGGCGGCCAGGCCACCGCCGAGCGTGAAGGCGAGCAGCACGACGGCCTCGATCAGCATGCCAAGAATGGCTGTCCGGCTGCGGTCGACGGTGTAATCGGCGGCTTTCTGGTGGTCGGGCAGGACGATGCGCTCGGCGAAATCGGCCGGTACGGCAGCGCGGTGGGCGGCGACGAAACGGATGTGGCGAATTTTCAGCCACAGTCGGGTGAACAGGGTCAGGGCGAAGAAAATGAGAAAAACCGAGGTGAAGTCAGGAGTCACGAATATGGGGCCAAAGCTGTGCGAAAATCGCGGTTTTCAAGGATTCGGGCAATTATATGGCAGGCAATGCAAACAACCTCGTCTGGCTGGACATGGAAATGACCGGACTCAACCCGGATGGTGACCGCATCATCGAAATGGCAATGGTGGTCACCAATTCGAATCTGGAAATGGTCGCCGAATCACCCGCCTGGGTCGTCCACCAGTCCGACGAAACACTGGCCGGCATGGATGATTGGAACCAGAAAACGCACGGACGTTCCGGCCTGATCGACAAGGTCAAGGCATCGGCCATGGATGAAGCCAAAGTCGAAGCCGAGGCGCTGGAATTCCTCAAGAAATATTCACTGGCCGGCGACTCGCCGATGTGCGGCAACTCAATCGGCCAGGACCGCCGCTTCATGGCCCGCTACATGCCGACGCTGGAAGCCTTCTTCCACTACCGCAATCTTGATGTCAGTACCCTCAAGGAACTGTGCAAGCGCTGGCAGCCGGAGATTTACAAGGGCTTCAAGAAGAAGAGCAAGCACACGGCGCTGGCTGATATCTACGAGTCCATCGACGAAATGAAGTACTACCGCGAACACTTTCTGAAAGGGTAAGCGCGCGGCAAAGCCTCGGTCAGCGCCGGTAGAGACGGAAAGTTTCCTTGCGGTCGCCGGGGCGGTTGCCTTCCCAGACCTTGGTCCACTTGCCATTGGGCGCCGCCAGTTCGCGCCGGGTGTCGCCGACGACCAATAGCCAGTTGCAGGCCTGCCCGGCCTTCGACTCTTCGGCTACCGGTTCGATGCCGACAAAGTAGGAGAGCGAGGCGAGCTGGGTTTCGTTCAGGGCACGTTCGGCCAGGCAGCCATGATTGGCCGGCAAGGTTTGGGCGATGGCCTGGGCGACCGGGCGATATGATTTGTTGAAGTCGAACCAGGGCAGGATCAGCGTCGTCGCCAGCAGCCACAGCGTCGTGCAGCCGAGCGTCCAGTGCGTCAGGCTGCGGTAGGGCGAGCGTGGTGCGGTGATGATCAGCCAGATCCACCAGGCCGTTGCGGCCAGGCCGACGACCAGGGCGAGCAGGTCGAAATAGCCGACGAAGCTGGGGCGCAGGACGAGTGCCCGCTTGGCCATCTGTTCGGGCCAGCCGAGGACCATGGCCGACCAGCCCAACCAGACGATGGCGATGAACAGGCTGAAGGTCGACATGGCAAACCAGTCGAAGGCATTGGCTGCGCCGCGGCGCAAGGCCAGAGCGCCCGGCGTGGCGAGCAGGGCCAGGGGCGGCAGCAGGAGCAGAGCGGGAATCTGGCGGGGGCGGTAAGCCCAGGCCAGCAAGAGCAGGGTCAGGAGCAGGAAAACAAGCGGCAGCAATTGGGCCGGTGCCTTGATCTCCCGGCGCCGGAGCCGCAGCGTCCAGATCGCAAGGGGGAAGGCGGGGAAGGCGAACCAGGGCAGCATGGCAATGAAGCGGCCACCACCGACGATCGAGAATGGCGTGTTCAGCGGCGCCAGTTCGGTAGCCAGCCAGCCATGGAAGCGGGCCGGTTCAAGATTAAGCAGGAGCAGGGGCCAGGGCAGGATGAGCGCAGCCGCAATGGCGAGGCCGATGAGCAGGGTATGCAGGGCTTTCGGGCGATCCGGCGACAACCACCAGGCGACGGGCGCGATGGCGAGCAGGGGCAGGGTCGGGGCAATGCCGGTGCCGAGCAGGCAGCCGGCGATGGCCAGACCATAGAAAATGCCGGTCAGCCGGGGTTTGCGGCCAATCGCGGCGAGTCCGCCCAGGGCGCCGCTGTAGGCGGCCAGTGCAATCAGCATGGGCTGCGCGTCGTGGGCATGGAAGAGCAGGCCGGCGCTGCCCGCGAGCAGCAAGGGGCTGGCGGCGGCATGGTCTTCGCCATATAGCTCGCGGCTGGCGTAGTAGAGCCCGACCAGGGCCAGTGCCACCCAGATGCCGCTGGCCAGACGCATGGCTTCGTGCAGCGGCAGCCAGCCGCCGAAGAGCATGCCGGTCAGGGCGGCGCTCCAGTAATAAAGCGGTGGTTCGTGGAAGGGGCGACCGGCGAGCTCAGGTGACAGCCAGTCGCCAAAGTTCAGCATGTGCCAGGCGGCACCAATGTGAATGGCGTCCTCGCCCTTCCATGGGTCGCGTCCGAACAGGCCGGCCAGGACATAGAAGGCGAGGATGGCGGCGAGCACCCAGCCAGCCGGTGGCAGGCGGATGCCACGGCGCAGGGTGTCGCGAATCAGGGTAAGAGCGTCAGACATGTCGACCAGAAACGAAAAAGGCAGCCATCAGGCTGCCCTTTATCGCGTGATCCGTGCAGATCAGACAGCAGCCTTGCCGCGCATGGCGCCGAACTTCTGGTTGAAGCGCTCGACACGACCGGCGGTGTCGACGATCTTCTGCTTGCCGGTGTAGAACGGGTGGCAGAGCGAACAGACTTCGACGTGAAGGGCTTTCTTCATGGTCGACTTGGTCGTGAAGGTGCTGCCGCAGGAGCAGGTCACCTGAATTTCGTTGTAATCCGGATGGATATTGGCTTTCATCTTCTAGTCCTTAATCAAGCGACCGGCGGATGTGGCCGATCTGGGAAGCCGATGATTATCGGTGAATAATCACCGGCTTGCAACAATTTTATTAACCGCGACGCATGGCGTCAAAGAATTCCTGGTTGCCCTTGGTCGATTTGACCTTGTCGAGCAGGAATTCCATGGCTTCGAGATCATCCATCGGGTAGCAGAGCTTGCGCAGCACCCACATCTTTTGCAGGACATCGGGCTTGAGCAGCAGTTCTTCACGACGCGTGCCGGAGCGATTGACGTTGACCGCCGGGTACATGCGCTTCTCGGCCATGCGGCGGTCGAGGTGGATTTCGGAGTTGCCGGTGCCCTTGAATTCTTCGTAGATCACTTCGTCCATGCGCGAGCCGGTGTCGATCAGCGCCGTGGCGAGGATGGTCAGCGAGCCGCCTTCCTCGATGTTGCGTGCGGCGCCGAAGAAGCGCTTCGGCTTCTGCAGGGCGTTGGCATCGACGCCGCCCGTCAGCACCTTGCCGGAGGCCGGCTGGACGGTGTTGTAGGCGCGGGCGAGGCGGGTGATGGAGTCGAGCAGGATGACGACATCCTTCTTGTGCTCGACCAGGCGCTTGGCCTTCTCGATGACCATTTCGGCCACGGCGACGTGGCGGGTGGCCGGTTCGTCGAAGGTCGAGGCGACAACCTCGCCCTTGACGGTGCGGGTCATTTCGGTAACTTCTTCCGGGCGCTCGTCGATGAGCAGGACGATGAGCACGACATCCGGATGGTTGGCCGTAATGGCGTGGGCGATGTTCTGCAGCATCACGGTCTTGCCGGTCTTCGGCGGGGCGACGAGCAGGCCGCGCTGGCCGCAGCCGATCGGGGCGATCATGTCGATGACGCGGCTGGTGATGTTTTCTTCGGACTTGATGTCGCGTTCGAGTTTCATGTGACGCGTCGGATGCAGCGGCGTCAGGTTCTCGAACATGATCTTGTTCTTGTTGGCTTCGGGCGGGAAGCCGTTGATCGACTCGAGCTTGGTCAAGGCAACGTAACGTTCGCCTTCCTTCGGCGTGCGGATCTCGCCTTCGACCGTATCGCCGGTGCGCAGGTTGAAGCGCCGGACCTGCGACGGGGAGACGTAGATGTCATCCGGGTTGGCCAGGTAGGAGGTGTCGGATGAACGGAGGAAACCGAAGCCGTCCGAAAGGACTTCCAGGGTGCCGTCGCCGTAGATGGTGTCGCCGTTCTTGGCCTTGGCCTTGAGGATGGCGTAGATCAACTCCATCTTGCGCATCCGGTTGGCGTTTTCGATGGCCAGTTCGGTGGCCATGTCGAGCAGTTTGCTGACGTGTAGTGTTTTGAGTTCGGAAAGTTGCATGTGGGAGTGTGTGGCGCCAGTCAATGAGGGGCCGGGCTGCTGCCCGAAACCGGGGCGCAAGAGCTGGGGAGCTTTTGGGTGGGGAGTGATGCCTGGGCGCTTGGCTTGAGGCATCTGCCTGAAGGTGCAGGACGCACCTTCAGGTCGGGAGACTACGGAGATTACAGGTTGCTGTCAATAAAGGCAGCGAGTTGGGACTTGGACAGTGCGCCAACCTTGGTTGCTTCGATGTTGCCGTTCTTGAAGATCATCAGGGTCGGAATGCCGCGGATACCGTACTTGGCCGGCGTTGCCTGATTGTCGTCGATATTGACCTTGGCGACCTTGAGCTTGCCGGCATATTCGTTGGCGACTTCGTCCAGGATGGGAGCGATCATCTTGCAGGGGCCGCACCACTCGGCCCAGTAGTCGACGAGTACGGGTTGCTGCGATTGCAACACTTCCGCTTCAAATGTGTCGTCGGTTACGTAATGAATATGCTCGCTCATGGTTGCCTCGTGGAATGGGTGGAACGAATCAGGAATATTGCGCCAAGTTTGGCGACGTGAATATTCTGTGATGCTAGCGAAAAAAGAAGCGGTAGGGAAGCATCAGCATCAGGGTTTGAGCAGATTGGCCAATTCGACTGCCGTCTTGACCTGCATTTTGTCGAAAAGATTGGCCCTGTGCACCTCGACGGTGCGCATGCTGATATTCAGTTCGTCGGCGATGACCTTGTTGAACTTGCCAAGCAGGACGAGTTCCATGATCTGTCGTTCGCGCGTGGTCAGGGTGGACAGGCGCGCCTTGACCGAATCGACCGAGGCATTGGCTGCCCGCTGGCGGGCATCGAGGGCCATGGCCTCTTCGATGCGGGTGGCCAGTTCGTTGTCGTTGAGCGGCTTTTCGAAGAAATCGAAGGCGCCTCTCTTGAGCGTGCTGACGGCCAGCGGGACGTCGCCGTGGCCGGTCAGGAAAATGACGGGCAGGGTCGATTTGCGTTCGAGTAACTGGTCGAAGCAATCGAGGCCGCTGATCCCGGTCATGCGCATGTCGAGGACCACGCAGCCGCCCATCGCAGGGTGCCATGCGGCGAGGAAGCTTTCAGCCGAATCGTAGGCGGCGTGGGGAATGCCGCGCGAGGTCAGGAGCCAGGCCAGGGCATCGCGGATGGCGTCGTCGTCATCGACCAGGTGGGCTTGCGGGGGGCTCATGCGGCATCCAGCGGCAGGGTGAAGATGAATATCGTACCGCTTCCGGTCGGCGAGTGGGGGTTGTCTTCCACCCACAACCGGCCACGGTGGAATTCGATGATGGAGCGGCAGATCGACAGGCCGACGCCCATGCCTTCCGGTTTGGTGGTGAAGAAGGCGGTAAACAGCTTGTCGCGGATCTCCGGGGCGATGCCGCTACCGTTGTCGCTGACGCTGACCTGCAGTTCATTGTCACGGATGGTGGTGGCAATGCTCAGGACGCGCTCGGTTTCCGGGTTGCCGGCCATCGCCTCCATGCCGTTGCGGATCAGGTTGAGCAGTACCTGCTCGAGCATCAGGCGGTCGGCCGGGATAGGCGGCAGCGGCGGGATGTCGCATTCGATCCGGACATGCCGCTTGCGCCCTTCGGCTTCGACGAAACCCAGGCAGTCTTCAACCACTTCGCCGAACTGGCAGGGGGCGCGTTTCGGTTCGCTCTTGCGGACGAAGTCATGGACGCGGCGGATGATCTTGCCGGCGCGCTGGGCCTGCAGGCCGATTTTTTCGAGGGCCGGCAGAATCTCCTGCGGGCTGGCCTTGCCACTGTTGAGCAGATTCTGGCAACCGGTGTTGTAGCTGGCGATGGCGGCCAGGGGCTGATTGAGTTCGTGGGCCAGTGTCGATGCCATTTCGCCCATGGTCACCAGACGCGAAGTGAATTGAAGTTGTTCCTGTTGCTGGCGGGCCAGTTCCTGGGCGTGTTTGCGTTCGGTGATGTCGAGGACCGAAGCCATCCAGCCGGTATGTCGGCCATTGCCGTCGATGAGCTTGGCTTCGTAGATGAGCGCCTGGAAACGCTCACCGTTTTTGCGCATGAAGGTGATTTCAAAACCGTCCGGTGGCGCATCGCCGGCCAGCACGGTCTGGTGCATGGCGTAGGTTTCTTCCAGTTGTTCCGGTGCCCAGTAGGGCATGGGCGGCGCCTGATTGACCAGTTCGGCCGCACTGAAGCCGGTCATTCGGCAGAAGGCCGGGTTGACGTAGATGACGCGCCCGACGAGGTCACGCGCCCGCATGCCGACGGTCAGGGAATTTTCCATGGCGGCGCGGAAGGCGTGTTCCTCGCGCAAGGCGTCTTCAGCCAGCGAGCGCTTCTTCATGAGTTCGCGGACCAGCCACAGACTCCAGAAGACCCCGCTGGCGAGCAGGATGATGGCGGCGACGAGCAGTCGCTGGAGCGAATTGTCCGGTGCGTTGTAGTTGGTGACGCGCAGCAATAGCCCGGCGCCGGGCGGGTCGAAGGGGATTTCGTAGCTTTGGTTATGCTTGCCGGCGATATGGGTTTTTGAGGCGAACAGGCGGTCGTTGTCATCAACGATTTCTACCTTGTACTTTTCGGTAAACCACCACGGCACCTGGCTGGCGAGCAGCGTGTCGAGCGGGTAGACGAGGGCCAGCATGCCCGTCAGCTTGCGCTCGCTGAAGATGGGCACGAGCAGTTCGATGAAGGCGCTGTTGCCTTCGAGAAAAAAAGGTTCGCTGTATTGCTGTTTGCCCAACTGGCTGGCCAGTTCGAAAGCCCTGGCCGCCGCGGTCGGGCCGAAAGGCTCGATGTCACGATCGAGGTGATTGGCCGTCGGCAGCGCATCAATGATCTGCCGGTTGGCATCCAGCCAGAGTATCTGCGCGATGTCGGGCGAGTTCTTGCGCAGGTGTTCGGCCCGCAGCCGGAAATGTTTCTGCCGGTTGGGCTCGCTGGACATTTCCAGGGCCAGTTGCTGCAACTGTTCCTGGTTGCCATCAAGGTGAAAGCGCAGGTTTTGCTCGAGCCAGAGCACATCCTTGATCAGCGCCGAACGCTCCTCTTCCGCCTCGTTGCTGTGCAGCAGCCAGATCAGCGTGAGCACGGCCACGAGCAGCAGCACGATGCCCAGCTTGGGCAGGGCCAGTAGCCAGCGCAGGCGGCGGGCGCTGGCGGGTGGAGTGGGGCGGGCGTCAGTCATGGCGGCATGGTACATCACGGCATTCCGCTCGCTGGCATTGTGGCTTTCCACAATTCGGATATCCACAATGGTGCGCGCTGGCGATGGCACCGATACTCCGCTCCGACTTAAATATTCCAACAGAAATTCACCAGAGGAGCACGGGATTCATGGCCAAAAAAGCGCTATTCAAGAGTCTGTATTTCCAGGTCATTGTCGCCATCGTCATCGGTGTCGCACTCGGCCATTTCTATCCCGAAAGCGGTGCTGCAATGAAGCCGCTGGGCGATGGCTTCATCAAGCTGATCAAGATGATCATCGCCCCGATCATCTTCTGCACCATCGTCGTCGGCATCGCCGGCATGGAAGA
>ERZ1034365.396-NODE-396-length-24118-cov-3.971590_pt1 | contig 24118 bp, 22 predicted proteins | sample MGYA00520615_ERZ1034365 | MGnify/ENA primary metagenome ERZ1034365 (study PRJEB33736, sample SAMEA104284505) | Azolla filiculoides | biome: Urban; feature: Water surface; material: Ditch water | place: Netherlands | collected 2015-10-28 | depth 0-0.1 m ...
AATCAAGGAGCGCCATGGCGAACAAGGTCGAGAAGGTAGCTGAGCTAACTGGTCTATTCCAGAACTCAAACGCCGTCTTTCTAACCGAGTACCGCGGTCTCACCGTTGCACAGCTCAAAGAGCTTCGTCGCAACATCAGTGCAGACGCAACCTACGCCGTAGCAAAGAACACTCTTATTGAGATCGCTGCAAAGAACGCTGGAGTAACCGCATTTGACGGCCAGTTGTTCGGACCAACCGCTCTCGCTTTCGCAACCGGTGACGCTGTTACCGTTGCAAAAGCTTTGCGTGACTTTGCCAAGGCAAATCCTCTTCTAGTTGTAAAGAGCGGTGTCTTTGATGGCGTTGCTGTTACAGCTGCAGAGGTGCAGAAGCTTGCAGATCTTGAGTCTCGTGAAGTTCTACTGTCAAAGGCAGCTGGACTATTCAAGGCTCCGCTATCTCGAGCAGCTGCTGTTACTCAGGCTCCGCTATCACAGGCAGTACGCGTCATCGACGCACTACGCGCCAAGCTAGCCGCCTAACCCACAAGCTTTATCAACACTTAAAAAACAAGGAGAAACATCATGGCAAAGTTGACAACTGAGCAGCTAATCGATGCATTCAAGGAACTATCACTAATCGAGCTTTCAGAGTTCGTTAAGGCTTTCGAAGAGGTCTTCGAAGTAACCGCTGCTGCACCAGTTGCAGTTGCTGCTGCAGCTCCAGCTGCTGCTGGCGAAGCTGCTGCTGAGAAGGACTCATTCGACGTAGTTCTTGAGGCAGCTGGCGACCAGAAGATCGCAGTTATCAAGGAAGTTCGCGCACTGACCAACCTAGGTCTAGGCGAGGCTAAGGCTCTTGTTGACGGTGCACCTGCAACCGTTCTAGAGGGCGCAAACAAGGACGCTGCTGAGAAGGCAAAGGCTGCCCTAGAGGGCGCTGGCGCAAAGGTTACCCTTAAGTAATCTTGCTTCCACAAAGCAACTTGGCTTTATAGCTACTAAAACTCCCTCGGGCTTACGCCCGGGGGAGTTTTTCTTTAGGCTGGACAGGTGAACAAGAAAAAGCGCGCGGCCAGCATTTACGATGTGGCCAAGTTGGCGGGGGTTAGTCACCAGACCGTTTCGCGCGCTATAAATAACGCTGACAACATTCGTGAAGAAACCCGCAATCGTGTGCTTGACGCAATGGCTGAGCTAAAGTACCAACCAAATCGCGCAGCAAGATCGTTGGCTACGTCTCGTTCCAAACTTATTGGCGTGCTGACCTCTGATGCCGGTATTTTCTCGGCCGAGAATCTTCGCTTGGCAATTGACACGGAAACAAGAGCCGAAGGATATTTTGCAGTTGCCGTTCGCGTAGATGGCGAATCAGAAGCCTCAATTGAAAATGCGGTGAACCAGCTAAAAGAGCTTGGCATTGAGGCAATTATTGTGGTGGCACCGCAGAGCAAAGTTGTAGATGTTGCCAAGCGGGTAGACCCAAGGCTACCAATGGTGACCATTGACTTTATTGACAGACCCGATGTCTTCTCTGTTTCTATAGATAACTACTCGGGGGCTAGGGTTGCCACCCGCCACCTGATTGAAAACGGCCACAAGAAAATCTTGCACATTGCCGGGCCGGCGAATCAGTATGAATCTATTGAGCGCTCTAGGGGATACAACGACGAGATGGTGGCCGCCGGCCTTAAGCCGTTAAAAATAATTCAAGGAGACTGGACTTCACAGACCGGCTTCAACCTTGGCAATGACCTAACCAGTAAGAAGAGAGATTTCACAGCAATCTTTGCCTGCAATGACAACACCGCGCTTGGTTTGTTGCACGCGTTCACCGCTAAAGGTTTGCGGGTGCCGCTAGATGTATCGATGGTTGGATTTGATGACGCACCAGAAAGCGAATTCTTTACACCGCCGCTAACCACCATGCACCAAGATTTTGGGGTGGTTGGTCGCCGGGCAGTAGCGCTGCTGTTTGAAGAAATTGCCGGGGTGCCAAACATTCGCAGGGAGCAAGTTTTGCCAACCCTTACCGTGCGCAAATCTGTTGCCAAATTGGCCGACTAAAGGGCCTGCCGCACCCGTGCAGGGAAATTGCGCATCTGTTCTACGAACTGTAGAATAGAACCATGATTAAGAAAGCTCTTGTGGCGCTAAGCGCCCTAACCCTTATTTCAACCACCTTGACTGGCTGTGCAACCGCATCTGTTGATGGCCACGATGAACTGCACTTTAGCGATGGCTGGGTGCGAGTATCTGAATACAGCGATCACGTAGACGGCATGACTGGTGCATTCGCAACCATTGAGAACCACACTGATCACGATGTGACTCTAGTTGGCGGATCAGCCGAAATCGCCAACATGGTTGAGGTGCACGAGGTTGTAATGCTTGATGGTGAGATGAAGATGCAAGCCAAAGAAGGCGGAATTTTAATTAAGGCCGGCGAAAGCGTAACCCTTGAGCCTGGTGGCTTGCACGTGATGCTGATGGGTCTGAAAGAAGCAATTCTTGAAGGTGACGATGTAACCCTGACGCTTGACTTTGAAGGCTACGAAGACCAGACCTTCACTTGGCCAGCTAAGGCGTCGCTATCTGGCGACGAGAAGTACGAACCAAAGAAGTAAAATTGCCTCAATGACAAAATTCACGCGACGAGGGTTTCTGGCCGGTGCATCAGCATCTGCCGGGGCCCTCGTTGGTGCATCTGCGGGTGCGTTGATTGGCGGCAACCAAGCCGCCTCGGCCGCTGAGATCGCTGCCCAAACAGCAGTGCTAAAGCGCAGTGAAAAGTTTCACGGAACCCATCAAAACGGCATTGAGTTAGAGCTTCAAACATTCACAAATTTTGTATCTCTAGATTTACGCGATGAAACAGATCGCAGCGCAATGAAGCGCTGGATGAAAATACTTACCAATGATATTGAGCGCCTAACTGTTGGCGAACCAATACTTGCCGATGCTCAACCACAGCTAGCCCTTGGCCCGGCCCGCCTAACGGTGACCGTAGGTTTTGGAGCGCCGCTGTTTAGCAAGTTAGGCATAGAAGACCAAAGGCCCGAATCGCTGCAAGAGCTACCAAGTTTCAAAGTAGATGCGCTTCGCGAAGAATTCAGTGGCGGCGATGTGCTGCTGCATGTATCAGCCGATGACCCAATTGTGCTCTCGCACGCCGTGCGAACTTTGGTTTCAGACAGCATGGCTTTTGCCACAGTGCGCTGGACGCAGCAGGGGTTCTCTAATGCCCAAGGCGTGGTGCCAAGTGGCGTGCGCCAAAGAAACCTAATGGGCCAGGTTGATGGCACCGACAACCCGCAATTTGGCACCGAAGACTTTAATAACCTGGTTTGGATTAACGAAGGCCCACAGTGGATTCGCGGCGGAACCATTTTGGTATTGCGCCGCATAGCGATGCAGTTAAACACCTGGGACAAACTTGGCCGCACCGATAAAGAGCAGGTGATTGGCCGCCACCTAGATAGCGGCGCACCCCTTGGTTCAAAAAACGAAACTGACCCGCTAGATCTAAGCGCGGTTGACGAGCGTGGCCTAAAGGTGATTCCAAATTTTGCTCACGTGCGCAGGGCATCACCAACGAACCCCAAAGAGCGATTCTTTAGGCGCCCATTCAACTATGAAGTTGGTACCGCAGCCGATGGCACTCCCGATGTTGGCCTACTTTGGACCGCCTATCAAAAGAACGTAAATGAGCAGTACCTGCCTGTGCAAAAACGCCTTGACGAATTTGATCTGCTATCAAAGTGGACAAGCCCAATTGGGTCATCGGTGTGGGGTATTGCGCGCGGTGTAAAGAAAGGTAACGTGCTGGCCGAAGACCTATTCTAGGTTTATGGCAAACACCAACTTGGCTCGCGTGCTGATTTTGCACGGTTGGACTAACCGCCGCCCAGAGGGTGGCTGGCACCGCATTCTTGCCTCAGAGCTTCGACAACTTGGCCACCAAGTTTTGTATCCGCAGTTTCCAAGCACCGATAACCCAACCCTTGAAGACTGGCAAGAACTGCTGTTGAGCGAGTTGGAACTTTTGGAAGAAGCAGGCGAAGGTGAAACCATTGTGGTTGCACACAGCCTGGGTTGCATCAACTTTATTCACGCAGCGGTAGAAGGCAAGATCACCAAGCCAATTGACCGGGTGCTTTTTGTGGCACCGGCAGACCCGGCGCTGCTAAGTGAGATTAAAGGTCTAAACGTAAAGCTTGAAAAAGCTGCTACTAAGCAGGCTCTTCAAGCCGTGGCTGCAAAGCTAACCATTGTGGGCAGCGATGCCGATCAATGGGCCCCAAACGGCATTCAAGAAACCTTTGGCGATGCCCTTGGTGTTCAGGCAGTGGTGGTGCCCGGAGCCAAGCACTTTAGCAAAGCCGATGGTTGGGGCCACTGGCAGGGCGTAATTGACTGGGTGCAAGACCCAACTGCCGATATTGCCGTTCGCTAGGTAGGCTAATGAGGTGCTCCCGATTTGCCCCAGGGACAAACTTCTAATTTAGGAATTAACGATGCGTATATTGCTCGTTGGTGCTGGTGGTGTTGGTGATGCAATTGCCAAAATCGCTGCTACCCGTAACTTTTATGAACTAATCGTGGTCTCTGACTACGACCTCACCCGCGCAGAGCGCACAATTGAATGGATAGAGAACCGTCACGGCCGCGATGTTGCAGCTAAGTTCTTAGCCGCAAAGATTGATGCGTCTAATGCGTCAAACGTTACCGAGATGTGCCGTTCACACAACATTGACTTTGTGATCAATGCTGTTGAGCCAAAATTCTTGCCTACCGTTTTCTCTGGTGCATTTACCGCCGGAGTTAACTACCTAGACATGGCAATGAGTTTGTCGGAGCCACACGAGGCAGACCCGTTCCACTTGCCAGGCATCAAACTTGGTGATGCGCAGTACGCATTGCACGATCAGTGGCAACGCGCTGGAAAATTGGCGCTGGTTGGCATGGGCGTTGAGCCCGGTCTTTCAAACGTGTTTGCTCGCTATGCGCAAGATTACCTATTCAGCGAGATTGATGAACTAAGCATTAAAGACGGTGGAAACCTGGCCGTATTTGATGAACACGGAAACGAAGTGTTTGCTCCTTCTTTCTCAATTTGGACAACCATTGAAGAGTGTCTAAACCCACCAACAATTTACGAGCGTGCCAAGGGTTGGTACACCACTGCGCCATTTAGCGAACCAGAGATTTTTGAGTTCCCACAGGGAATTGGTGCGGTTGAATGTGTGAACGTAGAGCACGAAGAGATATCGATGTTGCCAAGAAATATCAAGGCAAACAGGGTCACCTTTAAGTACGGGCTTGGAAACGAATTTATTTCAGTTCTAAAGACTCTGCACAAACTAGGTCTTGATTCAAGCAAGCCACAGCGCGTGCGTTCTGCGCAGGGCCCGGTAGATGTATCGCCGCGCGATATGGTTGCTGCTGTGCTGCCAGACCCAGCAAACATTGGCCCACGCATGACAGGCAAGACCTGTGCGGGGCTATTGGTTACCGGTAAAGACAAAGACGGCAAAGACCGCGCAACCTATCTTTACCACGTAGCCGATAATGCTGAAACTATGGCTGACATAGAGGCACAGTGTGTGGTTGCTCAAACAGCTTTCAACCCTTTGATTGCGCTTGAGCTGATTGCTGATGGTGTCTGGAAGGGTGCCGGAGTTATGGGCCCAGAGGAATTCGATGCCAAGCCGTTCCTAGATCTAATGAGTTCATCGGTTGGTTACAACATCAAGTGGGAGGCGCAGGAACGCCTGCCGGCTAGCCCACTGCGTCACCCATAAGGTGTGAACTAAAAACTTAGTTCGGCACCCCAGCTTGCAGAGTGGACCTGATTTGGCTCAAGCCAGATCAGGTCTTCTTTGCTATTAAAGGCATTAGCCGGGGCGGTTTGCGGCTCAATGGCAATTGCGTGACGCGGGGTTTGGTCGTCATTATTCACGTAATAGTTTGGCGTGAATATGAAGGTGTAGGTCATCTCGGCTGATTGCCAAACATCTAGCAGTTCACCCTTTGGTGAGCGAAGGTAATGGTGGCCTCGGCCATCGGCATCGCGATTTAGGTTGCCAAAGCCGTGATCAAAGTCACAGTCGCTTAATTTGCGCCATTCGGTTAGGTCGTAATCTGTGCCAATTATTTCAAGCTTGCCGATAGGAATCTTGCGCTCGTCAACCAGGTCAACGCTTCGGGCATCGGTCTTGAATTCAAGCTCTTCAGTTGGGGTTCCCGAGATTTGAAAATATGGGTGTGTGCCAACCATGTAAGGGGCTTCTTTTGTGCCCAAGTTCTTGGCGGCGTGAGTGGTCTTGATTCCTGATGCCGTTAGTTCGTAGGTAACTGAAATCAAAAGTTCAAAAGGGTAGCCCGGGGTAGGTGAGACAACGGCTTGCAAAGTAACTGACTCTTGGCTTTGCTTGGCAATATCAAAAACTGCGGCACCAACTAAACCGTGTAGTGCGTTGTCTAAATCTTTTTCGTTTACTTCAAGTTGAAGTGTTTGTTCTTCGTAAACCCACTTACCGTGGTTAATGCGATTAGCCCAAGGTGCCAAAACAATTCCATCGCCGTAGCGGTTGGTCTGGTGACCACCGGTGGGCGGAACAATGTGAATGTTATTTACTGAAAGTTTCTTAAGGGCGCCTCCGGCAGTTGAAATGGTGGCGCAAACTTTGCCAGCAGCACCTGCCTTGGCTAGTTCAATAAATTGCGGTTCAGTATTCATTACTTTAGAAGGGTTGCCGCAACGCTTTGGTATTGGGCAAGTGCTGGGCCTTGGCCCTTGGCCGCGATTGTTGCCAGCGTTTCAATAGACCATGCCGGTGTTGAGCCAAGTGCAATGCTTGCTGCCTGGCGCGCTGCGCCATTGGCCACGTATTCGCCCGGTGCCGGAACCACAATTTCTGTTCCGAATACCTCTGCGGCAATTTGCTGCACGGCAGTGTTGGCAGCGGCACCGCCAACCAAAATTACGCGATTAGTTTTAACGCCCGCATCTTGAAGAGCGGCCAGGCCTGCGGCCAAACCGCAAAGCATGCCCTCTATTGCTGCACGGGCAAAGTTTTCACGTGTGCTGTTAGCCAGGGTCATGCCGTTAATTTGCGCTTTGGCATCTGGCAGGTTTGGGGTGCGCTCGCCCTCGAAATATGGAATCAAAACTATTCCCTCGGCACCTGGCGCAGCCTTTAGCGCTAGCGAACCAAGCTCTGCATGATCTACGCCCAAGAGCTTGCTGAAGCTATCAAGAACGCGTGCGGCATTGAGTGTGCAAACCAAAGGTAGAAATTCACCAGAGGCACTGGCAAAACCGGCAATGGTTCCGGTCTTGTCTTGGGTAGCAGTTGCCGAGACTGCAAATACTGTTCCGCTGGTGCCAAGAGAAACAACTACATCGCCAGCTGCAGCCAATACTCCAAACGCTGCGGCCGCGTTGTCACCAGCGCCGGCACCAATCTTTAGCCCGTTTGCTGTGCTGTGGGCAACCTCATTGCCCGCAATAATCTTTGGCAGTGCTGGCACATGGCCAAGAACATATTCCAGAACCTCAGGCAGGTACATTCCCGTTGAAGGGTTGAAATAGCCGGTGCCGCTGGCATCCGATGCGTCTGTGGTTAGGGCCTCAAGGTCTGGCCCCAACTGACTTTCACTTTGCGGGCCATACCCAGCAAGGCGCCAGGTTAGCCAGTCGTGCGGCAAACAAACAGCCGCAACTTGCTTTGCGTTATCGGGTTCGTTTTGTCTAAGCCACAAGAGCTTTGTTGAAGTAAACGATGCAACCGGAATTGAGCCGGTGAGTTCGGCAATTTGTTGGGCACCAAACTTTGCAACAATGTCATCGGCTTGTGCCGCACTGCGAGTGTCATTCCAAAGCAAAGCGTCGCGAATTACTTGTCCATCGGTGTTCAAAACCACCATGCCGTGCTGCTGACCGCCGATGGAAATCGCGGAAACATCTTCGAGCCCACCGGCCTGAGTAATTGCCTCTTGAAGCGCAACCCACCAAGCCGCCGGATCTACCTCTGTGCCGTTTGGGTGTGTGGCGCGCCCCTCGCGAACGAGTGCACCGGATTCGGCATCGCGAATAACTACCTTGCAACTTTGGGTAGAGGAATCTACTCCGGCAACCAGTGGCATCGCGGTTATTTACCTTGCGCCAAGAAGGTGCTCAAGAGCCAACTGGTTCAAGCGAACAAAGTTGAAGCCCTTGGCGTTGAAGTATGAGTCGGCATCAAAGTCTTCGTATGCTGAACGATCACCCAATAGGTCTGTGTAGGTTTCTCCTGGGTTCAAGGTGGTCTTGTGAATCTCGTTCACACGTGAAGCCTTGATTGCCTCTTGAACTTCTGGATCTGCGTTGAAGGCCTTGGCACGCTCTTTTAGCAGTAGGTAAGTCTGCATGTTTGCCTTAGCTGAATCCCATACTCCGTTCATGTCTTCAGTGCGGCTTGGCTTGTAGTCAAAGTGACGTGGGCCGTCGTAGGTGCGGCCGCCATTAGGGCCGCCAAACTCCAGTAGGTCTACCAGGCTGAATGCGTTGAATAGATCTCCGTGGCCGAATACCAGGTCTTGGTCAAACTTAACTCCGCGCTGGCCATTTAGGTCAATGTGGTAGAGCTTGCCGTGCTCAAGTGCCTGGGCGATTCCGCTGGTGAAGTTTAGGCCAGCCATTTGTTCGTGGCCGGTTTCTGGGTTTAAGCCAACTAGCTCTGGGTGTTCAAGGGTGTTAATGAATGCCATTGCGTGCCCAAGTGTTGGCAGCAAGATATCGCCGCGTGGCTCGTTTGGCTTTGGCTCAATGGCAAAGCGAATGTCATAACCTTTATCGATTACATATTGGCTAAGCAGGTTCACGCCCTCGCGGTAACGCTCAAGAGCCCCGCGCACATCTTTAGCGTGGTCGTATTCGGCACCTTCGCGCCCGCCCCACATAACAAAAGTCTTAGCGCCCATCTCGGCAGCTAGGTCTAGGTTGCGCAGGGTCTTGCGCAGGGCAAAGCGGCGAACATCGCGGTCGTTGCTGGTGAAGGCACCGTCTTTAAAAACCGGGTGGCTGAAAAGATTGGTGGTGATCATCGGCACAATTACGCCGGTTTCTTCAAGTGCCTTCTTGGTGCGGTCAATCTGGTGGCGGCGCTCGGCGTCTGTGCTGCCAAAGGCAAACAGGTCGTCATCGTGAAAGGTTAGGCCGTAGGCGCCAATCTCGGAAAGCTTGTGAATGGCATCAACCACATCAAGGTGGGCGCGGGTAGGGCCACCAAACTGATCCTGGGCCGCCCAGCCGATGGTCCAAAGACCAAATGAAAACTTGTCTTCGCGGGTTGGAGTTAGCGCCATTTGGGGATCCTTCTTCATTGATGGGTTTTGTTGCCTGTGACAACATAATAGGGTCAATTCAGCTTTTGAACCAAATTTTCGAGCCTGTTTTAACCTCACGATTTCGTAACCTCTTCAAGAATTAGGAATGTAGATTTATAAATATGCTGAACGTAAACAGCCGGGGCACTAAGGCCCTGGGTCAAAACAGAGACGATGTTCGTCAGCACAATCTGGCAACCCTGCTTCGCATGATTCACGAGGCCGGCACGGTCTCAAGATCTCAACTAACCACCAGCTCTGGGTTAAACCGCTCAACAATTTCAGACCTGGTTTCTGAATTACAAGATTTGGGTTTGGTTTACGAAACTGAAGCCTCGGCTACCGGAGTTGGTAGACCAAGCCTTCAGGTATCTGCCTCGGATCAGGTAGTGGCCTTCTCTGTGAACTCAGACATTGATGCTGTAACTGTTGCCGTGGTCACACTGGCTGGCGATGTGATTTCAAAAAAGCGATTCCCAACGGCCAACCAGCCAACCGCAGACAAAGCCGCGGCAATTGCCGCCAAGCTGATTTCAGAAATGCGCGGCGAATTAAAACCGGGAACCAGAATTGTTGGTGTTGGTGTTGCGGTGCCTGGTCAGGTGCGCGTTAGTGATGGGGTTATTCGACTTGCCCCACACCTTGGCTGGGTTGAGGTTCCTTTTGGGCCAATGCTTAGCCAGTTAACCTCTTTGCCGGTTTATGTAGACAACGATGCATCTATTGGTTGCGTTGCAGAACGACTTTACGGAAACGCCAAAGGCTTCTCTGATGTGGTTTATCTGTTCGCCGGCTCTGGCGGTATTGGTGGCGGCGTGGTGGTTGACGGCATTCAACTTAGAGGCGCCGCTGGGTACGCGGGTGAGTTGGGCCACGTGCGCATTGCAACAAATGCAACTAAAGATTTCTCTGGATTAGAAGGAACTCTAGAGGGCATGGTTCGCCGTGACGACATGCTTGATGTTTTTAAACTTTACGCGGCAACCGATGACGAGCTTCTTTTAGAAATTAGCAGGGCAAAAACTTCAAAGGCCGTGAAGCTAATCGAAACCCAGATCGATAACCTGGCTGCAGGTCTTGGAAATTTCGTAAACATCTTCAACCCTCAGGTAATTATTCTTGGCGGATATCTATCGGGCTTATTTGAATTCAATAGTGAGCGGCTAATCAATGGGCTTCGTGCCAACTCTTTGGCTGCGGCCAATGAACGCGTTATTGTTCGAGAGGGCGGGCTGGGCTCTAACCTGCTAATGATTGGTGCCGCCGAGTTGCCGTTTAGTCAGTTGGTTGCCAACCCTTCGGCAACTCAGCTTTACCCGGCCAAAGCTAAGGCAGCAAAATCTTAACCTCGGCGGCCAGTGACTACGACGTAGTTGTTATTGGTTCTGGCTTTGGTGGCTCAGTGGCCGCGCTTCGCCTTACCGAAAAGGGCTACCGGGTTCTAGTGCTGGAAGCCGGGGCCAGATTTGAAGACAAAGATTTTGCCAAAAACTCATTTGATCTAAAGCGATTTTTATTTTTTCCAAAGCTTGGGCTCTTGGGCATTCAACGTATTGACCTATTAAAAAACGTGCTGGTTATGTCTGGTGCCGGTGTGGGCGGGGGCTCATTGGTTTATGCAAATACGCTATACAAACCACCCAGCAGTTTCTTTACCACTGGGTCTTGGGCCAAGATTGCCGACTGGCAAACCCTGCTGGCGCCTTATTACAAGTTGGCCGAAAAGATGCTGGGTGTAAAAGAGAACCCGTTCTTTAGCCCGGCTGACCTAGTGCTAAAAAAGGTAGCCGAGAATCGTGGCATTGGTGATTCTTTTCGCATGGCGCCGGTTGGTATTTACTTTGGCACCGAAGAAGGCAAGACCGCAAAGGACCCGTATTTTGGCGGCAAGGGCCCAGCAAGAACAAGTTGCATAAATTGTGGCGAATGCATGACTGGATGCCGCCACGGGGCTAAAAATACTTTGGTAAAGAACTACCTTTATCTTGCCGAAAATTTCACCGGGCCAAACCCGGCAGCGGAAATCTGGGATCTCACAACTGTTTCGCACATTCAAGATTTACCATCGGGTGGTTTTGAACTAACTCTAAATAAAACTTCATTGGGTGCAACTAAACGACCAAGAAAAATCACCACCCCTCAGGTAATTGTTGCAGCTGGAGCTTTGGGTTCGGCAAAACTATTGCATAAATCAAAAAGCCGTGGCGCACTACAAAACATGAGCGCGACACTTGGTGAATTAAGTCGCACAAATTCAGAGAGCCTGCTTGGGGTGGTAGCCAAAAAGAACGAACACGAATTTCACAAAGGTTCGGCAATTACCTCTTCAATATTTCCAAGCCAAGACACTCACATTGAACCGGTGCGATACGGCAAGGGCAGTGGCTTTATGGGGCTGCTACAAACTGTTTTGGCATCGGGCCCAAATGGTGAAGATCCAAGCCCAAAGCAGCTGCTAAAAGCCACATTCAAGAATTTGCTAAAGCTACCTAATTTCTACAACCTTCGAACCTGGCCAGAGCGAACCCTAATTTTGCTAGTGATGCAATCAAGAGATAACTCTTTGACCACCTACCTAAAGCGTTCAAAACTATTTTCAAAAAAGCTAACCTCACGCCAAGGCCACGGAGAGGTGAATCCAAGTTGGGTTCCGCAGGGGCATGAGATTGCTCAAGAGATAGCAAACGAAATAAATGGCACACCCGGCGCCGTGGTTGGTGAGCCGTTTGGTATTCCGCTAACCGCACACTTTTTGGGCGGAGCCGTAATTGGCGCCAATGAGAAAGAAGGGGTGGTTGACCCATACCTTCGAGTATTTGGTGTTAACGGTCTACACATATGGGACGGCTCAACGCTTTCGGCAAACCCAGGGGTAAACCCCTCGCTAAGCATCACAGCCCAAGCTGAATGGGCCGCCGCACACTGGCCAAATAAATCCGAGGGTGATGCCAGGCCGCCGTTGGGTTACCGCTTTGCCACCATTAGGCCGGTTGAGGCTAGAAACCCAGTGCTAGGCCGCAATAAGCGAAGCGTTAGCTAGAGACTTTACCCAGCATCCGTGCTTCGCGGGCCCTGTTTTCAATGCCAAGGCCCCAGTAGCAGGCGGCAATAATCACGGCCGCACCCAGCCAGCCAATGGCGTTCATAAGCTCGCCACCAAGCAGCACCGCAATGATCACAGCCCAAACCGGCTCTGTGCCCTGAAGCAGCGCAACACGGGACGCACTGGTTTTACGAATAGCCCAAAGCATCACGATAAAGCCATAAACGGTACTAAACAGCACCAGCGTGCCCATCAGAATCCACTCGCGAACGCCATAGGTTTGTGCGGCATTCACTGTTCCGGCTGGGTCAAGAATAAAGAAGAACAAGCCGGTGATGAACAGGCTCAAGATTGTTACGTTGGTGGTGTCAACGGTTTTTCCGCGGGTGAACTTGCCGTGAGTAAAGAACGATTGAGAAACGGTGTGCACCGCGCGTAGTACCGCGGCCACAATCATTAGTAGGTCGCCAAGGTTTGGCTCGGTGAACCCGTTTCCGCTAATCAGAATTGCAACACCAATAATTGCGCCAATGGCCGATAAATAAAACATTCGGGGCATCCAGAATTTTGAAACTAGGCCTTCAATAAGAGGCGTAAATAAAATGCTCAGCGAAATAATCAAACCAGAATTAGTGGCCGAGGTTAAATAGACTCCGGTGGTTTCTACTGTCATTACAGTAGCCAGAGTTACCGCAATGCCAAGTGAAGAAAGTATTTCAATTCTGCTGAACTTGACTGGTTTGAATGCACGAATGCCAAGCAAGATTACTGCGGCAATTCCAAAACGAAGTGCCATCATTCCCCACAGGCTGGCAAAGTGGGTTAGCTCTCTTGAGGCCAGGTAGCTGCCACCCCAAACCAGGGCTGCGCCAAGAATGGCAATGTCTACAGAGCTTAGGCCACGTTTTTCTTGCATTATTTAGCCACCGCTTTTTTACTGATGAATTTGAATCTGCCCTGAGCAACGGCTGCTCCAAATAGAACAACTGCAGCGCCAACCGGCTCGTTCCAGGTGATGGTTTCACCAAGCAACAGCACACCAAGAATTACGCCAACAATTGGTGACATGTAGGTAACCGCTGAACCAATTGCGCTGCCAACCTCGGCCAGCAGGCGGTAGTAAACCACGTAGGCAATTCCGGTGCCAAGTATTCCAAGAGCCAACATGGCAGCAACAGAGTTAAAGGTTGGCGCGCCAATTGTGAGCGCACCGAATGCATAAAAAGGAAGCAGGGTAAGTGCCGAGGTAAGTACCTGCCCAAATACAGCAGCCTCTGGTTTTAGTTTTAGCGGCTCAACGAATTTGCGCAAAAATGGGCTGCCGATTCCGTAGCAAATAACCGCAAGAATCAGTGCGCCAATAGCCAACGGGTCGTTGTCGCCGAAGCCATTCCAGATACCTAGAACTATAAAAACTCCGCCAAGACCAATAGATAAACCTATTAGCACTTCGCGTTTTGGCTTCTCTGCTCTAAAGGCAATCATGATGGCGATCACAGTGAATATGGGTGTTGAAGCATTGATGATGGATGCCAACGCACTAGAAACGTGCTGCTCGGCAAAGCCAAAAAGCACTGCCGGAATGGCCGACATAAATAGCCCGGCAATCCAAATTTTGAACCAGGTTAGCCAGCCGCGCACAAACTTAATGCGCATCACCAGCATTACAGCCAGCAGGGTTAGGGCACCAATTGCGGTGCGCCAAAAGGCAATGCCGGTTGGGGTAAGGGTTTCAAGACCAAGGGAAATGAATAAAAAAGACGACCCCCAGATAAGCCCCAAAAACAGGAACTTGTATATCCAGGAGGTCGTCTTTGTTTGGCTCATTATTCGAGCCTACAACGCCTTTTAGTGGGTAGAAGGAGCCTGCTCAACCTCTGAGCGGTCGCCAGACCAAAGGGTGTGGAAGGTTCCATCCATGTCTACGCGCTTATAGGTGTGTGCGCCAAAGAAGTCGCGCTGACCCTGAACCAGGGCAGCTGACAAACGTGGTGAACGTAGGCCGTCGTAGTAAGAAAGTGAAGAAGCAAACGCAGGAACCGGAATACCGGCAAGTGAAGCGTTGGCAACAACCTGGCGCCATGAAGTAACTGAGTCAGCAACTGCCTGCTTGAAGAACGGGTCAAAAATAAGTGACTCTAGGTTTGCGTTCTTGTCGTAAGCGTCGGCGATGCGGTTTAGGAACTGCGCACGAATAATGCAACCACCGCGCCAGATCTTTGAAACTGCACCTAGGTTGATGTTCCAGTTGTATTCTTTTGCGCCGGCGCGAATTGCATCAAAGCCCTGTGAGTAAGCAACCAACTTTGATGCGTAAAGTGCACGGCGAACATCTTCAACAAATGCTGCACGGTCTGCAATTGCCCAAGTGGTTGCATCGGCAGGAAGGCCATCAACGGCTGCGCGCTGTGATGCCTGTGATGAAAGTGAACGAGCAAAAACTGCCTCGGCGATTCCAGAAACTGGAGTGCCAAGGTTTAGTGCGGTCTGTACTGTCCAAACTCCGGTTCCCTTTGAACCGGCCTGGTCAAGAATTACATCAACAAGTGGCTTGCCAGTCTTGGCGTCAACCTGCTTAAGAACTTCTGCGGTGATTTCAATTAGGAACGACTCAAGGTCACCCTTGTTCCACTCATCAAAAATGCCGGCAACCTCTGCAGGCGTGTAACCGCCAGCGTGACGCAAGATGTCATATGCTTCGGCAATAAGCTGCATGTCTGCATATTCAATACCGTTGTGAATCATCTTTACAAAGTGACCAGCGCCATCGGTGCCTACGTGTGTTACACATGGCTCGCCTTCGGCGATTGCAGCAATAGAAGCAAGAATTGGGCCAAGAGTTTTGTATGCCTCGGCAGAACCACCAGGCATGATTGATGGGCCCTTAAGCGCACCCTCTTCACCGCCAGAGATACCGGCACCAACAAAGTTGATTCCCTTTGCTGAAACTTCTTTTTCACGGCGGATGGTATCGGTGAATAATGCGTTGCCACCGTCAACAATGATGTCGCCTGGCTCAAAGCGCTCAGACAACTGTGAGATAACTGCGTCTGTGCCCTTACCGGCCTGCACCATGATGATTGCTGTGCGTGGCTTGGCCAGAGATGCAACAAAGTCGTCAATTGTTTCTGAAGCAATGAAGCCAGCTTCTGGGTGCTCACTAATTAGTAGTTCAGTGCGTTCGAAAGAGCGGTTATAAACAGCAACGGTGTTGCCCTCGCGGCTAGCTAGGTTGCGAGCAAGGTTTGAGCCCATTACTGCAAGTCCAACAACACCGATATTTGCCTGAGACATTATTCATTCCTATAGATAGGTAAAGGGGAATTTGGCCGAGGCTTCGTTGCGCGGACCTAACCTCAACAATATCGCAAAACTAGGCCCCAAAAGGCCGGCTGGCCCGATTAGAACCAGCAGATGTAGACCCGCGGCTGGCCCTCTGGGTGCTCAATGAATCCGGTGATTCCGTTGGCGAAATCGGCCTGTTGGCGAACCCCCGAAGCTAAGACAGAACCGGTCTTTGGGTCAACGATCTTGTAATTGGGGCCAATCTTGTCATCCATCACCATTAGCCGGCCGCCATTTTCTTGGTAAGCAATAAACAGTTTGCCCGGCACGTTTAGGCAGTGCGGTGAGATTGCGTGGTCCACGCTTGGTTCCATATCGGTGGTTGGCAGCCCGGCCAGAATCTGGGGCACCAAGCCAACGTAGTTTGCGCCCTCGTAATCTAGGGCCTCGCGCCAACCAGCCTGCGGGTTAAGAAATCCGGCGGCGTGACCAGGCTCATCTTTGTGAAGGCGCCACTGCCACAAACTTGCAGCTCCGTAAAAGACACCCATGGTTCCACCGGCGGCCAAATTAACCCAGGCTTCGGTGCCTTGCCACCAGCCCGCCCCGCGGCCAACGGTCTCTGTGTTCTCGTAGGTTGGCTCGCCATTGGCAACACCTTTGGGTGGGTTGATTGCCCACATTTCTGCCACGCGCTGTGGTGCGTGCTCGCCGCCGTGACCGGTTTGGCACCACTGAAAATCTAGCCAGCTTGAATCTTGGTGGCTAATTGCGCGAGTGTGCGGTTGATAGTGAATGCCGGTTGGCTGTTCGTAGCAGTCGTTTGCTTCAAAAGCTTCACCGCCAGCTGCAATTTGTTCGTAGGCACCAACGCCGTCGGCACCGGGTAGATAAATTGCTGGGCTAGCGCCATAACGAGCAACTAGGTAACGGCAGTAGCGTGCGTAATCTACCGTTGAAACTTCTTTGCCGGCTACTCGCAAACCCTTCCAACCAAAACCCTGAAATACCGGTTGCAAGATTGGAATAATTTCGTGCTCAATCAAAATTGCGTGCAGCTTGTCAAAGTATTCAAAGTATTCGTTGTTGATTTTGGTTAGAGTGCCATCTTGCAAGTCTTCAAAGCCAATGCCAAAGCCCTCATCAAGGGTTCGGTCTTTGGGGCCGCGTGCATCCATATCTGGCTGCACCGTCATTAGCAGTGCCGCATTGAAACCCTGAGCCTGGCGTTTTTTTGCATAGGTGGTTACCTGGGCTTCTGTTGCGCGCCATGGCAAACCCCAAGCGGTATCGCCGGCGATGATAAAGGGTGTTCCATCTGCATGAATTGCTGAGCGGCCTTTGGGTGACATCTTTAGAAAACCATGTTTGAAGAAACGGTTTGTGGATGTTGCGTCTGCTACTTGAAATTCACCGGAGCCGTTTAATCCGGCGTCATCGTGCGTTGCAGACCATGACCAATGCCCTGCGCTTGGTGCGGCAAATCTAACGGTGAATTTTGATTCGCCATTCCAAAAGGCTGGGCGAGTGAATTGATTTCCATCGGGCGAAACAAAATTTACGTCAAAAGTGACATCGGTGTATGGGTTCGCATAAACGCCTGCAGCCTCAAAGTGCAACTCAAAAAATTGCCAGGTTTGCTGCATTTTTATTTGGCCTGCCCATAAACATTTTGGTAGCGATTGAACAGTTGATCAACAATGGCCGGGTCAAGTGGTTTTGGCTCGCCAATTTGGTAGGCCAGGTGTGCCGACTTAGCTACGTCTTCACACATGATTGCTGCCTTTAGCGCCGACTTGGCATCTTTACCAACCGTGAAAACCCCGTGCTGGCGCATAAGAACTGCCTTTGAGCGGCTGCTCTTTAGGGTCTTTACAACACCTTTGCCAATTGAGTCATCGCCAATAATGGCGAACGGCCCTAGCGGAATTTCGCCGCCAAACTCATCGGCAATGGCGGTAAGAATGCAGGGGATTGGCTTTTCAACTGCTGCCCAAGCGCTGGCGTAGTTGGAGTGGGTATGCACCACACCGTTTACCTCTGGCATATTGCGATAGATGTATGCGTGCGAAGCGGTGTCACTAGAGGGCGCATGCTTGCCGTCAATGACATTTCCGTCTAGGTCGCAAAACACCATTGATTCGGCAGTTAGTTGGCTATAGAGCAAACCGCTTGGCTTAATTAAAAAACCGCCCTCAACGCGCTGCGAGATATTTCCGCCAGACCAAACCACAAGTTCGGCGTCTTTCAATTCTTGGTGCAACAGCACCAGTTGCTCGCGAACATCTGCGATATCTTTAGACATCAGCGGCCTCTCTCTTCATTGCCTTTAGGCGCTTCATTACATTGTTCTGGCCGCGACCAAAATAGTCGTGCAAGGTTTCGTACTCTGCATACAGTCTGTCGTATTGAGCTGCACGTTCTTCGTTTGGAAGATACATTGCTTTTTGCACGCGACCCATGGCCTCTGAGGCGGCGCGAACATTGGGGTATTCACCGGCGGCAACTGCAGCGTGAATTGCCGAGCCAAGCGCTGGGCCCTGCTCTGAATCAAGAATGCTAAGCGGTAGGCGAGTGACGTCACAGTAAAGCTGCATTAAGAACTGGTTTTTAATCAATCCACCGGCAACAATGAACTCGGTAACCGGAATGCCTGACTCACGGAATGTCTCAACAATCTTTCGAGTACCAAAGGCCGTAGATTCAAGCAGCGCGCGGTAGCCCTCTTCAGCTTTGGTGGTTAGCGTTGCGCCAATCATCAAACCCGATAGTTCGTGATCAACTAAAACTGAGCGATTACCAGAATGCCAGTCAAGAGCAATTAATCCGTGCTCGCCAACTTTTTGTTGGGCAGCAAGATCGGTGAGGTGTTGGTGAATAGATTTACCTGCCGATGCGGCCGCCTCAAAATATGAAGCAGGCACTTGGTTGTTCACGTACCAGGCAAAAATATCACCAACGCCAGATTGGCCTGCCTCGTAGCCGTAAAGACCAGAAACGATTCCGCCTTCAACGACTCCGCACATGCCTGGCACAACCGCCAACTTGTCACCGTTCATTACGTGACAGGTTGAGGTTCCCATAATGGCAACCATTTGCCCAGGCGCAGTTGCCTTGGCGGCCGGCGCGGTTACGTGCGCGTCAACGTTGCCAACGGCAACCGCGATGCCTGGGTTAAGGCCGGTCCAGGCTGCTGCTTCGGCGCTTAGGCCACCGGCCAGCGCGCCCAGTTGGCCAATGGTGTGCTTGAGTTTGGTCTCGGCAAAATCTCCAAAGCCCGGGCTCAGGGCCTCAAAGTATTCACGGCTTGGGTATTGACCGCTCTGAAGGTTGCCTTTGTATCCGGCAGTGCAGGCATTGCGCACGTAGTTGCCGCACAGTTGCCAGATAATCCAGTCGGCGGCCTCTACGAATTTATGCATTGCCTCATAAACCTCAGGCGCTTCTTCGAAAAGCTGAAGGCCTTTGGCTAGCTCCCACTCAGAAGAGATTTGCCCGCCGTAAAGAGCAAGCCAAGATTCGTTGCGGTCGCGAGCCAGCTGATTGATTCGGTCTGCATGTGGCTGAGCAGCATGGTGTTTCCATAGTTTTACGTAGGCGTGCGGGTTTCCCTTGAACTGCTCTAGTTCGCTCAGCGGAGTACCGTCTTGGGTTACCGGCAAAATTGTGCAGGCAGTGAAATCTGTTGCAATACCAACCACATCGGCCGGGTCAATGCCCGCAGCTTTGATTGCGGCCGGCACTGTGTGCTTAATTACCTCAACGTAATCAGTGGCATTTTGCAGCGCCCAATCTGGGCCAAGCTTTTTTCCGGTTGCATTCAGTGTGGTGTCCATTACTGCATTCGGATATTCAAAAACAGCAGAACCTAGTTCGGCGCCGTCTTGAGTGCGCACCACCACCGCTCTACCGCTTAGGGTTCCGTAATCAACACCTATAACGTATTTGCTCATTTTTGCCTTTGGGTTGTGGTTTCGCGTTCCACCAATGTTGAAATCAGTGGGGAAACTCTCAGAGATTTTTCTTCATTTAGTTTTTCAAGCAACATTTGCACAGCGCCTTCGCCAATAGCTTGAAAATCTTGGCGCATGGTGGTTAGTGGTGGCCAAGAAAACTCGGCCTCTGGCAAATCGTCGAAGCCAATGATGCTCAATTGGTTCGGAACCAGAATTTTTCTTTCGTGGCAGTCGCGCAGTACACCTAGGGCAATGTGATCGCTGGCGGCAAAAATAGCTGTGATATTGGCGGCTTGGTAGTTAGTGCTTTTTGATATTTCATAACCAGAGTCCATGCTCCACTCGCCAACCTGGCTTAGCGGCTTTAGCTTTGAATCTTTCATGGCAGCTTCATAGCCAGCTTTGCGATCTACTGCCTCAAAGAAAGTGGCTGGCCCTGCAACGTGAAGAATTCCGGTGTGACCCAAATCAATTAGGTGTTTGGTGGCTCGGTAGGCGTCGTCAAAGTTGTTTAGTTGAATTGCCGATTTCTCACTGCCCATACTTGAGTCAATTGAGACCACAGGAATGCGCTTTAGAGTTTTGCGAGCTATTTCAACAGTCTCGTGGTGTGGGGTAATCACAATGAGCCCGTCAATTCCAATTTGCGAAAGGTATTCAATACCTTTCTTTACATCGGTACTTGAAGTTGGATCTACAGAGCAGGTGACGGTGAAGTACTCGGCCGCGCGGGCGGCACGCTCTGCGTTTTGCCAAATATTTGCCGGGCCGTTTAGGTGGGTGTCTGAAGCCAAAATACCAATGATGCGGCTCTTGGTGGTCTTCAGCGTTTGGGCCGCGCGGTTAGGCGTGTAGCCAAGTTTGTCCATGGCGGCCTCAACGCGCGCGCGGGTTTCTGGCCTAATGGATTGGTGATTATTAACCACGCGCGAAACAGTTTGATGTGAGACCTTGGCTAGGTCTGCTACATCAAACATGTTTGGTTTTTTGGTCATGCAAGATTCCTACGGAAGTCACGCATGTTGGTGTCTGCTTCAATAACAACCAACTCAGTCTTGGCCATGCGGGCAAAGTCTTCGATGGCCTCAAGCGATACCGAGTTGGTTAGCACCGTGTGGTGACTGCCGCCCGAAAGAATCCAGGCCTCTGCAGATTCGGCCAGTGAAGGCAGTGGCTCCCATACTGCGCGAGCAACCGGCAGCTTTGGTAGGTCTTCAGTTGGTTCAACAATTTTTACCTCGGCCGAGATGATGCGGAATTTATCGCCAAGATCAATCAGGCAAACCTGGCGACCTGCACCTGGTTCAGCGGTGAACACCATGCGAACCGGGTCTTCTTTGCCGCCAATTCCAAGCGGGTGAATTTCAATCTTTGGTTTTGCCTTAGTAATAGTTGGGCAAACCTCAAGCATGTGTGCGCCAAGTACCTTTGGGGTTCCTGGGCCAAAGTGATATGTGTAGTCCTCCATGAACGATGTACCGCCGCCAGCAGCAGTCATTGATTTCATAATTGCGCCCAGGGCCGATGTCTTCCAGTCTCCTTCACCACCAAAGCCGTATCCTTCGGCCATTAGGCGCTGAACGGCAAGACCCGGAAGTTGACGCAGTTCGCCAAGGTCTTCAAAGTTTGTAGTGAACGCGTTAAAGTTGCCGGCTTCAAGAATTGAGCGCAGGGCGATTTCAATTTTTGCCGCGTAGACCAAAGATTCGTATCGGGCTGCACCCTTTTGTAGTTCTGCCGCTACCTCGTAGTCGCGTTCGTAAATTTCGCAAAGCGATTCGGCCTGGGCATCGCCAACTTTTGCAACCGCTTCAACTAGTGAGTTCACGCCGAATGCCTCAATAGACATTCCAAACTTCATTTGTGCAGAAACCTTGTCGCCATCGGTTACCGATACGTAGCGCATGTTGTCACCAAAGCGTGCAAGCTTTAGGTTGCGCGAGGTGTTCCAGCCAATTGCTGCGTAAGCCCAGTTGGTGATGCGCTCTTGCACGTTTGCTTCTGTTGGGTGCCCCACCACAACTTTGCGAGCAACCTGCATGCGCGAAACCATGTGACCAAATTCGCGGTCACCGTGTGCGGCCTGGTTTAGGTTCATGAAGTCCATGTCAATGGTTGACCAAGGAAGTGATTGACCAGCCTGAGTGTGCAGGTGCAGCAGCGGCTTTTGCAAGGCATCAAGACCGGCAATCCACATTTTGGCTGGCGAGAAAGTGTGCATCCAGGTGATCACGCCAATGCAGTTATCGGCGGCCGAGGCATCAAGCATTACTCGGCGAATTTCGTCGCTGGTTTTTAGAATCGGCTTCCAAATCAACTTGACCGGAGCACTCAAATTGCTGGCCAACTGCTCAACAACCTTTTGAGATTGCTCGGCAACCTGCTGCAGAGTTTCGTCTCCGTACAGGTTCTGGGTTCCGGTTAGAAACCAGATTTCTAGGTCGTTGCGGGTTAGAGCCATTTGGGTTGCACCTTTCAGAATTACCGATAATGTTAGCGTTAACATTCGGCCTGGCAAAACGGCCGATTTTCAACGATCTAGGGGCCCAAATGGCTAATCCGTTTGTCACCACAATCTTTGCCGCCGACCCATCGGCCCACGTTTTTAATGACCGGGTCTACGTATATGTTTCTTATGAAGAGCCAGGCACCAACACCTACGACTCAATGGTCAGCTACCACTGCATCTCAAGCGATGACCTGCAGAACTGGGTAGATCACGGAAAAATTCTTAGCCTCAAAGATGTGCCTTGGGCGGTAAGCCACATGTGGGCCATTGATGGCAATTATTGGAACGGCAAGTACTACTTAGTTTTCTGCGCGATTGACACAGAGACCAGCACTTTCAAAACCGGGCTTGGCGTAAGCGATCGCCCAGAGGGCCCGTTTGAAGACCTAGGCACCATTGCCGGGGTTGAGTGGGGTCAAGACCCAAGCCTCTATATCTGGAACGAGACCCCGTATTTGGTTTGGGGTGGCCGCGGCTCAATCTTGATTGCCGAATTAAACCAAGACCTCAAGAGCGTGAAGCCAGAAACCATTCGCGATTTATCGGTGGATATCAATGGCTACGAAGGCCCGTTCTTGCACGAGCGCGAGGGAAAGTTTTATCTCACCTATCCGGCCCTAGAAAACGAGCAATGGCCACAGCGTATGAGCTTTGCCACCGCCGACAGCCCGCTTGGGCCATATAAATACGGTGGAGTTTTCATTCCCGAGTACCCCGGTAACTCTGGCACCATTCACGGCTCAATCATTGAGTTCAAGGGCCAGTGGTATTCGTTCTATCACTCTGGTTTTATTTCTGGCACGGCAACCAACCGCTCGCTAATGCTTGACCGCATTGAGCACGATGCCCAAGGCAACATCATTCCGTTCATGCCAAATCGCGAAGGCGCTTTCCCCGGCAAGGGCAGCACCGTGGTAATTCTTGATGCTGCGGCTGCGCCAAGAGCCAGTGGCAAATTACACGGCACCAAAATTGCCACCGATAATTCTGACTACACCGGCCACGGCTATGTAACCGGTTTGGTGCAACAGGAATATGGTGTGAGCGTTTTGGTAGATAACGGGCTAGAGCAGGAATACGAAATCTTTATTCGCTATCGCAGTGAGGTAGACCGGGTGAGCCGAGTGGTGGCTGCCAAGCAGTTGTTCTACGACGGAAACCAAAACCAAGATTACGACCAGTACATCAACCGCGGAACCGTGTTTCCTGCTTCAGTAAGTTGGCAAGAGCTTTCAATTGGCAAAATAGTCTTGCAACCTGGGGATCACGAAATCAGAATCTCGAATTCTCACAACTTGCCGGCAGGCGAAAACGGTATTGAGATTGATTACGTGAAGTTGGTTCCTATTTACTGAGCTGCCTTCACAATCTGGCGCTCAATTATTGCGGTGGCAAGAGTGATGCTGACCGCAATTATCGTGGTGATTATGACCAAGGTATTTACATTGATGATTGCGTAGGCAAACCAAAACGCCATGCTGGCCAATGAGATTGCGAGCGAAGAGATTGAAACTGCGGTTGGGTCTGCTGTCTTGCGATTTCTAAAGGTGCGAATAAGTTGCGGTAGGCGAGAGGCCACCATGGCAATCAGGAACCAATCAACCAACAGCCCTGGCCCAAACCAGGTAAAGGTTGCCGCCGCTGTGGCAAGCAAAAGGCTGTAGGCGCCGGCCTTTAGCTTGCTTGATTGAATACCAAAAATCACCGCCGCCGAAGTGGCAAAGGTAAGAGCGTTGGTAACCCAAATTGCCGGGCTGTCTACTCGCAAACCAAAACCAACCCAAGCGGCAAACTGGGTGGCCATGAAATACCAGTGGCTAAGCGAGACGCCGTCGGCATGGCCTAGTCGGCGAATTCTTAGGGCCTGTGGAACACCTTGAAGAATGCCAATGGTGCCACCAAAGAAACCCAGTAGTTCTGCAATCAGTTGTGGGTTCAAAATTGGCTACTCAGCAAGCAGATCTTTTTCAAT
>ERZ1034365.397-NODE-397-length-24097-cov-3.750291_pt1 | contig 24097 bp, 24 predicted proteins | sample MGYA00520615_ERZ1034365 | MGnify/ENA primary metagenome ERZ1034365 (study PRJEB33736, sample SAMEA104284505) | Azolla filiculoides | biome: Urban; feature: Water surface; material: Ditch water | place: Netherlands | collected 2015-10-28 | depth 0-0.1 m ...
CGGTAGCTCAGTTGGTAGAGCAGCGGATTGAAAATCCGCGTGTCGATGGTTCGATTCCGTCCCAGGCCACCAAACAAAGCCCGTAGTTGCATTCGTGACTACGGGCTTTTGGTTTTTGCGGTCCAATTCTGCGCCGACTCGCCGCGTTGCCGCTGCTGGTACGTGCCACGGCGAAGCACGGCCTAGACCAAGGTGACGCCAGTTTTGAGAGGCTTCATCACAAAGCTGGTCTTGCAGTCCTGGACGCTGGCGTGCTTGAGCAGGGTGTCCATGATGAAGCGGGAGAAGTGATCCATGTCGGCGACGACGACCTTGAGCAGCAGGTCCATCTCGCCAGTGAGCGCGATGCAGTCGACCACTTCGCTCCAGTTCTGAACCGCCGCAGCAAAAAGATCCAGCGGGCTGTGCTTGTCGTTGCCTGCAAGCTTGGTCATGCGCACCTGGATGTAGGCCGTCAACGCCAGGCCCACCATGCGTGCGCGCACCAGGGCGACATACCCGGCCAGGACGCCCGCCTCTTCCAGCCTTCGCACACGGCGTAGCGCCGCCGAAGCGGACAAGCCGACTTGGCCGCCCAGCTCTTCATAGGAAAGGCGCCCCTGCTGTTGCAGTGCAGAAATAATGCGCTTATCTATCGAATCAAGTTCAAAAACCTCTTTCATGAATTAATTTTTGCATGATTCATGTTTGATCGACTGGTTTCTCGCTGAATTTTGCACAAAAACTGTGAGGACTTGAGCCTACAGTGATGTTTCCAATGCAATCTACAGGAGACACAGTCATGGCTGACCTTTTCGACAATCCCATGGGCTTGATGGGCTTCGAGTTCGTCGAGTTCGCCTCGCCCACTCCCAATCTGCTCGAACCCCTGTTCGAGATGATGGGCTTCACCCTGGTGGCCGAACACCGTTCCAAGGACGTACTGCTCTATCGCCAGGGCGGCATCAACTTCATTGTCAATCGCGAACCCAAGAGCCTGGCGGGCTACTTTGCCGCCGAGCACGGTCCCAGCGCCTGTGGCCTGGCCTTCCGCGTCAAGGACTCGCACCAGGCCTACACCCGCGCGCTCGAACTGGGCGCCCAGCCGATTGAAATCCCCACCGGCCCCATGGAGCTGCGCCTGCCCGCCATCAAGGGCATCGGCGGCGCCCCGCTCTACCTGATCGACCGCTTCGAGGACGGCAAGAGCATTTACGACATCGATTTCGAGTTCCTGCCCGGGTTCGAAGACCCGGCCAGCCGTCACCCTGTGGGCCATGGCTTCAAGCTGATCGACCACCTCACGCACAACGTCTACCGCGGCCGCATGGCCTTCTGGGGCAGCTTCTACGAGCGCATCTTCAACTTCCGCGAGATCCGCTACTTCGACATCAAGGGCGAATACACCGGTCTGACCAGCCGTGCCATGACCGCGCCCGATGGCCTGATCCGCATTCCGCTCAACGAAGAGGCCGGCAAGGGCGCGAACGGCAAGGGGGGCCAGATCGAGGAGTTCCTGATGCAGTTCAACGGCGAGGGCATCCAGCACATCGCCCTGCTGACCGACGACATCATCAGCAGCGTGGACGCATTGCAGATGGCCGGCATCCCGCTGATGACCGCGCCCAACGAGGCCTACTACGACATGCTCGACGAGCGTCTGCCGGACCACGGCGAGCCCACGCCCGAGCTGCAGGCGCGCGGCATCCTGCTCGACGGCTCCACCGCCAATGGCGAGAAACGCTTGCTGCTGCAGATCTTCAGTCAGACGCTGCTGGGTCCGGTGTTCTTCGAGTTCATCCAGCGCAAGGCTGACGAGGGTTTTGGCGAAGGCAACTTCAAGGCCCTGTTCGAGAGCCTGGAGCGCGACCAGCTGCGCCGGGGTGCCATCCAGGTCGAAGAGACCGCATGAGCCTCGCTTGAAAGATCCACCACCTGGCTGAACGTGAGCCTGCGCATCATGCAGCTGCTCGCGTCCATCCTCGTGATGATTGCGCTGTATTCCATCAACCTGCGCCTGATGGGCAAGTCCAACGTCGCGCTGATCGATGAGCCGACGGTGTTCTCGGCACAGGCCATCGACGGTGTGCCGGAGTACTGGATGAAGCCGCTCGCGCTGCTGATGCCGCGCGCCTGCCAACTCCAGAAGACCTTTAACCCCCCCCCATTCCCCCTCTGCTGGTGGATTGAGCGAGATGCTCGAAGTTCTGTGCGGAGTGGCGGCATAAAATCCGTCTACGGCGCGAGGTGGGACGGGGCGGCTTCATTGACCGATGCGCCATAGGCCATTTACGGCGCATTCATTAAAATCAAGGACTTAGCAATATGCAGACCTGGTCTCCCTCCTCCTGGCGCCAGCGGACAGTGCTGCAAATGCCCACGTACGCCGATCCAGCGGCGATCCAGGAGGTCGAAGCCCGCCTGTCGGCCATGCCGGCGCTGATCCTCCCGGGCGAGGTCTCTCAACTGCGTGAGCGATTGGCTTCGGTTTCCCGCGGCCAGGCCTTCTTGCTGCAGGGGGGCGATTGCGCTGAAAGCTTCGACGAGTTCGGACAGGCGACCCTGGAATCCACCTTCCGCGTGATCCTGCAGATGGCCGTGGTCCTGACTTATGCAGCGGCCTGCCCGGTGGTCAAGATCGGCCGCATCGCCGGACAGTTCGCAAAGCCGCGATCCTCGGATACCGAAACCGTCGATGGCGTCACCTTGCCCTCCTACCGCGGCGACATCATCAACGGCAGCGCATTCACGGCGCAGGCACGTCAGCCTGATCCGTCACGTCTGCTCCGAGCCTATTCGCATTCCGCGACCACGCTCAACGTGCTTCGTGCATTGGCACAGAGCGGTTTCGCGGACCTGCACCGGGTGCACCGCTGGACCACCGATTTCGTGCGCTCCAGCACGCAAGGAGCGCGCTTCGAGGAACTCGCCGACAGCATCACCCAATCGCTGGCCTTCATGCAAGCCTGCGGCTTTGACGCGGCGCGCGCCCCTCAACTGCACGCGGTGGAGTTCTATACCTCGCATGAGGCGCTGCATCTCCAGTATGAGGAGGCCTTGACAAGGCCGGGCGAACGTGAGGGAAGCTGGTACGCAGGCTCGGCACATATGCTGTGGCTGGGGGAGCGTACTCGTCAAGCAGAAGGAGCGCATGTGGAATATCTGCGCGGCCTCGACAATGTGATCGGCGTGAAACTGGGCCCTACCGCGAGAGGAGAAGACGTGCTGCGTCTGCTGGATCTACTCGATCCGCATCAGGAACCTGGACGCATGGTGCTGATCGCCCGCATGGGAAGCGATCGGGTCACGGAGCGTCTGCCGCCGCTGCTGAGGGCTGTGCGCCAGGCAGGACGCACTCCCGTATGGTGCTGCGATCCCATGCACGGGAACACGGTGACCTCCGCCAGTGGCTACAAGACCCGGGATTTCGATCGCATCCTGCAGGAGGTGAGTGGCTTTTTTGCGGCGCACGAGCAAGAAGGCACCTATCCCGGCGGACTGCACTTCGAGATGACGGGCCAGGACGTCACTGAATGCCGGGGCGGTGCACAGGCAGTCTCCGACGAGGGCCTGTCCACTCGTTACCGGAGTGCATGCGACCCGCGCCTCAATGGCTCCCAGAGCCTCGAACTCGCGTTCCTGATCGCCAAGGTGTTGAAGAGCGTGCGTAAATAAGGCTGCGTCGATTCCGGACGCCGTGGCCGATCTGGGCCTGGTGGCAGAGCGAATTTATGGACATCAATCAGATCAGCCAGACCATTCGCGATGCGCATGAACCCGTAGGGTTTACTGCTGGCGGCGGCGATCGGGTCCGCGCTATCGGCCGGACTCGCGCTTGGCGCTGGCTGGCTGTTGCAGGATGCCGTGCAGGCGGCCCGCCAACTGCAGCAAGCCGGCTAGTTATCGGTCAAGCCCCTGAAAGGGGGCCATGAGGCCTGGCTGGCGAGCCGGGCGCAGCGAACTTCAGACTGATCCAGTCTCACCCGGTGGTGGCGTCGTTCGGCCTCGTGTTGGACATGAGGGTCACGAATTCCTCACCACCCCAACGCGCTAGCCGGTCGGAGTCCCGGAGCTGGATGATCAGCCGTTGTCCTATGAAATCTTGTAGCATGTGAAATATTTGCCAAAAAAATTGTGACACGAGAGAGTGGCCGTTGCCGCATCACAGGCATCTTTCGTCGTGACGAATGGGTTGCAGGCCGCCCACCCGACGCGGGTCGCAGACAAAGCGGAGCCCTGTGTATGTGCACCAAACATGGTCTTTAAATGCACCATTCATGTGCATTTATTCTGGTTTTGCGCCATTAAAGGGCGCTTCATGTGGGAAGATCGCTGACTTGTTCAACTTTTGCACCCAAACGGAGCATTCATGACGACCGCCAGCCTCGCCCAGTTTCTCGCCACGGTCAACGACCGCAACCCTGGTCAGCCGGAATTCATGCAGGCCGTCACCGAGGTCATGGAAAGCCTCTGGCCCTTCATCGAGAAGCACCCCAAGTACGCCGAGCAGGCCCTGCTCGAGCGTCTGGTCGAACCCGAGCGCGTGGTCATGTTCCGCGTCTCCTGGGTTGACGACAAGGGCCATGTGCGGGTCAACAAGGGTTACCGCATCCAGCACAGCATGTCGATCGGTCCTTACAAGGGGGGTCTGCGCTTTCACCCGTCGGTCAACCTGTCGGTGCTCAAGTTCCTGGCCTTCGAGCAGACCTTCAAGAACGCATTGACCACGCTGCCGATGGGCGGCGGCAAGGGGGGCTCCGACTTCGACCCCAAGGGCAAGAGCCAGGCCGAGGTCATGCGCTTTTGCCAGGCCTTCGTGCAGGAGCTGTTCCGCCATGTCGGCCCCGACACCGACGTGCCGGCCGGCGACATCGGCGTCGGCGGCCGTGAGGTTGGTTACCTGGCCGGCATGTACAAGAAGCTGGCCAACAGCGCGGCCAGCGTGTTCACCGGCAAGGGCCTGAGCTTTGGCGGCTCGCTGATCCGCCCCGAGGCCACCGGCTACGGCACGGTCTATTTCGCCGACCAGATGCTCAAGACCCGCGGCAAGTCCTTCGAGGGCCTGCGCGTCTCGGTCTCGGGTTCCGGCAACGTGGCCCAGTATGCGGTCGAGAAGGCCATGGCACTGGGCGCCCAGGTCATCACCGTGTCCGACTCCAGCGGCACCATCATCGACGAGGCCGGCTTCACCCCCGAGAAGCTGGCGATACTGATGGACGTCAAGAATCACCACTACGGCCGCGTCAGCGACTACGCCGCCCGCACCGGCGTCAAGTTCGAAGCCGGCGTGCGCCCCTGGCATGTGCCGGTCGATGTGGCCCTGCCTTGCGCGACCCAGAACGAACTCGACGCGAACGACGCCCGGACCCTGATCGCCAATGGCCTGCTCTGCGTGGCCGAAGGCGCCAACATGCCCTCGACGATCGAGGCGGCCAAGGCCTTCGAGGCCGCCGGCGTGCTGTACGCCCCGGGCAAGGCCTCGAACGCCGGCGGCGTCGCCACTTCCGGCCTGGAGATGAGCCAGAACGCCCTGCGCATGTCGTGGAGCCGCGAGGAGGTGGACACCCATCTGCTTGGCATCATGAAGGACATCCATGCCGCCTGTCTCAAGTACGGCAAGCGCGCCGACGGCAGCGTGAGCTACATCGATGGCGCCAACATTGCCGGCTTCGTCAAGGTGGCCGACGCCATGCTGGCCCAGGGCGTGATCTGAGCGCCAGCCGATCGTGGCCAGGACGAGTGGCTGCGGACCGGCCGCTGTGCAGTCGGGGTTTTTCTTCTGCTACAATCACGCCATCAAATTTCGCGGGATTAGCTCAGTTGGTAGAGCGATACCTTGCCAAGGTATAGGTCGAGAGTTCGAGTCTCTTATCCCGCTCCAGATCAGGCCCCTGTGGCCAGGCGCAAGCCCCTCCTGTTGATTCAGGCGGGGCTTTTTCTTTGTGCCGGCCCCGGGCTTACCATCGACGTCTACCATGGACATGATCAGACAATGGATGACCCACCCGCGTCTGCGGGTGGTGGTGCGCGTGCTGCTGAGTCCTTATGTTGCCAACGGGACGATGGCGGCGCTCGGCCTGCTGCTGATTTCCGGTCTGGTTCGGCTCTGGCTCGGGCCGGAGGCGGCTGCCGCCGCTTCGGTCGGCGTGATCGTCTGCATTCCGCCCGACCAGGCCTCGCCCAAGCAAGGCAAGATCTGGCTGCTGCTGCCCTCGGCCATTCTGGGCCTGCCCGTGTTCGCGGCGGTGCAGGCGCTGCATGCCTCGCCGCTCTACCTGGGTTTGCTGCTGGTCTCGGCCACCTTTCTGGCCTTCCTGGCCGGTGCCTGGGGCAAGCGGGGTCTGCCCATCGTCATGTCGCTGATGTTCGCGGCCTTGTTCTCGATGGCCATGCCCCGGCAGACCAGCGAGGCCAGCGTGCTGTTCAACAGCGCCTGCTTCGCGCTGGGAGCCGCCGTCTACCAGCTCTGGGCCACCTTGGCCAACGCCTTGCTGAATCCGTTCTACCGGGTCGCGATCCTGCCCGAAACCTTGTTCTCGATGGCGGCGCTGATGCGGCTGCAGGCCAGACAGTTCCAGCCCCGGGACGAGTCGGCTTCGCCATCCGGCCTGCCGGTGATCGGTGCCGTGCTGCGGCGCCAGGCCCAGCTGTCCGACCAGATGCAGGCGGCGCGCGCCCTTGGCTACCCAGTTGCGGGCCATGGCCGCAGGGTCTTCGCCGAACACGGTGGATTGGTCCATGTCGCCTTGTTTGAGGCGCACGCATTGGCCGTCTTTCAGGTCGATGGCAGGGATCAGGAGCATGGCGGTATCGGGTTCAGGAGGGACGAAGAAATCAGGGATTCCAGTGCAGGAAGTTGCGATAGAGCGCGAGGCCCTGGTCGGCACTCTTCTCCGGATGGAACTGGGTCGCAAAGAGGTTGTCGCGCGCGACCGCCGAGCTGAAGCGGCTGCCGTAGTCGGTCTCGCCGACGCTGTGCGCCTGCTGCGCCGGGTGGGCGTGGAAGCTGTGCACGAAGTAGAAATAGGCGCCGTCGGGGATGCCGGCCCAGACCGGGTGCGAGTCGCCACGGCCGAGCTGGTGGAAGACGCGGTTCCAGCCCATCTGCGGCACCTTGAAACGGCTGCCGTCGGGCTGGTACTGGCCGTCGAGCTGGAACTTGATCACGCGACCCGGGATCAGGCCCAGGCCGTCGGTCGGGCCTTCCTCGCTGTGGTCGAGCAGCATCTGCATGCCGACGCAGACGCCGAACAGCGGCTTGGCGGCGGCGGCCTCGAGCACGGCGTCGCGCAGGCCGGAGCGCTCGAGCTCCATCATGCAGTCGGGCATGGCGCCCTGGCCGGGCAGCACGACGCGGTGCGCGTCGCGCACGACCTGCGGGTCGGAAGTCACGACCACGTCCACATGGTCGACCGCGGTCGCGGCGTGAATGACGGCCTGTGCGACGGAGCGCAGGTTGCCCATGCCGTAGTCGACCACGGCCACTGTCTGTCGGTTCATGTTGTCGGTTCCGGAACGCTGGCGGGTGAGATCAGAGCGAGCCCTTGGTCGAGGGGATCACGCCGGCCGAGCGCGGGTCGAGTTCGAGCGCGGCACGCAGGGTGCGGCCGAAGGCCTTGAAGATGGTCTCGCACTGGTGATGGGCGTTGTGGCCCTTGAGGTTGTCGACATGCAGCGACACCAGGGCATGGTTGACGAAGCCCTGGAAGAACTCGAACACCAGCTGGGTGTCGAGCTGGCCGATGCTGCCGGCAGTGAACTTGCAGTCCATGTGCAGGCCCGGACGGCCCGAGAAGTCGACCACCACGCGGCTGAGCGCCTCGTCGAGCGGCACATAGGCATGGCCGTAGCGCCGGATGCCCTTCTTGTCGCCGACCGCCTGGGCGAAGGCCTGTCCGAGCGCGATGCCGACATCCTCGACCGTGTGGTGGCCGTCGATGTGCAGGTCACCCTGGCAATGGATGTCGAGATCGATCAGGCCGTGACGCGCGATCTGGTCCAGCATATGGTCGAAGAAACCGATGCCGGTGTGCAGCTTGGACTGGCCGGTGCCGTCCAGGTTGATGCGGACGGTGATCCGGGTTTCGAGGGTATTGCGGGTGACTTCGGCTTGCCGCATGGCGCACTTGGGCGCGGGTAGCGCCGACTAGAAAAATGGGCCTCATGATACCATCGTCAGCCCGATCGACCGCTGCCCGCGGGCCTGTCGCACTCTGACGGGAAGGCCGTGCAAGCGGCTGTCCGGGCCGGTCCATTCCCTACCGCAGAAGCACCGCATGAGCCGCTACTGGAGCGCCGTCGTACACGGCCTGACCCCCTATGTGCCGGGCGAGCAGCCCAAGCTCGACAACCTGGTCAAGCTCAACACCAACGAACATCCCTACGGCCCGTCGCCGAAGGCGCTGGCGGCGATCCGCGCGGCGACCGACGACAGCCTGCGCCTGTACCCGGACCCGAATGCCGATGCGTTGAAGACCGCGCTGGCCCAGCGCTTCAATGTGCAGCAAAACCAGGTCTTCGTCGGCAACGGCTCGGACGAGGTGCTGGCGCACGCCTTCCAGGCGCTGCTGAATCACGAGCGCGAGCTCTGGTTCCCCGACATCAGCTACAGCTTCTACCCGGTCTACTGCGGCCTCTACGGCGTCGCCCACCAGCAGATCCCGCTGGCCGAGGACTTCACGATCCGGGTCGAGGACTACCTGCCGCAAGGCGATCAGCCGGGCCAGAAGGCCGGCGCGATCATCTTCCCGAACCCGAACGCGCCGACCGGCCGCCTGCTGGCACTGGAGGCGGTCGAGCAGATCGTCGCCGCCAATCCCGACGCGGTGGTGCTGGTCGACGAGGCCTATGTCGACTTCGGCGGCGAGAGCGCGATTGCGCTGGTCGACCGCTACCCCAACCTGCTGGTGGTGCATACCTTCTCCAAGAGCCGCTCGCTGGCCGGCCTGCGCGTCGGTTACGCGATCGGCCACCCGGAGCTGATCGAGGGTCTGGAGCGGGTCAAGAACAGCTTCAACTCCTACCCGCTGGACCGGCTCGCGCTGGCCGGTGCCGTCGCGTCGGTCGAGGACGAGGCCTTCTTCCAGCACAGCTGCCAGCTGGTGATCGCGACCCGCGAAACCCTGGTGGCACAGCTGCAGCAGCTCGGCTTCGAGGTGCTGCCTTCGGGCGCCAACTTCGTCTTCGCGCGTCACCCGGCACGCGACGGCGCCGAACTGGCCGCCGCGCTGCGCGCGCGGGCCATCATCGTGCGTCACTTCAAGCAGGCACGGATCGACCAGTTCCTGCGCATCACGATCGGCACCGACGCGCAATGCGCGCAGCTGGTCAAGGCGCTGGGCGAGATCCTGGCGGGCTGAAGCCTCGACTCCTGTAGCGACACCGGCTGCCCGGTCAGAGCGCGTCCAGCCGCTCCAGCGTCAAGGCTGCCTGCTCGCGCAGCGCAGCGCGGACCTCGGGCGCCATCTTGTCGAGGTTCTTGTAGACCATGGCGAGCCGGTGCTTGCCGCGCAGGCGCTCGGCCTGGCGCTCGAAGAAGTCCCAGTAGAGCGCGTTGAACGGGCAGGCGCGCTCGCCGGTCCGGGCTTTCCTGTCATAGCGGCAGCCCTGGCAATGGTCGCCCATGCGATCGAGGTAGGCGGCGCTTGACACATAGGGCTTGGTCGCGAGCTGGCCGCCGTCGGCGAACTGGCTCATGCCGAGGGTATTGGGCGCCTCGACCCATTCGAAGGCGTCGATGTAGATGCCGAGGTACCAGCGGTGCAGCGGCTGCGGGTCGAGCCCGGCCAGCAGCGCGAAGTTGCCGATCACCATCAGGCGCTGGATATGGTGCGCATAGGCCTGCTGCAGTGAAGCCCGGATCGCCGCCGCCAGGCAGGCCATTCCGGTCTCGCCGTTCCAGAACCAGTGCGGCAGCGGACGCTGATGGCCGAGTGCGTTGGATTCGGTGTAGCCCGGCATGCGGGCCCAGTAGACGCCGCGCACATATTCGCGCCAGCCGAGGATCTGGCGGATGAAGCCCTCGGCGGCCGGCAGCGGCGCCCTGCCCTCGCGCCAGGCCTGCTCGGCGCGCTCGACCACTTCGCGCGGGTTCAGCATCTTGACGTTGAGCGCGAACGAGAGCAGCGAGTGGAACAGGCGCCAGCTTCTGCTCGAGAGCGCGTCCTGGTAGTCGCCGAAATGCGGCAGCACGTGTTCGATGAAGTCGTCGAGCTGATTGAGTGCCTCGCTGCGGTTGAGCGGCCAGCGGAAGTCGGCCGCCTGTGGCTGGCCCATGGTGGTGATGCCGGCGGCCTGGATCTGGTGCCAGAGTTTGGAATGGTCGTGGCGCGGCCGGCGATCGGCCGGCTCGGGCGGATCGTCGGGCCAGGACTTGCGGTTCTCCGCATCGAAGTTCCACTGACCGCCCTCCGGATTGCCGTCGGCATCGAGCAGCACGCCATGGCGCCGGCGCAGGGTGCGGTAGAAATGCTCGAGCAGCCACTGCTTGCGGCCGGCGAACAGCTCGGCTGCCTCGCCGCGCGCGGTGTAGAAATGCCCGCTGTCGACCCTGCGGCAGGGAATGGTCTGGCGCGCGGCCCAGTCGTTCAGCTGGGCATCGAGCCGCCATTCGTCGGGTTGCTGCCATTCGACCGCACTGGCGCCGTAATGGACGATCAGCGCGTCGAGGTTGGCGCTCAGGCCCTGGCGGTTGGACGCATCATCGATCGCGACATGGCGCACGCGGTGGCCAGCGGCCTTGAGCTGGCGCGCGAAGTCGCGCATCGCGGCAAAGATCGCGATCACCTTCTGCGCGTGGTGCACGACGTAGTCGGTCTCCTGGCGCAGCTCCAGCAGGACATGGACCCGCTGCGGATCGGGCCGGGCAAACCAGGAATGCAGCGGGTTGAGCTGGTCGCCCAGGATCAGGCGCAGCGTCGGACCCGGCGCGCTCGCGGGATCAGCCGCAGCGCCAATGGCTTCGGCGGCTGGGGTTTCCATGGCGCTCAAGGCTGGCCCCAGAGCCGGCGATAGGCGCCATCGCGGTCGTGGTCCTGCGCCTGCTTCTGGGTGTTGAAGCGGCGCCCGCCGCGCGGGTCGGTACCGCGCCCGGCGATGTAGAGCCAGTTGCCCTGGTTGCTGTGCACATCGTAGTCGAGCAATTGCGACTCGAACCAGGCCGCGCCAGCGCGCCAGTCGCCGCCGAGGTCGTGCACCAGATAGCTCGCGCAGTTCTGGCGCAGCCGGTTCGACAGGTAGCCGGTGGCGGACAGCTCGCGCATGCCGGCATCGACCAGCGCGTCGCCAGTGCGGCCCTGGGTCCAGCGCTCGAAGCCGCGGACATTGTGGGCCGGCAAGGGCAGGTCGGACAGTCCGCGCGGGCCGTAGAGCCGGCGCCCATGCTTGCACTGCAGCCAGCGGAAATGGTCGCGCCAGAGCAGTTCGAACCAGAGCCAGTAGCTGCCGTCGTTGGCACCGTGCTCGGCCTCGAAGGCGCGGATGGCGGCCATGGCCTGGCGTGGCGACAGGGCGCCGGTCGCGAGCCAGGGCGAGAACTTGCTCGAATAGTCCAGCCCGGCCAGGCCGTTGCGCGTCTCCTTGTAGCTGTGCGGCAGGCCGCGCGCGCAATACTGGCGCAGATGGGCCAGCGCGGCGCGCTCGCCGCCGTGGCAGGCGGCTTCGGCATAGGGGAAGGAGCTGCGCGGATCGGCGGCCGGGTCTGGCGTGTCTGGCCTGGCAGCTGTCGCGGCCAGCCAATCGCTCAGCGTTGACACGTCCTCCAGCAGGGGATGGCCTACCGCACCGGCAGCCGTTGCCGCGAAGGCTGCCGGCAGGGACGGCAGCGCGTCGGGCTCGGACAGCGGCGCTGCCTCACGCGCACCGGCGCGCTCGAGCTGCTGGCGGAAGGGAGTAAAGGTATCGAGCACGGCCTCGGGCGCGAAAGGCAGTGCGGCCGGATCGATCAGACTGGACTGCCAGACCGTCTCGACCTGCAGCCCGGCCGCGCGCAGCGCCTGCACGGCGTCCTGCTCCTCGGGCGCGGCGATGTCCTCGCAGACTAGGCAACTGGCGCCGAGCCGGCGCATCAGTTCCGGCAAGCGCTCGGCCGGCCGGCCCGACAGCTCGAGCAGATCACTGCCCAGCGCCTGCAGCCGCGGCTTGAGGTCATCGAGCGCCTGCGCCAGGAAGGTGCGTCGGTGCGAACCCATTCGCGCGAAGCCCCAGCGCGTGTCGAGCTGCTGCTCCGGGTCGTGCAGATAGACCGGCAGCAGCCAGCCGCCCTGCTCGCGTGCGCGCTGCGCCGCCAGCAACAGTGCCGGGTTGTCGTGCAGGCGCAGGTCATTGCGCAGCCAGTAGATCACGCCGGCGCTCATCGTTGCGCCTCCTGCGTCTTGGGGGCGCTGCGGCGGCAGCGCTCGGAACAATACTTGACCTGATCCCAGTCGCGCTCCCATTTCTTGCGCCAGCTAAAGGTCAGGCCGCAGCAGAGGCAGGTCTTGCTCGGCAGCTCGGTTTTCTTCTTCATCTTCATGGCAAGTCTCTCGATCCGGGCCGGACAGACGGCCCGGTTTCAGCGTTGGGTACGGGCCTTGAGCCAGCGCATCAGGGTGCCAACCAGCGGCAGCTTTTCATAGAGCTCCTCGGCCGCATCCCAGTAGTCGCGGTGCAGCGTCACCCGTCCGTCGTCATCGAGCTTCAGGTGCGTCGCGCCCTCGATGCGCTGCAGCTGATCACGCTGGAAACTCTTGAAGCGGAACGTGAAGTCCCAGCTCAGGAAGGCGTCGCTGCCCTGCAGCAGCTGCTGGGTGATGACGAAGCGCGGCTGGTCGAGCGAATCGAACATGTGGCGGAAGATCTGCGCGATGGCCGGCACCCCGCGCACGTCGTTGAACGGGTCCTTGAAGCGCGCGTCGGCGGCGTAATACTGGTCGAGCCGCGCGATATCGGCCGGCTGCAATTGCTCGAAATAGCGGGCGAAGCGGGCAACGGCGTCCTGGTGCATGACTCAGAGTCCGGTCAGTCGCCGCACCAGCGCGAAATAGGCGCGGCAGGGCAGCAGCCGCAGCAGCCGCATGAAGCGGCTGAAGCGCTTGGGGAAATGGATCATGAATTCGCCGCGTTCCCAGCCGCGCAAGATTTCGGCCGCGGCCTGCTCGGGCGTCAGCAGCGCCGGCATCGGAAAGTCGTTGCCAGCGGTCAGCGGCGTCGCGACGAAGCCGGGCGTGATCACGCTGACGCCCAGTCCCAGCGGCCGCAGGTCGAGGTAGAGCGATTCGGCCAGGTTGATCAGCGCGGCCTTGGTCGGGCCGTAGGCCAGGCTTCTCGGCAGGCCACGAAAACCCGCTACGCTGCTGACCAGGCTGACATGACCGTGACCCTGCGCCAGCAGCGCCGGCAGCAAGGCCGCCAGCAGATGCCAGACCCCGGTCAGGTTGACCTGCTGATGGCGCAGCGCGTCGTCGAGGTCGATGTCCATGGCACGCATCGGCCGGTAGTGGCCCGCGAGGTAGCAGATCAGGTCGAGCGTGCCGTCGGCCAGCAGCTGATCGGCAGCAAGCTGCAGCGCCGCACGATCGGTGATGTCGAGCGCCAGCGCAACGCTGCCGGGATGCGAAGCGACGAAGTCATCGAGCGCGGACGCCTGGCGCGCCGACACGATCACCCGCGCGCCGCGCTGATGCAGCAGGCTGGCGGTGGCGCGGCCGATGCCGCTCGAGGCGCCGATCAACCAGATCCGCCGACCCTGCCAGTCGCGAATGCGCGGATTCAGGCTCATGGCGCCACCCCGGCTGGATCGGCTGGCGTAGCCGGTCCAGCGGCCAGCGGCGCCGGCTTGCGGAAGCTCAACGTGACCTCGCCCAGGCGCAGGCCGAACTTGCTCATGGTGGCGCGGTTCAGCATGACCCGCTCGTCGATCAGGTACATCCAGTCGTCGAACTGGACCTCGTAGCTCTTGCCATCGACCGGCAGCTTGAGCGTGTAGGCCCAGCGAAAGGCGTTGCCCGCGACCTGGCCGTTGGCCTCGCCAACCACATCATCGGCGCGGCCGGTGTAGCGGCCGTTGCCGTGATGGGTCAGGCGCCAGATGCGGCGTTCGCGCGTGCCGTCCGAATAGAGGAAATGCTCGTCGAGCACGCCCTGCTCGCCTTCCCAGCGCCCCTCCATGCGGACCGTGAAGCGCTTGACGACCGCGCCGCTGCGGTCCTGGAACATGCCATGGGCCTCGATAGTGCCGTCGAAATAGCGGCGCAGATCGAGCGCGGGTTGCTCGGCGGCGTAGTCGCCGACCTGCGGGCCGGCGCAACCCGTCAGGACAGCCAGGCTGGCCGCCAGCGACAGCAGCAGAAGTTTCGGTTTCATCGGGAGCTCCAGGGGTGATGCAGACGGTTCCAGCGCCAGAGCGCAGCCGCCGCCAGCAGTTTGAGGCCACAGGGCAGCACGGCATAGGCCCAGCTCAGGGCCAGCAAGCCCTGCGCGCTGCGGCTGCCCGGCTCGTAACCCCACCAGGCCAGCAGCGGCAGCGCCAGGCCGGCAGCCAGCGCCAGGTTGAGCTTGGTGGCAAAATTCCACCAGCCAAAATAGGTCGCGGCGTACTGGTCGCGCTGGCCCGGCTCGGCCAGCAGCCCCGCCAGCAAGGCACCCGGCAATGCGAGGTCGGCGCCCAGGGCCAGACCGGCCAGCAGGCAGACGAGGCCGAACCGAATCAGGTCGCCCGCCCCCAGCGCCGCAGCCCAGCTGAACACCGCCACCGACAGCCCCATGCCGAGCAGCCAGCTGCGCGCCAGCCCCCAGACCCGCACCAGGCGCAGCCACAGCGGCAGACCGAGCGCCGCCGCCAGGAAATAGCTCAGCAGGAACAAGGGCTGCTGTGCCGCCGGGGCCTGCAGCCGGTCCTCGATGAAGAACAGCACCAGCGTGGCCGGAATCGCGGTGGCGATGCCATTGAGCAGGAACACCCCGAGCAGGCCACGAAAAGCCGGCTGGCGCCAGGGTTCCAGGAACGAGACCGATATCCGACCTGCATCGACCGCCGCCTGCAGCATGTGCGGCGGCGGCGAATGCCACCAGGCCAGGCAGCCAAGCGCCAGGCTGATGGCGAAAACAGCCAGCATGGCTCCGATGCCCTGCCAGGCCGGCAGCACGGAAGCCAGCACGACCCCGAACAGGCCAGCCCCCTCGCGCCAGGCCACGATGCGGCCGCGCTCGACCTCGTCGCCGCCGAGCCGCGCGCCCCAGGACTGGTGCGCGATGGCAAGCAGGCTGTAGGCGGCATAGGTCAGCAGCAAGGCAGCGGCGGCCCAGAGCAGCAAGGCATTGGCAGCGCGCAGCGGTGGCAGGAACAAGCCGGTCAGGCCCAGCGCCAGCAGCAGCGCGGCCAGCGCGCCCAGCCGCTGCACGCTGCGCGCCGAGCGACGAAAGCAGCGGTCGATCCAGCGCCCCAGGAACGGATCGATCAGCGCATCGGCCAGCCTTGCGGCCAGCAACAAGGCGCCCAGCGTCGCCAGCGGCAGGCCGAACTCGCGCGCATAGTGGTGCGGCAGCAGCACATACAACGGCAGCGAGACAAAGGCCAGCGGCAGCCCAAGCAGGCCATAGGCCAGGCTCTGGCGAGCGCTCAGGCTCACGCTGCGCGGCGCTGGCGTTGCAACCGGCGCAGCGGCGGCCGGTTGATCGGATTCGGAGCCGAGTACGGCAGGCATGGCAGTCCCGCCTCAACCCGCGGCGAGGCCCGCCAGCAGCGCCTCGCGCAGTGCCGGCTCGGAAGTCGCGGGCGAGAGCCAGATGGCAAAGAACAGGCGCGCGAACTCGGGGTCGGCCACCTCGCCAAGCAGGCGCCCGCCCTGCTCGAAGCGCGCGCCCTGGCCCGGCCGATGCAGACCGACGATCCGGTCGCCCGGACTGACATCGGGCAGCGCGGCTTGCAAGGTGCGCTGCCAGCGCTGGGCCTGGGCATCGCTGAACGAGCCCAGGCGGCGCATCTCCTGGATCGAGCGCTCGGCGATCGCGCCGGCCTTGAAGGCGCGCCGGTATTCGAGCTCGAGCGCGAACGGCTGGCTGGCAAAGGACTCGGGCCTGAAACCGGGCCAGACCCAGAGGCTGGCCTGATAGACTTCCAGGCCCCAGAAACGCAGCAGGCCCTGGCCCGCGAGCCGGGTCCCCGCCAGCGCCTGGCCCTGCGCCTGTGCACGGCCCGTCCAGGACATGGCCAGACCGGCGCACAACAGCACCAGACCGATGCGGCGCCGGGCGGCAAGGCTCATGGCTTTTGCAGCGTGTACTGCAGCAGATCGATGTCGCCGGCCCGAAAGCCGGCCTCGCAGTAGGCCAGGTAGAACTCCCAGACCCGGATGAAGCGCTCGTCGAAGCCCAGCTGCAGCACCTCCTCGCGCCGGGCCAGGAAGGACTCGCGCCAGCGCCGGCAGGTCTCGGCATAGTCGAGGCCGAAGCCGAACTCGTCGACCACGCGCAGCCCGGCGGCCTCGGCCTGGCGCTTGAATTCCTGCGGACAGGGCAGGCAGCCGCCCGGAAAGATGTACTGCTGGATGAAGTCGGTCGAACGCAGATAGCGTGCGAACAGCCGGTCATCGATCACGATGCTCTGGATGCAGGCCTTGCCGCCGGGCTTCAGCAGGCGCTGCACGGCCTGGAAATAGGTCGGCCAGTACTCGCGCCCGACCGCCTCGATCATCTCGATCGAGCAGATCGCGTCATAGGGGCCGTCGTCGATGTCGCGGTAGTCCTGCAGCCGCAGATCGACCCGGTCCGCCTGGCCCTGACCGGCCAGCCGCTGGCGCGCAAACCCGAGCTGCTCGGTCGACAGGGTCACGCCCGTGACCGAGGCGCCGAACTCGAGCGTGGCCTTTTCCGCCAACGCGCCCCAGCCGCAGCCGATCTCGAGCAGGCGCTGACCCGGCTGCAGCCCGACCAGGCGCAGCGCGCGCGCCACCTTCGCATGCTGGGCCTGGCTCAGGTCACCATCCAGACGACCCTCGAACCAGGCCGAGGAATAGTTCATGCTCGGATCGAGCCAGAGCCGGTAGAAGGCGTTGCCGAGGTCGTAATGGGCGTGGATGTTCTTGCGGCTGTTGGCGCGCGTGTTGCGGTTCAGCAGATGCTTGATCCGGTACAGCAGCCGGCCGGCCCAGTGGCCGAAGATCACCGCGTCGAGCGCCTGCCGGTTGGCGGCCAGCAGCCCGAGCAGCTCGGCCAGATGCGGCGTGCTCCAGTCACCGGCGATATAGCTCTCGGCAAAGCCGATGTCGCCCGACTTGAGCGCGGCCGCGCAGGGCTTCCAGTTGTGCAGGTGGATCACCGCGCAAGGCGCTCCCGACTCGGCCTGGCCGAAATGCTGCAGCTGGCCATCGGGCAGCTGCAGGGTCAGCGAGCCGTGGGACAGGCGCTGCAGCAGGCCGAACAGGGTGCGGGCCGAAGCGGGCAAATCAGCCGGCAAGGGCTGCAGGCCGGAGGCGCCTTGGGGGACTGTGGAACTGTTCATGGATGAGGCCTCCCGCAGGTCAGCGGGTCAGGAATCGGTCAGGGGGATTGGGCTTGGCATGGAAGCGCACGCGCTTGCACCAGAGCTTGAGTGCCTGCCAGTGGATGCGCCACACGATCATCAGCGTCATGGCCGGATAGCCCAGCAGCGCGTGTCGCAGGCTGGCGCGCGTGACGGGTTCGAGCCGACCGCCGACACTGGTGCGCAGCAGCGGGCCGGCCTCGTCATCGTGGTCGATCCGCACCAGGGTCTGCAGCTGGCCCGCCTGCGGGTGGCGCAGGAAACGGAAGCGATAACACCCAGCCACCGAGCAGAAGGGCGAGACATGGAACCGCTTCTCGGTCTGCAGCTCGACGCCGTAGCGCGGCTGGTCGAGCAAATAGCAGTGGCGCTCGCCGAAGGTGTTGTTGACCTCGGCCACGATCGCGCGCAGGCTGCCGTCGGCGCGCTCGCAATACCAGAAGCTGACCGGCTTGAAGCTGTGGCCGAGCACGCGCGGATAGGCATGCAGCCAGACCTCGCCATCGGCGTCGCCGATGCCCTCGGCGCGCAACAGCTCGTCGAGCCAGGCCAGCGCGCCGCCCTGCTCCGGCCCGCGGCCGTCGCCATGGTCGGCATCGAAGAAGCTGATCAGCCCCGGGCGGTTCAGCGCCAGCGCGCCAGCCTGCGACGGGTCGGCGGCCAGGCGCCGCATCGGCAGCAGCAGGAACCAGGTCGGATAGCTGAAGTCGTTGCGGCTCGGCCGCAGGCGGCGGTGGTGCACCTGGCCAAAACCGATCAGCGGCCCGGTACCGGGCCAGCCAGCCGGCTCGACCGCCGCCGAGGGGGCGGAGGATACCGAAGAGGCCGTAGAGGCTGGCGCGGCCGACAGGCTCATGCCGCCTCCCGCCAGGCCTGCAGCAGCTGCCGCAAGCCAGCCGCCACCGCGAGCCCGGACTTGAGCCCGTCCTCGTGAAAACCGTAGCCGGTCCAGGCACCGCAGAACCAGCTGTGGTTCTGGCCCTGCAGTTCGCCCAGGCGCTGCTGGGCGCGGATCGCGGCCAGGTCGAACACCGGGTGCGCATACTCGTAGGCGCCGATGATGCGGGCCGGGTCGATCGCACGCACCGGGTTCAGCGACACCATGACATCCTGCGCGAACGGCAAGGGCTGCAGCAGGTTGAGCCAGTAATGCAGGCAGACCCGGGCCGACTCGCGGCCGTCATCGGCCGCGCGCTCGTAGTTCCCGGCCCCCCAGGCACGCATGCGCCGCGGCATCACGGCGACATCGGTGTGCAGCACGGCGCGGTTGGGCTGGTAGCGGATCGCACCCAGCAGCTCGCGCTCGAGCGCGCTGGGCGCGCGCAGCAGCGCCAGCGCCTGGTCCGAATGGGTCGCCAGCACCACCTGGTCGAAGCGCTCGGCGCCGCGGTCGGTCACGATCCGAACGCCAGCGGCGTCGCGCTCGATCAGGCGCACTGGGGAGTTCAGGCGCTTGTCGGCGATGCCGGCCAGGATCTTGTCGACATAGTGGCGCGCGCCGCCGGCCACCGTGTGCCACTGCGGCCGGTTCGTGATCTGGATCAGGCCATGGTTGTGGCAGAAGCGGATCATGGTCGCGACCGGGAACTGCAGCATCTGGTCGGTCGGGCAGCTCCAGATGCAGCCCAGCATCGGCAGGAAATACCAGTCGCGGAACGCCGCGCCGAAGCGGTGGGCCGACAGGAACTCGCCCAAGGGCTGCATCAGCTCGGACTCCTGCTGGGCGGCGGCGATGCGGTTGCACAGCGCGTTGAAGCGCAGCAGGTCGGCCAGCATGCCGAGAAAGCGCGGGTTGAGCAGATTGCGCTTCTGCGCGAACAGCGAGGCCAGGTTGCTGCCGCTCCACTCGAGCGCGCGTGCGCTGCCGGCCGCCGGCACCTGGACCGAGAACGACATGTCGGACTGGACGGTCTCGACCCCGAGCTCGGCGAACAGCGCGATCAGCTGCGGGTAGGTGCGCTCGTTGTAGACCAGGAAGCCGGTATCGACGCCCTGGGTGACGGGGCGCCCGCTCGCGTCGGGCAGGGTCACGTCGACCGTGTGGGTATGGCCGCCGAAATAGTCGCCGGCCTCGAACAGGGTCAGTGCCGCCTGGCCCTTGAGCGCATGGGCCACGGCCAGGCCCGAGATGCCGGAGCCGACAATCGCGATCTTCATCCTTGTTTTCCTTCAGCGTGTGGCAGGCAGGGCCAGCTGGCGTTCGATCTCGCGCAGCAGGTCCTTGCTGTCGGGGCTGGTCATGCTCGAGTAGGACGCGACCGGCTTGCCATCGCGACCGATCAGGTATTTGTAGAAGTTCCAGCGCGGCTTCTGGCCGGTGGCTTCGGCCAGCTGGCGAAAGAAGGGCGAGGCCTGGGCACCGGCGACCGAGCTCTTGGCGAACATCGGAAACTTGACGCCGTAGGTGTTGGCGCAGAACTCGGCGATCTGCTGGTTGTTGCCCGACTCCTGCGCGAAATCGTTGGACGGAAAGCCCAGCACGACCAGGCCCTGGTCGCGGTAGCGCGCATAGAGCTGTTCCAGGCCCTCGTACTGGCCGGTAAAACCGCAGTAGCTGGCGGTGTTGACGACCAGCAGCACCTTGCCGCTGTACTGGCACAGCGACTGCGGCTTCTCGTCCTGCAGGCGCAGGAAGCTGTGCTGCAGCAGGGCCGGGCAGCTGGCAACCGGCTCGGCTGCCTGCACGCAAGCGCCGCTGAGGGCCAGCATCGCGGCAGCGGCGAAAGGGAGGCTCAAATGCAGGAATTTCATGACGCCCTCTATTTGTCTTGGACAAAGACAAGTATGCTCTATTTATCCGATTCACGTGCAGCGTCCACTGCTAAGCCCGAATCCCCGTCGCCTTCCCTGACATATCCCCCGCGAACATGAATCAGACCGCCGACTGCAGCCAAGCGCCCAACCTCTGGAGCATCGCCGAGATCGAGCGCGACACCGGGCTGGGCAAGGACACCTTGCGGATCTGGGAGCGCCGCTACGGCTTTCCGACCCCGCTGCGCGACGCGCGTGGCGACCGGCTCTACGACCAGCCGCAGCTGCAGCGCCTGCTGCGGATCAAGCAGCTGCTCGACTCGGGCCACCGAGCCGGCAAGGTGGTGCCGCTGTCGCTGTCGGTGCTAGAAGCCTTGTTGCAGGCCAGCTGCGCTCCGGCTGGCCAGACCGAGACGGCGGCCGATCTGGACGACTGGCTCAATCTGCTCGAGCAGGGCCAGCCGGCGCAACTGCGGACAGCCCTGCAGCAACAGCTGCAGCAGCTGGGCCTGTCGCAGGCGATCGAGCAATTGCTGGTGCCGCTGGGCCATCGGATCGGACAGGCCTGGCTGGCCGACCGGCTCTCGATCCATCAGGAGCATCTGTTCAGCGAAACCCTGCAGTCCGTGCTGCGCGAAGCCATCGCCAGCCTGGACGCCAGCCGCGACAGCGCCACCCGCCCGCCGCGCGTACTGCTGACCACGCTGCCACAGGAACAGCATCAGCTGGGCCTGCTGATGGCTGAATGCTATTTCGCGCTCGCGCGCTGCGAGCGCGTCGCGCTCGGCCCCAGGCTGCCGCCGAGCGAAATCCTGTCCGCGGTAGACCATTTCCGGATCGACATCGTCGCGCTCAGCATCAGCCTGCATGCCTCGGCGCGCGAGATCGCGGAACAGCTGGCCTTGCTGCGCCAACAGCTGCCACCCAGGATCGAACTCTGGGTCGGCGGCGCCTGGGTAGGCGCCAACCGACGCCGCCTGCCCAAGGGCGTGCTGCCTGTGGTCAATGACGCCCAGGTCAATGCCGGCCTGGCGCGCTGGCGTGCGGCCCATGGCTGATCCAGCCGATCCTCCACACCGGACCGAAGACGAGATGCAAGACCAGACCGCCCTCCCCGCTCCCTCGATGCAGAGCCTGCGCGAGGGCTATTCGGCGCTGGTGCTGGGCGCCAGCGGCGCCATCGGCCAGGCTTTCGTGACGCTGCTGCAATCCGATCCGCGCTGCGCCAGCGTGACCGCGCTGTCGCGCAGCAGCCAGCCCGGCTTCGATTTCAACGACCCGGCCAGCCTCGAGCGACTGGCGCTGGAGCTGGAGCTGGAGCTGGCCAGACAAGGCAAGTTCCAGCTCGTGATCGACGCCACCGGCGCGCTGACCCTGAACGGACGCAGCCCGGAAAAGCGGCTGGACGAACTCGATGCCCAGGCGCTGATCGAAGCGATGAGCGTCAACGCGATCGGCCCGGCACTGCTGCTCAAGCAGCTGCTGAGCCGGCTCGCGAGCGGCGAGCGCGTGATCTGGGCCAAGCTGTCGGCCCGGGTCGGCAGCATCGAGGACAACCGCAAAGGCGGCTGGTACGGCTACCGCGCGTCCAAGGCCGCGCTCAACATGCTGCTGCAGACCGCCGCAATCGAGATCGCACGCCGGCGCCCGCTGGCCGTGGTCGCTGCGCTGCAGCCCGGCACGGTGCGCTCGGGCCTGAGCCGGCCCTTCGTCGGCGAACAGGCGATGGACCCGCTCGATTCGGCCGCCCGGCTGCTGCGCGTGCTCAACGGCCTGCAGCCGACCGGCCGCGCCCAGTTCGTCGACCATGCCGGGCAAGCCATTCCCTGGTAAAGGAGCAAGCCCCGAGACGGCCGCAGAGCACACAAACACCGAAGGCCCCGCAGGGCCTTCTTCATCGGGCTGATCAGCCGCTCACTTCAGCCGCAGCTCGGCCGCGCGCGCGTGCGCCTGCAGCCCCTCGCCATGCGCGAGCACCGAGGCGATCTTGCCCAGGCTCTGCGCGCCCTGCTCGCTGACCTCGATCAGGCTGCTGCGCTTCTGGAAGTCATACACGCCCAGCGGCGAGCTGAAGCGCGCGGTGCCGCTGGTCGGCAGCACATGGTTGGGGCCTGCGCAGTAGTCGCCCAGCGATTCGCTGGTGTAGGCGCCCAGGAAGATCGCGCCCGCGTGGCGCAGCAGCGGCTCCCAGCGCAGCGGCTCGCGCGACGACACTTCGAGGTGCTCGGGCGCGATCCGGTTGCTGATCGCGCAGGCCTCTTCCATGCTGCGCGTCTGGATCAGCGCGCCGCGCCCGTTCAGGCTCTTGGCGATGATCTCGGCACGCGGCATCTCGGGCAGCAGGCGGTCGATCGAGGCCTGCACCGCCTCGATATAGGCCGGGTCCGGACAGAGCAGGATGCTCTGCGCCAGCTCGTCGTGCTCGGCCTGTGAAAAAAGGTCCATCGCGACCCAGTCGGGCGGCGTGCTGCCGTCGGCCAGCACCAGGATCTCGCTCGGGCCGGCGATCATGTCGATGCCGACGGTGCCGAACACATGCTTCTTGGCGCTCGCGACATAGGCGTTGCCAGGACCGGTGATCTTGTCGACCTTCGGAACGGTCGCTGTGCCATAGGCCAGCGCGGCCACGGCCTGCGCGCCACCGATCGTGAAGGCGCGCGTGACGCCGGCCACATGGGCGGCCGCCAGCACCAGCGCATTGCGCTCGCCCCTGGGCGTCGGCACCACCATGATGATCTCGCCGACGCCGGCCACATGGGCCGGCAGCGCGTTCATCAGCACGCTGGACGGATAGGCCGCCTTGCCGCCCGGCACATAGATGCCGACCCGGTCCAGCGGCGTGACCTTCTGGCCCAGCAGCGTGCCGTCCTCGTCGCGGTAGCTCCAGCTCTCGCCGCTGGCGCGCTTCTGTGCCTCGTGGTAGCGGCGCACGCGCGCGGCCGCTGCCTGCAGCGCCTCGCGCTGGACTTCGGGCAGGCCGTCAAAAGCTGCCTTGAGCTCGTCCTGCTTCAATTCGAGCCCGGCCATGCCTTCGACCTGCAGGCCATCGAAGCGCTGGGTGTACTCGATCACCGCCGCATCGCCGCGCGCGCGCACATCCGCGATGATCGCGGCCACCGCCTGATCGACATCCTCGGCCTCTTCGCGCTTCATGCCCAGAAGGGCTGCGAAACGGGTTTCGAAATCGGCATCTTCGGTCGACAGGAAAACGGGCATGATCGGGCCTCCGGTTACGCGATCAGTCCTTAGCGGCTGCGTCCGGTGCCCGCAAGAAGAAGGGAGGGGGCCAGCCCCCTCGCGCGTGCCGCGCTCACCCCCGGGATATTTGAGCGAAGAGGATTTCGGAAGCCGGTTTCATCTTGGCCCAAATACTCCCGGCGGAGCCAAACGGAGACAAGCGGCCCTTGGGCCGCGCAGGCGACCTGAAAAAACCGGCGCGGAACGCGCGCCGCTGGATCACCGCCGGTGCAGGGATCAGGCGCCGAAATGCGAGAAGCGGTAGGGCGAGACGCCGTATTTCTTGCGGAAGCTTTTCGAGAAATGCGAGGCGCTGGCGTAACCGCAGGCGATGGCGACCTCGGTCACTTTCATGTCCGTCTCGGCCAGCAGGGCGCGACCACGGGCAAGGCGCAGGTCGTTCATGTAGCGCACGGGTGTCACGTTCAGATAGCGCGAGAACAGCCGTTCGATCTGGCGGCGCGACAGCGACAGGTGGGCGGCGCAGGCGTCAAGATCGAAGTCTTCCTCGATATGCGCCTCGAGATAGGCGGCGGCCTGCATGCGCGTGCCCATCTTCTCCACCACCTTTTCAACCAGGGCGACCGGGAATTCGGTCTGCATGGTCAGGCTGGGATAGACGACCTCGAACTC
>ERZ1034365.398-NODE-398-length-24046-cov-5.736868_pt1 | contig 24046 bp, 20 predicted proteins | sample MGYA00520615_ERZ1034365 | MGnify/ENA primary metagenome ERZ1034365 (study PRJEB33736, sample SAMEA104284505) | Azolla filiculoides | biome: Urban; feature: Water surface; material: Ditch water | place: Netherlands | collected 2015-10-28 | depth 0-0.1 m ...
AGCCAGCCCCTTAACGGACTTATTGCAATGGACACGTACTGCGTTTTCGGTCATCCCATAGAACACAGCAAATCCCCTTGGATTCACGCACGCTTTGCCCAGCTGACGGGTCAAAGCTTGCAGTATCACAAAACACGGGTGCCCTTGGATGGCTTTGCCCACACCGTGCATGCCTTTCAAGTCAGTGGTGGCAAAGGCTGCAACGTGACGCTGCCCTTCAAAACAGAAGCTGCGGCATTGGCCACGCGCTGTAGCCCGCGTGTCAGTTTGGCCCAAGCCTGCAATACCTTGAAATTTGACGGCGCCGAAATTTATGGCGACAACACAGATGGCTTGGGCTTGGTCAACGACTTGGTTCGCAACGCTGGGTTTTCACTCCGCGGCAAAAGCGTCTTGCTGATTGGCGCAGGCGGCGCCGCAGCCGGGGTTTTGGGTCCTTTGTTGTGTGAAAAACCGCGCAGCATTTGGGTGGTCAATCGAACCCCCGAAAAAGCCATTCAATTGGTTCAGGCACACAACAGCTTGGCACTTGCAGAAGGCGTGGATTGCCAAGCGTTTGGCTTGCAGCACGAACGGGTCAGCAGTCAGGCCTTTGATATGGTCATCAACGCCTCCAGCAGCAGCTTGCACCAAGGCGCGTTGCCCGTGCCCGCCAGCGTGCTGAGCCAGCACGGCATGGCCTGCGATTTGATGTACGGACCTGCCGCCCAAGGCTTCATGCAATGGGCCACTGACCACGGCACACTCGCGCGAGATGGGCTGGGCATGCTGGTAGAGCAAGCCGCTGAATCTTTCCATTTGTGGCGAGGCGTTCGCCCCCCCACCGCACCGGTGTTGTCTGACTTGCGCGCATTGATGGCGCAAGCCTAGTCAGGTCTTCGCAACGTTTGTACACTGCCATCCCATGCGCAACGCTCTCTTCGCATTCAAACAGTGGCTGGTACTGATGCTGGTGGGCCTGGTGTTGCTCCAATTTTTTTGGGTGGGTCGCGTGGCTTTCATGGCCGTGGTCGACCCTGCGTCCACCGCGTTTGAGCGCTCTCAGGCTTGGCAAATTGTGAACCGCCAAGGTCGCTTGATGTGGCGCCAAACTTGGACACCTTCCGATCAAATTGCCAAGTCACTCAAACGTGCGGTTCTGGCCTCAGAGGACAGCGCTTTCACCACGCACTACGGCATTTGGTGGGATGCGGTCGAAAATGCTTGGCGTAAAAATGCCAAGGCGCAAGCCAGAGTCGACGCCCAATCTACTCAAAAGAAAAATGGCAAAGTAGTGGCGCCCAAAATTGTGGGTGGCTCCACCATCACCCAACAATTGGCCAAAAACCTGATGCTCAGTGGCGAACGCACCCTGATCCGCAAAGCGCAAGAATGGGTCATCACGTTGGCCTTGGAAACTTTTTTGTCTAAACAAAGAATCCTCACCTTGTACCTGAACCATGTGGAATGGGGCAATGGCGTGTTTGGTGCAGAAGCTGCAGCAAGACATTACTTTCAAAAGCCCGCCAGTCAGCTCAGCGATTGGGAGGCCGCACGCTTGGCAGTGATGTTGCCGCGTCCGCGTTATTTTGAAAAGCTACCGCAGTCGGCCTACCTCAGTGAGCGTACGCAAACCATCATGGCGCGCATGAACGATGTTGCGCTGCCCTGAACACGCCAAGGACCTTCCACCCATGAGAATTCTTGGCATTGATCCCGGTCTCCAAACCACGGGCTTTGGGGTGATTGACGTCGACGGCGCCAAGCTCACGTACGTGGCCAGTGGCGTGATTCGCACAGACAAAGTTCAGCAAGGCAATTTGCCCAACCGTTTGAAGGTGATTTACGACGGCATTGTTGAAATCAACCAACGGTATCAACCCAACTCAGCATCGGTTGAAATTGTGTTTGTGAACGTCAACCCGCAAGCCACGCTGTTGTTGGGGCAAGCACGTGGCTGCTGCGTCACCGCCTTGGTCACCTGCAATTTACCAGTAGCCGAGTACACCGCTTTGCAAATGAAAAAGGCCATCACGGGGCATGGCCGAGCTGCCAAGTCGCAAATTCAGGAGATGGTCAAGCGCATGCTCAAGTTGCCGTCTGTGCCTGGACCCGATGCTGCTGATGCATTGGGTTTGGCCATTACCCATGCACATGCCAGTCCATCGATGAACAAGTTGGCTGCCTTGGATGTGCTCAATCGCAAAACGCATGGCATGTACCGCGATGGACGGAGCCACTGAACACGGTGCGGTGGCTTGCTTTACTTGGGCAAAACCATGTGGTCGCGCTTGGCCAAGGAGGGAAATATTTTGACAGCCGCCAGTGCCACGCCCACAGTGGCCAGGCCCCCAAACACCACAGAGCCGACCGGGCCCCACATCGCAGCAGTTGCCCCCGACTCAAATTCACCCAGTTGATTTGATGCGCCAATGAAGATGGAATTGACAGCCGCCACGCGGCCGCGCATGTCCTCAGGGGTTTCCAATTGCAGCAGGGTCAAGCGGGTTACCACACTGACGTTGTCGGCAGCGCCGGCCACCATCAAAGCCAACATAGACAACGCAAAATGCGTGGAAATACCAAAGACAAAATTGGCCATGCCAAACACGGCCACGGCCATCAGCATCCAAGGCCCCACACGGCGCTCGATCGGCCACTGTGTGAGCACAGCAGCCATAAACAGGGCACCGACCGCAGGCGATGAGCGCAACAGGCCCAGGCCTTCTGGGCCTGTGTGCAAAATGTCTTTGGCATAGATGGGCAACAGCGCGGTGACGCCGCCCAACAACACCGCAAACAAATCCAATGCAATGGCACCCAACAAAACTTTGTGATGCCACACAAAGTGAGCGCCTGCCAACACGCTGCGCAAATCTGCAGCAGCTTGGGAAGGTTTGTGTTCGTAGCGTACCGACAGTGCCAATAAAAATGCGATGAACAAAAATGCAGCGCACGTGGCATACACGGCATTCACGTGCATGGCGTACAAGATACCGCCCAATGCAGGACCGCCAATGACAGCGGTCTGAACACCCGTCGAGCTCAAAGCCACAGCGCGTTGCAACAAATGGCTGGGCACCAAATGCGGTGTGAGGGCTTGTTGTGTGGGCATTTGAAAAGCCCGCACCATGCCCAACACGGCTGAGATGAACAACACCAATTCGCGCGTGACTTGATCAGCGGCTGTGCCCCACACCAGCAAGCCCGCCACCGCCGCCTGGATCAGCATGCAGGCGGCATAAATGTGAACTTTGTGAACCCGGTCCACAATTTGACCGGCGGGCAAGGTGAGAATGAGCGCAGGCACAAATTGAAACAAGCCCACCAAACCCAAGTCCCAAGCGCTGCCCGTGATTTCGTACATGTGCCAAGCCAGCGCCACCATCAACATTTGCGTGGCCAAGATACCCGCCAAGCGCGCCAACCAAAAACGCAAGAACGGCTGGTGCGAGAACAAGTCTCTGAGGGAGGACTGTGCCACGGGCTTCATGAGCGAGCCCTACCAGGCACGTACAGGCAAAGCAAATCCTTCGGGTGCTTTTTTAACATCGTCAAAGCTGACAATTTCATAGGCATCGGGTTGGTCTAACAACGCACGTAACAGTTGGTTGTTCATGGCGTGACCTGAACGGAAAGCGGTGTAGCTGGCAATGAAAGGTTTGCCAATGATGTACAGATCGCCCATGGCGTCCAAAATTTTGTGTTTGACGAATTCATCGTCATAACGCAAACCGTCGCTGTTCAAGACTTTGTAGTCGTCCATCACGATGGCGTTGTCGAGACCGCCGCCCAGCGCCAGGCCATTGGAGCGCAACATTTCAACGTCCTTGGTAAAGCCAAAGGTGCGTGCACGTGCAATGTCACGTGCGTAGACATCGCGGCCCATGTCGAAGACCACCTGTTGACCTGTGGAGTCGACCGCTGGGTGATGAAAATCAATTTCAAAGCTAAGGCGGTAACCGTCATAGGGCTCGAGCTTGGCCCACTTGACGTTTTCGCCTTGCCCGTCGCGGACCTCTACAGTTTTGAGCACACGGATGAATTTCTTGGGTGCTTTTTGCAGCTCAATGCCGGCGCTTTGCAGCAGGAACACAAACGAAGAAGCCGAGCCATCCAAGATGGGCACTTCCTCTGCCGTGATGTCGATGATTAAATTGTCGATGCCCAAACCAGCGCATGCGGACATCAGATGTTCCACGGTGTGCACTTTGGCCTGGCCACTTGAAATGGTGGAGGCCAGCCGCGTATCTGTGACGCTGAGCGCATTGATGTGAATGTCGACAGGTTCGGCCAAATCGACACGCCGAAACACAATGCCCGTGTCTATGGGTGCGGGTCGGAGCGTTAACTCAACCCGTTGGCCGCTGTGCAAACCCACACCCACGGCTTGGGTCAGGGTTTTGATGGTTCTTTGAGCAAGCATGCGCTGATTTTAAATTTTCAAGCGCAAGCTTGCACAACGAGGGTTTTTGAGACCCACGGCATCTGACAATCAGTCGGCTTGCTTGCGCAAGAAAGCTGGAATTTCGATGTCGTCCATGCCAGCAGACGCCATGCCATCCACTTTGGCGGCGGCTTGTGTACGGTTGGTACGCCACACGCTGGGTGTGTTCAAACGGCCGTAGTCACCACCCAAAGCGGGGCTTTGGCCGCCCAGTGTAGGCGACACAGCATCGTGCGCGTCCACTGTAAATGGCACGTTATCGGTACCTGTGCGCAACACTTGCAGCGGAGGCGCTGTGCGACGAGCACCTTGGCTTGACAAGCCGGTGGCCACCACAGTGACGCGAATTTCGTCGCCCAAGCTTTCGTCGTAAGCGGTACCGTAAATGACATGAGCGCTTTCAGACGCATATGCACGGATGGTGTTCATGGCTTGCTTGGACTCGCTCAATTTGAGTGAGCCTTTGGCCGCGCTGATCAACACCAACACGCCTTTGGCGCCAGACAAATCGATGCCTTCGAGCAATGGGCAAGCCACAGCTTGCTCTGAGGCAATGCGCGCACGGTCAGGGCCGCTGGCAGACGCAGTACCCATCATGGCTTTGCCGGGTTCGCCCATGACAGTGCGCACGTCTTCAAAGTCGACGTTCACATGGCCAGGCACATTGATGATTTCTGCAATACCGCCCACTGCGTTTTTGAGCACGTCATTGGCGTGGGCAAAGGCTTCGTCTTGGGTCATGTCTTCGCCGCCTGGCAATTCCATCAACTTTTCATTGAGCACCACGATCAATGAGTCGACGTTGGCTTCAAGCTCAGCCAAACCAGATTCAGCACTTTGCATGCGACGGCCACCTTCAAAGTCGAAAGGCTTGGTCACCACACCCACAGTCAGGATGCCCATTTCTTTGGCAACGCGCGCAATCACGGGTGCTGCACCAGTGCCGGTACCGCCGCCCATGCCCGCTGTGATGAACAACATGTGCGCGCCTTCAATGGCGGCTCGGATGTCTTCCACCGCCTCTTCTGCCGCATCGCGACCTTTTTCAGGTTTGCTGCCAGCGCCCAAACCGGTGTGACCCAATTGAATGAAGCGGTGCGCTGCACTGCGGGCCAATGCTTGCGCATCGGTGTTGGCGCAAATGAATTCAACGCCTTGTACGTTGCGCTCGATCATGTGCTCGACCGCGTTACCGCCGCCACCGCCCACGCCGATCACTTTGATTTGCGTACCTTGGTTGAACTCTTCGACTTGGATCATTTCAATGCTCATGGTGCTCTCCTAAAACTGTTGCAGTTGCCTAAATATTGATTTTTGAAAATTTTATTTTTATGGGATTAAGTGGGATTCAACATCGCTGATGAGGACTCCCCCTTGCCAAGTAAAGTTTTTGCCAGTCCATCAGAAGTTGCCCACGATGAAGTCTTTGAAGCGTGTGAAGGCGTTGTTCATGGAACCCTTCTTTTGCGAAACTTTGAAACCACGCAAGCGTGCCAGACGGGCTTCTTCCATCAGACCCATGACGGTGGCCACACGCGGTTGGCTGACCATGTCAGACAGGGCGCCGTTGTACTTGGGAACGCCGCGGCGCACCGGCTTCAAAAAGATGTCTTCACCCAACTCGACCATGCCTGGCATGACCGCGCTTCCGCCTGTCAGCACAATGCCGGACGACAAAACTTCTTCGTAACCCGATTCGCGAATGACTTGTTGCACCAAGGAGAAGATTTCTTCTACGCGTGGCTCGATCACGCCCGCCAGTGCTTGCTTGGACAACATGCGGGGTGCGCGATCGCCCAAGCCAGGCACTTCAACTTGTGCTTCTGGGTCTGCCAACAATTGTTTGGCACAACCGCTTTCAACTTTGATGTCTTCTGCGTCTTTGGTCGGCGTGCGCAATGCCATGGCAATGTCGCTGGTGATCAAATCGCCAGCAATTGGAATAACGGCCGTGTGGCGAATAGCGCCATTGGTAAAGATGGCCACGTCGGTGGTACCTGCGCCAATGTCGACGCAGGCCACACCCAGTTCGCGCTCGTCTTCAGTCAATACCGCCAAGCTGGAAGACAATGGATTGAGCAGCAACTGGTCTACTTCCAGTCCACAGCGTCGCACACACTTGATGATGTTTTCTGCAGCACTTTGCGCACCGGTCACGATGTGCACCTTGGCTTCAAGGCGCATACCGCTCATGCCAATGGGCTCTTTGACATCTTGGCCATCGATCACAAATTCTTGAGGCGCCACCAACAACAAACGTTGGTCTGTCGAAATGTTGATGGCACGCGCTGTTTCAACCACACGGGCCACATCGGCGGGCGTGACTTCTTTGTCTTTGACAGCCACCATGCCGCTGGAGTTCAAACCCCGAATGTGGCTGCCAGTAATGCCGGTGTTGACGCGCGTGATTTTGCAATCGGCCATCAACTCGGCTTCTTTCAAGGCTTGTTGAATACTTTGAACGGTGGCATCGATGTTGACCACCACACCGCGCTTCAAACCGTTGCCGGGGGCCACGCCCATGCCGGCCAGTTTTAATTCACCACCTGGCATGACCTCGGCCACGACGACCATGACCTTGGACGTGCCAATGTCGAGACCGACCACCAAATCTTTGTATTCTTTTGCCATATGTCCAACCGTTCTTAACTAAATCTTCAATCGATCAAGGTTTTTTCAAACCATCTGCCGCCAACGTGCTCACACCGCGCAAGCGCAAGGCATAACCATTTTCGTAACGCAAATCTGCTGACAACAAGGACGTAGAGGTGCGACCATAGCGCGATGCCACCTGCGTCAATGTTTTGAAAAACAACTGCAACTTGCCGCCCAGTTCTTGGTCTGTGCCGTGGCCCAATTCCAAGACAGCACCAGACTCAAGTTGGGCAGACCAACTGCCACGCTGGCTCAATTCCAGCTTGTCCAAATTCATGTCCATCTTGGCCAACAAGGGCTTGAGGTACTGGAACATTTCCAAGACCACTCTGGCTTGTGACTCCGGGCCTTTGAGGGTGGGTAAATTTTCACTGTCCACATCATCGGCGTTGACTTCAAATACCGCACCCTCGGCACTCAAGAATTTGCCTTCACCTTCGGCACCCCATTGCGCAATGGGCTGAAACTCATCCAAAGTCACGGCCAAGCGGTTGGGGAACTCGCGGCGCACCAAGGCGCTTCGAATCCAAGGGATTTGCTCAAAGGCCTGACGTGCCTGCAACAAGTTCAAGGTGAAAAAGTTGCCCGTCAATTGCGGCAACACATTGGCGCGCAAAGTTACCGCATTGCTGTGCGTCACATTGCCGCGCACCGTGATGCCTTGAATTGAAAACGCAGGATGACGGAGCAACCAACCGATGCCACTGGCCAAGCACAAGACAAAGGCCAATGCAAACATCAGGCCCGAGGTCCATTGCATCAAGCGCACTTCCATGGGCAAGGTGATGGACTTTTTCATGCCACATCCTTTTGAGTTGTGGCGTGCTCCAAACCAGCGCTGGCCAGCAAGTGCATGCACAAGCTTTCGTAATCCATGCCTGCAGCCTTGGCCGACATGGGCACCAAGGAGTGGCTGGTCATGCCCGGTGAGGTGTTGATTTCCAGTAAATAAGGCTTGCGTGTTTGTGCGTCAATCATCACATCAACGCGGCCCCAACCTTTACAGCCCAGCACTTGGTAGGCCTTGACCACGTGTGCCTGGATGGCTTTTTCTTCTGCCTCGGGCAGCCCGCAAGGCACCAAGTATTGTGTGTCGTCGGTGAAATATTTGTTTTGGTAATCGTAATTGCCGGCCGGTGCCACGATGCGAATCACGGGCAACGCGTGTGCTGTATCGCCCTCACCCAAGACAGGGCAAGTGACTTCGTCGCCTGCAATGAACTGCTCGCACAGCACATCGGTGTCGCACAAAGCGGCGGCTTGCAAGGCTTGCGGTAACTCACTGGCTTGCGTGACTTTGGCCACACCAATGGACGAGCCCTCGCGGGCAGGCTTGACAATGAGCGGCAAACCCAAAGTTTGCAACACATGTGCCTGCGCAGTTTCACCTAAATTATTCTGCTTGAGCAATACGTAGCGTGGCGTGGGCACATTCTCAGACAACCACACGCGTTTGGTCATGGTTTTATCAATGGCGATGCTAGAAGCCATGACGCCAGAGCCGGTGTAAGGGATGCCCAACAATTCGAGTGCACCTTGCACCGTACCGTCTTCGCCGAAGCGGCCGTGCAATGCAATGAAGCAACGTTGGAAGCCTTCTTTTTTGAGCTCGGCCAGGTCGCGTTGGGCGGGGTCAAAGGCGTGGGCATCAACACCTTGGCTAAGCAGTGCGTTGAGCACGCCGTGGCCGGACATGAGAGAGACTTCGCGTTCGGCCGATTGGCCGCCCATGAGCACGGCCACTTTGCCAAACTGGGTGAGGGTGTTGCTCATGCAGCACCTCCCATTTTTTGGACCTGGGCGGGCACTGCGCCAATGGAGCCGGCACCCATGCAAATGACGATATCACCGTCTTTTGCGTTGTCAAAAATAGCCTGCGCCATGCCCTCAATTTTATCGACAAAAACGGGTTCAATTTTGCCTGCAATGCGTAAAGCACGAGATAAAGATCGACCATCGGCGGCCACGATAGGCGCCTCACCCGCGGCATACACTTCGGACAATAAAACCGTGTCTGCGCCGTGGCTGATCACACGCACAAAATCTTCAAAGCAATCACGTGTTCGGCTGTAGCGATGAGGCTGAAATGCCAGCACCAAACGACGGCCAGGAAACGCACCGCGTGCGGCAGCCAAAGTGGCGGCCATTTCAACTGGATGGTGGCCGTAATCATCGATCAAGGTAAAGCTGCCGGCTTGGTTCAACAGCTTCACTTCGCCATAGCGCTGAAAACGTCGACCCACACCTTTGAAGTGAGCCAAAGCGCGCTGAACCGCAGCATCTTCCACACCCAGCTCAACGGCCACCGAAATAGCGGCCAAGGCGTTAAGCACATTGTGCTCACCCGGCAAGTTCAGCACCACCGGCAGATCGGGCATGACCACCCCATTTCGGCGTTGAACCGTGAAATGCATTTGGCCGTTTTCGGCGCGAACATCGACCGCCCTCACCTGCGCGCCTTCCTGCAGGCCGTAGGTGGTTACGGGGCGAGCCAACAAAGCTTCAATGCTGCGCACACCTGGGTCGTCACTGCACAAAATGGCGGTGCCATAAAAGGGCATGCGGTGCAAAAATTCGACAAAGGCAGACTTCAATTTTTCAAAGTCATGGCCATAGGTTTCCATGTGATCGGCATCGATGTTGGTCACCACCGCCATCACCGGCAGCAAATTCAGGAACGACGCATCAGATTCGTCGGCTTCCACCACGATGTAGTCGCCCGTGCCCAATTTGGCATTGGTGCCAGCACTGTTCAAGCGTCCCCCAATCACAAAGGTGGGATCGAGGCCCGCTTCAGCCAACACGCTGGCCACCAGGCTGGTGGTGGTGGTTTTGCCGTGTGTTCCAGCAATGGCAACGCCTTGCTTCATGCGCATCAATTCGGCCAACATCACAGCGCGTGGCACCACCGGAATGTGCCGCGCACGTGCCACCAACACCTCTGGGTTGTCGGCTTTCACCGCAGTTGACGTGACGACCGCGTCAGCACCTTGAACGTTGTCAGCGCTGTGACCCACATGGGTTTGAATGCCCAGACCTGCTAAACGACGCAAGGTGCTGCTGTCAGACAAGTCAGAACCCGAGATGGTGTAGCCCAAGTTCAGCAAAACTTCGGCAATGCCGCTCATGCCGGCGCCGCCGACGCCAATGAAATGGATGTGACGAATGGCGTGTTTCATGCAGCCAGTGCCTCGCAAGCAGCCACCACATCTTGGGTGGCTTGGGTCTTTTTCAAAGCCCATGCTTTTTCAGCACAGACCAACAATTCTTCACGTGTCAAACTGCTCAAGCGCGCAGCCAAAGATTCAGGCGTCAGCTGGGCTTGCGGCATCAACCAGCCAGCGCCTTGCTGAACCAAAAAATGGGCGTTGGTCGTTTGATGATCGTCCACTGCAAATGGGAAAGGTACGTAAATGGCCGCCGCACCAATCGCTGCGATTTCGGTCACGGTGCTGGCACCTGCACGGCAAATGACCAGGTCAGCATCGGCAAAAGCTTGCGCGGTGTCATCGATGAATGGCGTCAATTCAGCTTGCACGCCGACCTTGGCGTAATTGGCTCGCAAAGCATCAATCTGCTTGGCGCCACTTTGATGGACCACCTCGGGCCTTTGCGCCGTTGCCATCAAGGCCAAGGCTTGCGGCACGATGTCGTTCAAGGCTTGTGCACCCAAACTGCCACCGACCACCCACACCTTCAAAGGTCCGGTGCGACCGGCAAAACGTTTGGCAGGTGAAGGCTTGTTTAAAAAGTTTTGACGCAGTGGATTGCCGACCCAGATGCCTTTTTTCAAGACATGCGGAAATGCACAGAAAATGCGATCGGCCACACCTGCTAGCACTTTGTTGGCCAAGCCGGCCACTGAATTTTGTTCGTGCAACACCAAAGGTTTACCCATCAGCACCGACATCATGCCGCCGGGAAACGTGATGTAGCCGCCTAGGCCCACCACCACATCAGGTTGCACACGGCGGATCACTTGCAAACTTTGCCAAAAAGCCTTGAGCAAACGCAGCGGTAACAGGGCCAAGCTCAGCACACCTTTGCCGCGCACACCACCGAACTCAACAGGCTCAAATGCAAATCCGCGCTGAGGTACATATTGGCTTTCCATGTTGCCAGGCACGCCCAGCCAGTGCACGCGCCAACCAGCATCACGCAATGATTCGGCCACAGCCAAACCTGGAAAGATGTGTCCACCAGTACCGCCCGCCATGATCAACGCGCAACGACTCATGAGCGACCACCTCGCATCATTTGTTTGTTCTCGGCATCGATGCGCAACACAATGGCAATGGCCACCATGTTCAGCAAAATGGCCGAGCCGCCATAACTCATCAGCGGCAAGGTCAAGCCCTTGGTGGGCAGCGCCCCCAAGTTCACACCCATGTTGATGAAAGACTGAAAACCGATCCAGATGCCCACACCTTGTGCGACCAAGCCGGGAAATGTGCGGTCCAAGGCCAAGGCTTGACGGCCAATCACCATGATGCGGCGGCTGAGCCACAAGAACATACCGATGACGGCAATCACGCCCACCAAGCCAAATTCTTCACCAATCACGGCCAACAAAAAGTCGGTGTGTGCTTCAGGCAACCAGTGGAGCTTCTCCACACTGCCGCCCAGTCCCACGCCAAAAATTTCACCGCGGCCAATGGCAATCAAAGAGTGCGACAACTGATAGCCTTTGCCCAAGGCATGTGTGGGATCCCAAGGATCGAGGTACGCAAAAATGCGCTCCCGGCGCCAGGGCGATGCGGCAATGATCATGGCAAAAGCAAACACCAAGATGGCCAAAATCAAGAAGAACATGCGGGCATTGACGCCCCCCAAAAACAAAATACCCATGGCAATGATGGCGATCACCAAAAAGGCACCCATGTCGGGTTCGGCCAACAAGAAAATACCGGCCAAGGCCACCGCGGCACCCATGGGCAACACCGCGCGGAAGAAGCGTTCTTTCACTTCCATCTTGCGCACCATGTAATCGGAGGCATAGATGATGACGGCCAGCTTGGCAAATTCAGACGGCTGAAAATTCATCACGCCCAATGAAATCCAACGACGTGCACCGTTTACACCTTTGCCGATGAAAGGAATCAGCACAGCGGCCAACAAAATCAAAGCGAAGATGAACAAAGGCCGTGCGTTTTTCTCCCACATTTCAAGAGGCACCTGGAATGCCAACAGCGCAACACCAAAACCAATCAAGATGGAGATGACGTGGCGAATGAGAAAGTGGGTTTGCGAGTAACGCGCAAACTTGGGATTGTCTGGCATGGCAATGCTGGCCGAGTACACCATGATCATGCCCCACATCAGCAAGGCCAAGACCACCCACACCAGGGCTTGATCGATGTTTTGAATCTTGCCTTGCGCAGCGCCATTTTTGGCGTAGTCGTAACTTCCCAAATTGACAGGCAAGCCCATCTCGGCAGCCCCCTGCACTGACGCGCCGCCGCCCGCGCGGCTGAACAAGCCGGCGCTCCAAGCGGATAAACGTGTCACGAAGGCGTTCACAGTGCAGACTCCACAACTTGTCCAGCTGCTTCTGCAATGTCGGCAACCGCTTGACAGAACACTTGTGCGCGATGCGGGTAATCTCGGAACATGTCAAAGCTTGCACATGCAGGTGACAACAAAACAGCATCGCCTGCTTGCGCCACCGCTTTGGCAGCCAGCACCGCTTCAGGCAAGGTGCTGGCATCAATCAATGGCACGCCACACAGTTTCAGTTCTTCGCGGATGATGGGGGCATCGCGGCCGATCAGCACCACTGCACGTGTGTAGCGTGCAACCGGTTCGGCCAGTGGCGAAAAGTCTTGGCCTTTGCCATCGCCGCCCAAAATCACCACCACACGTCGTTCTGAACCCAAGCCCACCAAAGCCGCCACGGTGGCACCAACGTTGGTGCCCTTGCTGTCGTCAAAATACTCAAGATCATTGACGATGGCCACAGATTCCACACGGTGGGGTTCGCCCTTGTATTCGCGCAAACCAAACAGCATGCTCGCCAAGCTGCACCCTGTGCTGCTGGCCAAAGCCAATGCGGACAATGCGTTGACGGCATTGTGACGTCCCCGAATGCGCAACGCATCGGCTGGCATCAAACGCTGGATGTGAATTTCTTCCACTTCGCCTTTGCGCAATCGACGTGTTTCATCGGACTCCAATGCACGCACCAACCAGGTCATGCCATTGACAGTCTCCAACCCAAAATCACCAGGACGCTCGGGCATGCTGGCACCATAGGTGATGTGTTCACGCACGATGGGTTTTTGCAGCTTGGCACGAATGGGTTCTGGCAGCATGGCCATCACACGTGCATCGTCACGGTTCAACAGCAGCAAGGTCTGTTGACCAAAAATATTTGCTTTGGCTGCGGTGTAGGCATCCATGCTGCCGTGCCAGTCCAAGTGGTCTTGCGTCACATTCAAAACAGTGGCGGCAGTGGGCTCAAAGGGGCCAGCATTGTCAAGCTGGAAACTCGACAACTCCAAAACCCACACCTCCGGCAACGCCTCGTCGATGCATTCACGCAGGGTGTCCAGCAACGTGGGGCCAATGTTGCCCGCAACTTTGACTGATTTGCCAGCGCGCGCCACCAACTGACCGGTCAAAGCAGTCACGGTGGTCTTGCCGTTGGTCCCTGTGATGGCCAGCACTTGGGGGGCATAGTCACGCGTGGCTTTGAGTTTTTCAAGCGCTTGGACAAACAAGGTCAATTCGCCACCGGTCCAAAGACCCATGGTTTTGGCGGCATCCAACACAGGCGCCGTATCAGCAGGTGCCAAACCAGGGCTGGCAAAAACAGCGCGAATGGCAGTTCCCTCTACCAAGCTGGCATTGAAGGGGCCAGATACCCAATGCACTGCTGGCAATTCACTTTGCAGAAGGCTTAAATTTGAAGGCGCTTCACGCGTATCGGCCACAGTGACTTCTGCACCCGCATAAGTACACCAGCGTGCCATGGCCAGGCCGGAGGCGCCCAGACCCAAAATCAAAATGTGTTGGCCTTGAAGGTAATTCATGCTCATCTCAACTTCAAAGTCGACAGGCCCACCAAGCACAAGAGCATGGTGATGATCCAAAAACGCACAACCACTTGGGTTTCTTTCCAACCACTCTTCTCAAAGTGATGGTGCAAAGGTGCCATCTTCAAAATGCGGCGGCCTTCGCCATATTTCTTCTTGGTGTATTTGAAATAAGACACTTGCAACATCACCGACAAAGCTTCCACCACAAAAATACCGCCCATGATGGCCAACACAATTTCTTGGCGCACGATGACGGCAATGGTGCCCAAGGCGCCGCCCAAAGCCAAAGCACCCACGTCGCCCATGAACACTTGTGCAGGATGCGTGTTAAACCACAAGAAGGCCAAACCTGCGCCCGACATGGCGGCGCAAAAAATCATCAATTCACCTGCGCCCGGAATGTAGGGCAAGAACAAGTACTTGGCATACACAGAGCTGCCCGTAACGTAGGCAAACACGCCCAAGGTAGAACCCACCATCACCACAGGCATGATGGCCAAACCATCAAGGCCGTCAGTCAAGTTCACGGCATTGCTAGAACCCACGATGACCAAATAGGTCATGACCATGAAACCAAACACACCCAAGGGGTAGCTGATTTCTTTGAAAAACGGCACCAACAAACCCGCCTTGGGCGGTAAGTTGACATCAAAGCCTGAGATGACCCACTTCACAAAAAGATCCAACACGCGCATGTTGGAACTTTCGGAAATACTGAAGACCAAATAGAACGCAGCCAACAACCCAATCATGGATTGCCAGAAATATTTTTCGCGAGAACGCATGCCCTCAGGATCTTTGTTGACCACCTTGCGCCAATCGTCTACCCAGCCAATGGCACCAAAGCCCAAGGTCACAATCAACACAATCCACACAAAACGATTGGCCCAGTCAAACCACAGCAAGGTGCTGATGGCAATCGACAACAAAATCAGCACACCGCCCATGGTGGGCGTGCCGCTTTTGGCCAGGTGTGTTTCCATGCCATAACCACGCACAGGCTGACCAATTTTCAAAGCGGCCAAATGTCGAATGACGGCTGGGCCGGCAATCAAACCAATCAAAAGCGAGGTCAAAGCCGCCATGACAGCACGGAACGTGATGTACTGAAACACGCGCAAAAATCCCCACTCGGGCGACAAGCTTTGCAACCACTGTGCCAAATTAAGCAGCATGAACAGACTCTCTTTCGTTTGCTTGAGCTGACTCGGTCAGCACGCGCAAGCTCTCCACCACGCGCTCCATTTTCATAAACCGCGATCCTTTAATGACCACACTGTTGCAAGCTGGCATATGCGCCACGACAGCGGCTTGCAGCGCATCGATCGTTTCAAAATGACGCGCACCTGCAAAGGCTTGACTGCTATGCACACACAAACTGCCCAGCGTGAACATACTTTCGATGCCATGTGACTTGGCATAAGCACCCACTTCGGCATGAAACTCAGGGCCTTGCTGCCCCACTTCGCCCATGTCGCCCAGCACCAACAAACGGGGCGCTGGCAATTCGGCCAAGACATCAATGGCAGCACGCACAGAATCGGGATTGGCGTTGTAGGTGTCATCGACCAAGGTGTAGGGATGGCCTTTGATGTGCCACTGGCAAGATTTAGAGCGGCCTTTGACAGGCTCAAAACTTTCAAGCCCGCGCACAATGTCCGTCAGACGCATGCCCGCCGCCAATGCACAGGCAGTGGCGGCCAAAGCGTTGAGCACGTTGTGGCGACCTGCAATGTTCAAGCGACAAGGCAACGCTTGTGAAGCAGCCACCAAGTTGAACTGCCAAGCACCTTGTGTCCACACAATCTGATGCGCCTGCACGTCACCCACCTCGAAGCCAAAGGTGATGACTTGTCGTTGACCTGCCAACTCGCGCCACAAACTGGTGTATGCGTCGACTGCAGGAAACACGGCAACACCACTTGCAGGCAGCGCCCGAATGACTTCGGCATTTTCACGAGCGACGGCTTCTACCGTGGCCATGAACTCTTGGTGTTCGCGTTGAGCGTTGTTCACCAAACCAATGTTGGGCTGAGCGTAGCGAGCCAGCACTTCAATTTCACCAGGATGGTTCATACCAAGCTCGATCACCGCGCGGCGGTGTGTGGCCCGCACATTGAACAATGTAAGTGGCACGCCAATCTCATTGTTCAAGTTGCCTTGCGTTGACATGGAGGGTTGCGACGCATCGGCACGCAACACAGATGCAATCATTTGCGTCACAGTGGTTTTGCCATTGCTGCCTGTGACGCCAATGAGCGCCACATCAAATTGACGTCGCCACTGCGCAGCCAGTTGGCCCAATGCTTCACGTGCATTGGGCACACAAAATGCGGGAATGTGCACACCTTGCAAATGCGTCAAGACGTCGCTGTTTTGCAAATCGTCCGCCTCAAACAATACCGCCACAGCGCCCTGCGTCTGGGCCTGCAGCAAAAATGCGGTGCCATCAAAGGTCTCACCCTTCAAAGCCACAAACAAATCACCGGCGACCACGCTGCGGCTGTCGGTGCGAACCGCTTGAATGCGCACAGACGCCAGTGGTACTGCGGTGAGCGTACCTGGCACTGCCTTTGCATTTGGCAACCAGTTTTGCAATTGGGTCAAGGAGAGGTTCATGGCCGAGCCTCTTGGGTCGTCAGGCGTCGTGCACGCTCAAGCAGTGCACGCTGTGCCTGCAAGCGGTCATCAAACGGATGTTTCACGCCGGCAATCTCCTGCGTCACTTCATGACCTTTGCCAGCAATCAAAATAACATCATGGGCACTGGCCTGCATCACCACGTGGGCGATTGCTTTTTGACGGTCGAGCTCTTGATGAACGGCCTGCGGCGCCTTCAAGCCTTTGAGCATGTCTTGCACGATGGCGGCCGGTGATTCCGTGCGCGGGTTGTCGCTGGTCAACACCACATGGTCGGCGGCAGACTCGGCGGCGGCGGCCATCATGGGACGCTTACTGGCATCGCGATCGCCACCGCAACCCAATACACACCAGAGCTGCGAGCCCAAGTCTTGCGCAACCCGCTTCAAAGTGGCCAAAGTTTGCGCGACTGCATCGGGCGTGTGCGCATAGTCCACCACCGTCAAAGGCAAGGCCAGGCCGTCTACGCCGGCAACTTTTTCCATGCGACCAGGCACAGCTTGCAAACTTGCACAGACTTCGAGCACTTTGACCAAAGGCACATCCAAAGCTCTCAAGGCCGCCATGACGCCCAGCAAATTGTCGACGTTGTAATCACCCATCAAACGGGTCTGCAAGTGCAAAAGCTGATCAGCCTCTTTCACATCAAAGGCCATGCCTGCAGCAGTGCGTTGCAAATTCAGTGCTTGCAAGCGCGCGGGCTTGCCTTGACTTGAACAAGTCCACAAGTCTGTGGTTTGGCGCGCATGCAAATCTTCCGCCAACTGCGCGCCATGCGCATCGTCCACATTGACAACCGCCACTTGCAAATCGGGCCATGCAAACAAGGCTTCTTTGGCCTGCCAATAAGCGGCCATGGAGCCGTGATAGTCCAAATGGTCTTGCGTGAAATTGGTGAACACCGCCAACTGAATGCGGGTACCTGCCAAACGTTGCTCGGCAATTCCAATAGAGCTGGCTTCAATGGCGCAGTGTGTCACACCGGCAGAGACAAAATTTTGAAACTGCGCTTGCAACAACACAGGATCGGGCGTGGTCATTCCTGTTGACACCAAGTGGGGCGGCTCGCCCACACCCAAAGTGCCCACCACTGCGCAACGGGTCTGACGCGTTGTCGCATTCAGCGTGTTCAAAGCTTGCGCCAACCACCATGTGCAGGATGTTTTACCGTTGGTCCCCGTGACGGCCATGACCTTCAAGGCCTGGCTGGGTTGTTCGTAATAGGCATCGGCGATCCAGCCAGTGTCGGCCTTCAATCCAACATAAGTGGCCAATTGCGCAGGCGCATGCGCCAAAGTGTTCAGCCACTCTTGAGTCCACTGATCGCTGCCTTGCGCTTCCAGCAAACAAGCGCTAGCACCTTTGCCAAGCGCAGAAGTGACATACGCACGGCCATCAGTAGCGGCACCCGGCCAAGCAATGAACGCATCGCCGGCTTTAACCGCACGACTGTCGGTGCACAAAACGCCCGTCACGTGCTGACGCAACCATTGTGCAGCCTGAATCGGACTGTGCAGAGTTTGCATCAGAAGGACTCCTCCACACCATTGGCCACAATTTGTGGTTTGACGCTCATGTCGGGTTGCACACCCAACAAACGCAAACTTTGCTGCACGGTTTGGCTGAACACAGGTGCGGCCACATCGCCACCGTAATAACGACCATTGGAGGGCTCATCAATCATCACGGCCACCACTATGCGGGGCTTGTCTATGGGCGCCAAGCCCACGAACACGCCACGGTATTTTTTACCGGCGTAGCCTTTGCCTTCTTGTTTGTGAGCCGTGCCTGTTTTGCCACCAACCGAATAACCAACGGTTTGGGCCTTTTGAGCCGTACCGCCGGGGCCAGCTGCCATGTTCAACATGTGACGCATGGCTTGTGCGTGGTCAGGGCTGATCACTGGCACACCCACAGGAATCTGACCATTCTTGATCAAGGTTGCAGGCAGCGACTTGCCATCGCTGGCAAAGATGGTGTACGCGCGTGCCATCTGAAACAAACTGACCGACACGCCATAGCCATAGCTCATGGTGGCCTGTTCAACGGGTCGCCATGTTTTGGCTGCGCGCAAGCGGCCACTGACCACACCCGGAAATGGCAGTTGTGGTTTCTGTCCAAAACCCACGGCAGTGAACATCTCCCACATTTCGCGGGGTTGCATTTGCATGGCAATTTTCACAGTGCCCACGTTGCTTGACTTTTGAATGACCTCGTTCACGGTCAAGGCGCCATGTGGATGCGCATCTGTGATGGTCGAGCCCGTGATGTTGATTCGACCTGGGGCGGTTTGAATCACTGTTTCGGGCTTGATCAAGCCTTTTTCCAATGCCAATGCAATGGCAAAAGGCTTCATGGTGGAGCCAGGTTCAAAACTGTCCGTCAATGCACGGTTGCGCAATTGCTCGCCGCTCAAATTGACGCGTTTGTCAGGCGAGTAACTGGGGTAATTGGCCAAAGCCAAAATTTCACCCGACTGCGCATCAAGCACCACGACGCTGCCAGCTTTGGCTTTGTTTTCCAGTACCGCTTCGCGCAATTTTTGGTACGCAAAGAACTGCACTTTGCTGTCAATGCTCAATTGCAAATCTTCACCATCGACGGGCAATGTCATTTGCCCCACATCTTCGACCACTCGGCCCAGACGATCCTTGATCACACGACGCGCACCCGATGTACCTGCCAATTGATTTTGAAAAATCAACTCAATGCCTTCTTGACCTTTGTCCTCCACATTGGTGAAGCCCACAATGTGTGCAGCCGATTCACCTTCGGGGTACAAGCGCTTGTATTCTTTGATGGTGTAAATGCCCTTGATGTTCAAGGCCAAAATTTCTTTCACCACCGACTCGTCCATTTGACGACGCAACCACACGAAGGTCTTGTCTTCGTTTTCTAATTTTTTGGCCAATTCGTTTGGCGTCATTTCAAGCAACTTGCCCAGCTGCCGCAGACCTTCTGGCGAACGATCGATTTCTTCTGGATTGGCCCACACGCTGGGTGCAGGCACACTGGAGGCCAAAATCAAGCCATTGCGGTCCAAAATTCTGCCGCGGTTGGCCGGCAAAGTGAGGGTCCGCGCAAAGCGCACTTCGCCTTGACGTTTGAAAAATGCATTGTCAAAGACTTGCACATAGGCCGCGCGACCCGCCAAGCCCACAAAAGCCATGGCCATGGCGGCCACAATTAATTTACTGCGCCAAACGGGCGTCTTGCTGGCCAGCAGCGGGCTGGAGGAAAGCTGAACGCTGCGGCTCATGGTTTCTGGCCCGTGTTTGTTTTGACTTGCGTTTGCACGTCAGGGCGCGTCATGTCAGAAGGCTGCTTCACATATTGCGTGATGCCTGGCGTGACCAAACGCATTTGCAATTGTTGCTTGGCAATTTGCTCAATGCGCAAAGGCGATGCTTGCGCACGTCGCTCCACTTGCAAGCGCTCGTGCTCCAACTCAAGTCGTGTTGCTTCTTTGGTGGCAACTTCTAAGGCCATGAACGAACGGCGGGCTTCGTAGTGGCTGTGCACCAAGAACATGGCTGAGAAAATAATGGCAATGACCAAAAACACATTCAGGCGGGTCATGCGGCCACCTCGGTTCTTTCGGCCACACGCATGATGGCGCTACGCGAGCGAGGGTTGGCCGCCACTTCCGCCTCACTGGGGCGAATGCGCTCGATGGATTTCAGTTTCATGGCCTGCGGCACGGCAAAGGGTGCGCGACGGTCATAAACTTCTTTGGAATGCTTCGCAATGAATTGCTTCACGATGCGGTCTTCCAACGAATGGAAACTGATCACCACCAAACGCCCACCCGGCTGCAATACTTGCAAACTGGCCTCTAGCGCTTGTTCAAGCTCCTCAAGCTCGGCGTTGATGAAAATCCGAAGAGCCTGAAATGTCCGCGTTGCAGGGTCCTTGCCCGGCTCGCGGGTTTTGACCGTGTTAGCCACGATCCCGGCCAAATCGGCGGTGGATGAAATTGGGCCCCGCTCTTGTCTGCGAGCCACAATCGCCTTTGCAATCGGAAAAGCAAACCGTTCTTCGCCATAGTCACGTACAACCTCCGTGATCTGATCCACGCTGGCAGAGGCCAGCCACTCAGCCACACTCTGACCGCGCGTGGTGTCCATGCGCATGTCTAAGGGGCCATCGAAACGAAAAGAAAAACCCCTGTCGGGGTTGTCAATTTGAGGGGAGCTGATGCCCAGGTCCATCAACACACCAGCGATGCTGCTGGGTGGCAACTCACCCAGGTTGCGAAAACCTTCGTGCCGAATGGCGAAACGCGCATCCTGAATTTTTGCAGCCTCTGCAATGGCCTCCACATCCTTGTCAAAGGCAATGAGCTTGGCCTGTGCTGGCATGCGCGACAAAATCAAACGTGAATGCCCACCGCGACCAAAGGTTGCATCCACATAGGTCGCTGGTGTTGGTGCATGATCGGCGACTTCGCCTGCATTGCCTAACAACGCATCTACTGCTTCAGTGAGCAAGACGGTGGTGTGTTGCCAAGTCGTTGTCACACAGGCCTCAGAACGAAAAGTCCTTGAAGACATCGGGCATGGCACCCTGCATGGCTTTGGCTTCTTGTGCGTCGTAGGCCGCTTTGTCCCACAACTCAAAATGATTGCCCATGCCCAGCAAGATGGTGTCTTTGGCAATGCCCGCTGCAGCGCGCAGTTCAGGCGATACCAAGACGCGGCCCGTACCATCCATCTCAACGTCCATGGCGTTGCCCAGGAAAATGCGTTTCCACCACTGCGCTTCCATGGGCAGCTGCGCGATGCGTTCGCGAAAGCGCTCCCACTCAGTGCGCGGAAACACCATCAAACAGCCGTGAGGGTGTTTCGTGATGGTCAACTGACCACCCGCCGTGGCGCTCAAAACCTCGCGGTGACGCGTAGGCACCGACAGGCGGCCTTTGGCGTCCAAACTCAACGAAGATGCACCTTGAAACACTTGATTCTCGATTCCTGGTCAATACACACGCAATTTGGGTATTTCTCCCACTTAATTGCACTTTTTTGCACTGTATCAGGAAATCACCACCTCGCAAGGGGTTTTTCGAGTTTTTTTCAATGAAATCAAGGGCTTAGGACACTCTTTGCATCAGATTCTGCTGCAAAAAATCCTTGAAAATTAGGCACTTAGAAGTTTGTTTGCAAGTAACTTATGAGACTTTTTCAGGCGAAAAATATTTTCATAAATTTCATAACTATTTGAGATCAATTCGTCATGTCCGGCTTCAGACGAAAAAAAGGCTCCTGTCGGAGCCTTTTCGAGGGAGCTGCACACGGTGCATCAATCACCAAACATTTTCTGTTTGAGTTCTCGACGTTGCTGTGCTTCTAAAGACAAGTTGGCGGTAGGACGGGCCAGCAAACGGCCGACGCCGATGGGTTCGCCTGTTTCGTCACAGTAGCCATAGTCGCCCGCATCAATGCGCTGGATCGATTGCTCAATTTTCTTCAGCAACTTGCGTTCGCGATCGCGCGTACGCAATTCCAACGCGTGCTCTTCTTCAATGGTGGCGCGGTCTGCAGGATCGGGCACCACCACGGTGTCTTCACGCAAATGCTCGGTGGTCTCGCCAGCATTGGCCAGAATGCCCTGCTTTAAAGCCACCAGTTTGAGGCGGAAATATGCCATTTGGGCATCGTTCATGTAGTCGTTATCGGACATGGCCATGACTTCAGCATCGCTGAGTTGGTCAGGTTTTTTGGTTTTCCAGTTATTCGCCAATTTAGCGTCTTTTTTAACGGCAACAAAGGGGGGAGGAGTAAGAACTTGAGATGGCATGTTTTGGAGATAACTGGCTTTTGCAGCCGTGGAAGCCACCGATTGAGCCATCGATGGCACTGTGATTTGGGCTAAGCGCGCGGAAGGACGAACTGCGCGCGCAGGAACATCTCCCGAGACCACAGGCGCTGCAACCGGGGCTGCGGGCGGTGTGGCCACTTTTTCAACTTTGACGGCCTTAGCTGGTTTAGCAGCCTTGGCGACTTTTTCTGCTTTAACGGGCGCTGCAGGTTTGGGGGCTGGCACTGGTTTGGCTGTAGGTTTGGCTGCAGGTTTGCTAACGACTTTGACTACAGGCTTAGGGGCAGACTTAGGGGCGGGCTTGACGATCGCCTTGGGCACCGCTTTGGCAACAGGTTTGGCAACAGGCTTGGCTGCTGGTTTAGCTGCTGGTTTAGCTGCTGGTTTAGCTGCTGGCTTGGCGACAGGTTTGGCGACAGGTTTGGCTTTAGCAACGGGCTTGGCCATCACCTTGCCCGCAGTTTTGGCCACGGGTTTTGCAGCCACTTTGGCTTTAACCGGTGCTTTAACGGGTGCTTTAACCACGGCTTTGGCCGGCGCCTTGTTGGCAGCTTTGGCTGCTGGCTTGGCTTTCAAAGCAGGCTTGGCAGCCACTTTGGCCTTGGTCTGTGTCGTTTTGGACACGGGTTTGGCTGCAGGCTTGGCGGCTGCTTTAGGGGCAGCTTTCTTCACAACAGGTTTGCCTTTGGACACGACTTTGGTGACAGCAGTTTTGGCCGCCTTCGCAGGCGCTGGCTTGTTCAGTTTTTTGGCTGGCGCCGCCGATTTGGCCTTGGCACTCGCTGTAGAACTGGATTTTTTAACTGCGGATTTTGAGCTCGTTTTAAGGGGCTTTTTCACGTCCTGACTCCTAGCCGTGGCGGCTTACGCGCCTTTACAGGCACCAGCCATTGGCAAATGAATTGTGGTCATTGGTTCATTTGCGTCAAAACCCATATTTTTCGACCTTCTGGGCGCATAGAGGCCTCAATAAGGGACCCCGTCAGGGCGCAGATTGTAGCGACTGAAACGCCTCAAAACGCTTTCTAGAAAACTAAACCAAACATTGCTCTAGCCCCTGCAACAAAATGTCTTTGGGCAGGTCGATGCCAATGAAGACCATTTTGCTGACTTTAGGCTCGTTTTCTGCCCAAACAGGCCCTAAATCACTGCCCATGAGCTGATGAACGCCTTGGAAAATAACCTTACGCTCGGTGCCTTTCATGTTAAGCACGCCTTTGTAGCGCAGCATGCGCGGGCCGTACACATTCACGATGGCCCCCAAAAAGTCCTCCAACTTGGCAGGCTCAAAGGCTTTGTCTGATTTAAAGACAAAGCTCTTCACATCATCGTCAAAGTGATGGTGATGGCCATGGCCTTCGCCTTGGTGTGAAGGGTGGTTGCAGCTCTCGCCGTGCGCATGGTCGTGATGATCGTGACCGTGCGCATGGTCGTGGCCACAATGCGCGTCGTGCACATGCGGCTCTTCTTC
>ERZ1034365.401-NODE-401-length-23904-cov-3.992655_pt1 | contig 23904 bp, 30 predicted proteins | sample MGYA00520615_ERZ1034365 | MGnify/ENA primary metagenome ERZ1034365 (study PRJEB33736, sample SAMEA104284505) | Azolla filiculoides | biome: Urban; feature: Water surface; material: Ditch water | place: Netherlands | collected 2015-10-28 | depth 0-0.1 m ...
CACCGCCGAGACCACCGCTGAGGTCGTTGAATTTCCGGGCACCACGGCAGAGCCGGTCAAGCAGACCTTCGTCGTAGGCGTGGCGATCACCCACATCTACAGCGTGCCAATCAGCGCCGTGTCCGTCGACGATGCCGTTATGCAGCTGGACGACTGGCTGCGCAACACCACGCCGCCGGCGACGCTCACCCCCGAGATCATCTCGTCCGAGCTCAACGTGATCGGCGTGGGTATCCCCGACGCGGACGGCAAGCTGAAGGAAGCCGACCCGCTGGCGGAAGAAACCCGCAACGAGCTGCGCGCCCGTGGGCAACTGCCCGAGACCGGCAGCGTCCACCTCTTCCCCGAGCCGCCGCGCGCCGCCGTGACGTCGGAAGGCAAGGTGGTTGACCTGATCACTGCCGAAGTCGACGCGACGGTGCAGTAATGAGCCGGAACCCCTTCGCCGAGGACACTACGGTCAAGCGGCATGCGGAGATGCGTATCCGTGTCGTCGCCATAGAGGACCGCACCGTGACCTTGGCGCAGGAGTTCATCGACGACCAAGGTCACTCAGTGACTTTGAAGTGCGACTTCGGGATGAAGGCCGGGGACACCATGGTGCTCGCCGGCCTGAAGGTCACAATGTCCATAGAACAGGAGTAGCCCATGAATGGACGCAAAGCCAAGGCCATCCGGATGATGGCAAAGTACGACGTTACCGACGACCGCCCCAACCTGCCGGCTGGAGGGCTCCACGGCACGACGGTGAAGCTGCCCAAGGCCCACCCTCGGGCCAAGTACCAGTTCCTCAAGGACCGCTACGGCATGGTGCCCCTTGCCAGCAAGCTGAAGCGGATGCACAACAGCAGGGCCGTGGTCGAGGCTATCGACGAGAAACTGTAATTTTTCGCCGGGGGAGACGGGCAGACAAGTCTGCGGGAAAACCGTACGCCCCCGGCACCCTACATAGGAGTAAGACAATGCGCCTCACACAATACGACCGCAAAGCCTTCGTGGTAGCGGCAATGGAAGACGTCCCGCAAGTGGACTACGACAAGCAGGCCGAGAAGCTGGTCAAGGACCATCTGAAAACCATCCTGCCTGTCGACCTGCAGAACGCCATGGCGAAATACCCCGACTGGTTCCCCGCCCGGACGGTGCAGATGCCCGGGACGTTGCAGAATTTCGCGACCCCGCTGTGCTCCAACAGCAACTCCAGCTCGTTCCTGAAGCAGTACCCTGAGCTGCTGAACAAGGTGGACGCCCTGAGCGAGCTGAAGTACCAGCAGGTACAGAAACGCGCCGACCTCGAGGTGCAGCTCAAGGGCGCTATCACCAACTGCCCCTCTCTGAAGGCGGCGCTGGAGATTCTCCCCGAGTTCGCCAAGTACCTGCCCGAAGATCGGGATGGGGACAAGAAGTGCCGGCAGATGCCGGTGATCACCAATATGGTCACGGACCTGATGAACGCCGGCTGGCCCAAGGACAAGGGAGAAGCGGCCACCCCCGGAAAAGGGAAGTAAATCATTCGAAAATTAACACCCAAGAGGGCGCCGCCCTCGGACTCTACCACCACGAAAAAGGAAATACCATGATGATCAATGCCAAAGACCTCCTCAGCGCCATGGAGAATGCCCAGAACCCCTGCCCGGAAAAGGAATGCGCCGAGGTGCCCCGCGACATCCAAGTCGCCCTGACCCTCGTCAAGGCTGCAGAAGACGCACTGAACGTCATCCGTAGCCAGAATACCCAGCTCTCGCAGCTCCGGGCCGAGAACGCCCACCTCCGCGAGATCAACCACCACATCGCCGAACAAGTCTGCGCCGTGGCGCAGGGCGACAAGACCGCACCGGCCGAGAAGCCGATGGAGGGGTCCATTACGATCACCACGGAAGGGTACATCCCACCGGAAGTGAAGACCCTGCTCGCCTCGCTGGTCCAGCACCTTAACGCCCAGTAGCATGCGCCCCCGGGCAGAGCAGCCCGTCCCCACGCTGATCCTGCAGGAGCTGTCCTTTGGCCCGTCGACTCAGCAAGAGCTGGCGGAGATCACTGGGATAAGCCTGCGCAACATTCGGGAGTACACGAAGCTGTTGCATGGGGAGTACATCCATATCGGCGGGTGGGAACAGAGGACTGGTCCTGCTCTGCCTGTGTGGCACCTCGGCGTGGCGGAGGATAAGCCCCGGCCGCGCCGCAAATATAGGAGGTACTGACGCATGACACAAGCCTGTCCAACCTGTGGCGAGGTGGTCTACCCCAACTCCCCTGATGGGGCCTCACTGAGGCTGCACAGGGCCTGCCGGAAGTGCTTCGGCGAGTCACAAGTCCCTATCATGAAAGTCAAAGAAGGGGTACAATCTAAGCCGTCGAATCCGAAAGACATGGTCGGCGTCCGCAAGGCGCCGATGTCCACCGTCTCAGCTGTCGTCATGGCCGAGATCGGTGTCGCCATGCTGGAGGGGGCGACGAAGTACGGCCGGCACAACTACCGCGCGGTGGGGGTGCGGGCCTCAGTGTATTACGACGCTTTGATGCGGCACATGCAGGCGTGGTGGGAGGGCGAGGACATCGACGCGGACTCAGGGATGAGTCACATCGTCAAGGCGATCACCACCCTAGTCGTCCTGCGCGACGCCATGATCATGAACAACGTCGAGGATGACAGGCCCCCGGCCCCGCCGGGATTTTATGAGGTGCTGAATGAAGTGGCCGGGAAGATCATCGACCGGAACGCCCACCTCAGCCCTCACCACTACACGCAGAAGGAGATGCGCGATGATGCTCTGGGAGCTACTGGACCTGACCGCTGAAGCCAAGCCCTTCGGCGCCCCCGAGTTCGTCGGGCTGGAGCTCGGCGAGGAGTTCAAGATTATCTCCGACCAGAAGGCGCCGGTGCATCGGGTGAAGACGCTGGACCTCGCGCTGTCGGTGCTGGAGTCCGAGCTCCGGGCCAACGATCAGGCGGACGTGCGGCTGGTGTACCGGGGCGGAGGGCTCCACGTCGCCATGTTCAACGAGCTCGGCCGACCGTGGGGGCGTAACATCCCCAAGCTGATCGAGGAACTCCGGATGGCTGTGTCACACTTCTCCATGGGGGAAGGCTGGCCCCCGATCATCTACGGCCAGCAGGTATCGGTCTCCAGAGTCGCGAGGCAATACGTTGAAAAAGGGAAATCCCAATGGACTTAATCACACTCGACTTCGAGACGTTCTACGCGAACGACTTCACGCTGTCCCGCATGACCACGGAGGAGTACATCCGTGACCCGCGCTTCGAGACCATCATGTGCGGCTTCAAGGTCAACGACCAGAAGTCCTACTGGGTCGACGGGCCGGACGTCAGGCAGGAGCTCCACAAGCTGGAGGTGGACGCCAATTCGGTGCTCTGCCACCACGCCCACTTCGACGGCCTGATCCTCAGCCACCACTATGGGGTTCGCCCCAAGGTGTGGCTCGACACGCTCTCCATGGCCCGGGCCTTCCTCGGCCAGAAGGTTCCGATGGGGCTGGGCAAGCTGGCCGAACGCTTCGGCGTGGGCCACAAGGGGCACGAGGTGGAGGACGCCAAGGGCAAGCGCCGTTCGCAGTTCTCCGGCAGCCAGCTGCAACGCTACGGTGGATACTGCTGTAACGACATCGACCTGACCTACGACATCTTCCACAAGATGATCGGCGCGTTCTCCAAGGGCGAGCTGAAGATCATCGACATGGTCATCCGCATGTTCACTGAGCCGATGTTCGTGCTCAACCGGCCGCTGCTGGAGGACTACGCCCTAGACCTCCGGGCGGACAAGTCCGGTGCGCTACTGCAGGCCGGCGTCCAGCTGACCGACGTCATGTCCAACGACAAGTTCGCTGCGGCGCTGGAGGCCCTCGGCGTCATGCCCCCGACCAAGATCAGCCCGACCACCGGCAAGGAGACGTGGGCGTTCGCCAAGACCGACAAGGCCATGGAGGCACTGGCCGAGCACCCGGACGATCTGGTCCAGCTGCTGGTCGCTGCCCGCCTGAAGAACAAGACGACCATCGCCGAGACCCGGGCCATTCGCATGATCGGGATGAGCCAGCGTGGATCAGCGCCGGTCTATCTGAAGTACTCGGGTGCCGAGCAGACCCACCGCCTCTCCGGCGGCGACAAGATGAACTGGCAGAACATGGGCCGGGGCGGCAAGATTCGCGACGCCGTCGAGGCGCCGGATGGGCAGGTCTGCGTGGTGGGGGACTCCTCCAACATCGAGGCCCGGGTGCTGTGCTGGCTGGCCTGTCAGGACGACGCCATCCGCATCTTCGACCTCGCCGACAAGAAGCTCGGCCCGGACGTCTACTGCACCATGGCCGAACGCATCTACAACCGGCCGATCAACAAGAAGGACCACCCTGCCGAGCGCCAGCTGGGCAAGACCGCTGTGCTGGGTCTGGGTTATGGGATGGGCGGCGCCAAGTTCGTTCAGGCAGTCCGCACCATGGCGAAGCAGATCATCGACGAGACGACGGCCAAGATGGTTGTCGACATCTACCGCAGCACCCACCCCAAGGTCGTCGAGCTCTGGAAGCGTGCCGAGACGGCGCTGGGCCACATCGCCAAGGGCAACGAGGGCATCGCTGTGGATGAGCGCGGCATCGTCCGCACCACAAAGCAGGGGCTCATGCTGCCGAACGGGCTGGAGATCAAGTTCCCGGACCTGCAGCACAAGCCGGGGCGCGGCGAAGACAGTGGCTGGTCCTACTGGGACGGCCGTGCCCGCTCGAAGATTTACGGGGGCAAGGTGGTGGAGAACATCATCCAAGCCCTCGCCCGTATCGTCGTGATGGACCAGACGGTCCAGATCAACAAGTACCTGCCGGTGGGCTTGTCGGTCCACGATGAGGCAGTCGCAGTCACCGACGAGGATGACGGCCCCGACGCCCTGCAGTTTGTCGAGGACGCCATGCGAGTTCGCCCGACATGGGCACCAGACCTCCCCCTCAACTCCGAGGGGGGATTCCACAACAGCTATGGAAAGGCAAAGACATGACATTCGAGCTCATGGAAGACGACGAATCGACGGTGGGGGAAACCATCGACCAGATTCTTGCGTTCCTGTCCGCGTTCACGGTGCTTGAGCAGATCAAGTTCTGGACCGCGTTCAAGGAGAAGCACCGGGAGCGGATCGGCAACACGGAGGCGGAGTTCTGCCCTGCGCTGCTGGCCGCAGTCGACGAACAACTGCAGCGGCTTTACGCGCTATCCGCAAGGGGGGTGTAAAATGCCACGGTACCTCAGTAGCACCAAGAAGGAAGGGCTGCGCTTCAAGATTCTGAAGGGCCGGCCGCAGAACCCGGAGGACCCCGGCAACGGCAACATCGTGCTGCTGTTGGAGGGGGCGCACGGGATCAAGTTCGAGCGCACCGTCAACGACAAGATTCTCCAGCAGTATGGCTATGTGGTGGAGGTGATTGATGCTGACGGTGTTGTTTCACAGGGATAGCCCCCTGCCGTGGTTCGTGGTTCATGGTGTCACCGACAAGGGGCGTAAACTGGAAGTCACACCTGTCTGGATGCGTCCGGAACAGGTGGGGCTGGTCTACACAGTGGACAAGGCAGCATTCCGCAACTACGGCTACTACCCCAAGGAGATTGAAGATGCCGAGCTCCCCGAACTACAAACGAGACTATGCGCAGGAGAAAAAGACCTCTGACGCGCGTGGCGAGAAACCCAAGCGTGCCGCCCGTAACCGGGCTCGTGCCGTCCTCGTAGGCAAGGGGATGGTCAAGCCGGGGCAGGATGTGGACCACAAGGTGCCGCTCTCCAAGGGCGGCTCCCCGACGGCGGTCAGCAACCTGCGCGCGGTCAGTGCAAGCGACAACCGGAGCTTCCCCCGCAACGCGGACGGCTCCATGAAGAAAGGCGGAAACAAATGAGTCTGTCGATATTGATCCGGGGGACCAAGCTGACGCAGGAGCAGCTGGATGCGATCACCCCCATCGTCGACCTACGGATGCAGAAGCTGGTCAGCGCCAAGCAGTTCGAGGTGCGCTGCTTGCAGGCTATGGAAGACGCTGGCTGCCCGCTGGTGGAGGCCGAAGGTGCCAGCGCGTAAGCCACTCCCGTGGAGCCACTCGGCTCTCGGCGATTTCCTGAACTGCCCAAAGCAATACTTCCACAAGCGGGTGGCGAAGGACGTCGTCGAGGAGCAGGGGGATGCAGCCCTGTGGGGCGACCAAGTCCACAAGTTCTTTGAAGCCTCCATCCTCGCCGTCAATGGTGAGCAGGTCGAAGCTGACGTGATCTGGGCGACGCTCAAGCTGCAGGGTATGGACCCCGAGGAGACCTTCAAGGTCTACCTGCCATACCTCGAAGCTGTGCTGGGGATTCCCCACGACGCCATCCTGCCCGAGCGGCAGTACGCCATCGGCAAGGACTTGAAGCCATGCGACTGGTTCGACAAGGAGGTCTGGTGCCGGGGCATCATCGACGTGTTGCTTCTCAAGGGCAACAAGGCGTACGCTCTGGACTGGAAGACGGGGAAGCGCAAGGAGGGGTCCAAACAGCTCATGCTGTTCGCCCTGATGGTGTTCCTGCACCACCCCGAGATCACCGAGGTCAAGACCGGATTCGTCTGGTTGAAGACCGGCGAGACCGACTACCAGACCTACCGTCGCGATCAGGAAGCCGAGCTGTGGCAAGCGTTCGTGGGCGACCTCGCCCGCTACAACGCCGCGTTCAAACAGGATATGTGGATGCCCCGCAAGTCAGGGCTGTGTAATGGGTGGTGCCCGGTGAAGACGTGTGACTTCTGGGCGCCGAAGAAAGTGAAATAAAAAATCCCCGACCGTCGGGGGAGGCGGTCGGGGACGAAGGCTGATCCGAGGGAGGATCATGGAGACAATGCACGCACGACTGTACATCCCGTACCAGTCAGTGTCAACACGTCCAATGGAGACCAATAGTGACCACCCCAGAAGGTAAAGTAAAAGCAAAGGTCAGCAAGATTCTGAAAGAGTACGGCGCCTACTACCACATGCCCGTACAGAATGGGATGGGGAAACCCAGCCTAGATTACGTGTGTTGCCACAAAGGGCGGTTCCTCGCCATCGAGACGAAGACGGAGAAGGGCAAGCTGACACTGCGTCAGCAGGCCACCATCGACGAGATGCAGAAGGCAGGGGCCATTGTTCTGGTCATCCGGGGGGAGAGCGACGGCGAGTCGTTCAAGCTACTCCGGGCATTTTTGGAGCTGGCATGAAGATCATCAAAGGAAAACCTACCAAGAAGGCCATGCTCGATCTGTGCGAGGCCAAAGACCTGATCATCAACCACCCCGACGGGTACGTCCGTGAGGGGAGGATCACGTTCTGCGACCGGCCGGGGGCGAACGCCAATGCCACGAAAGTCGTGACCTTCCTGCTCCAGCAGGGGGTTGACGCTACCCTCCGGTTGGCGGATCGCTCCAAGTACCTGACCGGGCAGATCAAGGTCATCCCGAAGGTGCAGGTATGATCGTCCACCAAGAGTCCAACTCCCTGCTGCTCAAGCTGCGGCAGCCGGAGCTGGTGCGCAAGGTCATCCCCCAGTGGTCGCGGAACTTCGACTACGAGGGGCACAACATCGCAGTCAAGTTCGATCTGGACGTGGTGCGGGTGCTCCGCAATATGGGCATCAAGGCGCCGTCGCCCATCCGCTACAACTACCACTGGCCTCGCCCGGTCAAGTTCGCCACCGTATTCGACCACCAGATCGCCACGGCCGAGTTCCTGACCTTCCACTTCCGGGCCTTCGTGCTCAACGAGATGGGGACCAGCAAGACGGCCAGTGCGCTCTGGGCAGCCGACTACATGATGGACAAGGGATTCATCAACAAGGTGCTGATCGTCTCGCCGCTGTCCACGCTGGAGCTGGTGTGGGCGGATGAGATTTTCCAGTGCCTGATGCACCGCTCGTACGCCGTCCTGCACGGCAGCCGGGAGAAGCGCCTATCCTTGCTGGCGGGCAACTTCGACTTCTACATCATCAACCACGACGGCCTGAAGATCATCGCCGACGAGATCAAGAAGCGGAAGGACATCAACCTCATCATCGTCGATGAGGCAGCCGCCTACCGGAACAGCCAGACGGGCCGGTTCAAGCTGCTGGAGTCCACCATCCAGACATGGCACCGCCTGTGGCTGATGACCGGTACCCCGTGCCCGAACTCGCCGTGCGATGCGTGGGCGCTGACCCGGCTGGTGAACCCCAACAACGTGCCTCGATACTTCGGCGCGTGGCGTCGGAACACCATGGTGCAGATGTCCCAGTATAAGTGGGTGCCTCGCCCTGAGTCGTACAAGATGGCCTACGACGCTATGCAGCCGGCCGTCCGGTTCAAGAAGTCGGAATGTATGGACCTGCCGCCGGTGATGTTCGAGAGCCGCAAGTGCAGCATTACAGCAGAGCAGGCCGGGCTGATGGCCCAGATGAAGAAGGAAGCAGCCACGGAGCTGTCCAACGGTGTGCAGATCACCGCTGCCAACGCGGCGGACAAGATCGGCAAGATCAGGCAGATTCTGTGTGGGGCCATCAAGGACCAGAACACCGGCGAGTACCACCCCATCGCGCACACCCCCCGGTTCGAACTGCTCATGGAGTGCATCGAGCAGGCAGCCGCCAAGGTGCTGGTGATCGTGCCATTCAAGGGGATCATCTACAATCTGGCCGACGAAGTCGAAGCCGCATGGGCCAAGGATGGCCTACCGTGGCAGCTGGACATCGTCAACGGTGACGTCTCCATGACGCAGCGGACGGCCAAGTTCCGCGAGTTCAAGACGAACCCGAACCTCAAGCTGCTGCTGTGCCACCCTCGGGTGATGGCCCATGGGATCACGGCGACCGACGCGGACGTGATGATCTTCTATGCGCCGATCTACAGCAATGAGGAGAGCCAGCAGGTGATGGACCGGATCAACCGTCCGGGGCAGGTTCGCAAGATGACCATCTTCCGCATCGGCGCGACTGGGCTGGAGTGGAATATTTATGCTCAGGTGGAAGGGAAGCGCCTCAATCAGGAGAGCATCCTCGAGATGTACAAGAAGGAGCTGCTTGACATTCAATGACGTAGAAGTTAAATTAGTGCCATAACAAAAGGAGCAATGCCATGAACAAGGACGTAGAAGTCCTGCTCGGGACTATCCCCCTGCTGCCGCCTGCGGAGCAGAACGAGTTCTTTGAGCAGGTGCTGGCCCAGTACAACCGGGCCATGATCGACAGCCTGACCAGCCTCGCCGCCAGCTGCGGGGAGGTCCCCATCGACAAGCGTGTGGCTCGTTTCGTCAAGCTGCGTGACCTGCGGGCCGACAGCAACAAGCGCAACGACGCCGTCGATCAGGCGTACAAGCAAACGATGGAGACCATCGAGAAGTCCCTGATCGCCGACGCCCACCGGCAAGGCGTGACCGGGTTCAAGACTGAGGCGGGGACCACCTACCTTGAAGAGAAGACCATGGCGTCCATCGCGGATGAGAATGCGTTCTTCAACTTCGTTCTGGAGGAGGGCGATCTGGACTTCTTCGAGCGCCGGATCAAGGCGACGCACATCAAGGAATGGTCGGCAGCCAACGAGGGGCAGGTCCCTCCGGGCCTGAACATCTTCCGCGAACTGACGATGAAGGTGCGGCGGTCATGATTGAAGTCTTCCCCCTCTTCATTACCCAGCTGGATGACAAAGGACATTTCGTCGTCGAGTGGAAGGTCATGTTTGAGCCGACGTCAGGGGGCATCCGCAGCGTCGACACCGTTACGATCACCGTCAACCGCCCGCTGATCACCGGGGCACTCCAGTACCGCAGGCCGCAGGACTCGAACCCCTTTCTGACCTCTCGGAACCACAAGCCGCTGAACGTCTTTGCGGGGGACACCATCAACTACCACGCAGGTCAGCTGCGCATCGACATGGACGGGCTGGACCTTGCCGTGCTGCTCTCGGCGCCTCGGGCCAAGAACGTAACGCTGGAGGACTTTATGCAGGACAACCCGGATGCGCCCCCACGGGAGGTATGGGACGCGGCCTTTATGGCGGGGCATCAAACCGCCCACATCATGCTCACTGGAGACCCATCATGAGCGAACAGAAGTTGGAGTGCATGCTCGATCTGGAGACGTACGGCAACAGCAGCAACGCCGTCATCATCTCCATCGGCGCTTGCCATTTCGAACAGCAGGGCGAGGGGGCGCGAGTGAGCACCTTCGAATGCTTCGTCGACCCGCAGTCCTGCGTTGAGGTCGGCATGGTCATGGACGTCTCCACCGTCAACTGGTGGATGGGCGCCGAGTGCAAGACCGAGGAGGAGCGCGAGAAGATGGACCACGCCCGCCGCGTTCTGGCCGAGAAGCTCAAGATGGCTATCCCGCTCCGTCAAGCCCTGCATCGTTTCTCGGCATGGCTGGGCGAGGACAAGCCGGTCTGGGGCAATGGGGCCACGTTCGACAACGTGATCCTGCGCAACGCCTACAAGCTGGCAGGCATCCCCTGCCCGTGGCAGTTCTGGAATGATCGGTGCTATCGCACCATGAAGAATCGGGTTCCATCCGCGAAGATGCAGCGGGTGGGGGTTCACCATTCGGCGATGTGGGACGCCATATCACAAGCCGAGCATCTGCAGCAAATCAACCGTCGTATCACCATCTCTGGAGAATAATATGTCCAATATCGTACCTTTCGGCCAAGGCCAAGTCCCCGCCTACGTTTCCTCCTTCTTCGCCCCGGAGGAATCCAACATCGCTGGCAAGCTGTCGGTGCCGGCCCTGTCGTTCCGTGGCAAGGCATGGCGCATCGTCCTCGACGATCAGGAAACTCTCGTCACCAACAAGGACGGCGACCCGTCGACCACCGTGTCGATCATCATCCTTGACCAGATCAAGAAGGACTCCCGCGTCTACTACGAAGGCCAGTACGTCACCGGCGAGAACAAGGCGCCGACCTGCTCCTCCGTGGATGGCATCGTCCCGGACGCCTCCATCGCTACTCCGGTGTGCTCCACCTGTGCCGCCTGCCCGAACGCAGTCAAGGGCTCCAAAATCACCCCGCAGGGCACGGCCACCACGCTGTGCAGCCGCACCAAGCGCATCGCGGTCATCCCGGCCTCGAAGATGGACTTCACGGCGCTGTTGATGCGTCTGGCCGTCACTTCGATGTGGGACAAGACCACGGACAACGAGGAGTGGAAGGCATGGACCCAGTACATGGATCACCTGCGTGCCTCGGGCGTGACCAACACGGTTCAGGTCGTCACCAAGGTCAAGTTCGACCACCGCGCCGAGTACCCCAAGCTCCTGTTCAAGGCCGACCGCTGGACTACCCCGGAAGAACTGGCAACCCTGTCCGTTCGCTGGAAGTCCGACGAGGTCAAGGACCTGCTGTTCGGTGTTCAGAATGAAGCCCCGGCGACTGACGACGGTGTGGACGCTCCTCCTGCCGCCGTGGCGCAACCCGCTGCTGCCCCAGCTCCGGCTGCCGCACCCGCTCCGACTCGTGCCCGTGCGACGCGTCCTGCCGCTACCAAGCCTGCTGCCGCTCCGGCGCCGGCACCGGCGGCTGCCCCGGTCGCTGCTGCGGTTCAGGAGGATGACGACGAAGGCCAGTTCGGCGACCCGACCCCTGCTGCCCAGCCTGCACCGGCCGCGCAACCTGCGGCTGCCCCGGCGGCAGTGGTGGCTGCTGCAGCTCCGGCGACGGCTAATTCTGGACTGAGCTCGTTGCTGGGCTCGTGGGACGACTAAGTCACTGAGTGACTGATATGATGGGGGCTTCGGCCCCCATTTTTACTGGAGATGACAATGCCAAAAGCCATGAGTCCTACCTACGAGCTGGATGCCACAGCCCGGCTGCTCGCGGACCCGAAGAACCCGATCTACCTGCTCCTCGACTTCATTACCAAGTACTCGCTCCCCATCAAGCCGCTCGCTGGCCTCCTCGAAATCCACCCGCAGACCATCTATTTCTGGCTGGCCTCCACCGAAGACATCCGCGCCGAGCTCAACACCCTGAAAAAAATGGACCTCCTTCTGGAGCGCCTCCGAACCGCCGAAGACGCCGGCCAGCTGGAGCTTACCGGCACTGCTTCGACCCGTACCCAGCAGATGCTCGACGCCCTCTCCGGACAGGCAGCCCTTGAGCCCGAAACGACATAGGTAGAAAATAACCGTTCTGTTACGGGGGACATACATGAATGCAATCGAATTTCTGGAGCTGCTGCTGCCAGAAACAGGACACCTGATCCTCGCCGAACCCATGGAGATACCCGGCCAAGCATCGGCTCCATACCGGCACCACCTCTTCACCGACATCGCGGAGATGGCTGACAAAGCAGCCGCTCTGAACTTCGACCACAAGAACGTCTTCTTCGCCCTCGCCGGGTACAGAGCCGAGAAAATCTGGAACGCCAACTTCCGGAACAAGGACGGCAGCCTTGGCAAGTGGCAGACGCGAACACAGGCCAACGCCGGCTGGCTCCGCAGTCTGTTCCTCGACCTCGACGTCGACCCGTCCCCGGACAGCCCCGAGAAGGCTGCCAAGGTGTTCTCCACCAAGGACGAAGCTGCTGCCCAGCTCAAGGCGTTCTGCAAGAAGGTCGGGCTGCCTAAGCCCATGGTGGTGGACTCCGGCGGCGGTCTCCACGCCTACTGGCCCTTCGACCGGGACCTGATCAAGGACGAGTGGCAGGTGCTGGCCGACCGACTCAAGAACATCTGCCTCGCCGAGAAACTCAAGATCGACCCCGCTGTCCCCTCCGACGCCGCCCGCGTCCTCCGCGTGCTGGGATGCCACAACCTCAAGCGGGCCTACGCCCGCAGCGTCGACCTCCTCGTCGCCACCCAGCCCGCCGACCCGGCAGCCTTCACCGCCGCCTTCGATGGATATGAGCAGCAGTATGGCCTCGCCACGCCGATCTCGGCGCCGGCCCGGACGTACGCAGTGCCAGTGGGTGCACTCAGTAGCAATATGGACCGCGAGTTCAATCCGGTCAGCTTCGGGAATGTGATGTTCGCCTGCGGCGTGATCGGTGGTCAGGTGGCCTGTGGCGGGGCCGGCACGACCGAACCGCTGTGGCGGGCGACCATTGGCATTGCCAAGTTCGCTTCAGACCAACAGGCGGCGCTGCTGGCAGTCTCCGACCAGCATGCGAACTTCAGCGCCCTTGAGCTCGCCAACTACGTCAACAAGTGGCAAGCTGGTCCGACCACTTGCAACTATTTCCAGAACAAGCTCCTCTGCACGGAGTGTGCCAGCTGCCCCCACCTCGGCAAGATCACCAGCCCGGTCCAACTGGGCAACATGGTTATCGCCGCGCCGGCGCCCACCGTTACGCTGATCAACGCCGAAACGGGCGAAGAGTCCGAGGCTAACATCGTCAAGCCGCCTATGCCCTATGAGCGATACAAGGGCAGGGACGGCCGGCAGTGCGTAGGCATCCGGACTGAGGACGAAGACGGCATCGCCAACCACATCCCGGTGTGCCCCAACGACGTCTATCCTGTCCGCATCCTGCGCCAGATGGTGGCCGGCGAGGTCACTGAGAAGACGCTGTGGACCTTCGAGCTGGCCCGCATGGGGAAGGTAACGCTGGAGGTCCCCCAGACCATACTGAGCGACACCAAGCTACTCCACAAATTCCTGCTGAACGCCGGGGTCTACTGTTCCTCGACCGAAGCGACTTCGACGAAAGACTATATGAGCGCCTATCTGAAAGAACTCGCCAACGCCGTCGACCGCGAGAAAGTCTACCACCGGCTCGGCTGGCAGTACGGCGGCAAGAACGATGCCGAGCGTCTGGGGTTCGTCCTCGGCGAACGCAACATCAGCATGAAGGGGGAGGTCATCCCCTGCAACGTCCACCAGAATGTCCGTAACACCCTGAAGAATGGCATCCACACTGCGGGCTCCCGCGAGGCGTGGACCGCGCTGGTCAACCAGCACTACGCCGACCCTGCCTACCACGCCCACCGGTTCTTCCTCTACTGCTCGTTCGCCGCGCCGCTGTTCCACATCTCCGGGCAGAAGTCCGCAGTGGTGGCAGCCAACGGCAAGTCAGGCCGGGGCAAGACCACGGTGCTCAAGGTCGGCAGCTCAATCTGGGGCCACCCGGAAGCCCTGATCCTGAACGGCAACCCGGATGGCTCCACGATGAACGCCATGTACAACCACCTCGGCACCCTGCATTCCCTGCCGATGATGTGGGACGACACCACGGAACGCCCGGGCGAGGAGCTGCTGCGCACCGCCCTGAACATCTCATCGGGCACCGGCAAGCAGCGGATGAAGGGCTCGGACCACGACGGCAAGACCGTAGTGTGGGAAACGCTGGTGTTGTCCTCCACCAACTACGACAACGTGGCGCAGGCGCTGGCCGCTCGCAAGGGCACCGACGCCAACCTCATGCGCCTGCTGGGTGTGTCCTTTGAAGACCTGCCCATCGGCAGCACCAAGTCGGCCGCTGACGACTTCCTCCGCGGCATCGCCGGCAACTATGGGCACGTCGGCCTGCCGTTCATCCAGTACGTTGCCAAGAACTACGACGCCGTGGTCGACCGCATTACCGACCGCAGCAAGCTGCTGGACACCGTGATCAAGGTACAGTCCGCCGAACGGTTCTGGTCGTGGATCGTGGCCTGTGCGCAGGTGGCTGCCGAGATCGCGCAGGAGCTGGAGCTCATCAACTTCCCGCTGCAGGACGACTTCAACTGGATGGCCTCACACATTCAGGAAGTCCGCGACAACCATCAGGAGTTCACGCATGACCCGGTGGAGCAGCTGGCCGACTACCTCGAAGCCAACCTGCGGTCCACACTGGTGCTCTCCAGCAAGACCACGGCCAACCTCGACAACGTCGCGCTCCGGCCGCAGGGCAGCCTGACCATCCGCCACGAGATGGACCGGGGGCTGCTCTTTGTCAACCGGCAGGAGATCAGCAAGTTCTGCGCTGAGCACAACATCAGCGTCAAGGGCTGGGAGAGTCAGCTGGCCCTCGCCGGCGTGCTGCTGGACCGGGCCAAGCTCAAGACGCTGGGGGCGGATACCTCCTTCGCCAAGGGGCAGGTCAGGTGCTGGATGATCGACGCGGTGCGACTGGGGGCAAGGTTCACTGCTGCGGTGCAGCAAGCCGCCAGCAACGTCCAGTCCTTGCGACCGACAGGAACGTAAAAAAGGCCCCGAAAGGGGCCTTTTCTTTTGGTGGAGCTTTCTACACCCCGAAGGAGCCGATGGGCGCCACCGTGCCGCTGGTCTCGTTGCTGTACTGGTACTGTACCGAGTTGCTGGCACTGCCTTGGTAGCTTCCGGACGCGGCGGCGTGGAGGGAGTTCAGTGCCGATGCGGCCTGCGTGCCCATGGACTGTGCAGCTGCAATAGCGGCATCCACGCGTTCCTTGATCAGAGTCAGCAGGGCGTCGACGTTCTTGGCGCGGGCCGCTTGATCGTGCTCGGAGCCGACCTGTGCTGCCTTCATGCGGAGCTCCTCGACGGCGATGCGCGACTGGTAGTACTGGTTCGCGGCGCCGATCAGCTTCGACTGGGAGTCCGTGATCGACGGGATGATCTGCATGCCGGAAGCCGGGCCGACCGACAGGGCCTTGACGTAGTCCACAGCGGCGTTCATGGCAGCGGAGTACAGCTTGATGGCCTGCTCCACGGCGAACTTGGTGTTGTCGATCTCGATCTCCATCTGCTTGATGGCGAGGCTGCGGGAGCTCTCGGCGATCTGGTCGGCAGCGGCGCCACGGATGCCCATGACTTGGTACGTGGCAGCGCCCGGCGGCAGCGGGTAGCGGCGAGCCGCCCAAGTGGCGATGGCCTCTTCCTCGGCCTTCAGGGAGTCGCGCGTGATCCGGCTGCGGTCGCGCTGCCACATCTGGTCTTCGACGTTGGCGTTGAGGCCGGTGCCGCCGACCGTCAGGGCCTTGACGATCCAGTTCTGGGCCTCCTGCAGGTAGGGTGTGTCATCAGGGAAGTACTTGGTCATGTACCCCGAGAACAGGTCCGCCAGCTGGTTGATGACCGCTTGGGACAGCTCGTAGAACTTCGCCACGCTGGCGCCCTGCGCATCCGTCGGGATCGTGACCGGCGGTTCCAGCACGTCCGGTGCGAACAGGAACGGGGCCGGGGACATCGTCGGGGCACTGCCCGCGCCGTTGAGCGCGTTGGTGAACATCGAGTCCGAGGTGGCGGACTTGGATCGGGCAACATCCCTTGCGTTCTCGAACGCCCAGTTGACCAGCTCAATGGGGGACTGCGTGGCCCCACCCGGGTTGGTAGTGTTGATGACCGGCATTAGATTCTCCTTCCGAGGGGGATGGCGACGAACTCCACGCTGGACAGCTCGAAGTCCGCCCCGCCGCTATTGTAGACGATGAAGTCCATGAACGTGGCCTTGAGCCCCTTGCCGGGGTCGACGCGCTGGGCCATGACCGTCTCGCTGTCCTGACGGGCCTCGTATAGGTAGTCCTGCCCATTGGCGATGATCTTCATGAACATCCGGCCGGAGGACCCCACGCCGAGGTAGCAGGCGGTGACGCTCTTCTGGAGGGTGGTACCGAAGTCCTGCTTGCCGAGGCCAATGGCCGCTTGGATGGGCAGCCCGTCGTCGTTGTCGCCTTCCAACAGGTAGACACCATCCGCCTTGACACCGTACTGGCGCCCGTTGATCTTGGCGTAGCCGGTGTAGTCGAACTGCTCGTACCGGGTGGTCTTGCCGTCCGGCGTGACGACCCAGACGTTGCCTGCCGTATCGAACAGCGGAGTAGCGAAGCCGGCCTGCACCGTGGACATGAGCTGCGCGCCCAGCTCGGCAGTGATGGAGAACACCAGCCCGAGGTCGGCGTACTCGTCGTACAGGGCATCCACGACGCGGTCGGTGGTGAACGCGACAGCGGCGCCGAGGGTCTCGGACCATGCGAGGTAGGCGATGGTGGGTACAGACCAGCCGTTGATTATGCCTACCAGACTGTGCATGCTCGCCTCGGTTGCCCCTTCGTACGCCGAGCAGATGACCTCCATCGGCTGCAGCACAGCGCGGCTCTCGCCGTAGGCGTGGTCGGACGACAGGGACAGGAAACGCGGCAGGATGGCATCGGCCCCACCGACCTCGCCGGTCAGGCCATGAGAGGCCAGCAGCAGCGGGAGGATCATGGTTTCAGCGACTGCGTACCCGGGGATCAGCATCCCGCTCTCGCTCACCGAGGCCAGCGAAGGCAGCACCGCACGGCTCTCGCCATACAGGTAGTTGGAAGCTGACCCGCGCAGCGCCGGCAGAGATGTGTTGGCCCGGGCGAACATTCGGGCGATGGAAGTCAGCGGCAGGAAACTGCCTGAGCTGGTGGCGAGCACGTAGTCCGACGACAGGGACGCCATCGGCTGGATCGTCACGTTTGCCCCCGAGAAATCCTCGGTGAACAGTGCCGGGTCGTAGACGAAATCGCCGCCCGAGTAGATCGAAGCTACGAGGAATAGCGTGCCGTCGAAGGACGGGGACGTGTAGAAGTTCGTGGACGTCGTGCCTGCATGGTCCTCCCCGTCGTCATAGTGCCAGCAGTAGAACTGCCCGTCAAACCGTTCAACAGCGAACAGGTTGCCCGGCATGTACGCAATGGGCGTCCCTTGGGGTACGCCATAAGAGTACGCCTGCGCAGTGCCTCGGCTAAAGTAGATGCCAAAGGCGATCTCCATGTACCCCGAAGTCAGGTACTCCTCGCTGAACCCTACGAAGATGCCGGCAGCCGTGCTTATGCGGAACTCGAACCATCCATCTTGCTGTAGGGAGGCGATACTTCCGCCGCTGCTGTTCCACCCGAGGTTCAGGTCGATGGTGGTCTGAGAGGCGATGGCCGGAGCCGCCGGGTGCGGCGGAATGTAGGGCTGCTCGGGGTAGTAGACGCTGTCGTACACGATCTGCGGGGTGTATCCGGTAAAGTACGACCCCATGTACACCCAGTAGCCCAGCAGGATTGTGTGGTCGGCGTTCCAGACGGGCTGAACATTGCCGCCTTGGCTGCCGTAGTCCGTGCCGTCGGCGCTGCTCCCGCTTAGCCCGGTGTACGGCACGAATACCCGGTTGTAGGTGTAGTTCGCCACCATAATCGTGCGGGGCACCCTGACAATATGCGCCGGCACCCACGGCTGCCCTGCAAAGGCTGGATACCCCGGAGAGCCGGGGGTGTAGGACGTCTTGGTGTTCTTGATTAGCTGGTTGTTCATTCGTTCCACCATGCAGGTACGTCGTACCGATAGTCACGGGTCCAAGGATAGCACGGGTCAATTGGACCGGGCCTGCCACGGGTGCCGATGTTGACCGCCTTGGAGAAGTCAGCGCCGCTGAGGGGCCTGCCAAGCACTCCGCCAGACCCAATTCGCCCTGCCCGGTGGAAGCTCGTGAAGTTGTCGGTCGTATAGACTCTAACCTCATCCCCTTCCTCGACGACAAGCCCGATCAGGAAGGGGGTATCCTCATCTACATACGGGGTGATAGGGAAGAACGTCTTCGTTCCGGGAATGAAGAACGTGGGGGTGTACGTCGCCCCGTAATCTTTTGTTTTTATTGATTCGGAGAACACGGTGTTCTACACCAGAACCACCCATGTGCCCCTGCCGAGCATAAGGAGGTACCCCGCCGCGTCAGCGTCCCACTCCACACGGCGGATCATGGACCCAGACGTATTGAAGACCCCCACAGCGATCTTGCCCCCGGTGTACTCGTATACTCCGGGGAAGTACCTGTACCCTGTTATGATCACCACTTTATTTGCAGAGGCAGGCTCGATATGAATCCCGAACCCACCCCAACGCTTGGCGACCTCCGTGGGGAGATCACTCAAGTACCTACTCCGCTGGATAAGCGGGTACTGGGCGAACCCACCATCCGCACTCATCCAGAACTCCTCGGTATGGGGGTACCCGGACGAGTTATACACGGGATGGCGGTCGATGCCAGTAGCGTCGAGCCACGGATCGACCCCACCCCAGAGGGGGGAGATGTCGACCCCGCTGCTCCATGACTGTCCGAGGTCCGTCGAGGCATACAGCTTAGGGGGAGACAGGGGGGTTGCAGCATACGCAGCGACGAGGCTGGTGAGCCCCAACGCTGCGATGGCAGGGACAGAGGCGTCGACGCTCCCATCGGTCGTGTCCATCGGCAGGGTGACGACCGCAGTTCCCCACCCGCCCCCGGGGGTACCCGCTGAAATCTGAATGACCGGCTTAGCCCGCTCCCACCCATCTGCCTCATACCGCGCGGTGAACGCTTGAACGGCGTAGGAGCCCTGCTCGTCGCGGAACATCGACGCCCCCGTGCCGATGGCGAAATACCCGAAGGGTCCATACTGCGTGGGGCGGTTATACACGAGGTACGAGAACATCGCCGATAGGCGGCGCCCTCCAGAGAAGGCCCTGTGCGTCGTGTACGTAGAGATTCGCCCTTCGTCGCTCATCCCATCGTACGTAGACAGGAACCCGGTGCCCCTTCCATCCGACGAGAGGATCGTGCCGCTGCCAGTTCTCCCTGCGGCGGCGTTGCTAATGTGCCCCCGGGGCTGGAAGAGGCTGCGGTAGTCTTTCCCGCCGGTGATCACTACCACCTCATCAGCGTTGTTGGACGTAGACCACCAGTTGGCTTCCACAACTTCTTCAGGTGCCGTCGTGCTGCCTGTAACCTCTGAGAACTGCCCCTTCTTGGACGCGGTAAACCCCGGCCCGGAGGCCGAGATATAGGGCGTGTCGACCTGATCCAGCCCCCGCATGCGGGCTTCGCCTACTGCATTAGGGCCGTCCCACAGCTTCGGTCTCATCAGTCAACCTGTATCTCAACCGTGACCGGGCCGAACATGTCCACCGTGCCACGGCACCGGAAGTAGTACGTCTCACCGATGGTCGGGATGTCGACGAAGTTCCACGTTGTGTAGGAGAACCCCGGTGCGCCGCCGTCCCAGCCACCGCCGCTGACGTTGGTAAGGACGTCCCCCGCAAGCGTGTACACCTCGACGCTGCCGCCGGCGAGGGCGCCTGCACCGTCGACCGTGAAGCCGAAGTCGATAGCATTGCCGTAGTTCGACACCCACTTGAACCAGATGTCCTTTCCACCGCCCACGTACGGAGCGCCATTGGCTTCGAAAGAGAATCCGCCAACCACTACAGGGCTTACCCCGCTGAGAAGGCCGTTGATCAGGATGGCCGACATATATGCGGGGGTTTCCGCCACCGGCGGCGGTCGTGGGTTCCAGCCGGACAAGACAACGTCGGACAGGAGGCCCGGAACTTCATAGGTGCCCTCGAAAGCCGTCCAGAAGCTCGGAGCGGGGGTATATAGTGTTGTGTTCCCGTTCCAGACGTAGCGCGGCACAATCCCGTCTCCGATGGGGCTTACCGACCCGCCGCTAGTTTCTACAAAGCTCGCCCCGCCGTCGAAACTGACTGCGACCATCGACGATTCTGTGAGTGGGAGCAGGAAGAAGGGGCCGTCCCCGAGAACTTCTGTCGCGCCGTCATACGTGCCATCAAGCCCTCGAGCGGTCGCCATGGTGACAGGGCCGTACGTCATGGTCGCCATGTCATACGTCACTACCCGGTTAACCTCAACCCCCACACCAGCATAGGGCATGAGGAAATTGAATAGCGTCTTCGGGTAGCTGCCCATCATCCGTGAGGAGACGGTATCGAAGGCGCCGGGGTCGACGATAGGGTGAAGCTCTGCATCGGTATCCATCGCGAAACCGGGAGGGCTCACAGGCGTGGAGTACACATTGATGCCTGAGTTATCTTCGTTCCCCGTGTCGTTGGAAAGTACCCGCACTACACCGTGGTCGAAGTTCCGCACCCCCAAGACCCGCGGCGGCCACGTTCCGTCAGGGCGCGTCGGGGCGCTCTGTTCCTCGAAGCCTGCGCCTACGTCAGCGGCGTTGTAGACGCTGATCTCAAATTCGCTGGTGCGGCTCATGTAGGTGAGAACAAGCCTCGGCCCATCCGTGAAACCGTTCTCTGTCAGCATGACCCCAAGCGGAGCGGAGGGCGACCCGTACTCGAATTGCGGGAGGGTGGTCTCTACCGACGGCACTACTTTGGGTGCCCCGCCGATGACCGCTACCCACGTAGGGTTTAGGCTGCCCCCTTGGTACACGCCGACGTGCGCACCGTCAGCCGTGGAAACTACGCGGCAGTGTTGCAGGTACGAGGAAATGTCCGCGAAGTTGGTCGTTATGTTGATCGCCGCGCCCACTGGCTCCGGGGATGCGGAGCCGAACGGGATTCGGTAAAACTGGTACCGATGATGCGCGGTGCCAAGCGCCTCGATCATTAGGCAAATTGCCCCGCCTTCGTACATCCCCCACCGGGCGAACAGCATAGCCGTCTCGCTGAACTCCACGGAGTTGGGGAGGATGTCGGGATACTCCACGTTGGCGGTACTTGTGGGGATAGGCTCCCACGCGTACCCGCCGTAGTCGTCGGCGTACAGGCAAATAGCCATTACAGGCTCGGCAGGGTGACGGTGTAGTAGTCGAGGGTCTGCGTTGCGCCGTTGGTCAGGGCGACCGAGCTAAGGTTCATCTCAGCGCCGGCAACAGCAACCGCGCCTTGGATGCGAACCTCGGTGCTGGAAGCAGCGCCGGTATCCGTCGAGGCGACGTGGCGATAGAACGTGGCCGTACCAGCCGCGACGTTCACACCAGACCAGACCTGAGCCGGGGCCTTAGCCAGCGTGCCGCCAGCGGCAGCCGTGTCGAAGCTGATACCGGTGCCAGTGGAGTTGACGCTGATCGTGCAGAGCAGCGTGGCTGCGCCGAGGGCAGCATCTGCGTCGGCCGGGACAGTGCCGGCGTAAATCTTGATGAAGCCCAGATCGAGCAAGCCCTTCAGGGAGTCGCCGCTGAGCAGCTCGTTACGCAGGCCGGTGGATACTTTGAGTGTCATGGTGATTGGTCCTTACAGAGAAGCCATGGTGAACCCGGCGGTGATCCGCAGGGTGCTGGATGCGTCGACCGACTTGGCGGAGCCAAAGCGGACAGCCGACAGGAGAACACCAGAGGTGCTGCCCTTCGCGGACGAAGAGGAGATGAACCCACCGATGATCGTCTTGGTGCCGGTGAAGGCAAACTCGGCCTTGGCAGCGGAGTTGTCCACAGAGCCGGTGGCGATGGTGCCGGCCGTGAATGCCGGGCGGGTCGTCGCAACGTAGGCGGTGGACTCACCAGCCGACGCCGGGAAGAGGGCCATGGTGTCGTTCGGCGTGGGGGAGTAGAGGTTCTCATAAACCCCGATGAACCACTGCGTGACCTGCGCGCCAGACTTCAGCACGGTGCTCAGGACGTGATCCAGCCCTTCGATGGGCATGAGGTTGTGGATGGTTTCGGAGTCGGTCACGTTCCCGTGCGCGTCGACGACCTCGACCAGATAGGTGAACCCGGCTGCGGCTTCGTTGTTCATAGAGACGTTTCCTTCCTGATTACCTCAGCATCCATAAACGAACTAGCTGCTGTCACCGTCTGCTGAGGACCGAAGAGTGAAGCAACCATTTGCTTGAGACCGTTGTGCTCGTGGAACATCGAAGCCCCGGCGACCGCTGCAGACGTAGCCACTGTGGCCTCCTGCAGATTCTTGACCTTCCCGTCCTGATCGCCCACGACGACACCTCGCTCAGAATACCAGAAACACTCGTTCTTGTTGGGGACCGGCCCGCTCGTACCGAACACGGCGCGATAGGGGAGGACGGGGTTGAGGTCTGCTGTGAGCACGCTGCCGTCGATCCAGTACGTCTGGTCGGCCGAGACATAGAGGCCGTTCTGACAGGGCTCCACCATCGTGATGTTCTCGGCGAACGGGATGTACCCCTGCGCCGGATTGTGCAGGCCGAGCGCGTAGGGCTCGGAGTAGTAGAGGGCGTTGCCTGCTGCGACGAACAGCCGGCCGTTGAGGCAGGCGATGATCTGACCCGGCGGCATGCGGGTGCGGTACAGGGTGCGGCAGAGCACGCCGTCGCCGAGGAACGGCACGGGGACCACCAGCTCAGTCAGGCCAGTTCGGGCGTACCGGTAGAGGTCGGTGCCGTTGGCCGTGGAGAGATAGACGCAGGTCTCGAACCCGACGCGCTGCTCGATGTCGGAGATCGTCAGGATACCGTTCTCAGGCACCGTGATGACAACCGGGAACGACGCGCCGGACTCTTCGCCGTCAAGGGCGAGGAAGGACACAGCCACTTGGTACGTGCCAGCGTACATCACACCACCGGTGGAGACCGCCAGCGAGAGCTGCATGTGCGGAGGCTCGATGCCCAGTTGCACGAGGGCGTTGCCGGCGACGCGGAAGATGTCCAGCCCGTTGGTGCAGCAGACCTGCACCGGTGTGTCCGTGAAGGCCATGCGGCGTGCGACCGGCAGCCCCGCCGCGATGACAGTAGTCGTCTCCCCATCCAGCTCGATGCGGTGCAGCACGTCCGCATCCACGTAGAAGGAAGAAGCGAGGCCGCTCCACAGGGAGTGGCAGTCGACGCCGGGGATGGCGAGGGAAGCCCCGCTACGGCGCTGGAAGGTGCCGACGTCCGTGAGGTCCACGTTGACGGCGCTGCGAACGAACGCGCCTGCGTCCCCCGCCCCCAGCTTGTAGTCTGGGAGCCGGTTGTTCTCGCCGAGGAAGGGGCCGATAGGGGTGGGGTTCATGCGCGGGATTGTATCAGAGTATGTTCGTAGTGTCGGTGGTGCGGAGTATCCACTCGGAGCCGTCTTCTCGCAGGACTGAAACCTGTTTAGCCTCGCCCCTTACCGCCGCAACGACGCTCTGCTCCAGCAGTACGCGGACCACAGCCGTCTCGCCACGGGCGATGAACGCCTCGGCCACCTGCCGCAGCGCGTAGCTGACGTTCTTGTCGACGTGGTTCGCTCCGATGAGCTGGGCGAACAGGGATTCGAGAAGCGATGTGACTTCGTCGACATG
>ERZ1034365.402-NODE-402-length-23881-cov-3.014283_pt1 | contig 23881 bp, 28 predicted proteins | sample MGYA00520615_ERZ1034365 | MGnify/ENA primary metagenome ERZ1034365 (study PRJEB33736, sample SAMEA104284505) | Azolla filiculoides | biome: Urban; feature: Water surface; material: Ditch water | place: Netherlands | collected 2015-10-28 | depth 0-0.1 m ...
AGTCAATTAAACCGACTCAAACAACATCGTTGGTAATTGATGCCACTGGTGCACTGATGATGCCGTCCGGTGATACAGCCGCACGGCCTGGTAGTGCTCCTGCTGGTAGCATGCGCTGGAACACTGATACTGCTGGGATGGAAACCTTCAACGGTTCATCTTGGGTCTCATCGACCGGTTCAGGCACAGTTACATCAGTAGCCGTCACTGGCTCAACTGGCCTGACAGTCGGTAGCTCGCCTATCACCACGTCCGGCACGATCACTCTTACTCTGGGTACTGAGCTTCAAGGTCTTTCAGCTCTTGCAGCAAATGGCTCAGTAACACGTACAGCTGCAGGTACTTATGCTGCTCGTACAATGACCGGCACTGCTGGCAATATCACTGTTACTAACGGTGACGGCGTAGCCGGTAATCCGACATTCAACTTGTCGGCTGTCGGTTCAGCAATCACCAACCTGTTCCAAAAGTTCACAACTGATGCATTTGGTCGTGTAACTGCTACCTCAAACGTAGTAGCAGGTGATATTACTGGTGCCCTGGGCTACACACCTATCAACAAGGCTGGTGACACAGGCATCGGTGCATTGACACTGAACTCTGCTGCAAGCATTACCCTTTCTGGTGGCGGTACTGTAACTGGTCTGCCTACTGTTCCAGTTGGTTCTTCGGATGCTGCTTCAAAGGCATACGTTGACTCTGTTGCACAAGGTCTGGATCCTAAGGGTTCTGTTCGTGCGGCTACCACAGCTGCTGGTACCTTGGCCTCTTCCTTCGCTAACGGTTCTGTTATCGATGGCGTGACGCTGGCAACTGGCAACCGTATTTTGGTCAAGAACCAAGCGGCCCCGGCTGAAAACGGCCTCTATACAGTTAATGCTTCTGGTGCACCTACTCGTGTGCTTGACATGGATGCATGGACCGATGTTCCTGGTGCGTTCGTCTTCGTTGAAGAAGGCACAACACTGGCTGACACCGCTTGGGTATGTACTTCCAACTCTGGTGGTACGCTGAACACAACCGCAATCACGTTTGTTCAATTCGGTGGCGCTGGTACTTACACAGCTGGTACAGGCCTGACACTGACAGGTACAACCTTCTCAATCACATCTCCGATTGCAACATCACTCGGTGGTACAGGTCTCGGTTCTATCGGTACAGCAAACCAAATCCTTGGTGTGAACACTGGTGCAACCGGTCTGGAATACAAGACCGTAGCAGCTGGTACAGGCGTGTCGGTAACACCGGCTGCTGGTACAATCACAATTGCCAATACCGGCGTAACATCGAACGTTGCTGGTACAGGCATCTCCGTATCTGGTGCAACAGGTGCTGTAACAATCACCAACACTGGTGTGACATCGATTGCTGGCACAGCTAACCAGATCACAGCATCTGCTGCAACTGGTTCAGTTACACTCAGCGTTCCGACAACCTTTGTTGCTCCAGGTACTGTGCAAGTTACTGGTGGCCTGTTCCAATCAACATCGGCTGCTGTATCTGCTGCAGGTTCCACACAAGGTACCGCAACTGCACTGACCGCTTCTTACAACGTTGTAACAACCGTTGCTGCAAGCTCAGGCGTGGTGCTCCCAGTTCCAGGCACAACCGGCTGGATGATCACCATTGTTAACCGTGGTGCTAACCCACTGAACGTGTACCCGAACTCTGGTGCAGCAATCGACGGCGCTGCTGCTAACGCCGCAATCGTTGTGCCGGTCAATGACACCATTACTGTGCAAAACAGCTCTGGTACACAATGGTTTGCTGTTCACCCAATCAACCTTGCTGGTACTGGTATTAGCGTAACAAACGGCAATGGCATTGCAACCTTCACCAACACAGGCGTAACAAGCATTGTTGCTGGTACAGGTGTTTCGATCTCCGGTGCAACTGGTGCTGTAACAGTGAACAACACTGGCGTGACCTCAGTTGGTCTGTCTCTGCCAGCAATCTTCACAGTTTCTGGCTCGCCAGTTACAACAACCGGCACATTGTCTGCAACGCTGGCAAATCAAACCACTAACCTGGTCTTTGCTTCGCCGAACGGTTCTACAGGTGCACCAACCTTCCGTGGCCTTGCATACGCTGATCTGCCGATCAAGCTGTATGTAGAAAACCCATCCACACCGACAGCTCCTACAGCTGCTGGTACAAATGCGGTTGCTATCGGTTCTGGTTCTTCTGCTTCTGCTGCAGGCTCGGTTGCTATCGGTGACGGTACTAACTCCCGTGTTGCTGGTGGCAAGGCTATTGCAAACGGTAAGTTTGTAACAGCTGGTGATGCACAAGCTGGCATCTATGTTGCTCGCAACATTACGACAAACAACACAGCAACTGAACTGTTCCTTGATGGTTCTGCTGTTCGTTTGGCTCTGCCAGATACAGCATCGTTTTTCTTCAAGATCGACGTTGTTGGTCGTCGCACAGATGCAGCAGGCGGTAACGCAGCATATACCTTCACAGGTATCATTAAGCGTGACGCTGGTGTAGCAACAACAGCATTAGTAGGTTCTGTGTCCAAGACTGTAGTTGCTGAAACAAATACACCTTGGGATGCATCTGTTACAGCTGACACAACAAACGGTTCACTGAAGATCAATGTGACCGGTGAAAATGCTAAGACTGTTCGTTGGGTAGCTAAGATCGAAACGGTCGAAGTAACCAACTAATAAGCTTGCTTAAAGTGTTGTAAATAAAGGGTGACTGATTCAGTCACCCTTTTTTCTTGGATAGAACAAGATGGATTTTGATAATAGCACCGAAACAATTACCCCGGACATTGGAACAGTAATCACCATTGGCGGCGCTGGTGGCTTGGTTATCCCAAAGGGAACAACCGCTGAACGCCCTGCGGATGCAACTGCATTGATGCGTTACAACACGGAAACTAGCACGCTAGAGATTAACTCTGGCTCTGGCTGGTCTTCACCCGGTGGTGGCGGTGGTGGTGCACCTACCGATGCATCATACTTGGTGCTTGCTAATAACGGGACGTTGACACAAGACCGAGCAATTTCCTTTTCGAATGACTTTGAGATAGTTGATGGTGGTGCTAATGGCTCTTATGCTATCAAGAACCGCCGTGGTGGTGAAGATTGGACAGCTGTTACATTACCACAGGCTTATGCATGGCACTCAGCAACATACGGCAAAGGCCGATTTGTTGCTGTATGTTTAAATGCAGCAAACACAAACGCAGCTGTGTCATATGATGGTATGACTTGGATTACAACTACCCTTCCAGCATCAGCCCAATGGACCGATGTTGAGTTTGGTAACGGCGTGTTCGTTGCAATGCAGACATTATCTGGTCAATCAGTAGCTACTTCCACGGACGGTGTAAACTGGACATTACAGTCAGCTGTAATGCCCATTGTCGGCACGTGGTGCATGACATTTGGTCAAGGTACCTTTGTTGCAGCAGCTTATAATTCAACGCAAGCCGCTATTTCAGTAGATGGCGTCTATTGGCAATCGATTACATTGCCATCAACCGCAAACTGGCAAACCGCTGGATATGGTGATGGCACATTTGTGCTCATGGGCTCTAATAGCACAGCAGCATTAACTTCAACAGATGGTGGTCGGACATGGGTTGCACGCACAACACCTGCGGCTAATAGCTGGCGTTCTATTGCTTATGGTAACGGTGTATTTGTTGCTGTTGCTAATAATTCAGGCGGCACCAACTCAGCTACATATTCCACCGATATGGGTGTAACATGGCAGGCTTTAACTCTACCAGCCGTAAATGCTTGGTTTAATGTTTGCTATGGCAACGGTGTGTTTATTGCGCTTGGTAATGACAACACCAATTATGCTTACTCAGCTGACGGTATCAACTGGACATTAGGCACTTTCCCAAGCGGCTCTGCATACCATGCACTGGCATATGGCCAAGGCAAATTTATCACGCTTGGTAAAAGCACGACCGTTGGCTTATACAGCTTAGTTGGTACAGCTGTTGGCCCAGGCAAAACTTCAAATGGCTTGATCTTCAATGACAAGGATACACTAAACACAGCTGTTGCTGTTGGTATTGATAATGATAATCTTTGGCTTGATGAAACAAATGTAACTCAGCCACCAGCAACTGGTGTTACATTTTTTGGTAAGAAGATGGCAGGTCGTGTAATGCCTGCTTTTGTCGGACCATCAGGTATGGACGTAGCAGTACAGCCTTCTTTCTGGCGTCAAAAGATTGCATGGTGGAACCCACCGGGTAATGCTACTACTATTCCTGGTGTGACTGGTATGGTTGCACCTACTGCATTGGGTACTGCAACTACACGTGCTGTTGCAACTACTAACATAATGACTAGAACTCGCCGTCTGGGTTATGTCAGTTCAGGAACAGCTGGTAACTTTGCTGGGCATTATGTTACGGCTGCACAGTTTACAACAGGTAATGGTGCCGGCTTAGGTGGATTCTTTTATTCAAGCCGATTTGCCTTTTCAGATGCAGCGGCTGTAGCAGGTGCACGTGCCTTTGTTGGTGTAACATCCATTGTTGCGGCACCGACAAACGTAGAGCCAAGCACATTAACAAACTCTATTGGGCTTGCACAGCTATCAACCACCAACACCCAGCTTTACATTGTTTATGGGGGCTCAGGTGCTCAAACTGCAATTGCATTGGGAACTAACTTCCCACCGATGACCGCGGCAGGTGCAACCAACGGGGTTGTTTACGACTTGTCATTATTCTCACCACCATCTGCCAACGGTGTTGTTTATTATCGTGTTGAGCGTGTAGGAACTCCATTTGTAGCAGAAGGTAAGCTTACACCTACGGTGGTTGGTACACAAACTCCTGCTAGCACAACATTGCTGGCACCTCGTGCTTGGCGATGCAATAATACCACAGCATCTGCTGTAGCAATTGACATTCTTAATGTCTACATTGAAACGGACTACTAACATGTATACCCTCAATCTTTCAACTGGCATAGTGGTGCTAACAGCAACAGGGGTTCAAGTAGCCCCTGCTCAATCCTTGACCGAGCCTTCATATTTGGAATACATGGCTTGGCTAGATGCTGGTAATCATCCGACTGAAATTACTTCAGCTGCAGTACAGCTTCGCCGTATCACAAAGCTTGGATTCAGAAATCGGTTTACTACTACTGAGAAGGTCATGCTTGAGATGGCGTCATTGGACAATCCAAATGTGACGATGCAAGAACGTCAGATGGCTGCAATGCTGCGCGTGTTCTTGAAGGACCTTGACAATGCTGTGTTTATTGACTTAGACCGGCCTGAGATTCAAGGAAGTCTTCAGCAGTTAGTAGCTCTTGGGTTATTGACTACACCTCGAGTAACACAGATCATCAATGATCCAATTTCAGCTGTTGAAGCTTATTGAAACAGGATCATGTTACTGATCATAAAAAATACAGCTTTGCCTATAAATTCATGATCAGCTCTTAGTCTTACCTCATCCTTTCAGAAGCAAAAAATGCCCATGATGTAAAAAATCATGGGCATTTTTCATCTATCCTGTTTACAACGGATCAAAGATGGTTTATAATCCATCTTGTAATTGAATTTGCTTACTGTTCAATTGCATATCCCAAGAGTAAGCGTGAACTAAGGATGAGATCATGGCAAATGAAGATCAAGCCCCTGCAAAGGGCGGATTCCTTCGTGGCGTGCTCGGAGCGTTTGTTGAGCTGGAAGACAGCACACAAGCCGCACCAGTACCTGTGAAGGTTCCAGTCAAAATGGTGGCACCCTCGGCCGTAGCCACCACCCAGCCTGAACACCCCGAGATGCACGAAGCATTGACCAAGGTGATCACTGGCCGGAAGACGGCTTATACCTCACTGCTCGAAGCAGCAACAAGGCTGGAGTCGGTAATTCCCGATCAAGGCACTCGCTTCAAAGCAGCATTCGTTACCGTCAGCGGTGACGGACAACGTTCCCTCGAAACTATCAACCAAGCAATCGAAGTTCACTTGCGTGACCTGTCCGGTGAGCTTGTTCGTTTCAAGGGTGCTTCTGAGCAACAGCTCACAAGCAAGGTCGGTAACCTTCGTGCAAAGGTTTCCTCACTGACCAACTCGGCTGATGCTGCACAGCAACGCATCGAACAGCTGCGTGCCGAGATCGTTGGCCTCGAACAGCAATCTGCATCTGCTGCTACCGAAGCCGCACAACTCCAGCAAGAAGCTGACCAAGCTGAAGCTGAAGTAAAGGGAGTGGTTCAAGCCTTTGAATCCACTGTCGAAACTGTCAAGGCTGACCTGGTCGAACGCAAGACCGCTCTGGCCGCCCTGCTCGTCTAAGGAGATTCAACATGGCACTACCCACCCTCACGGACAATAGCCAAAAGTCCATCAAGTCTTTCTGGGAACGTCCCGAAGGCACAACTGGCATGCTTACCCTTGCTCTGCTTGGTGTCGGCGGCTTCTTCCTGGCTCAAGCCCTGCTGCCATCGATCCTCGTGGTCTTCGGCATGGCAATCACTGCTGTCGGCCAAGCAATCACCATCACTGTGCTCTGTGCTGTGCTGGCTGCATTGCTGTACGTGCTGACCAACAACCGCTTCCTGACTCTGTGCTCCTTCATGTTCAAAAGCGTGATGCGTGCATTGACCAGTGCAGTGATTGAGATTGACCCTATCGGCATCATGAAGGGCTACATCGAAACGTTGCAGGCCAAAAAGCAAAACCTTGATCAAAACAAGGGCAGCTTGAAAGGTCAAATCCGTGCATGTGATCAGCAAATTGAAGCCAACTCGGTTGAGATCAACAAAGCTACCATGCTTGCACGTGCAGCTGAACAGCAAGGCAATCGTGGCCAACTGTCTGTACATGGCCGCAACATGGAACGCCTTGGTGCGCTGAATGAGCGTATGAAGGGCACCCGTAGCAAGATGGACATGCTCTATCAAATGCTCGGCAAGTACTCTGATGCGACCGACCTTGTGATTCAAGACATGCAGAATGATGTCAAGGCTCGCGAGCAAGAACGCAAGTACTCTCGTACCGCTAACTCGGCAATGCGTTCCGCCATGGCCATCCTCAAGGGTGAAGGCCTTGATCGTGAAATGTACGATGAAGCAATGGAATTTGCACTGACCGACTATGCCAACAAGATGGGTGAGATTGAGGACTTCATGGACTCTACCAAGACCATCATGGATGGCATCGATCTGCAAAACGGTGTATGGGAGCAAGCAGCCCTTGAAAAGCTGAATCAGTTCGAGAACAACACAACGTCTCTGCTGCTCGGTGGTTCCAAGCGTATCATGATCGAAGATATGACTACTGGCAATACCATGCATCTCAACAACACAGCAGCCGTACCGGTCAATGCCGATTACAATCGTTTCTTCAAGTCTTAATAAGTGAGGTAAATCAAATGAAACTCAAAGCTGGTGGCAAATTTGCCCTTATCACCCTTATCGTGGCTGGACTCGGCTACGGTGCAAACGTGGCCGTCAACAAAGGCTACTTCAATAGCAAGGTCTCGGCACCTACTCAAACCATTGGTGCCGTTGATGTGCCAACGGCAGGTAGCACTTCGGTACCGACTGCATCGGCCAATGTCAGCCTGGCACCTGCACAAGGTGACTACACTGCCAAGGTGCTGACCATCCCTTGGAATGCAACCATGGGCCTGCACTACGCAAACGGTGGTGCAACTACTCAAGCTGGCTCGCTCATGGCAAAGCGAGGCGTGAAGGTAGCAATCGAACGTCAAGACATGTATGACCAAATGATTGCCGAACAGGTCAAGTTTGCCGCCGCAGTTGCACACGGTGAAGCCCAACCGAAGGATGGTGCGGCATTCGTGATCATCATGGGTGACGGCTACCCTGCTTACATTGCTGGTGCTCAAGAAGCTCTTGGCAAGCTTGGTCAACAGCTGCAAGTTGTCGGTGCTCTCGGCTACAGCCGCGGTGAAGACAAGTGCATGCTGCCGACCGCTGTCAAGGCTGACCCGCAAAAAGCTCGTGGCTCCCTCATCGGTGCCGTGCTGCGTGACGGTGACTGGAACATCTGTATCAAGTGGGCGGCTGACAACGGCATCCCTGTGAATCCGGATGAAAAGACCTACGATCCGCAAGCCATGAACTTCGTAGCTGTTGACTCCTTCACCAAGGCTGATGACAACTACATTGCAGGCTACTGCGAGACTCGCCCAGTTGTTTCAGCTGGCAAGCCGACCGGTACCAAGCAAAAGGTTTGCCAGAACGGTACCGCAACATGGACTCCAGGTGATGTGAAGATTGCCCAGAAGAAGGGTGGTCTGGTATCGATCGCATCTACCAAGGAATACATGTGGCAAATGCCGGCTACCGTCATCGGTAACAAGCAATGGATGGAGCAAAACCGTGCATTCGTTGAGAACTTCTTGGCCGCTGCATTCGAAGGTGGTGAAGCTGTTCGCTCCAATGACGCTGCGCTGACCAAAGGCTCTGAAGTGTCGGCTGCCGAGTAAAAGGAAGAAACTCCAGCTTACTGGAAGAAGTACTTCCACGGTGTGACTGAAGCTGACATCAATGGCCAATCCATCGAGCTGGGCGGTTCCACTACCAACGGTCTTGGTGACAATGCCTACTTGTTCGGCCTCAACGGTAACGACAACCTGTACAAGCGTGTCTACACCGTGTTTGGTAACCTGACATCGAAGCTGTACCCAAATGATTTGCCTGCTGTGATTGACTACAACAAGGTCGTGAATACGTCCTACTTGCAATCACTGCTGGGTAAAGCTCAAGGTTCGGTCGAAGCTGCCAAGCCTGTATTCAACCAAGCCGCTCAAGTGACTGGCACCTTTGCAAAACGTACTTACGCTATCGAGTTTGAGACTGGCAAGGCTACCTTCACTCCGGCCGCTGTGACCACACTGAATGAGCTGTTGGACCAACTGTCTATCTCTGGCCTGACTGTGCAAGTCAACGGTCACACCGACAACATCGGTAACCCGACCGGCAACCTTGAGCTGTCCAAGAAGCGTGCCGAAGCTGTGAAGGGTTGGTTGGCTGCAAATGCATCCTCCTCCTTCCCGACCGATCGTCTGCGTGCTCGTGGCTACGGTGATACACAGCCGACCGCTGCTAACACCGACAATGCCGGCCGCGCTAAGAACCGTCGTGTAGAAGTGCTGCTGCTTACTACCCAGTAAGCCCTAAAGGGAGCAAGGACTTGAACCTCCTTGTTCCCTCCTACTTAAACAAGCACAACTGCAAGAGGCTGAATCATGACAACCAAACATCCAAAGCCGCACATGACCGAGACTATCGAAGATACGATCGTTCATATCAGGAAGATGATCTCCAAAGAAGACCTTCAGCATATCAAGGACATGGCTGAAAAGGATCTGATCAAGCTGCATATGTCCTTCGGAATGTGGATTCGCAATACATTCGGTCTTTGGCAAAACAATGAAAAGCTGTTGGCTGTGACCGGTAAGACTCACCCTGATGATGCATCCTCTGTGATCATCAAAGCCTTATGGGCTGACCTCAATAAGGAAGCATCATGAAACTTGATTTGCTTGAACCATTCAAATCCGGCCCGGTTAAGATGTATGCCATGATGCAAATGGCGGTCTTTGCTGTGATGTGGGTAATCATGCCCAATGATGTGCTACCTGGGCCGTTAGAAGTTCTTATAGCATGGAACAACCTTGCATTGCAGGACGGGTTGCTTATTGAGCTGACCCAAAGTGCCGGTACCATTGCACAAGCATTGCTATACAGCAGCTTGATCTCAGCAGTCCTTGCCTATAGTGCTTCTCTTGCAGTGATGAAGCCATTTACATCAGGTATTGCAACCCTTCGCTTTCTTGGCTTTGCTGGTATAACCTTTGTGTTTACCATGCTGACAAGTGATGGGGCTGCATTGAAGGTTTGGCTGCTGACATTCGGTATGACCGTGTTCCTCCTGACAAACATGTTGGCTGTTACCCAAAGCATCACACAAGCTGAAGTGGATTATGCAAAGACCTTGAGAATGTCGAAATCACGAACTGTGTATGAGCTGCTTGTTCGTGGTAAGTTGGCTGACTTCCTTGATATGATTCGGCAAAATGCTGCTATAGGTTGGACAATGTTGAGCATGGTTGAAGGTCTGGTACGATCGGAAGGTGGCATCGGCTCATTGCTGCTTAATCAAAATAAGCACCTCCATCTTGCCGGCATCTTTGCAATTCAGCTGACCATCCTCTTGTATGGTTTGCTTCAAGACTATCTCCTTGGCCTGCTTCGTCAAGCTGCATGCCCATACATCAAGTACACGAATGTGAAGGGTTAAGATCATGTCCGCATATGAAATTCAAGAGCGTTTGCTCACCATTGAAAATCTTTCATTGACCCTTAATGGTCGTCCAATCCTTCGTGATGTCAACCTAGCCATTGAGAACATTGTTCGTCCTGGAGTCTTCCAAGGTCAAGTAGTAGCCGTTCTTGGACCTTCAGGTGTTGGTAAGACTCAGCTGTTCCGTTGCATGGCTGGTCTGCAGCAACCGACAAAAGGTCAGGTACTGCTGAATGAAGTGAAGAAGCCGGTTACTGCGGGTGAGGTAGGGGTAGTCTTCCAAAACTACCCATTGCTGAATCATCGTACTATTTGGGACAACTTAAGGTTGGCAACTGATAATGCTGGCCGTTCGCCAAATGAGATCAGTGAATTGTTGCAACGCTTTGGCCTCCTTGAAAAGCGTGACGTGTATCCTGCTCAGCTTTCAGGTGGTCAACGCCAACGCATCTCAATTATCCAGCAATTGCTGTGCAGCACACACTTTATGCTAATGGATGAACCCTTCTCCGGCCTTGATGTGCTGATGAAGCAAAAGATGGTTGACCTCATCATTGAGGTATCATTATCACATGAGCTGAACACTATCATAGTGACCACCCATGACATTGAAACTGCGTGTCAAATTGCTGATACTATCTGGATCCTCGGTCATCAGTATGATGAAGCCGGTGCACAAATCCCAGGTGCAACTTTGATCAAGACTATGGACTTGATCGAACGTGGCCTTGCATGGCATCCTGATGTAAAGCGTCACCCTAATTTCCGTCCAACTTGTGATGAGTTGAATGCGATCTTTAACACTCTGTAAGGTGTGTACTAAGTGGCTTCGCTTTGGGATGAGCGAAGAGCCTAGGTAAAGTAGATGGCATGGTCAATCTCCTCTCATCCGTTGATTATGCCGTCTACTTTACCCCACTTTTTTCATCTTAACCTGTTTACATTGATCTAAAGACTTGGTATAATCATTCTATCATCAAATGCATTCAAACTAAAATGCTAAACAAGAATACTTTCGGTAAGACTGACGCTGCTGTGATCTTGGCTGACTTGTTGAACAAGGCTGCTAACATCAAGCAACAACGGTCTGTCTCACGGTTCCTCCAAATGCATGGAGAAATCCAAGCTGGATACGTGAAGCATGTGCAAGGGACCCCATTGGCTGATATGTTCAGGCGCAACTGGGCTCGTGACATTACTGAAGCAAGCTTGGTAGGATTGGACCGCAAGGTTGAAACCTACATGAAGAATGTCGCAATGGCTAAAATCCCTCAATCCTGAGGAAGCCAGTCTTTTTATCAACTAACTCTTCGGAGGCTGAAATGAAACTGAAACCTGTTCCCAAGCTGATTCTGATCCTCGCCGTTGTCGGTGGTGTGGGCTTTGGCGTCAACACTTTCCTTGAATCCCGTGCCAAGAATGCACCGGCTGTTGAAGCTGTTGCTGCTCCTGAGCCGATCGCCCAGCCGGCCGCACCCACGGTCAACACTGTGCAAGCAAGCGCACCTGCACAAGCTGCACCGACATACCAAGCCGCTCCACAACCTGCTGCACCTGCTGATGACGGCCAACCGAACGCCGGCTTGAGCAAGCTGCTCCAGAGCAAGAAGTAATCCATTCATCAACACAAGGAAACCATCATGAAAAAGCTTTTCATGCTTGCAGCGGCTGTGCTGCTCTCTGTCTCGGCTCAAGCCCAGACCACCGTTGGCATCGGCTCTGGTCAAAAGACCGGCACCAACTTCCCCATGACTGAAGACATTGTCAAGACCTGCAGCAATGCACAGGTGCAATATCGAAACGTTGTGACCGATGGCGCGCTGGACAACATCTTCCGCATCTACGGTGACAAGACCGTGCAGTACGGCATCATCGATGAAGCCGCACTGGTCTACCAGCAAGGTCTGGACCCCAAGATGATGGATCGCATTCAGATGGTGTTCCCCTTCTTCTCCATGGAGCTGCATCTGGCAGTGCCGGAGAATTCACCCATCCGCAGCATCAGTGACCTGCAAGGCAAACGGGTCTACGAAGGTGCTGAAGGTTCAAGCACTTGGGTTTCAACTCAAGTCGTGAAGAGCCTTATCGGTGCCAGCTGGCAAGGTCAGTCCTTCTCCCAAACCGAAGCTATCAATGCTCTCGCCAAGGGTCAAGTTGACGCCATCTTCGTTGTTGCTGGTAAGCCGGCAGGTATGTTCTCCAACCTGCAAGGTGTGCGTCTGGTACCCATCAGCCATCCCAAGCTGGATAGCTTTGGCTACTACACGAAGACCATGATTCCCAACGGCACCTACCCGTTCATGAAGACTTCCGTGCAGACCTACAAGGTGAACAACATCATTGCCACCTATGCCTTCAAGAACCAGTACCAAAAGGAGATCGGTGACTTCGTCGGCTGTATTGCCCACAACATCGAGACTCTGCAGCGTAACGGCCATCCGAAGTGGCGTGATGTTGACCCGCTGGACATCGATCGTATCAAGTGGCAAGCACATCCGGCAGCTGTTGCAGCAATCAAGCGTGAGCTGAAGCGTAAGTAATCATCAACGGGGGCTTACTGATGTAGGCCCCACTTTTAAGGAAAGAGCATCATGGGTTTTTATGTCAACACACCCAATCAAGACAAAGCTGTCTGGTTGAAAGCAAATGCAGTCAAGCAATTCACAACTACTCCGCGCTACGAAGCAACTGGCCCAGGTGAGCTGCTCGTGTGCTTGGTCAACAACGGACCGTTTACCGCCGCTGCAGTCATTGTTAATAAGCACGAGTATGATGCTTTCACACAACCGACTGACGGCCGTCCGAAGCAATGGTACACCGTACCTTCGCTGAAGCTCAAAGAAGTTTGTCCTGATCTGAACTAAACAAGGGGTTCTCAAAATGCTTTTACTTATCGAATTTTCGTGGGTCATTGTGCTGGTTGCAATGGTTTTTGCAATGAGCGCATTTGACAGCAAGTCGTACAAGTTCTCGGCTATCATCGAGCTGGCAATTCTCGGCTTCGTCGGTTGGGTTATCAATGTGCAAGTTGAAGGCGGCATCATGTCGCTATTCAATCTTGACACCGCATTGAAGATTGGTGCAGGCTACGTTGCTGCAGGTGTTGCTGTTGCTTTTGTGCAATACATCGTCTACTGCTGGCGCGTCAAGGAAAACTACAGCAACTTGGTTGATGACATGCCGCCGTCTGTGCTTGCAACTGCCAAGGCCAAGCTGAAGGCAATCTATGATGCCGAATCCTTGCCTGATCCTGATGACGTGACTGTGATGTGGGCTGCCAAGCATTCAGTTGTCAATGACAATATCATTGACCTGCTTGAAGGTGAAACTGATGGCCGCTGGGGCACTCGTGACTACCTGCGTGAACAGCTGAAGATCAATTCCGAGATTCCGGTAATTGCTGACTTCGAAGCCGCACTGAAGAAGGTCCTGCCGCCGAAGTTCAAGATGGTCAAGGGTATGTTGCTGTGGTCAGGCATCATGTGGCCGGTTACCCTGGCATGGCTGCTCTTGTTCCGCTTCGTACGTCAGATCATCGAGCGCATCATGAGCTGGTCTCGTGTTGTGTTTGACTTCTTCGGCTCGCTGGCTTTCGGCAAGCAGTAAAATGTAATCAAACCAAACGGTTAAATATAGGTGCCTGTACAAAATGGGCACCTATATTAGTTTAGAGGATAAGATAATGGACAACTATTTCAAAAGAGGATTCGCACCTGCATTACCGATGCTATCCCCAGAAGAGCTTGCATACTTCTACGACAAGGCTACATACTGGGATAATAAGCTAGGCTTCATGAGCTCAGACTATCGGTGCAAGTCGAATATTCTTTTCAAATGGGTTCATGAGCTAGCAAGCCATCCCAAACTGCTCGAGTACATTGCTGCAGCTATCGGTCCAAACTTTGACTGTTGGGACACTATGCTTTGGTTCAAGAAGCCCGGAGAGCAAAAAGGTGTTACCCCTCATCAAGACGGTATCTACTGGAACTGGTACCCTCGCAATGGTGTTAGTGTATGGGTTGCATTGACGCCGTTGACAATCAAAGACAACTCACCGATCTTGATCTATGACAAATCACATGAGCAAGGCCTTCAGCCACATGATGACATTACCGCACCAGGCAATATGTTGATGCGTAATCAAACTGTGCGCAACATTAGCGGTGAGCCTTTTGAGTCCGAGATGGATGCTGGAACTGTAACGCTGTTCCACCCGAACACAATTCATGGTGGCGCTGGACCGTCTCCTGTAGGCAACAAGGCCGAACGCATTGGTGTAGAGATCATCTACATTGCAAATGATGCTAAGCCCATTCTACATCATGGGATTGAGTCATCGATTCGGATGTGCGGTAAGCCGAACCCCAACATCTTCTATGACCCTGCACCGGAAAAAGACTTTGGTGAGCTAGAGCAAAAGTTCTGGCGGCGTGCATATGATAATCAGCATGCTAACTATTATAGCATGACAAATGAAATTGCATTTGGAGCGAAGTAATGATCTTAGGCTGTTTGGCACCTGATGCTAATGACTTACCATTGCATGCATTGGTTAATGTATGCACCCCTCAGCTATTTGTCAATGAATATCCATTGCGCTTGTGTGAGATAGTTTGTACACCAAGCTATGAAAATCATGAAGATAGCACCTACAAGGATATTGTCTATTCAATGTCTGATGATCGCATCTTTGGTTTTGTTAAGCTTGCTGAACGGCCGGGTATCACCCTAGAAGCAAATGCATTCAAAGCCTACACTCAGATTTTCGAGCTGGTAGCCTTGAAAAAGTTCGAGCATATCTGGCGCCTGTGGAACTATATCCCTGAGATCAATAAGATTGAAAACGGCGAAGAGCGATATCGCTCCTTCAATGCCGGCAGACATAAGGCTTTTGCAGCTACTGTATTTTGTGCCGAACAAGCCCCGACAGCATGTGGAGTTGGCACTGATAGCAATGAGCTAATCATCTGCTTTATGGCTGGCAAGACCATGCCACGAACGATTGAGAATCCCAAGCAAACCAGCGCATATAGTTACCCTAAAACATACGGTGCGGTAGCACCTATCTTTTCAAGAGCAGCAATCATTCCGCTTGAAAATGGACATGAAGCTTTATTCATCTCGGGTACAGCAAGCATTGTGGGCAATCAATCTGTGCACATTGATGATTGGTGCAAGCAGCTATACGAGACAGTGGATAACATTCAAGTCTTGATTGACGAAGCTAACAAGATAGCAAAGCGTAAGTTTTCGCACACTGATATGACCTTCAAGGTTTACATTCGTGATGCTGAATATGCTATGCCGATTAAGCTTGAGCTTGAACGTTGCCTAAGCGGAGCATCGTTCATCTTTGTCAGGTCTGATATTTGTCGAGCTGACTTATTGCTTGAAATTGAAGGAACTACAGCATCAGTCATTAAGCTGATCTGTTAAGAAAAAGGCCGCAACTGCGGCCTTTCTTTATAGTGCTTTCTTTACACGATACGCTATTAGCTGACGGCCATTCTTTTCAGCCGTTGCTAGCATAGGTGCATTTCGCACATTCACATTAGAGCCAAGGCCCTTCATCCCTTCGTTGCGTGCAATGTCCTCAATCTTGCGATAGATTGCAGAATAGATGCCTTGGCTGCGATGATCGGCTGCAACTGCTGCTAGATAGATCCATGCTTGGCGCTTGGTCTTGTCAAGGTCAAAGATTGCAGCACCAATCACATCACCGTCTTCATCTTCAACGTATGCAACTTGCACAGCGTTATGAAAGCAAAGCTCTTGCTCTGCCATGCCAGCCTTAAGCAGCTTGACAAAGTGATCCATCACAAAGATGAATGCTTTCGAATGTGCAAATGTAGGTTCAGTCTTTACTATCATCGTGGCTTCTCCAAGTTTTTACTTTACCGTTATTTGAGTTAAGATGGGCTACCATCTCCTCATAGGTCCATGTGATCTTCTTTGCACGTGGGTTGATATGATCATTCAAGCGCAGTGTAATCTCACGTAGCTTCCCAAAGTATGGGACCATCTCAAAGCCGGTATTCTTCCGGCGTTGCACCAGCTCAGGCCATTCCTTCATGTACATCATCGGTTTGACACAGAAGATGAAGTAATCATACCCGCGAGTATTTTCATGAATTGTAGCATGTGCATTATTGTAGTAATGCATGATGTCATTGTCCAAGAAAGCAGCAATTTGCTCTGGGGTATACATGAAGAACTTGATGCAACCCTCAATGTCATGATCAATCATGTACTGCTCAATAGGTGTTGGACCTAATGCGTAGACCAGCTCACTCTTACCATCTTCATCAATTCGTTGTGAGATGTTTGGGTCACCACCGCCATTGACATATGCATGTGTGTCCTTGTACTTGATCACGAGGTGCAGCTGCACAGCAATTTCAGCCACCGTGATGCAATAGTCAGAGATCAGCTGAGGTGCGGTTTCATAGAAGAACCGATCAACATTCAAGGTCTCGACAATCGGCTCAAGGTTGAACTTCTTGCAAAACTCAAATGCACCATTGATGTCAAAGTCATTGTAGGTCTTGCCCTCTTCATTGGTCAAACGAAGGATGACCGGGTTGAAGGGTACGCCTGCATTCATGAATGACAAGCAAACAACTTGTGAGTCAAACCCACCTGACAAGCCAACCAAGATCGGCTTCGATAACCGTTCGCCAATTAGCTTTGCTGAGTTGATGCACTCTTCACGAAAGGATCCATGCGGCCGACGACATGCTCCGATTGAAGTTTGAAAGTAGCCTTTGGCTTGTGGCTTGTTGAACCACTTACCATTGAAGCCCCATTTGTAATGTTCGTTATCGCTGTAGTGGAATGTCATATTATTCAATGCACTGTTCAATAGCAGTTGTTAACAGCTGAATGCCTTCTTCGAAGACTTCAGTTGTGATAGTAAGAGGGTATAAGAATCGCAGCATGTTTGAATCAACTCCACCCGAGATCAAGATCAAGCCCAGGTCACGTGCACGCTTTTGAACAGCACGCATGAGCTGTGGATTTGGCTTGCCCTGTGATGTAAACCCTATGGCAATCATAGAGCCAATGCCTTGCGGTTCAGTAAGCTGTGGGAAACGTGATCGCAACGATTGCAGCATGACCCTTATGTGTAAGCCCAATGTCATTGCACGAACACATAAATGCTGGTCATCAATGATGTCAAGCACAGCAAGTGCGGCTGCACAGCCTAATGGGTTCCCGTTGTATGTTCCACCCAAACCGCCTGGTGGTTGAGCTTCCATAATCTCAGCCTTACCACATACAGCTGATAATGGGATGCCTGCCCCAATGCTCTTTGACATAACTATCAGGTCAGCATATACCGGCTCGAAGTACTCCATAGCAAATAGCTTGCCAGTTCGGCCGAAACCGGTTTGCACCTCATCAGCAATTAGCACTATGCCATGCTGATCACATTGCTTGCGCAGCTCTATCATCAGGTCAGAATTTGCAACACGGAAGCCAGCTTCACCTTGCACTGGCTCGATGATGATTGCAGCAATGCGTGAAGGATCCACTGAATACTTGAATAGGTTTGCAAGGGCTGCAAGGCTATCATCAGTTGACACATCATCCGATGGGAACGGGATATGATACACCTCACCCACTGGAGCACCAAGCGTAGCCTTATATGGTGCTACCTTACCAGCTAAGGTAGAGGTCATAAGCGTACGACCATGGAATGCACCGTGGAACGCAATTACACCAGAGCGGCCAGTATGTGTACGTGCAATCTTGATTGCATTTTCAACTGCACCTGCACCGGTGGTGAACAGCACAGTCTTTTTAGCAAATGACCCAGGTGTAAGCTCATTCAGTCGTTCAGCTAGCTCCACATATGATTCATACGGTAGCTGCTGGAAGAAAGTATGTGTGAACTTATCAACCTGGGCATGCAATGCGGCTGTAACCTTTGGATGACAATGACCTACGCTCATCGTAGATGTACCACTAGCAAAGTCAATGTACCGTTTGCCAGTTACATCCCAAACTTCAGCATTCAGTGCATGCTCTACAAAGATGTCAGACATGACAGCTAACCCATTGGGTGTTGCTGCCTTACGCCGTGCTGCTAGCTGATCAATTACTTCTTTGGAGGACATGTAATAAAATCCTTAAGCTCTTTGCTTGCTTCAGCAACAGTGAGACGAGATGATAGCTTCTTTGCTTTAAGATTTAATGTGTCAGGGAGGGTGGCAGTGGTAGTAGCTGTATAAGTGCCTGTCTTGTATTGATAGGCCTTAAGCAACTTCAAAAATTCAGCTTGATGCACTGAAGTAAATGCACGCGCAGTGGCTTCAGATTCCCAAAGGGTGCTGATCTTCAGCTGCAGCTTGTTTTCGGAGACAATTGCATTCAATGAGATGAACCCATTGGCCTGCAGCATGTCATTGCGAAATTTGTTCTGCTTGTCTAGCAGTTGCTTGTCTTCAGTCTGAAAGATGAAGAAGTCATGTTCCGTGTTTTGACGGGTATGAGTAGCTGTATATTCGTACATGGCTATCCTTATGTGTATTGTAAGATTGTATTTACTTTCGACATTTGATGATATTTGTCAAGACAATTTTTACTCAAGCTTGTTTACATTGGGTGCTTTATGATGTACAATAGGTCATGTTAAATGAGTGGAGCGGTTAAAGTGCAAACTGTTTTTTACCAACAGAAGACCAAGAAAGCCAAGGTCAGCTTTGTTAAGAGTAAGCTTGCGGTTGATGACCGCTGGGTGATTCGTGGGCTGATGGCCTTGTATCAAAAGCAAACCGCTGAAGAGCAAGCTGCACGTCAGACTACGGAGCACAATAAGTTTGGGTTCACTGCATATGATGCTGACTTTTTGACTGGAATGGCTAAGCTGCTTAATGAGCAGCGGACATTGTCTCAAAAGCAAATGACCGTGGTACGGAGCAAGATTGTGAAGTACGCTGGACAGTTGGTAGAGATTGCTATTCACAAAGGTGAGTAAATAATCATTGTACCCATTGGGTTTTAGTTATACAATAGAGGACATCATGAAGCACACAATCATCGCATTGGCAATCGCTACGGCCCTGACGGCTTGTGGTGAGAAGCAACCGGCTCAAGCCGCTGCTTACCCGCAAACTCCAGTTCAACCTCAGGCACAAGTGATTCAGCCGCAAGCTGCTGGTCAACAGCCTACCCAAATTCAAGTTGCTGGCCAACCTGTTGGTCAAGCTGCACCCATTCAATACGTGCAGCAACCGGCACCGACTGTGATTGTTCAGCAGCCTGCTGCCCAGCAGCATGACAACACAGCCGGTAACTTGCTTACTGGTGCTGCAGCTGGTTACATGCTGAGCCAAGCCATGAACAACAACGACCGCCGCCCTTCGTATGAAGAGCTGCATCGTTATGACCGTGTGTCACAGCCTGCACCCGCCACCAACACGATCATTCGTGAGAAGGTGATCATCAAGGAAAAGCTGGTGCAAGCACCTCCTGCCCCTACCCCGGCTCCCGCACCGAAGACCGTGCAGGTTCAAGCAAAAACGGTGAATGTTCAACCGGCTGGTGCATCGAAGTGGTCCCAACCGACAACGTCTTACAAACAATCGGCGCCTACTTACACTTACAAGAGTACAACCTCTTCGTCAAGCAAGCGCTAATCGAGCAGTACCTGACCGAGGTGTAATTCAGCCTCCACTTCGGTCAGTTTTAACTAGAGGCACAACTTAGGAGCAAATCATGAAACCACATACGTAGATTTACGAACAAGCCGAAAAGACTTATTGCTATACGTTCATCCGAACGGACCTTCCCATTGCACAGCAGATTGTTCAAGCTGCCCACGCAACACTAGAAGCCGGTCTCAAAGCTGGGCAATCCAGCACATTTAAAGAGACGTCTTCAATCATTCTCCTTGAAGCCAAAAGCGAAGAAAAGCTGCTGAAAGCTCACGAGCATATTACTCAGCAAGCCGGCATTGACTGTGCTCTCTTCTTCGAACCCGATGATGGTCTCGGCTACCCTCCGGGTTACACTTCATTTGCAACGATCCCTATCACCGATGAGGACCGTAAGCATTTCAAGAAGTATCGTCTTTACAAATCACCTACCATTCAAATCGCTCAAGGAGAATAACATGTCCGAACTCAAATCATTCTGGAAGAACCTGACCTCTAACCGTCAATCACAAGATGCTAGCATCTATCTGGTCTATGACCTGATTCGTGGTCGCAATCCAAAGCAAAGCGGCTTTTCGAAGATCACCAACAAGATGAAGCTTGCACATGGCTTCACCGAGTATAACGGTCTTCGTGTGGCGGCAATCAACCTGCGGTGGGCATTGACCAGTCGTAATGAAAACCTTGCTCAAGAGCTGTGTGCTATGGCAGGTGTCTGCAAGGATGAAATTGCGAAGCAATGTGAACAACTGGCTAAGGAGTCCTAATCATGAACGAACAAGACCTGAACAAGCTGCTCGAAGCACAAGCGGCATATCAAGAGCTCTTCAATGAACATGAGAGCGCTATGACTGCTGCAGCAAAAGACCTGCAGAAGAAGCTGCAAGATGCCTTCTATGAGCTGTACCCCGAGGAGAAGGGTCAAACCTACTCCAAGCGTTACAATCATGGGTATCGTTGGATCTTTGCCACTGATTGGATTGAGATCAATGATGAGGATGGCAGCTTTCAAGCTGAGTTCTGGGAGCGTGGTCGTTGTGGGGATCGTGATGACATTTTGCATACTATTCCTATCACACTGGCTCTGCTGACTGAAGAAGGCCGTCAAGCAATGGCTAATAAGTGGAAGGCTGCTGAGCAATCAACAGCTGATGCTGAAAAGCAAAAGGCTGAAGCTTCACGCATTGCTAAGATCAAACAGCTTGAAACTGAGCTGCAAAAACTGAAGGGCTAAAGACCAACCTGGGCTACAATTTTGTAGCCCAGCTTTTAAGGATAAAATCATGATGTAGATCAGCTTTGAACAACTAATTACTGACATGAAGACTTGTGAGCAAGCTCCAGGTTTGTCGGTCTACCAGCATGGCCTTGATGTAGCCAATTGGTATCGTGGGTTATGGGACTATCTTAATGGTGTTCCCACAACATATAAGTTTCACATCGATGAGCATGATAAAGCGCTGCTGCAACAGCACCTAAAGATGCACGGATGTACCAAGTCTATCATGACTGTGGAAAGCCGTATTGTAATGAATTCGATGAGCAGGGACGGCGGCATTTCCCTAACCATGCAGAGCTCAGCTACCAATACTTTTTACAGGCTGTAGCTGATCAACGCACAGCTGACTTGATCCGGTATGATATGCTGTGTCATACAGCCAAAGGTGAGGACATTGGCTTATTATTATCCTTGGATGATGCACCTACTTTATTGATTAGCTCTTGGGCTGAGCTCCACTCCAATGCCGCGGCTTTGTTCGGTGGGTTTGAGTCTGACTCATTCAAGATCAAGCGTAAGAAGCTGCGTAGGATTGGGAACAAGCTTGTTTCAAAAATGAAAGAAGGATGATATAATCAGGTGATAAAGGATAGATCATGAACCCAATTACGTACTGTACTATTGTGACCGATTGTAGTGATAAAGCTACAAATGAGGCCTTGATCTTTTCATTCTTGATTGCTGTTGGTGCAGTTGCTATCATGGCAATTGTAGCTGGCATTGATGAGCTAAAGAAACGCAAGAAAGAAAAGGATAAGAACGATGGCTCTTGAAGTTGGTCAAAAGGTCCGTGCACTCAAAGACCTTTATGATTCACCAGATGGTGACAGCCCAGGAGGTTACCTTTGCTATAAAGATGACCTCTTGGTAGTACGTGAAACAGGATCTACATTTTGGAATGCTCATGTTTCACATGAGCATATTACCAATAATTCATTTGGTGTCAACACTAATGAGGTTGAGCTGATTGAGTAAAGTATCTGTTTTCATTGACACAGAGTTTACTGACTTCATGAGCTCCCAGCTTATCTCGCTGGGAGCCGTTACCCTTGATGGGAAGCATGAGTTCTATGTTGAGCTCACTGACTATAACAAGAAGCTGTCATCAGAATTCGTCCGTAAAATAGTAGAGCCTTTGCTCGATCCCTATACGCATGGGAAGCCCATGGTGCAAGCTTCAGCCGCATTATGGTGTTGGCTTGAAGAGCTCGGCCCTGATGTAGAGATTTGTTGTGACTATAAGGGTGACTGGGACCTCATGCTGGCTTTGCTTGATGAGAAACCACCTAATGTGCAACCACAACCGATGATGATTTGGCCTGAGATCAATCAGGCTGCTATTAAGCAAGCATATATGCTTCAGCTGCCCGATTGGAGCTGGTTCTACGGACAATGCAAGCAGGCATTTGCTAATGAACAGCATGCATGGTTCTTAAGAAACAATGGTCGAGTACATCATGCGCTTGATGATGCAAAAGCAAACCGCGCCGGCTGGATGGCTGTACAAAAACTTTTGCACAGAGACTATTACTAAAAACTTAACAACAACCATATATACTATCACTATGACAAACTTTGTTCCGACTACAACCGCAGCTACTGGTACACCAGTGGGTACAGCAGGAGCCGGCACCTAGCAATAGGCCTTTGATAAGCATCTAATCAAAGGCCGCAATCGCGGCCTTAATTATTTCTATCGAAGAATGTTTACAATAATGTTGGAGTGGGGTACAATCATTCCATCAAATCAAGCAACGCAAGAAGCTTGACGCTCATTAAAAATTTGGACGATTTTGCGGCAGTAGCTCAGTTGGTAGAGCGCAACCTTGCCAAGGTTGAGGTCGAGGGTTCGAGACCCTTCTGCCGCTCCATGGAATTCGTAAAGAATGACTTAGCTTGTCCATACGAGGGACAAGCACAGTTCGGCTGACAGGCCCGACCTTGCCTGTAAAGATGACGGAGAAGAATCGCTTCGGTGGTTCGCCGGTTGAAGTTGTCTATCTTGTTGATGGCCTATGCAAGAACCTAGCGGGTGTAGCTCAATGGTAGAGCTACTGCCTTCCAAGCAGAAGACGGGGGTTCGATTCCCCTCACCCGCTCCTAACCTTAGTGGAGAACGTGATATGACAATGTCAAGAGAGCGCTTCAGACACTATACTATCAATATCGAAAGCATTGATCAAGGCCATTGGGAGTTATGCCAGGGTATGGATCAATGTACGGCTTTAGCTAAAGCTGGTGAGGTTGAAAAGCTATTTGCTGCTGTACCTTTATTGCAGGCTGCTTTAATAAAGCACTTCGAGCATGAAGAGGTTCAAATGGTAGCAAACAATTATCCGTTCTTACGTGCGCATCAAGATGAACATGCAAGAATGTTGGAGCAAATTAAAAACTTTGCTATCAAGCTGGAAAAGAAGCAATTCATGAGCTACTATTTTCCTAATGAGCTTGAAAATTTGTTTTTGCATCATATTGACTATGCTGATCGCTCATACGGTGATTACATTGAAAAGATGAAAAAATAAATTAGCAAAAGGTTTACAACGGTTCAAATAGTTGTTATAATCATTCCATCGGCTACAGCAACAACGTAGCTTGCTCCTTAAAAATTTGGATGGTTTTCAGTTCGTATCCCACATGGGTGGCTTCATGGGTTTTCCGGAATCCTTGAC
>ERZ1034365.404-NODE-404-length-23704-cov-4.337241_pt1 | contig 23704 bp, 28 predicted proteins | sample MGYA00520615_ERZ1034365 | MGnify/ENA primary metagenome ERZ1034365 (study PRJEB33736, sample SAMEA104284505) | Azolla filiculoides | biome: Urban; feature: Water surface; material: Ditch water | place: Netherlands | collected 2015-10-28 | depth 0-0.1 m ...
ATAGGGAAATAATTTTACGTGTAAGTCAAGTAGCAACTGGAATCTTTTTTGCTTCATCTGCTGCTTCTAGGAATTTTTTTACGAGTATTTTTTCATCAGGAAATACAGTAGGAGCATTCGCATTATGAAAATCTTGGATATGTTGTATGATATCAGGTGATATCTTTCTCATAAATTCACGTAACCTATTTTCTTGTGTAAGATATCGTGCATCTCAAGGTGGAATATCCTTAAAAGCTTCCAATTGGGTTTTAAAATCATCTAGTACTTTTTTACTTCATGGTGATTTTGATTCCAAATATTTCTCGAGTTCATCCAATTTTGTAATATCTCATCGAACACTGGATCGTGTTTGAGCTATATCAGCAATACGTGAAACTCCTCAACGAGCAGCTTCCCATCATTTTTCAAGCGCAGATACTGGTGATCCTTTATGAGTCCAAAGATATTTACCAGCTGCAAGTGGAAGTGAAAGCATTTTCATTTTCTTTACAATCCAATAAGCAATAGCTGCCATTCATGCATATCCAAGAATAGCTCCGGGATTTTCCTTAATCCAATCCCATATAGCTAATAATCCTCGAGTATCAGATTCATTTCCCGATTTTGCTGCATTCTGGAGTGTCTTATTCATTTCCTCTATGGAAGCACTTTGTTCAGGGGTTGTTCCAGGAAGTTGAGTAGCAGCAACCATCTCCTCTCAAGCTTTTTTCACCTGACTATGAAGATTCATAAGTTTCTCATTTACCTCCTTAAAAGTGAGTCCAGCAAATCCATCCTTATTACGTAATGCTGCAAGAGTATCTTTGAGTCCATCTTGAGTATTATTTTCGATATACGTAAAATACTTTTTAAGGGTTCCTTTTTGTTCATCATTCAAAAGACTCGATAACTTCTCATTCTTTCCTCCATTGATAAAATCATAAACACTCGCAAATGAGGAATTATCTCCGATTTTTCCAAATATTGCTTTCTCTCACTCTATGTCTCATGTTGGCTTTCCAAGTGCTGCTCGGATATGTTTGTCAAAAATAGATTCATCTCGGGTTGAATCAGATGATTCAGTTACTCCATTGGAAGGAGTTGGTTTTGGCTTTGCTGTAGAATCATTTCCAGCTCACTTAAGTCTATCAACCGCTCATTTTCCTGCTTCTGCCGCCTTTCAGAAAAGTCCATTTGCTTCTGCCTGAGAAGCCATTCAAAGCCCAAGTGTTCCAATAAGAACTTCCTTTGGAAATTTAAAGAGCGCAACAATAAGTGCAATAAGAACTGCAAGTCCTCAAATAGGTCCAGCTTCTTTCGTAGCCTCTGCCATAACAGTTGAAATCATGCCAATTCAACCAGCAATCGATTTACCAGCAAATCCTGCTACCTGTCACACCGCACTTCCAACCTGTGTTGCTCATGCATTCAAAGTAGATCATTCTTTCGAAGAAGTATCTTTCGCATCAGTAGTAATAATTGCATCTGCCTGCTTCTCTACACGAGTAAGAAGACCAGGATTACTTTCGATAAATTTTCCAATTTTCGTGAGATCTTGTGTTTGAGTAATCGGTTCAATCATGGAAAATCCACGAAATGACCCTTTTGCATTTGATACTAAAAATGTTCTTTCAGAAGGGGTAAGTGGATTTTGTTTTGATTTTGTTTCGAGATATTTTTTGTAGTTATCTGGGGTTTGATCTGGTGCTGCTTTTCAATCTACAATAACACTTGAAGCATACGAACGAAAACTTTCATTCATATAAAGAATTCCCGTACGAATCGTATCCAAGGAAAGCTTCTTTGTTGTAATCGCAGCATTTAACTTATTCTCCACCTCCAAACGGTCTTTTTGACCCATTGATTCAACTTGGATTTTTCATCATCTATCTATGGAAGCAAAATAACCAAAATCCTGAAGACGATTGAGTAGCAAGGCACCAGCAACTCAACGAGCCAATGTTTGCTTTTGAGCAGGAACCATTTCAATCATCTTTTCTATCCAAAGAAGGGATTTCTCAAATTTTTCTGGAGACATTTCTGAAAAAAGAGAAGTAAATTCTTTCTTCTGTTCTGATAATGTTTTTTCATCAAGAATATTAATATACTCTTTCGATTGTGTTGAATCAGGAGTTAATTGAGGTTTTGATGGTAAAGACCCTCCTTGTTGAGCTGCTGCAACGGTTGTTTTTGTATTGGCAACCGTATCAGCGTATTGAGAACGATATTTCGTTAAGAGTGATTCAAATTCTTCAATATCCCCTTGAAGATGTTTTCACTTATTTTCAGCCACAACGGTTTGTGCATCTTTCAAAAGATCATTAAATTCTTTTTCCGTGCGTGGAAGTTGTGTTGGGAAACCTGGGGTTTCAGATTTTTGAGGAATTCCAAGACGATCGCGTAAAACCCAAGTAGCCGTTTCAAGAGTAGATTTGTTTGGTCAAAAGAAAGACATATACACAAAATTATAATAATACCCTCTTATCGTACCAGATTTTTCAAGAGAAAGCAAAAGTTCAACCTGAACAAAAATGTCTAATAAGATTATTATTAGACATTATATATAAATAATGTATATAAGCAAACTTTAGAAAAGTCGCATAACAGCATTTTCTTCAAGTTGAATCACTCATCTTTTTACCAATTCAACAAAGGAGCGAGTAGTAGCTTCAACATCTACCATGGCATTGTGAGCACCATCAAACCATTCATCAAAAAGAAATCTATGGAGCTCAGAAAGTTTCGGTGGTTTGAAAGAAAAACCCCTTCATTGAAGCTTACAGTAATCAGTAGATGAACGCATGGTACAAATTGATTTCATTGGAGTATATTCCCCATGTCTTCATAATCGAGCAAGCTCATGTCACAAGACTCATTCATCAAATTCAATATTATGTCCAACCACTATATCAGAAGAATTAAGAACCTTCAGGATAACATCAATAGATGATTCAATATAGGGTTGATTTTCAACATCTCTATCATAGATTCCATGCACCTGTGATGCTGCAAAAGGAATAGAAATCCTTGGTTTTATAAGAATATCGTGTCGCTCAACTTCAGAAGAAATTCCTGAAGCATTAATATTCCCAACAATAGCAGCAAATTGCACAATATAGGGCTGTTGATCAAGTGTTCCATCACGAACTGGAAAGCCAGTTGTTTCAGTATCCCAAACACAAAAACGCATAAAGAAAAAAGAAATAGAAAATACCTGTGGAGTATATAAAAAAGAGAGTGTTTGTCACTCTCTTTTTTAAAGGAATACTCTAATATTAATAGAACTTCTTATAATCAAAACTCTTTAGATCAGTATCAATACGACGAAGAATATCAAGCACTACTCAAACAACGATAATGAGTCCAGAACCAGAAATTAGAAAATCTATATTGCCATTTCCTCATACAGGAATACCAACCAATGGAGCAATTTTTGTAATAGCGTATGGAAATACAGCAATAAGTGCAAGAAATGAACCACCAAATAAATTTAAATGATCAGAAATTTTTGCTAAATACTGTGCCGTTTCCTTTCCTGGACGAACTCAAGGAATATAACCTCCTCTTTTTTGAATACTTTCAGCTACTTCATCAGTATTGAAAGTGATGGAGATATAGAAATATGAAAAACCGAGAACAAGGAGAAAATAAACTGCAATATATATCCAACCAGGATTATTCATAGAAAGATTGGTCGCTAACCACTCGCCGATTTGAGCTGATGTACCTGTTGCCTTCTTTTGTAAGATTTGTCAAATAAGTGAAGGAAAAGTAACAATAGAAACTGCAAAGATAATAGGAACCATTCCTGCCTGATTAATCCGGATGGGAAAGTGAGAACGTTCTTCACGTCCAGTGCGAGTATAAATAAGAGGAACTTTTCTATATCCTTCAGTAAAACGAATGATAATATAGATAACTCAAAGTGTCAAAGCAGTCAATGCAGCTAAAAGTCCATAACTATCAGTAGACACATAACTCATAATATGTTGTGGAACTCATGCAAGAACTCATGCGAAGATAATAATTGAAGTTCCATTCCCTATGCCTCATTCATTAATAAGATCGCCAAGCCAAAGCAGAATCATAGTACCAGCCGTTATAGTTATCATTGCAGGAAAAACAACTCCCCAAAAGTTAGTAGTATCAATAATACTAGAACCAGATGTTCCAATCAATGTATTTAAAAGGAGGATCATTCCATAACTTTGAGCAAGTGCTAAAGGAACAGAAAGCCATCGTGTGTAGTTATTTAATTTCTTCTGTCCTTGTTCACCTTCTTTTTTTAAAGCTTCAAGAGAAGGAATAATGACAGCAAGAAGTTGAATAATAATCGTTGCATTGATATAAGGAGCTAATCCCATAAGTACTATAGAGAAGTTTTCAAGACCTCCTCACATAAGGGCACCGAAAAAAGCGAGTTGTTGGTTTTGTTGGAGATTTTGAGTAAATGCATCCAAAAGGCCAACCTTAACACCTGGAACTGGAATAGTAGCAAGTAATTTATAAACTACAACGATACCGAGGGTAACGAGAATTTTTTTTCTAATATGTTCAGTTGTCCAGATTTTCTCAAGATGTTTCAGTATCATATATAAAAATATAGGGAGTAATTATAATAACCGTAATAATATAGAAAAGGCAATGAAACGCAAAAAAATCCTTCTTTCGAAGGACTTCTTTATGCAATATTAACAGTTCCTCCTGCCTTCTCGATTTTATCTCGAGCACTTCCTGAGATGGCATCAGCAAGAATAGTAATCTTCTCAGTGATTGTTCCGTTTCCAAGAATCTTTAAAAGCTTACCTTTTTCACGAATAATACGCTTTTCATAAAGAACTGCATAATCGATTTCAACAAATCCCTTCTTAGCAAGAGCATCAAGAGATGAAAGATTTACAATTACAAATTCTTTTGGTGCAAATGCAGTAAAACCACGTTTTTTAGGAGTTCGACGGAAAAGTGGAGTTTGTCCCCCTTCGAATGTAGGATACCGTTTACCAGTACCAGTTCGAGAATTTTGTCATTTCATTCCAACACCACAACGACCTCCTGAACCAGAGTTTACACCCCGTCATTTACGTACACGTGCAGTTTTTGATCCTGGAGTAGGAGCAAGAGTTCTTATACTAACCATAAGATATGAGAGTTACAAGGTAGAGAGATTATACAGTTGGCTTTTTAGGAGAACGATTCTTTGTGTCTGAAGTTTTTGGTTTATTTTCTTTTTTTTCTGAAGTGATAACGTCAGCAGTAGTGCCCTTTGAATCAAAACGAACAACAAGATTTAATGGCTTAAGACTTGTCAATGCCTTCATAGTAACACGAGCATTTGTAATTCTATTTGGCGCACCATGTTGTTTAGCAATAATATCCTTAATTCCAGAAACGGCAAAAATCTTACGAACGGATCAACCAGCGATAATACCAGTACCTGGAGATGCAGGATGAATGAAAAGAGATGATGATTTGAATGTTGCAGAAACATCATGAGGAATAGTTCCATTTACAATAGGAAGCTTAATAAGATTCTTTTTTGCATCACGAACAGCTTTTTCAATAGCTGATTGTACTTCTCCTGACTTCCCAATTCAAAGACCAACTCGGCCTTTTCCATCACCAATTACCACTGAAGCACGAAAACGAAGTTGACGTCAACCTGCCGTTACACGAGTTACACGATCAATAGCAAGAAGTTCTTCACGAAATTCTTTTTCTTCTTCGCGCATACCACGATTTTCGCGGCGACCACCACCTCCTCGACGGTCATTATTACGACCACCTCGATTCCCCTTATCTTCTGAAGAAGTATTTGGAGTAGTTTCTTGAGATGTTTCTCAAGTAGTAACTTCAATAGGAGTTTCAGGATTACTATCAACTGTTTGTACGTTTTCTGACATAAACAATGAGAAAAAAGCGAATAAAAATTAGAATTGAAGACCAGCTTCACGGGCACCTTCAGCAAGAGCCTTAACACGTCCATGGAAAAGATATCAACCACGATCAAAAACACAAGCAGTTATACCAAGAGCAAGTGCTTTTTCAGCAACCCCCTTCCCAACTGTAATGGCACGTTCAGTTTTTGTACCTTTTGACTCAGCCATATCACTTGCAGAACAGAGGGTTTTACCAGTAAGATCATCGATGAGCTGAACAGTAATATGAAGATTTGAACGAAAAACACTCAAACGAGGCTTATTCGATGTACCTTGAATACGTGCACGAACTCGAGCAGCACGACGATGTCTTTTAGCAACTTTTTCCAACATATACAAAAAGTGAGATTAATTGAGGATAAAAATTATTTACCAGCTGTCTTACCAGCTTTACGGCGGATATGTTCTCAAACATAACGGATACCTTTTCCCTTGTATGGTTCAGGCTTCTTCAATGATCGAATATAGGCTGCGAAATATCAAATAAGTTGTTTATCATGAGAACGAAGATGAATCTTGTTCTTATCATCCTTATCTGGTTCAACGGTAATACCTACTGGCACATCCACATGGACTTTGTGTGAAAAACCAAGAGCAAGTTCAAGTTTATTTGGTCATTTTACTTCAAACTTATAACCAACTCAAACAATCTCAAGAGATTTAACATAACCTTCAGAAACCCCCTTTACCATATTAGCTACACAAGCTCGAGTAAGTCCCCAAAAAGCTTTTTGTTGAGCATCTTCAGTATTAGCGATTTCTATTTTGAGAGTATCTCCATCCTGAACAATAGATACACCGTCATATATAGGAAAAGAGAGAGTTCCCTTAGCACCCTTAACGGTAATAGAATCTTTTGAGATTTCAGCTGTTACGCCTGCAATGAGGGTAACAGGAAGTTTTCCAATTCGAGACATAAGTTAAAAACAGTAATTAATGACTAGTAAACTTCACAAAGAAGCTCTCCACCTACACGAAGCGAGTGAGCCTCATATCCAGTAACGATTCACTTTGGAGTAGAGAGAATAAAGATTCCATATCCATTACGGGACTTTTTTATCTCAGTAGCTTTTACATAAATACGTTGACCTGGTCGACTAATACGACGAAAAGATGGAACGTATTTTGTTTTTCGCACATCTTGAAGAGTCACAGTAAATGATCTTTTATCATCACTCTGTGAATATTCAACGATATACTGATTCTTCTTGAGAATACGGAGAATTTCTTCTTTCATTCATGAAAATGGTACTTCAACAGTATGAAGACGTGCATGATATCCATTACGGATTCGAGTAAGAAGATCTGCGATTGGATCGATTATCATAACCTAAAATTGAAAAACGAAAGTAAAGATTACCAGCTTGATTTACGAACTCACATGAGCTCTCCTGCATTTGCCTTTTCACGAACACAGATGCGACAAAGGTCAAACTTTCCGATATATCCCTGAGGTCGACCACAGAGAGAACATCGATGATAGAGACGAGTTGGGAATTTTACCTTCTTCCCTGCAGTACGTGCGCGAGCTGCTTTTTCGAGTGCGCCTTGTGATTTAAGAACGAGTGCTTTTCTAGCCATAAAAAGAAAAAATTAACGAGAGAAAGGAAAACCAAGTTTATCAAGAAGTGCCTTTGAGTGATCTTTAGTTTCTGTTTTGAATTTAACAGTAATTTGTAGACCATGAGGTTTTACAACATCAAGTTGAGGTACTTCAGGGAAAATAGTATGTTCCTTTATACCAAAGTTGAAGTTTCCAGCAGCATCAAAGGAACGTCCAGAAATACCACGGAAATCACGAACTCGAGGAAGAATAACTGTAATAAGCTTTTCAAGGAAATGGTACATTCTTTCACCACGAAGTGTAACCATCATACCAACTGGCATTCCTTTACGGAGTTTGAAGTTAGAGATAGCCTTTCGAGAATGAGCAATGCGTGGAAGTTGTCCAGCAATAAGAGCTAAATCACTTCTGAGACTTGAAAAATCTTTATTTCCAGCAGCAACATATGTACCGATACCCATATTAAGAACGATCTTCTCAATACGTGGAAGTTGCATTGGATTTTCAATACCTAGCTCTTTTTGGAGCTCTGGAAGAATATGCTTAACGTAATTTTCTTTAAATGACATAATCTCAAAATGAGAAGAAAAATAAAACTAGAGAACAGTACCTGACTTCTTTGCAACACGAACTTTCTTACCGCCCTCTATCTTGTAACCAACACGAGTTGGTTCACCTGATTTTGGATCAAGAAGCATTACATTTGAAACAGTAATTGGCTTTTCGAATTTAACGATTTGACCTGGAGTTGTTCCTTGCTTTTTTACATGGCGAGTAACGATGTTCACTCCTTCAACTAATACTTTATTATCAGCAGGAAAGGCTCGAAGAACTTTTGCCTTCTTTCCTTTATCTTTTCCTGCTATAACGATGATGGAATCATCCTTATGGATTTTCATAACAATGGAGAAATAAGAAACTAAACTACTTCGGGAGCAAGAGAGATAATCTTTTGATATCCCTTAGCCTTCAATTCACGAAACACAGGACCGAAGATACGAGTACCTTTTGGTTCACGTTTATCATCGATAATTACACATGCATTATCATCAGAGCGAACGTATGATCCATCATCACGACGAACCTCACGAGCAGTACGAACGATAACAGCCTTGCATACTGTTTTCTTTTTAATATTTCCATTTGGAAGTGCGCGTTTAACTGAAACGACGATGATATCACCGACACCAGCATAGCGACGCTTGGAACCTCCAAGAACCTTAATACAAAGAACCTCTTTGGCTCCTGTATTGTCCACGACTGCGAGTCTGCTTTCTGTTTGTATCATAAGAAGAAAAGAGAGGAGAATTATTTACTAGAAGGAGCAGAAACGATAGAATCTTCAATAAGAATCCAACGCTTCATTTTTGAAAGCGGGCGAGTTTCGCTAATAGTGACAGTATCACCAAGCTTTGCAAGTCCTTGTTCATCATGAGCATAAAACTTCACTGAATACTGGTAACGCTTTTTATATTTTGGATGCGTCTTATAAGTATTCACAGTAACTGTGATAGTTTTTTGCATTTTTGTACTGGTTACTACACCGGTCTTTGTACGCATAAGAGAAAAAACGAAAGAGAATATTATTTAAGAGAAAGGATGGTTGATGCTTGCGCAACATACTTACGATATGTTCGAATAGTATGAGGTTGTTTAAGTTCACCCATAGTATGTTTCATGCGAAGAATAAAGAGTTCTTTGCGTGCATTCTCAATCTCTATACGAAGTTCGTTCGCATCAAGACTTTCAAGAACTTCCAAATCTTTTACAGGAGAGGATGTTGTTTTCTTAGTTCGTGGCATAATAATCAAAATAGAGATGAATAATGAGGGAAAGTATGGTAATTAGAAATCAATTTTTGAAAGAAGAATTTTTGATTTTACCGGAAGTTTATGTGAAGCGAGCGTAAAAGCTTCTCTTGCAACTTCTGGTGTAACATCTTTGAGTTCAAAAATGATACGTCCAGGTTTTACAGGAGCTCGATACATTTCTACGTTACCCTTTCCTCAACCCATAGGAACTTCAAGAGGCTTCTTCGTATATGGTTTGTCTGGGAAAATACGAATCCACATCTGACCTCCTTTCTTGAGAAAACGGACAATTGCTTTACGAGCTGATTCAATCTGACGAGAAGTTATGTAACCAGCTTCAGTTGTTTTTAAAGCATAGTCTCCAAAACTAATAGTCGATCCTCGGGTAGCAAGACCCTTAATCACTCAGCGGTGTGCTTTACGATATTTGGTCTTATTTGGTTGTAACATGGAAATTTATGTTAGGAATTATAGGGAAAAATTGTAAAAATCAAATTTTATTTTTTAAATACATCACCTTTATAGATCCAAACCTTGATTCCAACAGTCCCAGCAATGGTTTCTGCTCGTTCTGTTGCATAATCAATATCGGAACGAATGGTTTGAGAAGGGATAGCTCCTTCCTTGTAAGTTTCACGACGAGCAATTTCTGCACCGTTCAATCGACCTCCAAGTTTTACCTTAATACCAAGACCACCCTTTTCAAGTGTTTTTGCAATTGCATTCTTAATAACTCGACGATATGGCATTTTCTTTTCAAGCTGACGAGCAATAGAGTCAGCAACGATAGATGCTGAGAGTTCTGGTTTTTTTACCTCCTTCACTTCTACTTGGAATGTATATCCAGGAAAACGTGTTTGAAGTTTATTTCTCAATGCATGTAAGTTTTCATCATCTTTTCCGAGGGCAAGAGCTGTTCGTGAAGTAAAAACTACAACTGTAACATTCTTATCACCAGAGTGATTAATAAAAAGATTACCAAGAGGAATACCCTTAAAGTGAATAAGTGTTAACTTACGAACTTGAAGATCTTCAGCAACAGACTGAGCATACTCCTTACGGTCGTAATATCCAGTAGTTCTCCAAGTTTTGATATACCCTATACGGAAGGCGAGTGGACTAACTTTGTGTCACATAATCGTATGAAAAGAAGGAGTTAAAAAAATTATTTTACAGCAAGTTCAACATTTACATGTGAAGTGCGTTTCAAGATGGCATGTGCTCGACCTCGTGAAATAGGATTATGTCTACGATAGACAAGTCCTTTATTTACTACTATTGAACTAATAGTAAGATTTGCAAGCTCTTGAGCATCATTATGTGTAGCATTTGCAACTGCACTTGCTACCACTTTATAAATAATGTCAGCTCACTTCTTTGGCATAAAACGAAGTGTATCCAATGCGTTTTTAACATCCATACCGCGAACGATATAGGCGATAACATTGAGCTTCTTAGGAGAGATGCGAACATTAGTAACATTTGCTTTCATAACAAGAAAAGGAAAAGGGATGATTATTTATTACCAGAATGACCAGTGAATCGGCGAGTAAAAGAGAATTCTCCAAGCTTATGTCCAACCATATCCTCAGTAACAAATACTGGAATATGTTGCTTTCCATTGTGAACACCGAATGTATGTCCTACAAACTCTGGAGCAATAGTACAATCACGTGACCAAGTTTTTATAACCGTTTTTTTACCACTTTCAGTCAAAGTTTGTACTTTTTTTAAAAGGCGGTCATATATGTAAGGTCATTTCTTAAGACTTCGGGTCATAATCGAATAGTTAAAAGTTGAAAGATAAGTGAAATGAATTATTAGCCAAGAAGTTTTCCGGCACGAGTACGAAGAATCCAACGATCTGTATATTTTCGATTTCGTGTCTTCACTCCTCGAGCTGCTTTTCCTTGTGGAGTTTTTGGACCTTTTCGTTGACCAACAGATTGATGTCCTTCACCTCATCCGTGTGGATGATCTACCGCATTCATAGATGAACCAAGAACGGTAGGACGAATACCGAGCCAACGAGAACGACCAGCCTTACCAATGGTAATCTGATTCCAGTCTTCATTAGAAACAACACCGATAGTCGCAAAACACTTCTTATGAACCAATCGAATTTCTCCAGAAGGCATTTTCACTTGTGTGTAATCACCTTCTTGTGAAAGAACAGTGGCAAATGTTCCTGCAGAACGAATTGTGCTCGCCCCTTGTCCAACAATCATTTCTACATTGTAGATAAAGAGTCCAACTGGAATATTTCCAATAAGCATGCGATTTCCTACTACTGGTTTTGCAGTTTCTGCAGTAATGATAGTATCACCTACTTTCATTTCTTTATGTGCAAGAATATATCTGCGTTCTCCATCCATGTAACATACAAGAGCAATAAATCCAGTACGATATGGATCATATTCTACTGTTTCTACACGAGCAGGAATATTGAGTTTATCAGTAAAGTGAAAATCAACTAAACGATAGAGTTTTTTGTGTCCTCCTCCTTTATGTCGAACTGATATTCGACCTGCACTATTGCGACCTGCACGAGCCTTCATATAAGTTGTAAGAGGCTTGTGTGGTTCATTTGTTGTAATTTGATCAAATGAAAGCCCTGTCATGAAACGACGAGATGGAGTGGTGGGCTTGTATTTCTTGATTGCCATAAATAGTTGAGTTAAATTGGTAGTATGAATAATTATTGAACTTTCTGAAAGTCATTAATTCTATCTGCTCCGGCGAGAGATACCATTGCTTTTTTCTTTGGTGATCGTTTCATAGCAGGTCATTTCTTTGTATTATGAAACTTTTCATAGGTCTTAATAATATTCACCTTTGCAACCTTAACTGCATAAATCTTCTCAAAGGCTTTTTTAATATCAATCTTCGTTGCACGAGGATCAACTACACATGTGTAAACTCCATTGAGTTCTGCGTCTGTACTCTTATTCGTAACTACGAATTTTTGAATGACATTGAATACTGATTCCATAAAGAAAATAACGTTATAATATTGATTGAGTAAGTGAGAAATTATTCAGCAGAAACTACTTCTTCTTTCTTCTTACGGGTTGTCTTCTTTGGAGCAACTTCAGCTATTTTAGAAGTAACTTGAAAATGAAGATAGAGATGTTCAAGTGAAGATTTTGAAAATACAAGGTTTGTATATTTCAATAGATCGTGTGGATTAAGGTATTCAATATTGAGTACTTTAACGGTTGCAAGATTTTGTGCCCCTTGAACTCGAGCCATTTCTTCACGAGTAACTGCAAGTACTGATTTTTCAGCACCCATAGTTTTCACAAGTAAAGACATGGTTTTTGTTCTTGCACAATCAATTGAGAATGAATCAATTACCTTAATTGATTGGTCAGCTGCTTTTGCAGAAAGGAGAGAAATAAGTGCTACACGACGTTCTTTTTTATTCATTGCAACGCTATAGTTTCTTTCATTTCGTGGACCAAAAGTAACTCATCCTCCACGACGAGTCGGTGAACGTTTGTCACCAACACGAGCATTTCCTGTTCCCTTTTGCTTGTAGAGCTTACGAGTAGAACCTCGTACTTCTCCACGACGCTTTGTATGGGCAATCGTTATACGTCCGTTTGCTTGTTGAAGAATAAGAAGACGGTGAAGAAGTCCGCTATTAATCGGAGCTTCGAAATGTGATGAAAGAAGTTCAACACTTCCGTTTTCTTTCCCTGTTGTATCAAAAAATGGAGCTTTCATAAGATTCGTAATATTATCGATTTAGAATGTAAGAGTAACCAGTGAATTGCGAGCTCCAGGAACTGGTCCCTTTACTCCTATAACACTATGATTCTTATTCACGAGAATCATTGGAACATGTTTCAATGTAATTTGATCAGTACCCATATGTCCGTGCATCTTCTTACCGAGTTTTGTACGACGTGGTTTACGTCATCCAATAGAACCAAGTGCACGATGGAATTTAGAACCATGAGAAGCATTTCCTCCCGAAAAGTGCCAACGTTTTACTGCACCAGCAAAACCCTTACCCTTAGAAATACCAACAACTCGTACCTCAGCAACATCATCTAATACATCGAGAGTAATAACATCATCTTTTGCAACATTCTCGAATTTACCAGTTGCAGGCACTTCGTGAAGTGTTACTTTCTTTCCATCAGTCATTTCAAGAACTACAGCAGCATAACCATCATTTTCTATAGTCTTTACCTGAGCAACTTTAGTAGCTCCAACCTTTATAAGGGTTACTGGAGTGAACTTTCCATTATGAAGAACTCGTGTCATTTCGAGTTTTTTTCCAAGTATTCCAGCCATGGGTATACAATTTAAGATATTAAAATGAGAGGTTGCAGGTGCTTTCGGATGACCGAAAGTTTGCCGTCAACATCACTATTTTCAAAACTAAGTTTTTCAAAAGTGTCGGCAGTATATAGAAAGAATATAATATGTCAAAAGAAAAAGGATATTTTTATAAAATACTTCTCTGGAACTTATTTCTTATGTTCAATAAAAGTATTCATTCTTACTCAGAATCTATAATATATGGAACTGGTTTTGAAAAATAATACCCTTGAGTATAATCAGCTCAAAGTCCCAGAAGTGTTAAATACTCCTCTTGTGTTTCAACTCATTCCGCAATTACCTGCATTCAACATTTTTTTGCTCCGAACACAGCTATTTCTACTAATAATCGCTTTGATTGGGCCTCTTCATCTTCTTTATCTATATCCGTAACATACTCGCGTGCTATTTTTAGAAAATGAAATCCTCGCGCTGTTGTAAAACGCTTAATTCAGGCTTTATCGGTTCAAAAATCATCAACAGAAATCTTACAACCCATATTCATCAATGCCTGAAGCGTTGTAAATGGCTGACCATTTGCAACGCTATCAATATTTTCTAATATTTCAAAAGTAAGTTGTTGTGGTTGTAAATAATATTTCACACACATGGCTTGAATAAATACAACGAAGGTACTATCAGATAAATCCTCTTGTGTAATATTGAAAGAAATATCATAATCTTTTCTGGTAATATATTGACATGCTTTTTCAATAATATTACGAGTAAATCGTTTCTGGTAACGTAGCTCTTCAACTGCCTCTAAAAAATCTCCTGGAAATATTATAGTTCCATTTACTGGATGCCTCATTCTTGCGAGGGCCTCAAATTTTCGTTTTCACTTTGGTTTCGTAATTTTATGAATCTCTTGGTATACTGGAAAAAATAAATCTCATTCAAATGCTTTTTCAACAATTTTCTGAGCTGAAATACCAGAAAATTCTGGAGAATGCTTATTGAAAGAATCATCTCCTTTTATAGCCTGATATGCCCTCCGAAAGATTTCTATTCACTTCGTAGTACTCATGGTTACTGAATGAGAAAAAGTGAGTGGGATTTTTTCATCATTTAAATAACAACTCATTTTATTAATGACTCAAATTAATGATTCTATTATGGTGGCATCTGGTGGATTTGTAAAAAAAATTCAAAAATCTGCTCAGTCTAATTTGTATACCTCACCACCAATTCGACTGCATATATTTGGGAGCAGTATTCCAATTTGACTCAATACATCATCTCATCCAATACTTCCATAAATCGGATCAGTATGAAACTTGGACATTCCATCAAGATGAACTATGATAAGTAATTGATTCTCAATTACTTCTAATAATTCAAAAAGTGCCAATTTTCAAGGAAGTCATGTTACCGGATCTATACGTTTTATCTTATAATCATCCTGTACTCTTTTTAAGTATCTTTCTGTAGTAATATCCTGACGAACTACTAAATATTGAAGTATTTTTCAGTGTATATCCACTATCGGCTTTACTGTAGTTCGAAGCCAGAATTCTGATCCATCTTTCTTTTTATTACAAATATCACCATGCCATATTTTTCATGAACCTATCGTTGAATAAAATTCTTTCCAAAATTCTGGAGGATGAAACCCTGAGTTGAATTCACGAGTATGAATTCAACGTAGTTCCTCAACCGAGTATCCAGAAATTTCAGCAAAACGTTGATTTGCATCAAGAAGGTATCAGTCTTCGGAAACTTGAAGAACCATATTATCTACATTCATCACTGACAGTTCTTGAGTAAGTCAAAAATTACTTTTCTCACTTCGTAATTTGTCAGATATAACTGCTGATATGTGTTGAATAAGGGCTGATATGTGTGGCTGCAAAGTTTGAAGTTCATGCGAAAGATCATATCTCTTATATGTCTCATCTATTTGAGCAATTAATTCAACAAGTGGACTAAATAATAATGAATCTGATGGAATACTCGATACATCAACAGATATAGGATTTTGTAAGTTATTTTCTTGAGACATATCCTTGTATTATGAAAATGATTTTCATAATATTAAGAAATTAGCTAATAGCAATGTCAAATATTTCTTTTTGAGAAATTTCAATATACTATACACATTATTTATACACCACCACTATTGTATGCGACTTGATATTTATATTAGCCAAACATATGCATTATCGAGAAATCGTGCCCAATTTATTATCCAGGAATGACTCGTTCTCGTGAATGAAAAAACTGTAAAAAAAACTGCTTTTTCCATAGATGAAACTGATAGCATAACTCTTCTTGAGGATAAAAAAACAGAATGGGTTTCCCGAAGTGCAGTAAAACTTTCTGATTATATCGAGCAATTCCCTATGCAAATCGATGGACTTATCTGCCTTGATATTGGTTCATCAACTGGATGATTCACCCAGGTATTGCTCACACATGGAGCGAAAGAAGTTACAGCACTTGATGTCTGAAGTTTACAACTTCACGAATCTCTCCGGAAAAATTGCAGAATACATTTATTTGAGAATACAGATATTCGAGATTTTTCGAGTGAAAAAGATTTTTCCATTATTACAACGGATGTTTCATTTATCTCACTGACTCAGATTATCCCAAGCATATCCCGACTTGCAAACTCCAGTACTCAGATTATCCTCCTATATAAGCCTCAATTCGAGGTTGGAAAAATTCATCTCAAAAAAACAGGAGTACCAAAGAATGAAATAATAATCCAAAAAAAAATGCAGGAATTTCAGGAATTTCTAAAAAATTCATGATTTATAATACTTCGAGTACTCCCATCGAGTTTAAAGTGAGAGACAGGAAATCAAGAGTATATCATCCATTGCAAGAAGACTGATTGAGTTGCAATATAGAAGCTTTTCATATAATCACACTATTCTTATATTCTATTTACCTACCTATGGGACGATGACCAGTGGTTGCATGACAAAAAGAGGCTTCCTCACAAGCACGAGCAAAAGCATATACTATTCATTCGAAACTTATTGCGCTTGCTGCTCAAAAATGAGCTGATACACACACAAATATGGCACTCGCTCATGCAATTGAAGATGCCAGAAAAGCAAGTGTACCCAATGATACAATTGAACGAGCTATTCGTCGATGAGCCTGACTCGATAAGGATGCAAAAATAGTTGAAGAAATATTTTATGAATGATATGCTCCTGGTGGAATTGGAATCATTGTACAGGCACTTACTGACAATAAAAATCGAACAGCTCCAAGTATGCGACATATTTTTTCTGCTTATGGAGGGAATCTTTGAGAAACATGATCAGTTTCTAACTTTCTTTTTGAATTCAAATGAATTATTCGAATAGATTCAAATGGGATTGATGAATTGAAATTTGAGGAAAATATTTTAGAAACACACGCGGAAGATTATTCAAAAAATGATCAAACATTTGAAATTATTACTGATAAAACCATGTTATCCGTGGTAAAAAAGGAACTTGAAACACTCTGATATATTCTTCTTCAATCTTGACTAGAATATAAAGCAAAAAATTATATAGAAGTAACGGACTTTGACAAAGGGTTAAAAATTTATAAAATGCTGGAAGAATTGTCCGATAATGAAGATGTTGCCTCTGTATGGAATAATGCCGATATGGCAGAACCCTTCTTACAAGAACTCACTTCATTTGTGGAATCTCACCGATTTCGTACTTAGTTTTTTTATCTTTTTCTTCCATGTCAGAAGAACCTATCAATCAGGATAATCCAGCAGGAACTCAACAAGGATGACTTCCAAAAACCGATAATGCTATTATTATGGATTTGGTTGCTGTACATCCATTAACTACTTTCAATGAGCTTGAATTTGTTGATCTCCTTGAACATTCTCTTTCACTTTCAACATTTGAAAAAAAACGAGTAATCGATGCAATACCAAATCTTTCTCAGTTTCAAATCGATGAACTTGTTAAGGTTTTTGAAGATGAAAGAACTGAATTTCGAAAACTCATGCCAACAGAAGGAGAAACGATAAAATGATTGCTCGTAAAGGCAAAGAATGAATGGGAGCAACTAAAAACAGTATATATAGAAGAATGAAAGCAAAAAGATCAACAAGGGCAAGATCAGCAAAAAATTGATGAAATGAGAAAAAATCTTGGACTCTAAAAGTTACAATTTTTGAATAAAAGAATCCGCCTCAAATTGAGACGGGTTTTTATTTGAAAACTTATAAGCATTCCGTATTCTATATCGGTAAAATATCTTTCATGTATCTTTCCATTATCCCCCTCCATCACTCATTAGACGTAACACCACTTATATATTCATGTCCGCAAGAGTTAGAATCTTCTATTATTCGGTGAATCCTCGTACAAGTGCCCCTTGGAAAAACCCAAGAAATATGAATAATTACCGGAATAAATCTTCAAATATCTGAAATTTCCTATGAAATAAAGGATATTGAATGCATTATTACTTCTATTCCTGTACTTCCTTCGTATATCCTTGATTGTATCCCTTGTATATCACACTATTATATAGTGCCTATTCATCGAATACTTCAACTCTTTCTCCCAAAGAGTATTTTTTCGTATCTTGCGAAGAATAATTTTACAGATATACAGAATAGTAGTACTCACCTTGAAAAACCTTCAGAGAAGTACTTATATCACTACCGTTCAACATGAGTGAGCCATCAAGATATTATCTCTCATATACATGATTCTGGAACCATTATTATTTTTCCGGATGATTTTTTTCTCAATCATTTCATAGAAACATGTTGAATATCAAAAGAATCATATAACGTTTTTAGTACTGAGATGACACCTACAAAAAAACGGAAACTCTATATAGAAATGTATCATGGAAAAAAGAAAATAATTCTTTGAACACGGAGAGTATTATACTATAATCTCAGTAATTATCGACGAATTATCTATGTAGAAGATGCCTTTCAAAAAGAAGCATACCAAATTCCTATGCGATATTCCTATCTTCATTTATTGGAACATTTTGCATTATTTTGAAGTTTCGATATACATATTCTCTCAAGTACGCCAAGTATTGAACTTTTTGTAAAAGCACTGCAAGGAAACTTTCAACTTAAATCCATCTGATAACCTTCTCACTATGACACTCGAGTCGATTATTTATAGCATTGAGCGATACATTTCCCAGTCTGACCGTATAACTATTATATGGTATTTCTGTCTTTTTTGTGTATTTTGACTTACCATTACAGCATTTTGATATACGGTTCTTGATCATGTTTATTATAAGGAGCTCGCAGATAAACAGCAGATTATGACTATTCGGAATCCCGTATCAAGAGGATCCATCTATTCCATTGAAACCAGCGGAACTCCAAAATGAGTTTTTGCCGTAAGTACTGATCTTTGAGATATTGCAATTGGGCCACAAGAAAAATGATCAAAAGAACGACTCGAGGATTTTCTGACTGATATTCTTTTTAGTGAATTTTGTCATGAAGGGTGAAATATATGTCTTGAAAAGGTTGGAACCTATATACGAGAAGATTTTTCACAACAGGCACAAGTTACTGTTACGGAAATAAGAGAAAAGCTAAAAAAATATCTCAATAAGAAGATAAATAAACCGTATATAGACTTTGTTCTGGTTGCAGAACATATTGATAATGACATTATCCAAGAAATAAAAGCATGGAATGAAACCGGGCTTTCATTTATTCTTGATAATCTTTATATCGATCCGACTATTGTACTCAATCCTGATGCACTTGCTAATAAGTTATCTGCAAAATTATGACTCACAAAAGCTTCCATGCTACAAAAGCTTGAAAAAAGACCGCCTCAATATTTGAAAATACTGCAAAAAATGAGTATTAGTACTCGAGATAGAATTAATGAACGTATCAATAGTGAAAAAATTGCCATCAAAAATGAACAAATAAATGAAGAAGATAGTATTTATCAATTTTTTATTATAGAATCTCACCCAACTCGTTTCTATCCTGAAAAAACTATAGGATGACAAATTATCGGCTTTGTAGATAATCTCGGAATAGGTCGATATGGGATAGAATGATACCTCAATGAAGAATTGCAGGGAAAGAATTTTGTACAAAAAGTAAAAAAGGATATCTCTTGAAAAACAATAGATTCAGAAAGTTTGGAAGGGAGTGATATGAAAAATGGAGTTGATACTGTACTTACGATTGATCGAAATATCCAAAAGGAACTTTCTATTCGACTTGCAAAAGCAGTACAAACCTTTCGAGCAAATAAGTGAAGCATTATCGTAATGAATCCAAAAACCGGAGCAGTGGAAGCCATGGTAAATTATCCAGATTATGACCCCAATAACTTTGCCTCCGTCTACGAAATGGAAAAAGTTTCCTATTCGCGATATCCAAATCCAGCATTTGATCTTCTCTGAATGCCACTCTTTGTTCAAGACTCTCTAAGTGGAACAATTGATATGATTATTGATGGGGTTTCTATTAAGCTTAGAAAGGCTCTCGATCAAGAAATTACCAATTATGCAATTCCAAAATATAAGTATAAGAATCTTTTCTGACCTGGAGTATATGTAAACGATGTAAATGGATCTTTATATGAACCATGATCTGTATTTAAAGCGGTTACAACTGCTATTGGTCTTGATACAGATGAAATCAAACCAACCGATACCTACTATGATAAATGATATGTGGAAATAGACCGATTTAAAATTAAAAATGCGGATAGTATCTGTATATGAAATCATACCTATATCCATGCTCTTGATTGGTCTTGTAATGTTTGAATGATTGATATTATTCAAAAAATTGGAAAATCCGTATTTTATAAATACATAAATGATTTTGGATTTGGAGCAAAGAGTAATATGACCCTTGAATGAGAAGTATTTGCAAAGCTTGATCCATATGAAAAATGGTCAAGAACACAATTTTTTACAATGTCATTCTGACAATGAATCAATGTTACTCTCCTTCAAATGGCTGCGGCCTACTCAGTTCTAGCAAACTGAGGAATATATATGCAACCATATATCGTTGACAAAATCATCTATCCGGATGGGAAAGTTGTAAAAATGAACCCTCTCCCACTTCGAAGGGTAATTAAGGAAGAAACTTCAAAAAAAATCACTGCAATGTTGGTTGATGGAGTTCGTTATGGATTTGCAAAAAAATGAGGAGTTCCAGGATATGACATGGCTGGAAAAACTGGTACTTCACAGATTGCGAGTCGAGGATGATATGAAGTTGGGACGGCTGGGCATACGATTACTTCATATGGTTGATATGGTCCTGCAAATAATCCAAGATTTGTTATGATTGTGCGTATAGAACGACCAAGAACGGCTGTATTTGCAGAAACAACTGCATCAGCACTCTTTAAAGAGATATCCGAGTATCTTCTTAATTATTATAAAATACCAAAAATCAAATAAGTAAAGAGGGATTTCTTGCAAAAAAAAATATGATATGATAGCATGGGAGTAAGCAAAAAAACTTACAAATACCCATACATTATGAATACCAATACGCAGGAAATTTTCGATCCATTATCAGCTATAGAATCATCAATAGATTCCGAAAATCAATCCATTATTACTCTTGACTCAGAGCATACTCAGGAAGTAAGTGATATTTTTCAAATTGATACTCATAAAAAGGAATCATCTCTTTGGAATACAATTGTAAATGGTTTTAAATTTCTTATCACCTATCTCTTTACAACATGAGTCGTCTTCTGAATATTGATATTTAGTCTCAATTTTAGTGCATACTCAAGCATTATTAGTTCGTATATGAATCCAAATGATGCAAAAGCATCTGCAGAAAAGCTCCAATGAATTATGGATTCATCTCGAATTCAAGTATTTGCGGATGCAGAATATAAAGAGCAAGAAAAAACAGAAAAACAAGAATCAATCGAAACTATCAAGGGAAATATTGAAGAATCCACAGGAGAACTTCCAGAAGAATCTATCTATGATCCAGAAGTACTTATTCGTTCTTCCGAAGAACAAATGGATGTAAGCTTTGATATTACACCCTATGATAATCGTATTATCATACCAAAAATTGGGAAAAATATTCCTCTCGTAGATGTGCGCCTTGATCAAGAGTTTGACTTTGATCACATGGAGAATATATTCATGAAGGAACTAGAAAAATGAGTAGTTCGGTATCCTGGAACTGCCCTTCCTGGAGAACAATGAAATACTTTTATTTTCGGGCACAGTTCAAACTATCCATGGATTAAAGGTGAGTACAATGATGTATTTGCACTCTTGGATAATCTTGATTTTTGAGATGAAATTATTATTTACTACAATCAAAAGAAATTTATATATACTGTACAAGAAAAAGAAGTTGTAAGACCTGGAAATGTAAAAGTACTTGAACGTGAACAGAATAGAAAAGAGCTTTCACTTATGACTTGTTGGCCAGTAGGAACAACCCTCAATCGTATGATTGTTTTCGCGGCACTCAAAGAAACACCATAACTCCCATAATATGAATACATCCACCTTTCTTTATAATTTTGAAAATCTCCATCTCTATCAATTCCATGGATCTTTTTTTGATATTATCGGAATGATTATAGTTATTGGACTCATCGGAATCATCTATTATATTATTCCATATATTAATGGATATTTTAGAACAGAAAAAGAGCGTTCAGAACAACTTCAAAAAAGAGCTACCATTCAAGAGCTTATCATCATGAAAGATATTCAGTCGGAACTTGAACAAGAAATGAATGATCAATTGCTTCAAAAGTAAATCACTCACTCTTTCATTATGCGTACCATCCTTTTTTCCATCATCCTTTTTTTCCTTCTCTGAGGATATGCTTCGGATATACTCAATGCTGCACCAGCATGTACTTGGAGATATAAATGGGTATGGGATGGATCAACACGCTATGCTTGTGAACTCAATATTGGATGTTGAGTAAATAATGGAAAACAAAAAAGAACAGCAAAATGCGTTCGTGAAGATGGAGATGGAACATCGATTGCAGTGGCAGTAGCGAATTGTGCTACCTGGGATCCATATACTGGAGCAAAATCACTCATAGAAACCTATGATAATGGAACTTGTACTATACCATGTAATGCAGTATGTTGAGCATCCCATACAACCTATACTGCTTCTCAACCTGCTAATACTAATCTGTGTGATACAAATACAACGTACAGCACAGGGTTTACTTGGACTGATACAACCGCGGTAACGGCTGGACCAGTACCAGCCTATTCTTATAAGTGGAATTGTGCGAGTAAGAATGGAGGAAGCCTTGCAAGTTGTTATGCATATAAACCAACAACTGGATCTTGTGATAATACTACAGCCCTCTGATGTAGCATTGGCTCTGCCATTAATGACAATAGTCAAACTACATGTAATACAACAAGAACATGGAATTGTAGTTGAGTCAATACAGGAGGTTCATCTGTCTTATGTAGTAAAGCAAATCCAGTATGTAGCTATACAATAACTTTTAATGGGAATGGAAGTACCGCATGAACAATGTGAGCACAATCGATTGCTCAATCTACAACAGCTAATCTAAATGCAAATAATTTTACTAGAACCAGTTATACTTTTATCTGATGGTCAACAACAGCATGATGAGCTGTAGCATATGCGAATAGTGCAAGTTATACTATGGGAAGTAGTAATGTAACATTATATGCTCAATGGACAGCTTATATTCTCCAAAATACAAAAAAATGTGTGGGTGAGGATTTGAAATGGGTAGATAGCCTTAATGTAGTAGGTGCTTTAATTCAAACATGTGGTGGTACACCAGGTTTACGATGTGGAAATTCTGGATTGAAGGATATAAATCATAATATTATTGATACTACTGCTCAATGTTGTACAAATACAACACATGTATCAATTAATGGATACTGTATTCCTAGACAAGGTGTTTGAGGTTACTGCTTTGCAAATAATTCTTGTTTAAGTCTTAATTGTGTTTCGAATGTTTGTCAGCCATAAATAATAGAGATGGTACAAACTAATAGTATCCTGTATATAAAAACACCTGAATAATTCAGGTGTTTTTAATATGTATTATTGTTATTTTGAACTTAAGTAAGTCTGAAATTCA
>ERZ1034365.407-NODE-407-length-23568-cov-3.190115_pt1 | contig 23568 bp, 24 predicted proteins | sample MGYA00520615_ERZ1034365 | MGnify/ENA primary metagenome ERZ1034365 (study PRJEB33736, sample SAMEA104284505) | Azolla filiculoides | biome: Urban; feature: Water surface; material: Ditch water | place: Netherlands | collected 2015-10-28 | depth 0-0.1 m ...
TGCGTGGTGCCGACGAGATGTTGATTGGAAAAATGCTCAGCACAATGTCAGCTCGTGCCGCAATGTCCGTGCGCGACGATATGGCGGAACGGGGTCCGGTCAAACGCGAAGAGGTAGAAGAGGCGGGCGCAACTCGAAAGTAGAGTTAGAGTCGGCAGGCGTGGATATCAGTTACTAAGATTCCACGAGCACCGAGCGCCCATAATTCATCCATCAAGCGATTGGTCTCGGTTCGCAATACCATCGCACGAACTGCAACCCAATCCTGCTTCTGCAGAGGTGAAATAGTTGGAGATTCAAGCCCAGGAGTGATTGCACAGGCTTTATCAACTAGATCCTTAGGCACGTCATAATCCAAAAGTACATAGCGACGGGCGGTAACAACACCTTGAAGACGTCGAATCAAGATCTCGAGCTCTGTTGGGATCTTTGCTCCCTTGCGTGCAATTACAACCGCTTCACTTGTCAGAATTGGTTCACCGAATATCTTTAATCCCGCCTGGCGCAAGGTATTTCCGGTGCTGACCACGTCAGCGATTACATCTGCAACACCTAGACGAACAGAACTCTCAACTGCTCCATCAAGACGCACGATCTGCGCAGTGATACCGAGATTCTTTAAACTGTGTTCAACTAATCCTGGATAAGCGGTAGCTACACGCTTGCCCGCAATACTTTGAACTGACCACTCTTTATCTGCAGGTCCAGCAAATCTAAAGGTTGAGCCACCGAAATCTAGCGACAGAATCTCATCTGCCTGTGCCGCTGAATCGATCAACAGGTCTCGACCGGTTATTCCAGCTTCTAACTCTCCTGAACCAACATAAACCGCGATATCACGGGGACGAAGATAATAGAACTCGACCGAGTTATCGTTGTCGATCAAGACGAGATCACGACTATCGGTACGTTGACGGTAGCCAGCCTCTTTTAAGATGGCGATCGAACTGTCAGCTAAAGAGCCTTTATTGGGAACTGCGATTCTTAACATGTAATCTCCTAAAGAAACTTGTAAATATCGTTGATGGTTAAGCCGCGAGCTAACATCAATGTCTGTAGATGATAAATAAGCTGACTTATTTCCTCAGCTAACGCATCATCTGACTCGTGTTCTGCGGCTAACCAAACTTCGCCAGCCTCTTCGAGAATCTTTTTCCCAATACTGTGAATTCCTGCATCCAGTGCTGCGACTGTGCCTGAACCTTCTGGGCGCGCTTCGGCCTTTTCGCTGAGCTCAGTCCAGAGTGATTCAAAACTTTTCATACCCCAAGTTTACTAGACGCTTAGCCAGTCGCGCCCCACATTAAATTACTGAGATACCTGTTGCGCGAACTCTCTAATCGATACAACCATTTGCGCTGGATTTGGAGCATTGAAAACAGCGCTTCCTACTACAAAGGTATCTGCTCCGGCTTCTAATGCGATTTGAATGGTATCCATGGAGATACCTCCATCAACCTGCAACCAAATAGGTCGATCTCCGATAATCTTTCGAGTGCGTCTAACTTTATCCATCATATTTTCCATAAACTTTTGACCGCCAAAACCTGGCTCGACGGTCATTATCAAAAACATATCTACATCATCAATTAGATCCTCGTACTGTGAAATATCGGTATTTGGCTTAATACCCAAACTTGATCGTGCACCGGCTTTACGGATATTTCTTAATGTTGAAGGAATATTTGTTGTCGCCTCTGCGTGGATAGTTACTGATGCGCAGCCAATTTCAGCGTATTGGATGGCTATTTCATCAACATTGGCAACCATTAAATGGGCATCAATGCCTAATGAAGAGTTTTCTACGATTTTAGATGCGGCTTCGAAGTCAAAGGTAAAGTTTGGAACAAATACATCATCCATAACATCCAAATGAATTAAATCTGAAACGCCAGCAATACTTTCAATCTCTTGATCCAGCTTTGAAAAATCTGCATTCAAAATACTGGGGGTTATTCGGATCTCTAAACTCATAGTTGATTTTAACCTTGAACCTTTTGAAAGAGAGCTAAGTACATGGCATCTGTTCCATGTTTATGAGTCCAAAGCGACATTGCGCCGTCTCGATTTGCACCCTTTAGCTTTTCGGGAAGCAGTGGAGCCACATCTATTTGATTGAGTTCAGAATGCTTCCTCTTAATATCGGCAATTTGAATGCTCGTTTCGGCTAAGTGAGGCGAACAGGTGGCATATCCAAGGACTCCCCCTGGATTGAGCGCTTGGATTGCAGAATCAATTAGTTCGCGCTGTAGTTGCGTAAGAGCACGCAAATCTTGAAGCGTCCGACGCCATCGCACTTCTGGGCGACGGCGCAAAGCACCCAAACCAGTACAAGGAGCATCAATCAAGATCGCATCAAATTTTTCCCCGAGAGAGTTAATCTGGCGCCCATCTGATACCAAAACACGATCTCCATGTACTACCTGTTTAACTAACTCCGCACGTGGTGCGGAAAACTCATTAGCTGTGAAGGTAACTCCACGAGTGCGAGCGATACTTGAAAGGAGCGCCGCTTTACCACCAGGGCCAGCGCATAAATCTAGCCATTGAGTACCGGCTGCTGCTTTAGCAAACACTTCGGCGACTAGTTGTGAACCCTCATCTTGAACACCTATCTTGCGCTCTTTGATTAAATCCAATGCGCCGGGGTTGCCTTTCCAATGGGCGCCAAAGGGCGAGAATTCAGTGGGATCCCCACCGATATCGATGAGATCTTGTTGATTTGAATATCCAGGCCATGCAACCAGAGTTGGTAATGCGGCTTCATTGTTAATTGCTAACGCTGATTCGACCTCTTGCCAATCCTTCAGCAGATCGAAATAAGCAGAGACAATCCATTCGGGATGTGAGTATTGAATCGAAAGCCGCTCAACGGGATCAGAGATCGTAAGCAAAGGCGCAAACCAGTCTTCAATACTTTTGCGTGTAACACTTCGCAGCAAAGCATTTACAAAACTTGCCTTAGATTCACCAACTCTTTTGCGGGCCACTTCAACCGTTGCCGCTACTGCAGCATGGTCTGGAATGCGCATCTCATGAATTTGATGAACACCAAGTCGACAGATGTCGACGATTCCAGGATCTACTTCACTCCAAGGTCGATCACTAATCTGAGATAGGACCCAGTCATGCTTTCCTTGCATTCGAATTGTGCCGTACAAAAGTTCTGTTACAAGTGCGCGATCTCGTTCTTCAAGTTTGCTGGCGTTAAGTGCCTGAGGTAACAGTAGATTCGAGTAACCCTCATTTCGGTTTACTTCCGTCAATAAATCGAAAGCTAACAATCTAGACGCATCTGGTTTTGGAGATTTAAAGGTATTTCTACGTGCTTCAGCCAAGTTGCTCACCGCCTGAAAGTCGAGCTCCACGAGCCCATTCAGAGGCGGTCATTTCCTTCTTTCCTGATGGAATTACAGTCAATAATTCAACTGCGCCATCCTTTGTTCCGACAAATACTGAATTTCCAAAGGTCGCAAGAGTTCCAGGAAGGAAGCTATGTTCCGTAGTAACTTGAGCAGAAGTAATCTTAAAAGGCTCGCTTTTCCATGTTGTCCATGCCCCGGGTTCATAGGTAAAGGCACGAATCGCATTGACTACCTGACTAGCTGATTTGGTGAAATCTATTTTCGCCTCTGCTTTGGAAATCTTTGGGGCAAGTGTTGATGCTCCACTTTGTATAGTTGGCTTAATTCCCTGTTCTACCAATTGAAAAGCTTCGGCTACCGACTGAGGTCCAATCTTTGCTAGTTCGTGCAGTAGCTCAAAGCTACGCCACGAGGAGTGGATATCAATTGCTGCTTGAGAATAAATAGGACCGGTATCCATGCCCTTATCAAGCTGGAAAACAGACACCCCGGTCTTCACCTCGCCATTCTGAAGTGCACGTTGAGCTGGTGCTGCACCGCGATAAGCAGGCAAAAGTGAGAAGTGCAGATTTAGAAAACCATACTTAGGCAAGCTCAAAATGTGTTCGGGAAGTAAAACACCATAACCAATCGTTATCACTAAATCGAGATCATCGATCACACCAATCAAATCAGTTGGCGAATTAGGCTTGAACAGAGATATACCGTGAGTTTGCGCCCAATCCCCCACGACTGATTGTGTCAGTGTTCTTCCACGACCAGCTGGTTTATCCGGTTGAGTGATGACTAACTCAATTGTGTGATCGGAATGCAATAGCCAATCCAGGGTAGGAATCGCCACATCCGGAGTAGCTGCTACTCCGATACGCATTAAGAGATCCGTCCGAAAATTGTGTGAGGAGAATCTTTAACTTCGATACTTTTTCCTTGTTCTGCCGCAAGGTTGAACCAATCGGATTCACGAATCTCTTTCATTGCCAGCTTACGATCCTCAGCTGATAATTTGTCAATGAACAAGATTCCATTGAGATGATCAGTCTCATGCTGCAATGCACGGGCCAGAAACTCGGATCCCTCAACGGTAATTGGTTCTCCGTACATGTTGTAACCCTTTGCAACAGCACGCATTGCACGGGGAGTTTCATATCTGAGTTCAGGAAATGAAAGGCAGCCCTCTTCGCCATCTTGCATCTCTTCGCTTAAGGTCAAAGTTGGATTAATGAGATGGCCTAACGCCTCATCAACATCCCATACGAAAACACGTAACGGAACACCGATCTGTGGTGCCGCTAAACCCGCGCCAGGAGCATCCAACATGGTGTCAGTTAAATCTTGAACAAGCACGCGGAGCTCTTTATCGAAATCCAAAACCTCAGAAGCCGGGGTCGTCAGAACGGGATCCCCAAAGAATCTAATCTCTTGAATTGACATGGCGCGAGTCTACCAATTGGTTAGAGTGAATATGGATTGATTCGAAGGGTGAAGAGTTCCTTCTTAGCAATACTCCTGCGTCTTTGTAGTTCATGCACCACGGCGATCATCGCAGGTGCCTCGATATTTTCTACATGTAGAACAATTTTGGCTTGACCCTTCGCGATGGTGGCAGGTCCAAATACTCGTGTCGATTGAGGTAAACGTCCAAGTTCGATGGCTTTGTTCAACCCCGAAATAATCTGTGTCGCCGCCGATTGCTCCATTACAAGTACCGCCGAAGTCGTGTAAGGAGGCAGATGTAAATCGCTTCTTTCAGCGAGTTCTCGCTTTAGTAATGGAGCGACATTCCAACGAGCGATACTGGCCGAAATAGGATGAGATTCATCCAAAACAAGCAATACCTTTCCTTTGCGGGAGATCAATGCAGATGTCTCAAGGAAGAGTTCTCTTGCGCGTTCGGCGGTACGAAGATCGGTGTGAGCAAAAAAGCGCATTCCATCGAGTACAACTACTGCGGCGTAACCGCCATCAACATCTGGTTGGGCTCCAGGCGTGGCCAGAACCAATGATGGTTTGTTGTCGATCTTTCCTTTGATGACATCACCTGCGGAGATTATTACTGGAAATCCCGCGAAAGCACGTGAAATCTCTTCTGATGCTCTTTCAATTCCGCGGCCCGCCAAGTACTGCTTATCGCGATGGCAGAAAGTGCATTTCCATGAATCAAAGTGTTTTCCGCAATGCACGCATGTTGGATTTGCTGCTTTTGATCCAACAGACAAGCGGCCTCCACAATCACACAGGGCAATGTTGCGACAATGTGCACACAGCAAAGCGTTTCCGTATCCCTTACGAGGGGCTAGGAAAAGAACTGGTCCCGTCTTTAGCGCAGTTCGGATTTCAGAAAAGATTCGACCTGGCAATAGCGCACCATCTGCCGGCGTAAACGACTTTACATCTATGGTTTCTCGTGATGTAACAAATTTGATTTGCCTATTCTCAATCTCGTAGCCAACTTCAATTGATGGAGAAAAACCAGTAAGAATTAACTTTAATCCCTCATTTGTGGATCGAAGCTGTGCCACTGTGCGGGAATTCCAACCGGGCGATCTAACCTCGTAATGATCAAAGGAGGATTCCTTGAAGATTATTATCGTTGCTAAGTTGGAAACTGGGGTGAATACAGCACTTCTAGTTCCTACAACTACACTTTTTTCAGAGCTCATAGCAGTCAAGAAATTGGAGTATCTCTGATCGCGAGGCATTGCGGCTGTTAACTTAATAGGCGAATAGCCTGATTCCGAAAGTGAGTCAATGATCAGATCAACATCTTTCTCATCCGGAGCGACGACTAATATTGAACCGGAATCTATATTCTGCGAGATGAAGGAATTTAATTGACGATGTGGCTGAATAAATGGTTGGAAAGCTTCGAATGTAGTACCCGTTTTACGATTTGAGGTTTTCTGAAAATCAGATTGCTTGAACAGCTTATCGACTGAAGCCACTCTAGGAGGTATTGCAGATCTAATAATGTCCCATGGATTGCAGGCGTAGATCTCAGCTAGTTGCTCAAAGAGATTCAATGAATCGGCATTTGCAACTGGGTGTGGAGATAAAACCTTAGTAATTGCCTTTAACTCCCCCGCGCGTTCGGGTTTAGCAACACGATCGACGATTATTCCTTCAACCTCGCGCCCACCAAATGGGATCTGAACTCGTACGCCTACTTGAATCGAAGCTGTAATTCGCTCTGGAATTGCGTACTCATACAACTGATCGAGATGAAAAACTCCTGTGTCGACTCGAACTCGAGCGAAAGGCAACACCAAGGCTCTAGGGCCAGAAGCTGCGGGTGCAACTTCTGCCTTTAACTTAAAGAGCCTTGGAGTTGCCACCGACTACTTAATTGCGTTTTGAAGTGCTGAAACTCGATCAGTGCGTTCCCAAGCAAATTCGGGAAGTTCACGACCGAAGTGACCATATGCACTTGTAAGTGAGTAAATTGGACGCAGTAATTCAAGATCACGAATGATCGCTGCAGGGCGTAGATCAAATACTGACAAAACAGCATCTTGAATCTTTGCGACGGGAACAGTCTCTGTGCCAAATGTTTCAACGAAAACACCTACTGGCTGAGCCTTACCAATTGCATATGCAACCTGAACCTCGCAGCGACGCGCTAAACCGGCTGCAACAACATTTTTTGCTACCCAACGCATTGCATATGCAGCTGAGCGGTCCACCTTTGATGGATCCTTACCGCTAAATGCACCTCCGCCGTGGCGTGCCATTCCACCGTAGGTATCCACGATGATCTTGCGTCCAGTCAATCCCGCATCTCCCATTGGTCCACCGATAACAAAGCGTCCTGTTGGGTTAATCAGAGTGCGAAGATCGTTCTTTGGGAGTTCGATCGTCGCCAAGATTGGATCGATGACATGCTCAATGATTTCTGGTGTCAATTTCTTAACAACATCAACATCCTCTGAATGTTGGCTAGAGATAACAACGGTGTTCAAGGCCACTGCGCGATCGCCATCATATTCGATCGTTACTTGCGTCTTACCATCTGGGCGTAGGTATGGAAGTGCTCCAGATTTACGAACCTTGGTAAGTTGTTGAGCTAAAGCATGTGCTAACCAGATTGGTAGCGGCATCAACTCTTTGGTGTCATCGCACGCGTAGCCAAACATTAAACCTTGATCACCGGCTCCTTGAAGATCAAGTGGATCAACCGCTGATGTAACTCTGTGTTCGTACGCATCATCTACACCTTGTGCAATGTCCTGTGATTGCTGTCCGATTGATATCGAAACACCGCAACTATTTCCATCAAAACCTTTGTCTGATGAGTCGTAGCCGATGTTTAAAACAGTGTCGCGAACGATTCCGTTGACATCTGCATAACCATTAGTGGTTACCTCGCCCGCTACATGGACTTGACCTGTTGTAATAAGTGTTTCCACCGCTACGCGGCTGGATTTATCCTGGGATAAAAGTGAATCAAGTACCGCATCAGAGATTGCATCTGCGATCTTGTCTGGATGTCCTTCTGTTACCGATTCAGATGTAAAAAGTCGCTTTGACATTGTTTAACCTAACTGCCGGATGGCCTGATCAAGAAGTAAATTACCGAGAGCGTCTTTGGAGACTTCCTTGACCGCTATATCCGCATCATTGCGTAGGAGAATGGTACCCATAGTCTGGTCCTGGCCAAATATCGCCCCGCCAGAAACATCATTTACATAGATTAAATCGCACCCTTTTGACTCTAGCTTTCTGCGAGCCTCTTGCACATGGTCCTTTGTCTCTGCAGCAAAACCCACTATTACTTGACCACGCTTTCGCGCAGAAACACCTGCTAAAAGATCTGGGTTCTCTTCGAGTTCAATTATTTCAAGCATAGCTTTCTTAATCTTGTCGACGGCAGATATTTTCGGACGTGCATCTGCAACCGCTGCGCACATAACAAAGATGTCGCAATCATCAAAGTTTTTATCTAATGCTTGCTGCATATCCAAGGTGCTTTCAACATGTGTGATCGTTAGACCCGGAATAGTTTCGACTTCAAAGTTGGCTGCAATGAGGTGTACATCTGCGCCTCTCATGAGTGCAGCCTTAGCTATCGCAAAACCCTGTTTGCCAGAAGACTTGTTGCCTATAAAGCGCACCGGATCAATCGCTTCACGGGTACCACCTGCTGTAATCAAAACTTTTTTGCCTACGAGATCCTGAACATGTCCCGTTAAATCATCAAAGTTGCTGATGATTGAGGGAGTATCTGGAAATCTTCCTGGGCCGATATCGGATCCAGTTAATCGTCCAACTTCAGGTTCCATGACGATGAAACCACGATCTCTGAGTGTTTTAACATTTGCCACAGTTGCTGGGTCAAGCCACATCGAAGGATGCATCGCTGGAACTATCATCTTGGGTACATCTGAAGCGAGAATTAGATTAGTAAGTAGATCATCAGCTCTTCCGTGAGCTATACGGGCAATTAAATCAGCGGTTGCCGGAGCGATTAAAAAGAAGTTAGCTCTTTCAGCAAGAGCAATGTGCGGAACCGTGTGCACGCTCTCCCACACTTGAGTGTTTACGGGACGCCCCGACAAAGCTTCCCAGGTAGCTGCACCAACAAAGTTAAGTGATGAAGGGGTAGGAACCACCGTTATTGAATAACCGCGATCCTGCAAACGACGCAATAATTCGCAGGATTTATACGCTGCAATTCCGCCACCAACGCCGAGAATTACCTCGCGGCCCATAAGTGACATTGTGAAAATTTAAGCTGTTGGCTCGAGGTTTTCGATTGTAAGAAGACCCTCGTTGATTTCGCGAAGCGCGATTGAAAGTGGCTTCTCGTGTACATGTGTCTCAACCAGCGGTCCTACATACTCCAGTAGACCTTCGCCCAGTTGTGAGTAGTAAGCGTTGATCTGACGAGCACGCTTTGCTGCGTATAGAACAAGGCTGTACTTAGAACCGCTCTTGTCTAGAAGTTCGTCAATCGGTGGATTTGTGATGCCATCCATGGTGTCCCCGCTTCTGTAATCAAATCTGAGTTAAGAATTAGCTGTTTAACTATGGGCTAACTCTATCAGCCTCTGAACCACGCTCTCGACCTGGTCATTTATCACGACAACATCAAAAAATGAGGCCGCTGCTAGCTCCTCTTGAGCCAAGGAAAGCCGCTCAGCCCTTCTTTCAGGGCTGTCTGTCCCACGACCTTCTAATCTGGAGACCAACTCCTCCCATGTTGGAGGCTCTAAAAAGACCAAAACTGATTGTGGAAGGTGGGCCTTTACCTGCTTGGCTCCAGCGATCTCAATCTCAAGTAGCACGTTACGACCAAGAAGTAAGGCTTGCTCAACCTTCTCCTGTGGAGTTCCATATCTGTTTCCAGCAAACTCTGCCCACTCGAGAAACTCATCTGCATTAATCATTCGAGAAAACTCTTCGTTGGTTACAAAGTAATAATCATGACCATCTACTTCATTAGTGCGTGGTGCACGAGTTGTTGCACTAACGCTGACCCAGAAATCTCCTGCTTCACGGAGTTTTTGTGCAACGGTACTTTTGCCGACGCCACCTGGGCCAGACAACACCAGAAGTTTTCCCGGTTTAATCGCATGTTCTGACTTCATAAATTCGTTGCGCAATTCCTTTACTTGGTGTCGCCCTAGACCTTGAATTCTACGGGTTGGTGAGATGTTTAAGCGTTCCATCAATGACTGAGCGCGGATCTTTCCAACGCCCGTCATAGATTCAAGAAGTTCTTTAACTCTCATTTTTGCGACCGCATCTTCATTCTTTGCGATCTCCAAAACTGTATCTATCGAGAACTCGCCATTTTTGATTTTGAACTTAACTTCAGCACGTCGCTTTCGAGAGGCTGCAGCTTTAAGTAGCGCATCCTGACGTTGAGCATCAGTTAACTTCGGAGGTAAAGCCATGGCCTAAATCTACTGCGAAAATGATTAAATTAATTCTGCAGCGATTTGGGCCGCTCTTTCGCGCATAGCCGCAGCGCCTTGGCTCCAACTCTGAGTAATCGGCCTTCCGATTACAACTAGGGATGCTCCAGTCTTAATCGCATCACCTGGGGTCATCGTCCGAACCTGATCATCACTCTTGGTTGAATCAGCCGGACGCACCCCAGGGGTAATGATGATCGGCTTCGTGCCTACAGAAGCACGAATAGCAGAAATCTCCAATGGTGAACAAACAATTGCACCCGCACCTGAACTAGTTGCCAATGTGGCAAGACCTACAGCGGAGGTTAAAGCATCCGATCCATAACCGATTGCTTGAACATCATCCTCAGATAGCGAAGTTAGGATCGTTACACCTGTTACATGGGTGGAGGGTGCTGCATCAACTGCTGCCTTAATCATTGCCGCTCCGCCAGATGCATGAACCGTTAAAAACTTCGGTGCAAGATGTGCAATCGCTTTCGTGGCTCCACTAACTGTGTGCGGAATGTCGTGCAACTTCAAATCTAGAAAGATATCGGCATCTGTAACATCTTTAATCGCTTTGACTCCATCAGAACCAAAGGTAAGAAAGAATTCAAGGCCTAATTTAAAAACCGAAACAGAGTCATGAGTTGCTTTGACCCATTCAATTGCTGTCTTCAAATCTGGGGTGTCGACCGCTAAAACTATTGGCGCTTTACTCAATGTACCGCCTCCGTTTCAGCGCGATGTGCATACCCAATCGCTTGCTTCAAAGATGTAAACCCACGATCGATGAGAAGTTGTTTCAATTCATTTTGAATCGACATAATTGCGGTTGGATTGCCGAAGCTTGCTGTTCCGATCGAAACACCGCTTGCACCAGCAAGGATCATCTCAAGTGCGTCTCTACCATTGGAGACTCCACCCATTCCTAAGATTGGAACATTGGGTAATGCAGCATGTACTTGATATACAGCTCGCACCGCAATAGGGCGAATCGCTGGTCCAGATAAACCACCAGTGGTTCCACCTAAATGTGGGCGCATAGTGTCAATATTAATTACCATTCCAAGGACGGTGTTGATCAATGCCAAACCATCTGCACCGGCATCTACAACACCACGTGCAATTGATACTAGATCGGTAACATCAGGAGAAAGCTTTGCAATGATTGGCAACTCTCCCCCAATAGTTCTGCGCACTCCATCAATTACACGTCGCGAGGTTTCTAAATCTGTTGCAAAAACCTGTCCGCGGCTTTCAACATTTGGGCAGGATATATTCACTTCTATCGCGCTAATTCCAGAAACTGAACGCAATTTACGTGCAAGAGTTGAATACTCTTCAACTGTTTCTCCCGCAATCGAAACGATAATTCGCGCCTTTTGCTCTGTTAGATAGGGAATATCTTTTGCCAAGAATGCGTCGATGCCTGGACCTTGTAATCCAATTGAATTAAGCATTCCGCTTGGTGTTTCAGCCATACGAGGTGTCGGACGCCCAGGACGTGGCTTTGACATCACCGATTTGGTAACTATTCCACCCATTTCTCGTAGCGGGAAGAATTGAGCCAACTCACGGCCAGAGCTCGCGCATCCACTTGCCGTAAAAGTTGGAGCCGGAAACCAGGTGTTTGCGATCGTTGTTGAAAAATCTAAAGTGCTCATAGCTGCGTTCCTACCTGATTCCACTGAACTTTGGAGCCATCCATAACTGGTCCATCGATACAAGAACGCAGATTGGACACGGTTCCGTCCTCGTTTTCAACTGGCAAAACACAAGTCATGCAAATTCCTATGCCGCACGCCATCGATTCTTCGACCGCACACTGATGAACGACATTGAATTGATCTGAAATCTTTGTTATCGCAGAAAGCATTGCCATCGGACCGCATGAATAAATAACTGCGATATCTAAATCTTTGATAATTTCAGGAATTGGGTCTGTAACACGCCCTGCTTGTCCCATCGATCCATCTTCTGTATAGATACGCATGGAATTTACCGCTCGCTTACCTTCCATAGGTGCATAGATTTTTGAAGCGGTACTTGCTCCGAGCAACATATCTACACGACAACCACGGGCGTTAAGCACCTCTGCTAAGCCAAAGAGCGGTGCAGATCCATATCCACCACCAACTAGCAGTACAGGAACCGGCTCAGTTGGGATACCAAAAGCTGTACCCAATGGCGCAACGATGTCGATCATCGAACCTTCTGTTTGCGCACAGAGCCATTTGCTTCCTTGTCCATGTGGGGCAACGATTAGCTCCATCGTTCCACCAAATGTTGAACTATTGGAAACGCGGGATATCGCAAATGCGCGACGCAAAACCATTCTCGAGGTGTCACCACCAACATTTATTGCAACGAAGTTTCCTGGCTTGCATGTTGCTGCAAGGTCCCCGATGTTCAAAATAATTTGATGGTATTGGCCAACCTTTTTGTTACTGACCACTGGTGCAAGTAATTGCTTGGCGCTTTTATTGATTTGAGACATCTACGCCAACCATTCTTGTAGAGATTTAATGCTTAATGGCCCGCTTTGTAGGAACGTGATTGCATCCACCGCTGCACTAAAGCCGGCCGTAGTCGTGATGCACGGTATAGAACGCTGAACCGCTGCTGTTCTAATTGCCCAACCATCTGCGCGAGTTCCGCGACCTACAGGTGTATTGATCACAAGATCAATCTCTCCTGCATTGATAATTTCCACAATAGTCTTTTCGCCCATCGGGCCAGTACCTTCAGAGTTCTTACGCACCGTTGTGCATTCAATTCCGTGCTCCTTCAGGAAGGAAGCGGTACCGTCTGTTGCCAGAATTCTGAAACCAAGTTCGGAGAAGCCCTTCGCAGGTTCAATTCCCGTGCTCTTATCCTTATCTGCCAAAGAGATGAAGACCGTGCCGGAACTTGGTAGCGGACCAAAAGCTGCGATCTGACTTTTCGCGTAACTTTCTCCAAAGGTAGGAGATATGCCCATAACTTCACCAGTAGATCTCATCTCTGGTCCCAGTACCGCGTCTACACCACGTCCATCGGTGCGTCGGAATCTATTCCAAGGAAGAACAGCTTCCTTAACAGAAACACCTCGCGCTACCCCATCACCTGAAGCAGGGAGAATCCCTTCGGTGCGCAATTGCGCGATCGTTGATCCCACAGAGATTCTTGCAGCAGCCTTTGCTAGTGGAACGCCACTTGCTTTACTAACAAATGGAACTGTTCGTGAAGCACGCGGATTTGCTTCTAAGACATAAAGCGTCTCATCTGCGATAGCGAATTGAATATTAATCAAGCCACGAACATCAACACCACGGGCGATTTTCTCGGTCGCGGTGCGAATCTCTAATCGTTGAGCCTCAGTAACTGTCATAGATGGCAAGACACAGGCGCTATCTCCGCTGTGAATTCCTGCCTCTTCAATGTGCTCCATGACTCCGCCAAGAAATAACTCTTCTCCGTCAAACAAGGCATCTACATCGATTTCGATCGCATTATCTAAGAATCTATCTACCAAGACAGGATGATCAGGAGTTATATCCGTAGCACGTGTGATGAAGCCACCAAGAGCAGCATCGTCGTAGACAATCTCCATTCCGCGTCCACCAAGAACGAAGGATGGTCGAACTAGAACTGGGTATCCGATTTCATGTGCAATATTCGTAGCCTCTAATTGAGATGAGGCCATACCGAATTCAGGAGCTTTGAGACCTTGTTCAGCCAAGATATTTCCAAAAGCTCCACGTTCTTCAGCCAAATTAATCGCATCAGGTGAGGTGCCGAGGATGGTTACTCCATTAGCTTTCAAGCCAGCTGCAAGTCCAAGTGGTGTTTGCCCACCTAGCTGTGTGATTACACCTAATACGGGACCCGCTTCAGTTTCGGCATGAACAACTTCAAGCACGTCTTCAAGAGTTAATGGTTCAAAGTACAAGCGGTTACTCGTGTCGTAATCTGTTGACACTGTCTCGGGATTGCAGTTGATCATGATCGTTTCATACCCTGCTTCACGCAATGTAAATGAGGCGTGAACGCAGGAATAATCAAATTCAATACCTTGACCGATTCGGTTAGGACCACTGCCCAAGATGATTACGGCTGGAGTTGTACGAGATTTAACCTCGGTCTCTTCTTCGTAACTTGAGTAGTGATATGGAGTAAAGGCTTCAAACTCTGCGGCGCAGGTATCAACCGTCTTGTAAACGGGTCTAATGGAAAGGTGATGACGCGCCTTACGTACTTCATCTTCAGTCACGCCACGTAACGCTGCAATCTGAGCATCTGAGAAGCCTTGGCTCTTTGCCGTGCGAAGGAGTTCTGCTGAAAGATCACCTGGTTGAGCAATGATGGCAGCTTGTGAATTGATGATTTCAATTTGACGCAGATACCAAGGATCAATCTTGGTTGCCTCAAAAACTTGATCAATCGAAGCACCTGCCCACATAGCTTTTTGAACCTGCTGCAAGCGGTATTCAGTAGGAATTTTCATACTCTGCATAAGAGAAGAAAGTTCTGCAGCTGAAACTTCAGGCCATGTGAAAATCGCTTCTTTGCGCTCTAACGAACGCAATGCTTTCATCAAGGCCTCAGAGAATGAACGCCCGATGGCCATTGCCTCACCGACGCTCTTCATAGTGGTCGTTAAACGAGGATCAGCATCAGCAAATTTTTCAAATGCAAAACGTGGCATTTTCACTACAACATAATCAAGAGTTGGCTCGAAAGATGCCGGCGTTACCTTGGTAATATCATTTTGAATTTCATCCAAGGTATACCCAATAGCTAATTTCGTAGCTATCTTTGCGATTGGAAAACCCGTTGCTTTAGATGCTAGAGCGCTGGAACGTGAGACTCGAGGATTCATTTCGATAACAATGATTCGGCCATTTTTAGGATTTACCGCGAATTGAATATTGCAGCCGCCTGTGTCGACTCCAACTTCACGAATAATGTCCATAGAAAGGTCGCGCAGTTTCTGGTACTCGACATCTGTCAGCGTCATGGCAGGCGCAACAGTTATTGAATCTCCGGTGTGAACACCCATGGGATCAAGATTCTCAATTGAACAAACGATCACAACGTTATCTTTACGATCTCGCATAACCTCGAGTTCATACTCTTTCCAACCAAGAATCGACTCTTCAAGTAAAACCTCTGATGTTGGACTATGACGTAGTCCAGCTCCAGCAATTTGACGAAGTTCATCCTCATCGAAAGCGATACCTGAACCAAGTCCACCCATCGTGAAGGAAGGTCGAACGACTACTGGGTAATTAAGCTCAACAACAGCTGCCAAGATTTCATCCATGGTGTGACAGATCATGGATTTAGCTGACTCTCCCCCGACCTTTTCTACGATTGCGCGGAATAGTTCTCGGTTCTCGCCTCGTTGAATAGCATCAACATCTGCACCGATCAGACGAACACCGTACTTCTTCAGCGTTCCACGTTCATAAAGACCGATTGCAGCGTTCAGTGCGGTTTGACCTCCTAATGTTGCCAACACCGCATCAGGTGTTTCATGAGCAATGATTCTTTCAATTATTTCAGGTGTAATTGGTTCGATGTATGTTGCATCTGCAAATTCAGGATCTGTCATGATTGTCGCTGGATTTGAATTAACAAGGATTACTCGAATTCCCTCAGCGCGAAGAACTCTGCATGCTTGGGTTCCGGAGTAATCAAACTCGCAAGCCTGACCAAAAACGAATGGGCCGCTTCCAATAACCAAAACGCTTTTGATTGATGTATCAAGACCCATTACGCACGCACCTTCTTAGCCATTAAATCCACGAAACGATCAAACAGATAGGAAGCATCATGCGGACCTGCTGCGGCTTCAGGATGGTACTGAACTGAGAATGCAGCGCGATCCAAGAGTTGTAAACCTTCGACGACGCCATCATTCAAGCAGGTATGCGTTACCTCGCCACGGCCAAAAACAGTCGAGAACTCTTGATCAGTGGGAGCCTTAACTGCAAAACCATGGTTGTGAGCGGTAATTTCAACCTTACCTGTGTTCTTATCAATAACTGGTTGATTGATTCCGCGATGGCCGAACTGCAACTTGTAGGTTTCAAAACCCAATGCACGGCCCAAAATTTGATGACCAAAGCAAATACCGAAGATTGGAACTTCAGCCAGTAGAAGTTCACGAACTACTTCAATGACCTCTGTCATCGTTGAGGGATCACCAGGCCCGTTCGATAGGAAAACTCCATCTGGATTAGTTGCCATGATTTGCTCAACGGTTGAGTCAAAGGGCATCACATGAACTTCAACTCCGCGCTCTGCAAGTGCTCGAGGAGTTGCTGCCTTAATTCCAAGATCTAAAGCGGCGACCGTGAACTTCTTAGTGCCGATTGCTGGAACAACATAATTTGTTGTGGTCGAAACATCCTTCACTAAGTACGCACCAGCCATAGCTTCCGCCTTGCGAACTTCAACCACCATCTCTTCACGTGTTAGATCTAATCCAGAGAAAATGCCCACACGCATCGCACCACGATCTCGAAGATGCCGAGTGATTGCTCGTGTATCAACACCTTGAATTCCAACGATTCCTTGCTTGATTAATTCAGCTTCAAGATCATTTTGCGCGCGCCAATTAGAAGTTAGTGAAGATGGATTTCTAACAACGAAACCTGCAACCCAGATCTTTGCAGATTCATTATCCGCGTCATTGACTCCAGTGTTTCCAATATGAGGTGCTGTCATGACAACGACTTGCTTGTGGTACGACGGATCGGTCAAGGTTTCTTGATAGCCGGTCATTCCGGTTTGAAAAACCGCCTCGCCAAAAGTTTTGCCGGTGGCAGCCCAAGAAGTGCCCTCAAAAATTCGGCCATCATCTAGAACTAAGAAAGCAGAACTCATCACTTAGCTCCATTCTGTGCGACAACTCCATTATTTAATACATGCTTACCTTTAAAGAAGGTATGCATGATTACTCCTGGCAATTGTTGGCCATGGTATGGAGTATTTGATGACTTTGATAGGACTAAATCGCGATCTACCGTCCACATTTGGGTTGGATTTATCACAACGATATTTGCCGCTGAACCTTCAACCAGTGGTTGACCTTGCTGCTCATAGCGACCGATTCGAGCTGGCGCATATGACATTCGCTCTGCAACCTGAAGCCAGGACATCAATCCGGTATCTACCATTGTTTTTTGAACAATCGATAGCGCGGTTTCTAATCCCAACATTCCGAAAGCGGCCTCTTGCCATTCGCACTCTTTGGCTTCCGTTGGATGAGGAGCGTGATCAGTTGCAACGATATCAATGGTGCCATCAGCCAGTGCTTCTCGCAGTGCCATGACATCTGATTCAGTGCGCAAAGGTGGATTTACCTTGTAAACCGGATCATAAGAGCTTGCTAAATCATCAGTTAACAAAAGGTGATGAGGCGTAACCTCCGCCGTCACATTAATTCCACGAGCTTTAGCCCACCGGATAATCTCGACTCCGCCTGCAGTAGTTAAGTGGCAGATATGCAAACGCGATTTCACGTGATCTGCTAATAAAACATCTCGAGCAATGATCGCCTCTTCCGCCACCGCAGGCCAACCCTTAAGCCCTAGGCGTGCAGAGATCTCACCTTCATTCATCTGAGAACCAACGGTCATTCTCGGATCTTGAGCATGCTGGGCTATAACACCATCAAACTTTTTAATGTATTCAAGAGCTCGTCTCATCACCAATGGATCTGAAACACAGTTGCCATCATCAGAGAAAACACGCACGCGAGCAACAGAATCTGCCATGGCGCCAATCTCGGAAAGTGCTTCGCCCTTTAAGCCCTGAGTGACCGCACCAATTGGAAATACATCGAGTAAACCTGCCTCTTGGCCTAATCGATAAACCTGTTCTACTACGCCGGCAGTATCGGCAACAGGTGAGGTGTTAGCCATCGCTGATACTGCGGTAAATCCACCTTTCACACCAGCACTACTTCCAGATAAAACTGTTTCAGCATCCTCTCGCCCCGGTTCGCGAAGGTGCGTATGTAGATCTACTAAACCAGGAAGGGCGACACATCCTGAGGCATCAACAATGTTTGCTGATTGATCCTTAGAGCCTTTGCCGACGCTAGTTATTACTCCGTCGGTAATGCCAATGTCTGAAATCTTTCCATCTGGCAAAGAAACATTCTTGATTAAGAAATCCACGCTGCTCACTTAGTTGCTCCCTGCTTCTAGTGCTCCACCCGCGAGCAAAACATACAAAATCGCCATTCTTACGCTCACGCCATTTGTAACCTGTTCCGTGATTACAGAACGCGCACTATCTGCAACCTCAGCTGAAATCTCCAACCCGCGATTCATGGGCCCAGGGTGCATGACTATCGCACCTGGCTTCATAGATGACATTCGTTCAGCATTTAGTCCAAAGTAGCGTGAGTATTCACGCGCATTCGGAAAGAACAAGTCGGTCATGCGTTCTTGTTGTACACGCAACATCATCACAACATCAACATGTGGAATCACCGCATCAAAATCATATGAAACCTCTGCCGGCCAGCTATCAATTCCTAACGGTAACAATGTTGGTGGCGCTACTAAAGTCACCTTTGCGCCTAATAATGAAAGCAACAGTACATTTGAACGAGCAACTCTAGAATGCAAAACATCGCCAACAATTGCAACGCTTAACCCTGAAAGATCTGCTCTACCCATTCCTAAGTGTTTGCGTATCGTGAATGCATCCAATAACGCCTGACTTGGATGCTCATGAGTTCCATCCCCTGCGTTGACAACACTTCCTGACATCCATTGGTTGTCTGCCAAACGTTGTGCAGCACCTGATGCCGAGTGGCGAATCACCACCGCGTCAGCACCCATCGCCTGCAAGGTCATCGCAGTGTCCTTTAGGGATTCACCTTTGCTAAGACTAGAACCCTTAGCTGAAAAGTTAATTACATCTGCGGACAATCTTTTTGCCGCTGCTTCAAATGAGATTCTGGTGCGTGTTGAGTCCTCTGCAAAGAGATTGACGATCGTTCTTCCGCGCAGAGTAGGCAACTTCTTGACCGCTCCATCACTTACACGAGCAAGCTCAGTTGCAGTATCCAAGATCGAGATCGCATCTGCCTTACTGAGATCGGCAATAGAAAGTAGATGGCGCATTACTTTGCCTCCTCTTCAATACTTACTTCATCTCGGCCATCAATTTCAGCCAATAAAACCTTTACTGTTTGGTTTTTAGAGGTAGGAAGATTCTTTCCGACAAAATCAGCTTTGATTGGAAGTTCGCGGTGGCCACGATCAACAAGTGCAGCTAACTGAACTGTTTGTGGACGACCTATTTCGCCCAAGGCATCCAGAGCTGAACGAACGGTTCGTCCTGAAAACAAAACATCATCAATCAGAACCACATCTTTTCCTTCAATTCCAGAAGTTGGAATCTTCGTCGGCATGATTGCACGCGGTGGACGCAATCGCAGGTCATCGCGGAACAAGGTGATGTCTAGGGTTCCGGTTGCAACCTCTGTTCCTTCGATTGATTGAATAATCTCCGAAATACGAGTTGCTAAGTGCGCGCCTCGTGTAGGAATTCCCAAAAGGACAAGGTTGGAAGCCCCTTGATTCTTTTCAAGGATCTCATGTGAAATACGGGTCAACGCACGTGAAATATCCTGTGCGGACAGGGCTACGCTCATGTAAATCTCCTTTCCCACCTCTCTGGATGGGTCGTTAAAGGATGCAGGGCGATCCTAGCATTCAAAGCTCTGAACTGTGGATAACGCCATTTACGCCAATTTTCGGGGTTACGGTGCGCTCATGAATACAAAAAATCAACTCATTGAACTGCAAATGCGGCTTCGGGTACTTCGTGAAGCCAGAAAACTTACCCTCCAGGATGCCTCAGAGTTATCCCACGGGACCATTACCGCCATCGCGCTTGGATCGTATGAACGTGGTGATCGTGCGATTAGTGCCGGAAAACTGTTAGAGATCGCGGCAATGTACGGTGTGCCGATCTCCGAGCTTTTCACAGATACCGAGAAATCGGTGATCAATGCTCGAACAACTATTGATATTCGAAAGGTGTTAAAGGATAACTCTGAAACTTCGCGACGTTTATCCAATGTAATAGCCAACATTGCGCGAGTGCGTAGAGATTGGAATGGAGAAGTTATTTCACTTCGTAGTGAGGACTTAACCAATCTCAGTATCTTTACCGGCTTCACCACCGATGAAATCACGGCGATTACGAAGGATTTAGCTATCCCTAGATCGAAATAGTGTCTTTAATGCTGGCAATTCGTCCAAGAACACCGTGGATGTACTTTGAAGACTCATCACTGGAAAGCTCTTTTGCTAGAACCAACGCCTCATCAATGGCAACACTGGTAGGTACCGCACTTGCCCAAAGAATCTCAAAAATTCCCAAGCGCAGAATATTTCTATCCACCGCTGGAAGGCGATCCATATCCCAACCTTGCGCATAGGTAGTGATCAACTCATCAATCTTGCGACGATTTTCAGACACTCCATTAACTAGTTCACGGGTGTACTCGCGAATAGGTCGCGCATCGGGACCTTCTGCAGGAACATCTCGTGCAACCAAAGTCTCTACAAGATTTGTTCCGCGGATATCTGTTTCGTAGAGCAGATCTAACGCCTGCTTACGAGCCTTACTTCGAGCTGACACTAGTTAGCGCGACCCTGATAAGACCCATCACGAGTGTCTACAAGTACAACCTCATCTTGTTTGATGAAAAGTGGGACTTGAATTTCGATTCCGGTTTCGACAGTTGCTGGCTTTGTACCACCAGATGAACGATCACCTTGAATTCCTGGCTCTGTGTAAGTAATTTTCAGCGGTACTGATGCTGCAAGTTCAATGTACAAAGGATTGCCTTCATTAACGGCAACAATCGCCTCAGTGTTCTCGAGCATGTAATTAGCTGCATCGCCAACGGTTGCTGCGGTAATAGTCATTTGGTCGTAAGTCTTTGTATCCATAAAAACAAAATCATCGCCCTCTTTGTAGAGGTACTGCATTTCGCGCTTTTCGAGGATCGCAACATCAACTTTTACGCCTGCGTTGTATGTACGGTCAACTACCTTGCCGCTAAGAACTGACTTCAACTTCGTACGTACGAAAGCTGGACCTTTACCTGGCTTAACATGCTGGAACTCTACGACTGTCCAAAGTTGACCTTCGATATCTAGAGTCATTCCGTTTTTTAGATCATTAGTTGTTGCCACAGTAAATCCACCCGCTCTTGTCTATAAGTACTTTGTTATTTGAGGTGCTAAGGATACCCGTACCAACGGGGTGTTTTGCTACTTCTGAAGTAGGTTTGAAAGGGCGATGATGGCCAAAACATAGGAATTAGGCCCGAATCCCCCGATAGTTCCATTGGCTACACCTGAAATTACCGATGTGTGACGAAACTCTTCGCGAGACAACGGATTGGAAAGATGCACCTCAATGAGTGGTGCTTTAACAAGTTCAGCAGCATCGCGAATTGCATATGAATAGTGAGTGAAAGCAGCGGGATTGATGATTACCGGAAGCTTATTGTCGGCGGCTTCATGGAGCCATCCTATGATCGTTGCTTCATCATCACTTTGGCGAACATCGGCTTCAAAATCATGCTTCTTCGCAGCGATCTCAATCATGGACTTTAATTCAGCATAGTTAAGATCGCCATAAATTGAAGAGTCACGAATATCTAGACGTGACAAGTTTGGCCCATTGATAACCAAGATCTTCATGAACAAATTCTCTCATACGCTTGATCGAGTTCGACGGAGGTTAAATCCTCGAGCCGGGTTGTTGTTCCAATTCCTTGTAAAGCTACAAATCGAATTGTGTTTCCGCGTGATTTCTTATCTAAGGCCAATAGTGGAGCCAGTTTTTGCCATGCTTCGCGTTGATATGAAATTGGAAGTCCAAATGCAGATAAAAGCGTTCTGTGTTGAGCTAAATCTTCGGCGGTGATGAGGTTGCGCGCTTGAGCTAACTCAGCTGCATAGACCAATCCGATAGAAACCGCCTCTCCGTGGCGCAATTGATATTTAGCAAATTTTTCGATTGCATGACCAAGGGTGTGTCCGTAATTCAGCGCCTCACGAGCAAAGCTCTCTTTGAAGTCCGCTGAAACAACTGACGCCTTAACAATCACGGATCGCGAAATTAACTCTTCTAATAAAGTTGCATCGGCGCGCAAAGATTCAAGATTTTTCCCTTGACACAAATGAAGAATTTCGGGATCTGCAATAAATCCACACTTAATTACCTCGGCCATACCTGCAGAGACATCTCGATCAGACAATGTGGTTAACCAAGTAGGATCAATAATTACCGATATAGGTGAATGGAAGGCACCAATCAGATTCTTACCGTAATCAGAGTTGATACCGGTCTTGCCGCCAACAGAGGCATCAACCATTCCGGCTAATGAGGTAGGTACCGCAATCCAATCGAGGCCGCGCAACCATGAAGCAGCTGCAAAGCCGGCCAAATCTGTAATCGCTCCCCCGCCTATTCCAATAATTAAATCAGAGCGGGTAAAACCTGCAGCACCCAACCAGTTCCAGAGATTAGTCAGGGTTGAAATGCTCTTTCCTTCTTCACCATCAGGTACCTGAAAAAGATGCATTTCTGCATCCACTTCATTTAGTGATGATAAATCCGGAGTAAAACTTTTTGAGGTTATAACCGCAACGCGTGTTCTGCCATTACACAGCTCACGAACTTCCTTTACCCAATGGCCGCCAATAGATACTGAGTAATTTCGTTCTGCAGAGACTGCAATCTTCTTCATGAAATCATGCTCTCTGCGATCGCCACTATCTCATCCACATTCATGTCATCAACCTTAATTGAATGCGTTGCCAATTCCTCGTAAATCGGACGACGTTTGTCACTTAATGCCTGCCATTGCGCGCGTGGATTACCTAACAACAACGGACGATCTCGGTTGAAACCAACTCGAGGTGCGGCGGTAGCAAGCGAGACGTCCAAGAAAATTACTATCGAATCTGATGTGCGGATCTCATCCTGCGCATGTGCCGAAATGGGAGCTCCTCCACCAAGGCTAATTACCGCTGAATCTTCCTTCAAGACCTCTTTCAGAGTTTCGAATTCAAGTGCTCTGAAATGTTCTTCGCCATCAACAACGAAAATATCGGTGATTTTCTTGTTGCTTTTCAGTTCAATTAAAGCATCGGTATCACCTGAATCGTAGGCGTCCTTGTATGCTTTCTTAGCCATTTCAAGCTCCATATTGGCTGCATTTTGTACTGTTGATACGTACTCTTTCTCACCTGTGCTTAAAATATCTTTGA
>ERZ1034365.410-NODE-410-length-23400-cov-3.407066_pt1 | contig 23400 bp, 14 predicted proteins | sample MGYA00520615_ERZ1034365 | MGnify/ENA primary metagenome ERZ1034365 (study PRJEB33736, sample SAMEA104284505) | Azolla filiculoides | biome: Urban; feature: Water surface; material: Ditch water | place: Netherlands | collected 2015-10-28 | depth 0-0.1 m ...
CGCCACGTAGGTGCTGGCGTCGCCCGGGCCACCGCCGGTGGTGGTGTAAATCTCGGCAAACACGCTGAGCAAAAAGATCAGCTCGATCATGACCACCACAGCCACCGAGCGGCCCAGGTGCGGCAGATAGAGGTAGCGCAGCTGCTGCAGGTAGTTGGCGCCGTCCATGCGCGAGGCCTCGAGCTGCTCGCGGTTCATGCTCTGCAGCGCGGTCATGAAGATCAGCGCGGCAAACGGCAGCCATTGCCAGGACACCATGATGATGACCGACAGCAGCGGAAAATCGGTCAGCCAGTCGACCGGGGTGGCGCCGAAGAAGATCCAGACCTGGGCCAGCACGCCGTAGATCGGGTTCATCATCATGTGCTTCCACAGCAGCGCATTGACCGTGGGCATGACGAAGAAGGGCGAGATCAGCAGCACGCGCACCAGGCCGCGACCCGGGAAAGGCTCGTCGATCAGCAGCGCCAGCGCAATGCCCAGCACCACCGTGATCAGGATCACGCTGCCCAGCAGCAGCACGGTATTGAGCACCGAGGGCCAGAAGCTCGGGTCGGTGACGAAGAAGATGTAGTTCTCGAGCCCGACGAAGCCGCTCTGGTCGGGCTGCATCAGGTTGTAGCGGATGACGGAGAAATAGATCGTCATCACCAACGGCACGATCATCCAGAGGAAGAGCGTGGCGATGGCCGGCGTCATCAGGACGCGGGGCAGGAATCGGTTCATAAGCACTGGGAATAAGGGGGGTGGCATCCTGCTCGTTGGGCCGGACACCACCCGTTCACCACAAAGGACCATCGGCGAACGCGGGGCCCACGCGGGCCCCGGCGGGGCTTACTTGTAGTAGCCGGCCTTGCGCATTTCGCGGTCAGCGGCGGTCTGTCCAGCCTTGAGGGCGGCATCGACCGTGGTCTTGCCGGCCAGTGCGGCGCTCATCTGCTGGCCCACCGACACGCCAATGGCCTGGAACTCGGGGATGGCGGCGAACTGCACGCCGACATAGGGCGACTTGGGCAGGGTGCTGTCGTTCGGGTTCGCGCTGTCGATCGCGACCTTCTCGGCGGCGGCGAACTTGGCGGCCTTCTGGAACTCCGGATTGGCGTAGGTCGACTTGCGGGTACCGGTCGGCACGGCGGCCCAGCCATTGGTCTTGGCGACCAGCTGGATATAGTCCTTCGAAGTGGCCCAGGTCACGAACTTCTGGGCCGCATCAGCCTTTTGGGTACCAGCAGGAATGGCCAGCGCCCAAGCCCACAGCCAGTTCGCGCCCTTTTGCGTCACGCTGTAGGGGCCTTGTGCAAAGGCAACCTTGTCAGCCACCTTGGACTGCTTGGGGTCGCTGATGAAGGAGGCCGCGATCGTCGCGTCGATCCACATGCCGCACTTGCCCTCGTTGTAGAGCGCCAGGATCTCGTTGAAGCTGTTGGCCGAGGAGCCGGGCGGGCCGTAGCTCTTGAGCAGGTCGACGTAGAAGTTGATCGCTTCCTTCCAGGGCTTGCTCTCGAGCTGCGGCTTCCAGCTCATGTCGAACCACTGGCCGCCGAAAGTGTTGACCAGGGTGGACAGGAAGGCCATGTTGTCGCCCCAGCCCGGCTTGCCGCGCAGGCAGATGCCGTAGACACCGTTCTTCGGGTCATGGATCTTGGATGCCAGGTCCTTGATCTCGTTCCAGGTCGGACGGTCGGCCACCTTGACGCCGGCCTTGTCGGCCAGGTCCTTGCGGTACATCAGCATCGAGCTCTCGCCGTAGAACGGCACGGCGAACATCTTGCCGTCCACGCTCAGGCCGTTGCGCATGGCGGGCAGCAGGTCGTCGGCGTCATAGGCGGCGTCGGTCTTGATCTCCTGCAGCCAGCCTTTCTTGCCCCAGATCGGGGTTTCGTACATGCCGATGGTCATGACGTCGAACTGGCCGCCCTTGGTCGCGATGTCGGTCGTGACGCGCTGGCGCAGCGTGCCCTCCTCCAGCGTGACCCACTTGAGCTTGATCTCGGGGTTGGCCTGCTCGAAGTTCTTCGAGAGCTTTTGCATCTCGATCATGTGGCCGTTGTTCACGGTCGCGATCACGAGTTCGGTGGCGGCCTGTGCCATGCCGGTGGCGAGCAGGGAAGCAGCGACGACGGCGGAAAGCTTGAATTTCACGGATGTCTCCTTCAGTTCGTTTGTACTTGTACGGCCGTTGCCAGCCGTGAGGCCTATTTTCCAGAAAGCTGTTGCGTCGACAGGTATCCGGGAAGTCTATTTCAATACTTTATTGCAATACTTCACTGGTGTTTTCCCCAATATCCGCTTGAAAGTTTAGATGCAACCCAGGCCCGAGCGGGTAAGCTCGACCAAACATCTACCAGGAGACCAGGCCCCATGGGACAGCAGAGCACGCGCATCCGGGTGCTGACAGCCGGCATCTTCAGCCTGATCCTGACGCTGGGGGTGGCGCGCTTCGCCTACACCCTGCTGCTGCCGCCGATGCAGGCGCAAGCCGGCCTCGGGGTCGGCGCCGCCGGCGGGCTGGCCGCGATCAACTACGCCGGCTACCTGAGCGGCGCGCTGCTGGCGATGCTGATCAGCGACCTGCGGCTCAAGGACCGGCTCTATCGCATCGGACTGCTGGTGGCCGTCGCGAGCACCGCCATGATGGGACTGAGCCAGCAGCCCTGGGTCTGGGCCGTCTCGCGCTACCTGGCCGGGCTCAGCAGCGCGGCCGGCATGCTGCTGGGCGCCGGACTTGTGCTGAACTGGCTGATGCGCCATGGCCACCGCGGCGAGCTCGGCATCCATTACAGCGGCATCGGCCTGGGCATCGTCGCCTGCTCGGCCGCCGTCGCCATCATGGGCAGCGCGCTCGACTGGCGCGGGCAATGGCTGACGCTGGCGGTGCTGGGCGGCCTGCTGGCGATTCCGGCCCTGGCCTGGCTGCCGCGGCCCGAGCCGATGCCGGCCGGGGCCGGCCCGGCATCGATGCAGGACCAGCCGCCGACCCCGCGCTTCCTGCGCCTGCTGATGGCGGCCTACTTCTGCGCCGGCATGGGCTATGTGGTCAGCGCGACCTTCATCGTCGCGATCGTCGAGCGCCTGCCCGGGCTGGCGGGTCAGGGCAAATGGGCCTTCCTGGCGATCGGGCTGGCCGCGGCACCCGCGAGCATCGCCTGGGACCTGGTCGCGCGCCGCGTCGGCGACCTCAACGCCCTGATCATGGCCGCGCTGCTGCAGATCGCCGGCATGCTGCTGCCGGTGCTGCTCGGCGGACTGGCGGCGACCCTGGTCGGCGCCTGGCTGTTCGGCGCCACCTTCATCGGCATCGTGAGCCTGGTGCTGACCATGGCCGGGCGCTACTACCCGGGCCGCCCGGCCAAGATGATGGGCCGCATGACGCTGGCCTACGGCAGCGCGCAGATCGTCGGGCCGGCCGTGACCGGCTGGCTGGCGGGGCACTTCGGCAGCTACGAGGCCGGGCTCTACCTGGCCGCCGCCGTGATGGCGGTCGGCACGCTGCTGCTGCTGGCGCTCAAGGGGCTGGCAACAGGCCCGAAGCACCGGCGATCAGCTTGAGCGAAACGGCAAACAGGCTCAACTGCAGCAAGCGATAGAACCAGGCAGCGGCGCTCCCTGCCACCCCAACCCCTCAATCGGCGTCAATCGTTCGTTGACTCCAGGGTTTTGACACGGGTACTGTAGGATTTCTTCACGCCTGGGAGCCTGCTGATGATGTAGCGTGCCTTGTCGACATCCTTGGGTTCTTTGGCCCAACCGCTGAGGGTGGCCACCCCATTCTTGTCGACAGTGACCGTCATGTCTTTGCCGAGCTCACCCATCTCGGAAGCCAGAGCCTGCTTGGCACTGGTCGTGGCAGCTTCATCCACCGGAGCTTTTGGTTTTGCGGCGTTGGCCGCTGGCATCGCCAGTGCGGCCAGAGCCAAGACGATGGTGGCAAGGTAAGAAGTCTTCATGGTGCACCCCCTGGAAAGTTGAGAGCCCCACGGACTGGAATTCCGGCCCGTGCGGGTATCGAGCAGGGTTTGCGCCGTCCCCCGCTCGATGCAATGCACTGTAGAACTTTCATGACAACAGGGCAATATCTCGCCCAGCATTCAGCGGCAGTTCGCGATCGCCCTGTCAGGCCTGGTCGAGCGCCTTGGCGGCCCCGGCCAGCGCCGGCGACTGGCTGGCGTGGATCACCCAGACCGGAATCTCGGCCAGGTAGGACTGGAAGCGCCCCTTGGCCTCGAAGCGGGCCCGGAACGGCGAATGATCGAACCATTCACCCAGGCGCGGCACGATGCCACCGCCAATGTAGACCCCGCCCTTGGCGCCGAGCGTCAGCGCCAGGTTGCCGGCGACCGAGCCGAGCCAGGCGCACAGCATCGACAGCGCCTCGGCGCAGCGTGGCTGCTGGCCCGACAGCGCGGCTGCGCTGACCTGCGCCGCGCTCCAGCCTTCGGGTGGCAGCACACCGTCGGCCAGACAGAGGGCGGTGTGGATGTCGACCAGACCCATGCCGCTGACCGCGCGTTCGGCCGAGGCATGGCCGTAGCGCTGGGTCAGGAACTCGACCACCAGCTGCTCGCGCGGCGTCACCGGCGCCAGGCTGACATGGCCGCCCTCGCCTTGCAGCGGCACCCAGCCGCCACGGCCGTCGGACACCAGTCCCGACACGCCGAGGCCGGTGCCGGGCCCGAGCAGGCCGATCGCCGCCCCCGGCAGCGCCTGGCCGCCGCCGACCTGGTGCAGCTGGTCGGCGCCCAGACCCGGCAGCGCCAGCGCCAGCGCCGTGAAGTCGTTGAGCAGCTCGAGCCGCTCGAAACCCAGTGCCTGGCGCAGCGCGCTGATCGAGAACGACCAGTGGTGGTTCGTCATCTGGACCCGGTCGCCATGCACCGGGTTGGCGATCGCGATCGCGCAGGACTGGGGCCGGGGGCGATCGATGCGTTCGAAGTAGGCGCGAATCGCGGCCTCGATCGACACATAGTCGGCGCAAGGCAGGGTGATCTGGTCCTCGATCGGGGCGCCAGCGGCGGCCTGCCAGGCAAAGCGGGCATTGGTGCCACCGATATCGGCCAGCAGGCGCGGGGCCAGCGCAGCACTACCATTGGGAGAGGCTTTTAGTTGTTCCATATCAAGGGCAGAGGGAAAAGCAAGGATTCAAGGGCGGTTGCCCTGGCGCAGGGCGCGCAGGGTGTTGCGGGCATAGGGCAGCCAGCCGTGGCGACGCCAGCGCCACCACATCAGGCCGCCGCGCACGCATTCGTCGGCGACATAGGCGAACCAGATCCCTGGCAGGCCGAAGCTGCGCCCGAGCAGGTAGGAACCCAGCCCGAGCACCAGCAGCTGCGACGGGATGCCGCTGAGCAGCGGAAAATGGATGTCGCCGCTGGCGCGCAGCGCGCCGGGCACGACCAGGTTCAGCACCCGGCCGATCTCGAGCAGGACCGAGATCCACAGCAGGGTCTGGGCCGCCGCGATGATGACCGGGTCGCGGGTGAAGATGCGCATCAGCCAGGGCGCGGCCAGCGCGGCCAGCAAGGCGATGCAGCCCGAGGCCAGCATGCCGTTGCGCACGCCCTTCCTGACCATCGCATCGGCCGCGCGCAGCGAGCCCGAGCCGACCAGGCGCCCGACCATGATCTCGCAGGCCCAGCCAATCGCCATGCTGATGATCAGCACATACTTGAGGGTCTGCAGCACATAGGAATGGGTCGCCAGCGCGGCTACCCCGAGCCGGGCCACCGCCGACAGCGAGACCATGAAGCCGATCCGGTACACCATCTCCGAGGCCGCGCCCGGCAGGCCGATGCGCAGCACCGGCCAGAGCAGGTCGCGCGGCACCTGCCACCAGTCGCGGGCCTGCGGGCGGATCTGCATCCGGCTGCGCCACATCCACAGGTGCAGCGCCAGGCCCAGGCAGCGGCTGATGAACCAGGCCAGCGCGTAGCCGTTCAGGCCCAGGCCGTCCCAGTCGCCCCAGCCGCGCATCAGTGGCACCGCCAGCAGCAGGTGGCTGCCATGCATGGCGACCATGATCAGCAGCGATTCGCGCGCGTGCAGATGGGCGCGCAGCACGGCGGCCATGCTGAGGTTGCAGGCCTCCAGCGTCATCGAGGGCGCCAGCAGCAGCATGTAGAGCGTGGCCATCGGCCAGAGCTCGTCGGGCGCGTTGAGCACGTCCAGCGTCAGGGTGCCGCCGAACAGCAGCCACAGCGCCACCGCGACACCGGCCCAGCTGCTGGCCCCGAGCGCCATGCGGGCGATCCGGTGGGCCTGCTCGAGGTCGCCGCTGCCGAGGCGCTGCGTGACCACGACCCCGAGGCCGATCGCCAGCACGCGAAACACCACGAACAGGGTCTCGAGCACCTGCTGCACCAGGCCGAAGGAGCCGGCAGCGGCGTCCGAGCTGTGCGAGGCCAGATAGAGGCCGGCCAGCGCCACGCTCATGCCCAGGATGAACTCGCCCACGATCGGAACCGCGACCTTGTTCAGACTGGGACGGACGGGAATGGTGGTCTGCTGCACGCGGTAGCCCTATCAAAATAAGCAATTGTTACTGGATTTCATCCGGGCGACCGACGCAACCGGTTTCGTACCCCGAACGATGGCATGCTAGCGTGCGGCTCAGTGCAGCCAGCACATCAGCGCCTCGTAGGGGCGCAGCGTCAAGGCGGCCAGCTCGGGCTGGCTGGCGCCGGGGTAGTTGCCCAGCAGCCGTTCGGCCGGGTGGCCCGCCAGCGCCGGCTCCAGTCCGGCCGCGACCTCGGTGGCGCCGAAATTGCACAGCACCAGCAGGCATTCGTCGCCGAGGCGGCGGGTGTAGGCATAGACCTGCGGATGCTCGGGCAGCAGCAGCTCGTGGCGGCCGTGGACCAGCACGGGACAGTGCTGGCGCAAGGCGATCAGCGCGCGGTAGTAATGGAACACCGACTCCGGGTCGGCCAGGGCCTGCTCGGCGTTGACCTCGGCCGCGTTCGGGTTCAGGCCGATCCAGGGCTGGGCGTTGCTGAAGCCGGCCTGGGCGCTGGCGTCCCACTGCATCGGCGTGCGCGCGTTGTCGCGCCCCTTGGCGTGGATGGCCGCCATGGCCTCGGCCGGGGTCCAGCCGCGCTCGCTGGTGGCGACGCGGTAGAAGTTCAGGCTCTCGATGTCGCGGCAGTCCTCGATGCGCTCGAAGGCGACGTTGCTCATGCCGAGCTCCTCGCCCTGGTAGACATAGGGCGTGCCCTGCTGGCCGTGCAGCCAGGTGGCGAGCATCTTGGCCGATTCGACCCGGTAGCGACCGTCGTCGCCGAAGCGCGAGACCGGACGCGGCTGGTCGTGGTTGCTGAGGTAGAGGCTGTTCCAGCCGCGGCCATGCAGCTCGTCCTGCCAGCGGCTCATGGTGCGCTTCAAGTCGCGCAGGTCGAGCGGCTTGAGCGCCCACTTGCCCATCACGTGGCCGGCCACGCTGTCGAGGTCCATGTGCTCGAACTGGAACAGCATGTCGAGCGCGCCGGTCTCGGGGTGGGTGATGTCGCGGCCCTGCTGCACGGTCGCCAGCGGCGCCTCGCCGACCGTGATCGTGTCGTAGTGGTCGAGCACCTCGCGCCGCATCTCGCGCAGGAATTCGAGCAGGCGCGGGCCGTTGCAGGTCATCGCGAAGCCCGGCTGCAGGAAGCCCTCTCGCACCAGTGGCGCGTCGGGCAGGCTGCCGTCGGCGGCCCAGGGCTTGGAGATCATGTTGATGACATCCATGCGGAAGCCGTCCACCCCCTTGTCGAGCCAGAAGCGCATCAGCGCGTGGACCTCGGCGCGCAGCCTGGGGTTCTCCCAGTTCAGGTCGGGCTGCTTGGGACTGAACATGTGCAGGTAATACTCGCCGGTCGGCTCGTTCCATGCCCAGACCGAGCCCTGGAAGGCCGCTTCCCAGTTGTTCGGCGGGCTGCCATCGGCCTTCGGTTCGGCCCACAGGTAGTAGTCGTGATAGGGGTTGTCGCGGCTGCTGCGCGCCTGGCGGAACCATTCGTGCTCGTCCGAGCTGTGATTGACCACCAGGTCCATCATGAGCCGGATGCCGCGCGCGTGCATGGCCGCCAGCATCTGCTCGAAGTCGGCCATGCTGCCGAACTCCGGCATGATGGCGCGGTAGTCGCTGATGTCGTAGCCGTTGTCGTCGTTGGGCGAGGCGTAGATCGGCGACAGCCAGACCACGTCGACGCCGAGCTGCTGCAGGTAGTCGAGCCGGGAGGTGATGCCCCGCAGGTCGCCCACCCCGTCGCCGTCGCTGTCGCAGAAGCTGCGCGGGTAGATCTGATAGACGACCGAGCGCTGCCAGTCGCTGCGGGCCGGGCGGGTGGGAGTGGGCGGGGTCATGGGGGAGTCCTTCGGGATGGAAAGGCCGGCCAAGCGCTCAGGCCTGCAGGCGCAGCCAGAGCTGCTGGTAGGGTTGCAGCGTCAGGTCCTGGTCGAGCGCGAGGCCGCGCGCGCTGACCAGATCCTGCGCCTGGGCCGGCAGGCCCGACAGCACATGGGCGGCGACGCGCTGCGGCTGCTCGCTGAAGTTGGCCAGCACCAGCAGGCCGTCCTCGACGCTGCCGCGCCGATAACCGAGCACGGCCGGGTTGTGGCTCCAGAAGGCGCTGAGCCGGCCGCCGGCGAGCAGCGGCAGGTGGCGGCGCAGCCCGATCAGATGGCGCAGGCCGGCGTGCAGCTGGCCGGCCTGGCTGGCCGGGTCCTGGCGCTCGGCATAGCGCACCTTGTCGCGCGGCGGGCGGTGCAGCCAGCGGCTGTCGACGGCCTTGTGCGCGTCCTGGGCGTAGTCGTGGTCGTTGAGCTGGCCGACCTCGTCACCGAGGTAGAGCAGCGGGATGCCGCCGCTCGACAGCACCACGCCGTAGAGCAGCAGCAGGCGCGCCACGCCATGGACATCGCCCTGCTCCAGGCCGCAGAGCGAGGCGGCCGTGCCGCTGATGCGGCAGTCGCCCGTCACCGGGTTGTCCTGGAACGGCTCGCCGCGCGCGAAGCTGCCCTCGAAGCGGTTGACGAAGAAGCGGTTCAGGAACTGGCGGTGGTCGAAGCCGTTGATGCCGTAGAGCGCGGCGTCCTCGTCGGCGAAGGTCCAGCCGATGTCGTCATGGCTGCGCACGTAGTTGACCCAGGCGGTGTGCGCGGGCAGTTCGTGGCGCTGTTCGAGCGCGTACTGCAGCAGGTTGACCTCGCGCGTGGCCAGCGAGTTCCACAGCAGCGCCATCTGCAGCGGGTTGTAGGAGACCTGGCATTCCTCGGGCGAGATGTAGCTGACCACGTCGTCGGGGTGGACGATGGCCTCGCTCTTGAACAGCAGCGAGGGCGCGGCGATGCGGGCCAGCGCGTTGTAGGCGCGCAGCAGGTGGTGCGCCTCGGGCAGGTTCTCGCACGGCGTGCCCTGGCGCTTCCAGACGAAGGCGACCGCGTCCATGCGCAGGAAGTCCACGCCCAGGTTGGCGATGTAGAGCATCTCGCGCGCCATCGCGGTGAAGACCGCCGGGTTGCTGTAGTTCAGGTCCCACTGGTAGCGGTGGAAGGTGGTCCAGACCCAGCGGCCGTCGGGCAGCTGGCTGAACGCGCCCGGGTGTTCGTCCGGGAAGATCTCGCGCACCGTCTGTTCGTAGCGCTCGGGTTCGCTGCGGTCCGGGAACATCCAGTAGTAGCCGCTGTAGTCCGGGTCGCCGGCGCGCGCGGCCTGCGCCCATTCATGCTCGTCGGAGGTGTGGTTGAACACGAAGTCCAGCACCAGCGAGATGCCGGCCTTGCGCAGCTGGGTCGCCAGGCTGCGCAGCTCGTCGATGCTGCCGAGCCGTGGATCGGTGGCGCGGTAGCTGCTGACGGCGTAGCCGCCGTCGTTGTGCGGCTGCGGGCACAGGTAGGGCGGCATCAGGTGCAGATAGGTCAGTCCCAGTTCCTTCAGGTAGGGAATCTGTGCCTGCACGCCCTTGAAGCCGCCGGCCCAGAGGTCGGCGTAGCAGACCCCGCCCAGCATCTGCTCGGAGGCAAACCAGTCGGGCGTCGCCTCGCGGGCGGCGTCGAGCTGGCGCAGGCTGGGCGAGCGATCGCGCCAGCCCTCGTAGGCCACCTGCAGCAACTGCTCGGCCACCTGCGCGAAATCGGCGCGCTCGCCGTAGAGCGGATGCAGTTCGTCGAGCAGGCGCTGGCCATGGGCGCGCAGCCGTTGCGCGAAAGCCGGCCAGCTGGCCTGGCGGGCCCGGGTCGCCGCCAGCCGTTCGATCAAGTGATTCAGCATGTGATGTGTCTCCTCTGTTTTACTTATGGGGCTGGAAAACCGGACTCAGGCTGGCAGGCGCACGGGCGCGCAGGTCCAGATCTCGCGCGCGTATTCGGCGATGGTGCGGTCGGACGAGAACAGTCCCATCCCGGCCACGTTGGCGATCGCCTGGCGGCCCCAGGCCGCGCGGTCCTGGTAGGCACGGTCGACCGCCTGCTGCGCCTCGAGATAGGCCGCGTAGTCGGCCAGCAGCAGGTAGTGGTCGCCCCAGTTGACCAGCATGTCGTAGAGGCCCTGGTAGCGGCTGGGCTCGGCGGGGCTGAAGCGGCCGTCGCGGATCGCCTCGAGCACGCGCTGGAGGTCGGGGTTGCGCTCCATCCACTCGCGCGGCTGGTAGCCGGCGCTGCGCAGGGCCTGGACCTCGGGCGTGGTATGGCCGAAGATGAAGATGTTGTCGGCCCCGACCTGCTGCAGGATCTCGACGTTGGCGCCGTCGAGCGTGCCGATGGTCAGCGCGCCATTGAGCGCGAACTTCATGTTGCCGGTACCCGAGGCCTCGGTGCCGGCCGTCGAGATCTGCTCCGACAGGTCGGCCGCCGGGATGATCAGCTCGGCCAGGCTGACGCTGTAGTTGGGCACGAACACCACCTTGAGCCGGTCGCCGATGCGCGGGTCGGCGTTGACGGTGGCGGCCACGTCGTTGATCAGGCGGATGATCTGCTTGGCGGTGTGGTAGGCCGAGGCCGCCTTGCCGGCGAACAGCACCACGCGCGGCACCACGACGCTGGTGGGGTCGTCGAGCAGGCGCAGGTAGCGGCTGACCACATGCAGCAGGTTGAGCAGCTGGCGCTTGTACTCGTGGATGCGCTTGACCTGGACATCGAACAGCGCGTCGGTGCTGACCGTCAGGCCCATCTGGCTTTCGAGCCACTGCGCCAGGCGCTGCTTGTTGGCCTGCTTGGCGGCCAGGAAGTCGTGCAGGAAGGCCGGTTCCTGCGCCAGCGGCGCCAGGCGCTCGAGCTGGGACAGGTCGCGCCGCCAGCCCTGGCCCAGGCGCTGGTCGAGCAGTCCGGCCAGCGCCGGGTTGGCCTGCGCCAGCCAGCGCCGCGGCGTGATGCCGTTGGTCTTGTTGTTGAAGCGCTCGGGCCACAGGACGGCGAAATCGGCAAAGATCGAGCGCTGCATCAGGTCGCTGTGCAGGGCCGAGACGCCGTTGACCGAGTGGCTGGTGACCACCGCCAGATAGGCCATGCGCACGCGGCGCTCGCCGCCTTCGTCGATCAGCGAGACGCGGCGGATCAGCTCGGTATCGTGGCCGTGCGTCTGCGCCAGGGTGTGCAGGAAATGGGCGTTGATCTGGTAGATGATCTGCAGATGGCGCGGCAGCACCCGGCCCATCATCTCGACCGGCCAGGTCTCGAGCGCCTCGTGCATCAGCGTGTGGTTGGTGTAGGAGAACACGCCCTGGCACAGCGCCCAGGCCTCGGCCCAGGCCAGGCCATGCTCGTCGAGCAGCAGCCGCATCAGCTCCGGGATCGCCAGCACCGGATGGGTGTCGTTGAGGTGGATGCTGACCTTGGCGGCGAGCTGGCCGAAATCGGCATGGCCCTCGGTGTAGCGGCGCAGCAGGTCCTGCACGCTGGCGCTGACGAAGAAATGCTCCTGGCGCAGGCGCAGCTCGCGGCCCGAGGGCGTCGAGTCGTCGGGGTAGAGCACGCGCGAGACGTTCTCGGAGTGGTTCTTGCGCTCGACCGCCGCGAAGTAGTTGCCGCGGTTGAAGGCGCCGAGGTCGATCTCCTCGCTGGCCTTGGCCGACCACAGGCGCAGGGTGTTGGTGGCATCGGTGCCGTAGCCCGGCACGATGGTGTCGTAGGCCATCGCCAGCACGTCCTGGCTGTCGACCCACTGGCAGCGTCCGCCCTGCTCCGTGACCCGGCCGCCGAACTGGACCCGGTAGCTGACCTCGGGCCGCGGGAACTCCCAGGGATTGCCGTGGGTGAGCCAGTAGTCGGGCACCTCGACCTGCTGGCCGTCGACGATGGTCTGGCGGAACATGCCGTAGTCGTAGCGGATGCCGTAGCCGTAGCCGGGAATGCCAAGCGTGGCCATCGAGTCGAGAAAGCAGGCGGCCAGGCGGCCCAGGCCGCCGTTGCCGAGGGCGGCATCGGGCTCGAGCGCGGCGAGCAGGTCCATGTCGGCGCCCAGGTCGGCCAGCGCCTGGCGCAGCGGTTCGCGCAGGCCCAGCGCCAGCAGCGCGTTGTCGAAGGCGCGCCCCATCAGGAACTCCATCGAGAAGTAGTAGACCCGCTTGACATCCTGGTCGTACTGCGCATGGGTGGTGCGCATCCAGCGCTCGACCAGGCGGTCGCGCACGGCATAGGCGGCCGCGTGCAGCCAGTCCTCGGGCCGGGCTGCCGAGGGGTCCTTGCCGACGCTGAAGACCAGGCGGTTGGAGATCGCTGTGCGCAGCGCGGCCACATCGTTGGCGGGCGGGTCGTAATGGAAGGCGGTGGACTGGGTCATGGGACGGATCAAGAGGGGCCGGTCAGGACCGGCCAGGGGAAGGAAAACGGCTGGGAGCGAGGGAATGAAAACGCAGGTCAGCGGTCACCGACCAGCATGGCCCGGTAAAGGGCCTGGTAGCGGGCGGCGGCATCGCCCCAGTGCAGCGGCTGGCGCATGCCGGTCTGCTGGACCTGACGCCAGTCGGCCGGGCGCCGGTACAGCGCCAGCATGCGCCGCACGGCCTGGTCGAAGTCGCCCTGCTCCATGCGGTCGAAGACCACGCCGCTGGCCTGGCCCTCGTCCAGGGTGATGAGGTCGGCATCGGTCACCGTGTCGGCCAGGCCACCGACGCGGCGCACCAGCGGCAGGCAGCCATAGGCCAGGCCGTAGATCTGGGTCAGGCCGCAGGGCTCGAAGCGCGACGGCACCAGCGTGACGTCACCGCCGCCGAAGATGCGGTGCGACAGGGCCTCGTCATAGCCCAGGCGCACGGCCACGCGGCCCGGGTACTGCGCGGCCTTGGCCGCGAAGGCGGCTTCGAGCGCGCCGTCCCCGCTGCCCAGCACCAGCAGCTGGGCGCCCTGGCGTACCAGGGCATCGCAGCCGGCCAGCACCAGCGGCAGGCCCTTTTGCTCGGTCAGCCGGCTGACCACGGTGAACAGCGCCAGCTCGGGCCGGACCTCGAGCCCGAGCTCGGCCTGCAGGGCGGCCTTGTTGCCGGCTCTCAGCTCCAGGCTGTCGCGGTCGTAGTTGACCGGCAGATGCGGGTCGTGCAAGGGGTTCCAGACCCGGTCGTCGATGCCGTTGAGGATGCCGCTCAACACCGCCTGGCGCTGGCGCAGCAGGCCGTCGAGGCCGCAGCCGAACTCGGGCGACTGGATCTCGCGCGCATAGCTCGGACTCACGGTGCTGAGGCGGTCGGCGTAATAGAGACCGGCCTTCATGAAGGAGAGCTGGCCGTAGAACTCCAGCCCCTCCATCTGGAACCAGTGCGCCGGCAGGCCCAGCCCTTCGTAGTCGGCGCGCGGAAACAGCCCCTGATAGGCCAGGTTGTGCACCGTGAACAGGCAGGGCACCCGGGAGCCGGCGGCGGCCAGATAGGCCGGCACCAGGCCGGCATGCCAGTCGTGGCCATGGACCAGATCGGGGCGCCACGAAGGATCGAAACCCTCGGCCAGCCGGGCCGCCACCCAGCACAGGGCCGCGAAACGGCGGTGGTTGTCGGCATGGGGCTGGCGGTCGGGCGTTTCGTAGGGCCCGCCCGGGCGCAGATAGAGCTCGGCCGAGTCCACCACGTAGGCCTGGATGCCGGCGCCGGCCTGCGGCCCGCCGGCCGGCTCGCGCAGCCGGCCGCGCAGCAGCCGCAGCGGCTGGCCCCAGGGGGTCAGGCAGCGGCCGACCTCGACCGGCTCGTCGAGCCCGTCCAGCATGGCGGCGAATCCGGGCAGCAGGGGCCGCACCTCGCAACCCAGGGGCAGCAAGGCCTGCGGCAGGGCGCCGGCGACATCCGCCAGGCCACCGGTCTTGAGCAGGGGGAAATACTCGGCGCTGACCTGGAGAATCTGCATGATGGACCTCGGCAACAGGGTTCAGCCCGGCAGGCGCTCGAGCATGGCACGCGTGACCAGCACCACGCCGTTGTCGGTGCGCTCGAAGCGTTGGGCATCGAGCTCGGCGTTCTCGCCGATCACCAGGCCGTCGGGCAGTTCGCAGCCGCGGTCGATCACGACCCGGCTGAGCCGGCAATGACGCCCGATGATGACCTCGGGCAGCAGCACGGCCTGGTCGATGACGCAGAAGGAATGCACGCGCACGCTCGAGAACAGCACCGAGTTGCTGACGGTCGAGCCCGACACGATGCAGCCACCCGAGACCATGGTGTTGATCGTGACGCCAGAGCGGCCATCGGCATCCTGAACGAACTTGGCCGGCGGCAGCTGGCGCTGGCTGGTCCAGATCGGCCATTCGGTGTCGTAGATGTCGAGCTCGGGCATGACCGAGGCCAGGTCGAGGTTGGCCTCCCAGAAGGCGTCGATGGTGCCGACGTCGCGCCAGTAGGGCAAGGCCTCGGGATGGCTCGAGACGCAGGACATCGAGAACGGATGCGCCAGCGCGCGGCCCTCGCGCACCACGCGCGGGATCACGTCCTTGCCGAAGTCATGGCTGGAGGCGCTGTCCTTGAGGTCTTCTTCCAGCAGCTGGTACAGGTACTGGGCATTGAAGATGTAGATGCCCATGCTCGCGAGCGAGACCGCGTCGTTGCCCGGCATGGCGGGCGGATCGGCCGGCTTCTCGACGAAGGCCGTGATGCGACGCTCGCCATCGACCGCCATGACGCCGAAGGCGCTGGCCTCCTCGCGCGGCACCTCGATGCAGCCAACCGTGCAGCCCGCGCCGCTGGCCACATGGTCCTGCAGCATCAGCGAATAGTCCATCTTGTAGACATGGTCGCCGGCCAGCACGACCACATACTCGGGCCGGCTGGCCTGGATGATGTCGAGGTTCTGGTAGATCGCGTCAGCGGTGCCGCGGTACCAGTGCTCCTCGTCGACGCGCTGCTGGGCCGGCAGCAGGTCGACCATCTCGTTGAGCTCGGCGCGCAGGAAACTCCAGCCGCGCTGCAGGTGGCGCAGCAGCGAATGCGACTTGTACTGCGTGATGACGCCGATGCGGCGGATGCCGGAGTTGACGCAGTTCGACAGCGCGAAATCGATGATGCGAAACTTGCCACCGAAATACACCGCCGGCTTGGCGCGGCGATCGGTCAGCTGCTTGAGGCGCGAACCGCGACCACCGGCCAGCACGAGGGCGATGCTGCGGCGCACCAGCATGTGGGGTTGCATGTGGCGGTCGGCGACCGAGGCGATGACGGGGCTAGAGGGCTGCATGATGTCTCCTGTTGTTCTGGGTCTCGAAAGCAAGGTCGGGCGCGCGAATCCGGTCGGCCCGGTCAGGTCATGACATCGGGCTGGTCGCGGCCGGTGTGGTGGCGGATGCGGGCCACGGCCTCGGCCAGCGCCGCCAGCGGCGCCAGGGCCTGCTGCAGCGGCAGGTCGTGGCGGGCCGGATCGGGCTCGTGGCGCTCGAGGTAGACACGCAGCGTGGCGCCTTCGGTGCCGGTGCCCGACAGGCGCAGCACCACGCGCGAGGAATCGGCCAGCACCACGCGCACGCCCTGGCGCTCGCTGCGCGAGCCATCGACCGGGTCGGTGTAGGCGAAGTCGTCGGCCCAGGCGATGGTCTGGCCGGCCATCGTTTGTCCGGCCAAGGTCGGCAGGCTGGCGCGCAGCTCGCTGATCAGCCGCTCGGCCTGGGCCAGCGGAATCGCCTCGTAGTCGTGGCGCGAATAGACGCAGCGGCCATGCTGGCGCCAGAGCCCGCGCACCAGCTGCTCGACCGACTCGCCGGTCACGGCCACCAGGTTGAGCCAGAACAGCACCGCCCACAGGCCGTCCTTCTCGCGCACATGGTTCGAGCCGGTGCCGTAGCTTTCCTCGCCGCAGAGCGTGACCTGGCCGGCGTCGAGCAGGTTGCCGAAGAACTTCCAGCCGGTGGGAGTCTCGTGACAGGGCAGGCCGAGCGCGGCGGCGACCCGGTCGACCGCGGTCGAGGTCGGCATCGAGCGTGCCACCCCGGCCAGGCCCTGGCGGTAGCCCGGGACCCGATGGGCGTGCGCGGCCAGCACCGCCAGGCTGTCGGACGGCGAGACCACGAAGCCGCGCCCGAGCACCATGTTGCGGTCGGCATCGCCGTCGGAAGCCGCGCCCATGTCGGGCCCATCGGCGGCGAACAGGCAGGCGACCAGTTCGGCCGCGTTGACCGGGTTCGGGTCGGGATGCAGGCCGCCGAAATCCTCCAGCGGCGTGGCATGGACCACCGTGCCGGCGGGCGCGCCGAGCTCGCCCTCGAGCAGCGCCCGGGCATAGGGCCCACCCACCGCCCACATCGCGTCGTAACGCAGGCGAAAGCCGCGCGCGAACAGGGCCCGGATGGCGTCGAAGTCGAACAGCTCGCGCAGCACGGCGGCATGGTCGGCCACCGGGTCGATCACCTCGACCAGGGTCTGGCCCAGGGTCTGGCTGCCGAGCTGGTCGATGCCGACCTCGGGCAGGTCGCAGCTCAGGTAATGATCGATCGAGCGGGTGCGCTGGTAGACCGCGCCGGTCAGCGACTCGGGCGCCGGCCCGCCGTTGGCGCCGTTGTACTTGATGCCGAAGTCGCCCTCGGGCCCACCCGGGTTGTGGCTGGCCGACAGGATGATGCCGCCGCTGGCGCGCCGGCGCCGGATCACGGCGCTGACGGCCGGCGTCGAGAGGATGCCGCCCTGCCCCACCAGCACGCGCGCATAACCGCGCGCGACCGCCATGCGCAGCAGGGTCTGGAGCGCGACCCGGTTGTAGTAGCGGCCGTCGCCTCCGAGCACCAGCGTCTGGCCGGCGGCGGACTGGCCCGGGCCATGCAGTTCGTCGAACAGCGCCTGGACGAAGTTTTCCAGGTAGCCGGCTTGCTGGAACACGGTCACCTTCTTGCGCAAGCCCGAGGTGCCGGGTTGCTGGTCACCAAAGGGCTGGCTGGGCAGTTCTGTCAGTTTCACGCCGGTCTCCATCAATCGTGGTCGGAAATACAGGCAACGGCCAGCTGGACCGAACGGGCCGGCAACTCGGCATCGAACAGCAGCGGGTGCGAGCCAGTGGCACCCGCGTGGCTGTCCAGGCGCAGGCTCCAGCGGCCTGGCGGCAGCGCAAAGGTCACGGGCTCGGCGCTCGGATTCAGCAGCCAGAGACAGGCCGCCTCGTCCGGACGGGCCGGCAGCAGCCAGATGGCCATCGGCACCGGATGGTCGCGCTGCCAGTCACGCGCGCTGAGAGGCTGGCCCTCGGGCGTCAGCCAGTGCGCGCGCGCGGCCTGGTTCGGGGCTTCGTCGTCGGGCGCCCGCCACCAGTCGCGCGCCTGCAGCAGCGGCAGCTCGTGGCGCAGGGCCAGCACGGCGGCGACGAAGCGGCACAGCTCGAGGTCGGCCGTCTCCCAGTCGAGCCAGGTCAGGGCGTTGTCCTGGCAGTAGGCGTTGTTGTTGCCACCCTGGCTGTGGCCGAACTCGTCGCCGGCGAGCAGCATCGGCGTGCCGAGCGCCAGCAGGCTGCTCATCAGCAGCGCGCGCTGGCTCTGGCGCCGCCGGCCTTGCACGACCGGGTCATCGGTCGGCCCCTCGACGCCGTGGTTGTGACTGAGGTTGTGCGAATGGCCGTCGCGGTTGGCCTCGCCATTGGCCTCGTTGTGCTTGTGCTGGTAGCTGACCAGGTCCTGCAGCGAGAAGCCGTCATGCGCGGTCACGAAGTTGACGCTGCTGTGCGCGGCGCGGCCGCCGAAGGCGGCGCTCGAACCCGCCAGCGCCTGGGCCCAGCGGCCGGGGTTGGCGTGGCCGTGCAGCCAGGCCGCGCGCTGGGTGTCGCGGAACAGGTCGTTCCACTCCAGCCAGCCGGGCGGGAACTGGCCGAGCTGGTAGCCGCCCGGCCCGACATCCCAGGGCTCGGCGATCAGCAGGCGGTCGCGCAGCACCGGGTCCTGCGCCAGGGCCATGAACAGCGGCGCGCGGGTCTGGAAGCGGTGCTCGGGCGAGGCGTCGCGACCCAGCACAGGGGCCAGGTCGAAGCGGAAGCCGTCGATGCCGAAGTCCTCGACCCAGCGGCGCAGGCTGTCCATCACCAGCCGCAGCACCAGCGGCTGGTTCAGGTCGAGCACATTGCCGCAGCCGGCCCAGTTGTGGTACTGGCCGGGATCGCGCCCGAGACAGGCATGGTAGAGCCGGTTGTCGATGCCGCGCAGCGACAGGGTCGGACCGCCGGCGTCGGATTCGGCCGAGTGGTTGAAGACCATGTCGAGCACGACTTCGAAGCCGGCCTCGTGCAGGGCCTCGACCATGGCGCGGCACTCGTCGCGCACCCGGTGCGGGTCGCGCGCGTAGCGGGTATCGGGCGCGGACCAGGCGATCGTGTTGTAGCCCCAGTGGTTGCTGAGTCCGAGCTCGAGCAGACGGGCTTCGTCGGCGCGCTGCGCCAGCGGCATCAGGCTGACGGTGGTGATGCCGAGCTGGCGCAGATGGTCGAGCACCGCCGGCTGGGCCAGTCCCTCGTAGCAGCCGCGCAGCGCCTCGGGCACGCCCGGGTGCCGCATCGTGAAGGACTTCAGGTGCAGCTCGTAGAGCACGCGCCGGGCCGGATCGATGCGCGGCCGGGGCTGGCGCAGCGGCGCCAGGTCGGCGACCACGCGCGCCTTGAGCGCGGTGGCGGCGTTGTTGCGGTTGTCGCGCAGCAGGGGCTGGCCCGGCACATGGCCCAGGTGCAGGTCGGAGCCGTCATAGCGGCCCACGACCTCGCGTGCATAGGGGTCGAGCAGCAGCTTGTGCGGATTGAAGCGCAGGCCCTGCGCCGGCGCCCAGGGACCATGGACGCGCCAGCCGTAGCAGGTTCCCGGCAGGATACCCGGCAGGACGATGCGCCAGATGCCGCAGCTGTCACGGCTGTCGTGGCGCAAGGCATGGCGACCCTGCTCCTGCCGGCCCGCCTCGTCGTAGAGGCAGAGCTCGACCGCGCTGGCGTGCGGCGCCGCAAGCGCGAATGCCACCCCGCCCTCGACCAGGGTGGCGCCGAGCTGGGTCGGGAGGCTCGGATGCGAGGCCATGGCGGGCGGCACCGGTTCAGGACTGGCCGGCCAGCGACGGCGACAGGACCGGCGCCAGCATCACGCAGGCCAGCGGCGGCAGCGTCAGCTGCAGCGACTGGGCCTGGCCATGGGCCGGCTGGGTCTCGGTCATCGCCACGCCGGTCGCCACCCCGCTGCCGCCATAGATGGCGGCGTCGGTGTTGATGATTTCACGCCATTCGCCGGCCACCGGCACGCCGATCCGGTAGCCCGGCCGCGGCACCGGCGTCAGGTTGCACAGCACGACCACGAGCTGGCCCTGGTCGTCGCGGCGCAGCCAGGACAGCACCGACTGGCCCGCGTCGTCATGCGCGATCCAGTCGAAGCCACGCGCCTGGTGATCGAGCGCATGCAGGGCACTGAAGTGGCGATAGACCCGGTTCAGGTCGCGCACCAGGCGCTGCACGCCGGCATGGCGCGGATCGTCGAGCAGCTGCCAGGGCAGGCTGGCGTCGGCCTGCCATTCACCGGGCTGGGCCAGCTCGCCGCCCATGAACAGCAGCTTCTTGCCGGGAAACCCCCACATGTAGCCGTACAGGCTGCGCAGACCGGCAAAGCGCTGCCAGTCGTCACCCGGCATGCGGCCGAGCAGGGAGCCCTTGCCATGCACCACCTCGTCATGCGAGAGCGGCAGCACGAAGTTCTCGCTGAAGGCGTAGACCAGGCCGAAGGTCAGCTCGTGATGGTGGTGGCTGCGATGGACCGGATCGCGCGCGAAATAGCGCAGGCTGTCGTTCATCCAGCCCATGTTCCACTTCTCGTGGAAGCCCAGGCCCCCGCCCTGCAGGTCCGGGCTCGGGGGCCGGCTGACGCCGGGAAACGAGGTCGACTCCTCGGCCATCATCAGCGCGCCGGGGCATTCGGTGCCGATGGTGTGGTTGAGCCGGCGCAGGAAGGCCATCGCCTCCAGGTTCTCGCGCCCGCCGTACTGGTTCGGCAGCCACTGCCCTTCGGCGCGGCTGTAGTCGCGGTAGAGCATCGAGGCCACCGCATCGACGCGCAGGCCATCGACGCCGAAGCGCTCGACCCAGTACAGGGCATTGGCGATCAGGTAGTTGCAGACCTCGTTGCGGCCGAAGTTGTAGATCAGCGTGTTCCAGTCCTGGTGGAAGCCCTCGCGCGGATCGGCATGCTCGTACAGCGGGGTGCCATCGAAGTTGGCCAGGCCGTGGCTGTCGGTCGGGAAATGCGCCGGCACCCAGTCCAGGATCACGCCGAGGCCGGCGGCATGGGCGGCCTCGACGAAGTAGAGGAAATCCTCGGGCGTGCCGTGGCGCGCGGTCGGCGCGAACAGGCCGACCGGCTGGTAGCCCCAGGAGCCGTCGTAGGGGTGCTCCGAGATCGGCAGCAGCTCGAGGTGGGTGAAGCCCAGCTCGCGCGCATAGGGCACCAGGGTCTCGGCCAGCTCGCGGTAGCTCAGCCAGCGCCAGCCGTCCTGCTGGCGCCAGGAGCCCAGATGGACCTCGTAGATGCTGATCGGCTGGTCGAAGGCGTTGGCGCGCGCGCGGCCGGGCGCCAGCGGCCGGGCTGGCGGCAGGGCCTGCACCACGCTGGCGGTGCGCGGGCGCAGCTCGGCGCGCAGGCCGTAGGGATCGGCCTTGAGCAGCAGCTCGCCCTGCTGGGTCAGGAGCTCGAACTTGTAGAGCGCCCCCTGGGCCAGTCCAGGCAGGAACAACTCCCAGACCCCGCATTCGCGCCGCAGCCGCATCGGATGGCGCCGGCCGTCCCATTGGTTGAAGTCGCCGACCACCGACACGCGGCGCGCATTGGGGGCCCAGACGGCAAAGGCCACGCCGTCCACACCCAACAGACGGCGCGGGTGGGCCCCCAGGCATTCGAAGGGCCGCTGGTGCCGGCCCTCGGCCAGCAGCCAGGCGTCGGTCTGGCCCAGCAGCAGCGGGAAGCGGTAGGGGTCGTCGAGCAGCGTCTGCTGCACGCCCTGCCCGTCGGCGCCGGTGCGGCTCACGCGCAGGCAGTAATCGAAGGGCTCGCGCTCAGCACCCTGCCAGACGAACAGGTCGCTGTCGCCCTGGCGCTGCAGCTCGGCCAGCGGCAAGGCAGCGGCCGGGACCTCCTCGGCGTTCGCCGCCAGCAGCTCCACAGCCAGGACATCCGGTAGAAAAACCCGCACGCAGAGCCCGCTGGGCGTCTGGTGCATGCCCAGCACGGCGAAGGGCTCCGGGTGCTGGCCCTGCTGCAGCAGGGTGATGTCTTGTGGCGTGAGCATGAGGCCCCCTGTGAATTGACGCCAGCCTCAGGCCGGCAGATCCAGCATGCGCTCGCAGGCCATGCCGTCGGCGTCGAACAGGTGGATCAGGTCGACCGGCAGCTCCAGCTGGATCGCCTGGCCGACTTGCTCGCGCGCCGTGCCATCGACCCGCACCGTGATGACCGGCAGGCCCTGGCCGAGCTCGACATAGAGCAGCGAGGCTTCGCCGAGCTTCTCGATGTGGCTGACCTGGCCCGGCAGGCTGTTGGGCGTACCGGGGGCCACCAGGCGCATGTCCTCGGGGCGGCAGCCCAGGCTCAACGCGCCGCCCTCGGCAATGCGCCGGGCATCGACGGTGGCGCTGAGCGACTGACCTGCGACCTGGACCTGGGCCGAAGCGGCCGCGCTGGCGAGCAGGCTGCCCGGCAGCACGTTCATCTTGGGCGAACCGATGAACTCGGCCACGAACAGGCTGGCCGGACGGTGGTAGAGCGTCATCGGCGAGCCGACCTGGGCGATCGAGCCATGCTTGGCAATGCGCTCGCCGGTGTTGAGCAGCACGATCTTGTCGGCCAGCGTCATCGCCTCGACCTGGTCGTGCGTGACGTAGATCATGCTGGCGCTGCCGATGCGCTTGTGCAGGCGGGCGATCTCGAGCCGGGTCTGCACCCGCAGCGCGGCATCGAGGTTGGACAGCGGCTCGTCGAACAGGAACACGCGCGGCTCCTTGACGATGGCGCGGCCGATCGCGACCCGCTGGCGCTGGCCGCCCGACAGGGCCTTGGGCAGGCGGTCGAGCAGATGGGTCAGCTGCAGCATCTCGGCAGCCTGGTTGACCTGGGCCTCGATCTGGGCCTTGTTCGAGCCGAGCACCTTGAGGCCGAAGGCCATGTTCTCGCGCACCGTCATGTGCGGGTAGAGCGCGTAGCTCTGGAACACCATGGCCACGCCGCGGCGCGCCGGTGGCAGGTCGTTGACCCGCTCGCCGCTGATCAGCATGTCACCGCTGGAGATGTCCTCCAGGCCGGCGACCATGCGCAGCAGGGTCGACTTGCCGCAGCCCGACGGGCCGACGAAGACGCAGAACTCGCCATCCTCGATGGTCAGGTTGGCGTTGTTGATGGTCAGCGGGGCCTGCGGCGAGTAGCGCTTGCAGACGTCGCGAAATTCGATTTTGGACATGGTGAGTTTTCCTTCCAGGCGAGGTCAGAGCGCGGCGAACAGGCCGCCCCAGGGTTCGAGTTCGACATGGCTGCCTTGCAGGCGCGCCCCTTCCAGACCGCTGCCGGCGAGCGGCTGCGCCTGGGCCCAGCCCTCGGGCAGCGCCCATTGCAGGGCCTGGTCGCTGAAGTTGAAGACGCACAGCACGCGCTGGCCGTCTTGCTCACGGACATAGGCCAGCACCTGCTCGTGCGCCGGCAGCAGGGTCATGCCGCCTTGCAGCAGCGCCGGCTGCTGGCGCCGCCAGTGCAGCAGCTGGGTGTAGTACTCCAGCTGGCTGGCGGCGACGCCGGCTTGCTGGTCGACCGCGAGCGGCAGATGCGCCGGCGACACCGGCAGCCAGGGCTTGGCGGGACCGAAGCCGGCATTGGCCTCGGCGCCGGCCCAGGGCATCGGCGTGCGGCAGCCGTCGCGGCCCTTGAACTTGGGCCACATCGTGATGCCGAACGGGTCCTGCAGGTCCTCGTAGGCGATATCGGCCTCGGGCAGGCCGAGCTCGTCACCCTGGTAGATGCAGGGCGAACCGCGCAAGCTCATCTGC
>ERZ1034365.412-NODE-412-length-23383-cov-3.702223_pt1 | contig 23383 bp, 25 predicted proteins | sample MGYA00520615_ERZ1034365 | MGnify/ENA primary metagenome ERZ1034365 (study PRJEB33736, sample SAMEA104284505) | Azolla filiculoides | biome: Urban; feature: Water surface; material: Ditch water | place: Netherlands | collected 2015-10-28 | depth 0-0.1 m ...
GCTGGGATAGAAACAGTAACTTTCGATAGAGGAGGTTATTTATATCACGGTCGTATTAAATCATTAGCGGAAGGCGCAAGAGCGGCTGGACTTAAATTCTAATATAGTATGTCTAATAAATACAAGAATGTAGAGTTAGTAAAACCAAGTGGTCTTGAATTAAAAGATCGTTTGGTGAGTGTTAATCGTGTTACTAAGGTTACAAAGGGTGGTAGAGCTTTTGGTTTTTCTGCTATTGTAGTTGTAGGTGATGAAAATGGTGTTGTTGGTCATGGATTAGGAAAATCTAAAGACGTTTCTGAAGCAATTGCGAAAGCAGTAGAAGATGCTAAGAAAAATTTAGTGAAAATTCCTTTGAATGGTCAATCAGTTCCTCACGAACAAAAAGGTAAATTTGGTGGTGCGCGTGTATTCTTAATTCCTGCCTCTCATGGTACAGGAGTTATTGCTGGTGGAGCTGTTCGTTCAGTTCTTGAATCAGTAGGAATTCATGATGTATTATCTAAATCTCAAGGATCTTCAAATCCTCACAATGTAGTGAAAGCAACTTTTGATGCTTTATTACAAATGAGAAGTGCTTATACTGTTGCAAAACAAAGAGGTGTTTCTTTAGAAAAAGTTTTTAAAGGTTAATTCAAGGAAATTATGGCTAAATTATTAGTAAAACAAGTTAGAAGCAAAATCAATTGTCCTCTAACTCAAAAAAGAGGTTTGGAAGCTTTAGGTCTACGTAAAATGGGACAAATTGTAGAGCATGATTCAAATCCTACAATCCTTGGGATGATAAATAAAGTTAAACACTTAGTTTCTGTTGAAGAAGCTAAATAACAAATACTGTTATGAATTTAAGTAACTTACAACCTGCTGAAGGTTCTACACACAATCAAAATAAAAGATTAGGTAGAGGAGAAGGTTCTGGAAAAGGTGGTACTTCTGCAAGAGGTCACAAAGGAGCAAAATCTCGTTCTGGTTATTCTAAAAAGATTGGTTTTGAAGGTGGTCAAATGCCTCTTCAAAGACGTGTGCCTAAGTTTGGTTTCACAAACATCAATCGTAAAGAATACGAAGGTGTTAATCTTGATACGCTTCAATTATTAGTTGATAATGGTGTGATTACAGATGCTGTTGATATGACAGTTTATGTAGCAAATCGTTTGGCTACCAAAAATGAAATCGTTAAGATTTTAGGAAGAGGAGAATTGAAAGCGAAATTAAAGGTAACTGCTCACAAATTTACTGCTACTGCAAAAGCTGCTATTGAAGCTGCTGGAGGAGAAGCTGTAACAATATAATTTTTCAATTAAGATGAAGAAATTTATTGAATCAATAAGTAATGTTTGGAAAATCGAGGAACTAAAAAATAGAATTCTAATTACATTAGGTTTACTATTAGTTTATCGTTTTGGTGCACACGTTACTCTTCCTGGAATTGATGCAACACAGTTAGGTAATTTAGCTGGACAGACTAAGGATGGAATTGGATCTATTCTTGACATGTTTACTGGAGGTGCTTTTTCTCAAGCTTCAGTTTTTGCTTTAGGTATTATGCCATACATTTCTGCATCTATTGTTGTTCAGTTGATGGGAATTGCGATTCCATATTTACAAAAACTTCAGAGTGATGGAGAAAGTGGTAGAAAGAAGATTAATCAAATTACACGTTGGTTAACAATAGGTATTACTTTGGTTCAAGGACCGACATATATCTATAATCTATACAGAACTTTACCTAGTAATGCATTTTTATTAGGATTTAATTCTTTTGAATTCTTATTTTCTTCAGTTATTATCTTGGTTACAGGTACTGTTTTCGCTATGTGGCTTGGAGAAAAAATCACTGACAAAGGAATTGGAAATGGTATATCATTATTGATTATGGTTGGTATTTTAGCTAGATTACCTCAGGCTTTTATACAAGAATTTACAACCAGAGTTACCAATAATAATGGTGGGCCAATGTTGCTTGTAATCGAAATTATTGTTTGGTTATTGGTAATTATTGCATGTGTATTGTTAGTAATGGCAGTTAGAAAAATACCTGTTCAATATGCTCGTCGTACTTCTTCAGGAGATTACGAACAAGATTTAATGGGTGGTAATAGACAGTGGATTCCTTTGAAGTTAAATGCTTCAGGTGTTATGCCAATTATATTTGCTCAGGCAATTATGTTTATACCTGCTGCAGTTGCTGGATTGTCTAAGTCAGATGCGTCACAATCAATTGTTGGTGCTTTTAGTAACATGTTTGGATTCTGGTATAATTTTGTTTTTGCAACTTTGATAGTTGTTTTTACATTCTTTTATACTGCAATCACTGTGCCTACTAATAAAATGTCTGATGATTTAAAAAGAAGCGGTGGTTTTATTCCTGGTGTTAGACCTGGTGTAGAAACATCTGATTTTCTTGACAAAGTGATGTCTTTAATAACTTTCCCTGGATCTTTATTTCTTGCACTAATCGCTGTGTTCCCGGCAATTGTTGTAAGCGTTATGGATGTTCAACAATCTTGGGCAATGTTCTTTGGAGGTACTTCATTAATAATTATGGTTGGTGTTGCCATAGATACGATTCAACAAATTAATTCATACTTGTTAAATAAACATTATGATGGTTTAATGAAAAGTGGTAAAAATAGAAAAGCAGTAGCTTAACTTATGGCAAAACAATCAGCAATAGAACAAGACGGATCAATCATTGAAGCATTGTCAAATGCCATGTTTCGTGTAGAGTTAGAAAATGGACATATTGTAATTGCACATATATCTGGAAAAATGCGTATGCATTACATCAAATTATTACCTGGTGATAAAGTGAAACTAGAAATGAGCCCTTACGATTTGTCAAAAGCAAGAATTACTTATAGATATTAAAGGATATTCAAAATGAAAGTTAGAGCTTCAGTAAAAAAGAGAAGTCCCGAGTGCAAAATTGTGCGAAGAAAAGGGAGATTGTACGTAATAAACAAAAAGAATCCTAGATTTAAACAAAGACAAGGATAATTATGGCAAGAATAGCAGGGGTAGATATCCCAAAAAATAAGAGAGGTGTTATAGCACTTACCTACATCTTCGGATTAGGAAAAAGTAGAGCAATTGAGATTTTAGATAAAGCTCAAGTTAGCCAAGACAAAAAAGTTCAAGATTGGAATGATGATGAGATCGGAGCAATTCGTGAAGCAGTATCAACTTTTAAGATTGAAGGAGAATTGCGTTCTGAAGTTTCTTTGAACATCAAACGTTTAATGGATATTGGTTGTTATAGAGGAATTCGTCATAGATCTGGTCTTCCATTAAGAGGACAAAGAACTAAAAACAACTCTAGAACAAGAAAAGGTAAAAGAAAAACTGTTGCTAACAAGAAAAAAGCAACTAAATAATAAGTAATATGGCTAAAGCAACTGCAAAAAAACGTAAAGTTATCGTTGAATCAACGGGAGAAGCTCATATTTCTGCTACCTTCAATAACATCATCATTTCTTTGACAAACAAAAAAGGTGAAGTTATTTCTTGGTCTTCAGCTGGTAAAATGGGTTTTAGAGGTTCTAAAAAGAATACTCCATACGCAGCTCAAATGGCAGCAGAAGATTGTAGTAAAGTAGCTCTTGAAGCTGGACTTAAAAAAGTGAAAGTATATGTAAAAGGACCAGGAAACGGACGTGAGTCTGCTATTCGTTCTTTACATAACGGTGGAATTGAAGTTACTGAGATTATCGATGTTACTCCAATGCCTCACAATGGGTGTCGTCCTCCAAAAAGACGTAGAGTTTAATACTCAAAATATTTATAGTATAACCTAGATAGAATATAGATTATCGAAGGATAAGACCTGAATTCATAATCTCTATCTTAAACAATTTAAAATGGCAAGATATACTGGTCCAAGTACAAGAATCGCCCGTAAATTCGGCGAAGCAATTTTCGGAGACGATAAAGCTTTCGAAAAAAGAAATTACCCACCCGGACAACACGGGATGGCTAAAAAAAGAGGAAAAAAATCTGAATATGCTGTCCAATTGATGGAAAAGCAAAAAGCTAAATATTCTTATGGAATTTTAGAAAAACAATTCAGAAACTTATTCGAAAAAGCATCAGCTACTAAAGGTGTTACTGGTGAAGTTTTATTACAATTGTGTGAAGCAAGATTAGACAATGTAGTTTTTAGAATGGGTATTGCTCCTTCTAGAAGAGGTGCTCGTCAAATCGTTTCTCACAGACACGTTACTGTAAATGGTGAAGTGGTTAATATTCCTTCTTACCACCTTAAACCTGGTGATAAAGTAGGTGTTCGTGAAAAATCTAAATCTTTAGAAGCTATCGAACGTTCTTTATCAAATTCAAGTCAAGTTTATGAATGGATTACTTGGAATAATGATCTTAAAGAAGGAACTTTTGTTTCTGTACCTGCAAGACTTCAAATTCCAGAAAACATTAAAGAACAATTAATCGTAGAGTTGTACAACAAATAATAATTGACTTAGTCGAAATTTATGGCAATATTTAATTTTCAGAAGCCCGATAAAGTTATCATGATCGATTCAACCGATTTTGAAGGTAAATTTGAATTTAGACCTTTAGAACCTGGTTACGGATTGACAGTTGGTAACGCACTTAGAAGAGTTTTGCTTTCAGCATTAGAAGGTTATGCAATCACATCGGTTCGTATCGAAGGTGTAGATCATGAGTTTTCTACTATTTCAGGAGTTGTTGAAGACGTTACCGAAATTATTCTTAATCTTAAACAAGTACGTTTCAAACGTCAAATTGAAGATATCGATAATGAAGCAGTTACTATTTCTGTTTCTGGTAAAGATCAACTAACAGCTGGTGATTTTCAAAAATTTATTTCAGGTTTTCAAGTTTTGAATCCAGAACTAGTTATCTGTAATTTAGACAGTAAAATCAAACTGAATTTCGATTTAACTATCGAAAAAGGTAGAGGATATGTTCCTGCTGAAGAGAACAAAAAACAGAATGCTGCAATTGGAACCATTTTTACGGATTCTATTTTTACTCCGGTAAAAAACGTAAAATATGCAATTGAAAACTTCCGTGTAGAGCAAAAAACAGATTATGAGAAATTAGTTTTTGAAATCAAAACTGATGGATCTATTAATCCTAAGGATGCTTTAACCGAAGCTGCAAAAGTTTTAATTCACCACTTCATGTTGTTTTCTGACGAAAGAATTACACTCGAGGCTGACGAAATTGCACAAACAGAATCTTATGACGAAGAGTCATTACACATGAGACAATTGCTTAAAACTAAGCTTGTTGATATGGATTTATCTGTAAGAGCATTAAATTGTTTGAAAGCGGCTGAAGTTGATACACTTGGAGATTTAGTATCTTTCAATAAAAATGACCTAATGAAATTCCGTAATTTCGGTAAAAAATCTTTAACTGAACTAGATGAACTAGTTGCAATTAAAAATTTAAACTTCGGAATGGATTTAGCAAAATACAAATTAGATAAAGAATAATTCAGTCCCGATTGTATAATCGGGGTTAAATTTAACATAGCAATGAGACACGGAAAAAAATTCAATCACTTAAGCAGACAGACTGCACATAGAAAATCTATGTTGGCTAATATGGCTTGTTCTCTTATCGAGCACAAACGTATTAACACTACTGTTGCTAAAGCAAAAGCGCTTAAACAATTTGTTGAGCCTTTAATAACAAAATCTAAAGCTGATACTACTCACAATCGTCGTATCGTTTTTGCTTACTTACGTAGTAAATATGCTGTAACTGACTTGTTCAGGGACGTAGCTGCTAAAGTAGGAGACCGTCCAGGTGGATACACTCGTATCATTAAAGTTGGAAATCGTTTAGGAGATAATGCTGATATGGCAATGATCGAATTGGTTGATTTCAATGAACTTTACAATGGTGGTAAAAAAGAAGTTAAAAAAGCAAAAAGCCGTCGTGGTGGTAAAGCTAAGAAAGCTGATGAAGCTTCTGAAGCTCCAGTTGCTGAAACTGAAACAACTACTGACGCTGCTGAATAGTTATGAAAATAACCATTTAATAAAAATCAAGGATAGACTAGTGTTAGTTTATCCTTTTTTTTGTGATTAATCAAAAACACACTTAATGTTTTATGAAATATAATCTTTTTTTTGTTTTTTATCTTTTTGTAATATTTACTGTTTCGTCACAATCAGTTAGTGATACTTACAGGACAGCTATTAATGACGGGGATATGAGTAATAATGGTATCTGGTTACCTGGAAAATCAATCAATTCTCATATTGAAGGCTCAACCTATTTATTTTCTAATTGGGTTGGTTCTTATAAAGTAATTTCTAAAAATGGAATAACTGCTTCATTATTTAATTTAAATTATAATTTGAATTCTAAAAAACTGGAAGCTTTTGTTTCTAAAGATTCTGTTTTTCAATATGATCTTAGTCAATTTGATTATGTAATACTTCAGGATAAAAAGTTTAAAGTTTTAAATGAGGATTTATTGGATGGTCTTTTCTACGAAGTTTTTAATGGGAATAGAATAAAATTGTTCAAAGAGGCTACAGTTATTGTTGAATACGGAGTCTTAAATCCACTTACGCAAACTAAAATGCAGGAAGATAAATATGTTAAAATGTATTCCTATTATTTTTTTGTCAATGGAAAATACGAAAAAGCTAAACTCAATAAAAATTCAGTACTAAAGTACACAAATGATAAAAGTGCATTGGTTAAAGAATTTGCTTCAAAAAATAAGCTGAAGTATGATTTAGATGATGATGTTAGTAAAATTTTGAAATATTATGATTCTTTAGATTGATAAAAAGGTTTGATTTTTGGATTCATTCTTATAGACTTTCATAGCAGTTTTTTTGTCTTTAAAAAATAACTAAAAATTTTTGTGCTTTTTTGCATATTTTTACCAACTAATCTTAATTAGATCAATATGAAAAATTATTTATTAGTTTATCTGCTTGTAACTTCTTCAATTATTTTTGCACAAGGTATGCATGATGCACAAAGGTCAGGTTTTACGAATCCAATGCAATATGAAGGATTGTATTTGACCCCCGGACAATTAGATGAATTAAACGGAGGTACTTCGGTGTATTTGTTTTCTAGCTGGGAAGGTAAGTTTGAGATTTATGTTTCTGATAAAAAAGGATATTCAATTTCGAATCTGAATTATAACCTTAAAACAAATACTCTAGAATCAAAAATTTCTAAAGACTCTGTTTTTCAATTTGATATTAATAAAGTTAAATTTATAAGACAAGGTTCAAAAAAATATAAATTATATAAAATCCACACAGATAACGAACTTTTTCAAGAAATTTATTTTTCTGATAAAGTTACTTTACTTAAAGGTTTTGATGCTGTTTTGAAAAAAGGCAGTATAAATCCGCTGACACTCGAATACATTCATAAAGATAAATATTCGATAGATGAAAATTATTATTTAAAATTAAACAATACAAACTTTATTGAAATAGACTTAAATAAAAAATCTTTTTTGCAACTTATGGGTGATAAAGCATCTTCTGTTGAAAAGTATGCTTCAGATTTTAAGTTGAGTTTTAAATCTGAAACTGATTTGTTAAAGATATTTCAATACTACGATACCTTATAGTTAAAATAAAATGAAATACACAACACGACAAAAAGCAATTCTACTATTAAGCGACGGAACTATTTTTCATGGTAAATCAATTGGAATTAGTGGAACAACTTTCGGAGAGGTTTGCTTTAATACAGGAATGACAGGATACCAAGAAATTTTTACTGATCCATCTTATTTTGGACAGATAATGGTAGCCACTAACGCACATATTGGTAATTATGGCGTAAATGATAAGGAAGTTGAATCAGAAGGAATTAAAATTGCAGGATTAGTTTGTAAAAATTTTAGTTTTAATTATTCTCGAGAAGATGCTTCAGAGAGCTTAGAGAGTTATTTTACTAAGCAAAACCTTATTTGTATATCTGACGTTGATACAAGAGCTTTAGTGAGCTATATCCGCGATAATGGCGCTATGAATTCTGTTATATGTACAGATGATACTCCAATTGAAGAGTTAAAAGCTGCTTTAGCGAAAGTTCCGGATATGAAAGGTTTAGAATTAGCTTCAAAAGTTTCTACTAAAGAGCCATACTTCTTTGGGGATGAAAATGCAACTTATAAAATTGCAGCTTTAGATTTAGGTATAAAAACCAATATTCTTCGCAATTTTGCTAAAAGAGATTGCTACATAAAAGTGTTCCCTTTTAATTCTACTTATGAAGATTTAGCCGCTTTTAATCCAAATGGTTTTTTCTTATCTAATGGTCCTGGTGATCCTGATCCTCTTTTTAGTGCTATTGAAGTAGCTAAAAATATTCTGAAAAATGATAAACCATTGTTCGGAATTTGTTTAGGACATCAAGTAATTGCACTTGCAAATGGAGTTTCTACCTATAAAATGTTTAATGGGCATAGAGGAATTAATCATCCTGTAAAAAACATAATTTCTGGAAAAGGTGAAATTACTTCTCAAAATCACGGTTTTGCTGTTAACAAAGAAGAATTAGACAATCATCCTGATTTAGAAATTACACATCTTCATCTCAATGACGGAACCGTTGCTGGTATGCGTATGAAAAATAAGAATTGTTTCTCAGTTCAATACCATCCGGAAGCTAGTCCAGGTCCTCATGATTCAAGCTATTTGTTTGACCAGTTTATTGAGAACATGAAATAATAAATGAGTTTGAGAGAGTTATTTTAGATAAAATCTCATACATAATAATAAGAACAGGATAGATTGTTTAACAATTTATCCTGTTTTTTTTATGCATACATTTAAACGTTGATATTTTATCCAAATAAAAAAGTGGCACAGTTTTTCTATTGAAACTGTACCACTTTTTATAAAAATCTATTTGTAGTTATAGTGTTATCCAGCTATTTCTACTATTTTGCTCTCTCCAACTAATGAAACTTTTACAAGTCCGTGTTTTGCTAAACCTTTCATGGCTGAATCCCATTTTTTTCCACTCAAATCTGATTTTATTTTTAATAAACCCAAATCCATTTTGTTTTCATTGGTTTGCAAAAGAGCAAGAATTAATTTCTCTTCGTCTAACAACTCAATTTGGACTTGTTTTTTCTCAGGTCTCATTTGTGGGAATAACAACACTTCTTGAATAGAAGAATTGTTAGTTAAAAACATCATCAAACGGTCCATTCCAATTCCTAATCCTGAAGTTGGTGGCATTCCATACTCTAAAGCTCTCAAGAAATCCTCATCGATAATTCCGGTAGCTTCATCATCACCTTTTTCAGATAATCTCATTTGGTCTTCAAAACGTTCTCTTTGGTCAATAGGATCATTTAGTTCAGAATACGCATTGGCTACTTCTTTACCGCAAACCATCAATTCAAAACGTTCTGTCAATTCTGGGTTGTCTCGGTGTTGTTTGCATAAAGGAGACATCTCTTTTGGATAATCCGTAATGAATGTAGGTTGAATATAATTCCCTTCGCATTTAGCGCCAAAAATTTCATCTATCAATTTTCCTTTACCCATAGTAGCATTCACATCAATTCCCATTCCTCTGGCAGCTTCAAATAATTCGGCTTCGTTTTTGCCTGAAATATCAAAACCGGTAAAATGCTTAATTGAATCTGTCATTGTAACACGAGCATAAGGCGCTTTGAAGTTCACAGTGTGTTCTCCAAAAGTTGCTTCGCTGGTTCCGTTTACTCCAATAGCACAATGCTCTAGTAAGTTTTCGGTAAAATCCATCATCCAGTTGTAGTCTTTATAAGCTACATATATTTCCATGGCAGTAAATTCTGGGTTGTGCGTTCTATCCATTCCTTCATTACGGAAGTTTTTAGAAAACTCATAAACACCATCAAAACCACCAACAATCAATCTTTTTAGATACAATTCGTTAGCTATACGCATGTATAACGGAATATCAAGCGAGTTGTGGTGCGTGGTAAAAGGTCTCGCTGCAGCACCACCGGGAATCGGTTGTAAAACTGGAGTTTCTACCTCTAGATATCCTTTGTCATTAAAGAACGAACGCATCGAATTGAACAATTTTGTTCTCTTGATAAACGTTTCTTTTACATGATCATTCACTGTTAAATCTACATAACGACGACGGTATCTTTGTTCCGGATCTGCAAAAGCATCATGTGTTTTTCCGTCAGCATCTGTTTTTACTACAGGAAGTGGTTTTAAGGCTTTCGCCAATACCGTTAAACCATAAATATGAACAGAAATTTCACCCACTTGCGTTTTGAAAACTGTTCCTCGAACCCCAATAAAATCGCCAATATCCAATAGTTTTTTGAAAACCACATTGTACATTGTTTTTTCCTCATCAGTCGAAATATCATCTCTTGAAACATAAATCTGGATACGTCCTTCAGCATCTTTCAATTCCGCAAAACTGGCTTTCCCCATGATGCGCTTCCCCATCAAACGTCCTGCTAAAACCACTTCCTTACCTTCATACTTTTCAAAATCGGCTAAGATTTCGCTGGAATATGCGGTTGTGATAAATTCGGCTGCTGGATAAGGCTCAATGCCTAAATTGCGCAATTCGGTAAGTGCTTCTCTACGTAATATTTCTTGTTCGGATAATGCCATTATATTCTGATTTTAAGTGTGCAAAGATAAGAAAAGATTGCAGATTGCAGAATGCAGATTTCAGTTTTTTTAGAAGCAGAAATAGAGGTAGTTTTCATCAGCATTTGTCCCGCTATTCGTTATATCCACGCCAAAAAAAGGCGCGGGATGTCACTACTATCGGGGCTATTTTACACTTTTTATTTTTTATAAGACCTTTCTTAAAGCTTCAATAGTATTCATCATCAATCAAAACGTTGTAACTTCGCTTTCAATAAACTATTACTTCCCCTAAAAATGAAAAAGTATTATTTTCTGTTTTTAATTCTCTTTGCGGCGAGTTGTCAAATCACCGAAACCATATATCTCAATGGAGACGGAACCGGAACAATAGAAACAGAGTCACTGCGTGATGAACACAGTTACATGCAATTAGCAGGCGAAAATTATTCGAAAGAAGAAAAATTCGAAGACACCACCTATGTCTTCAATGACTTTATAACAAAGTATTCTGAAACGTTCTCTAAGCTTCCCGCATCAGAACAAGCTATTTTTCAAAAATTTAAAACCGTCAAAGTCCACATCAAGAATAGTTCTTACGAAAAAGAATTTCGAACAACTATCAATCAAAACTTCGATAAAATTTCAGCAGTTCCGGATTTGTATAAAACCCAGGAATATGCAGATGATTTAGAACACAATTATGCCCTCAGTGCTGAAGAACATTATTACAATATCAGTTATACTTTTGACGGAAGTCTTTTTAAAAGGATAGTAAAAATTACAGATACTCTTGAACTAAAAAAACAACAGGATAAAATTGCAGCATTAAAAACTAAGGTTTCTAATTTTAAAATCAATCAACCGTATGTTTTAAAATATCATTTTCCTCGAAAAATTAAATCAGTTTCAAATGCCAACGCAACAATAAGCGAAGATAAGAAAGCATTGGTATTGCAATTTCTAATAACTGATTGTTTAGAAAATCCAGAAACTACAAATCTCGAAGTAGTTTTAGAGTAAACCTTTGTCAAAGTTCTAAACTTTGACAAAGATTTCCTTTGTATCTTTGCACTTTAGAACACTTTTTAAATGAACAAGACCATCCAACTTCAAGATTTAGGAAATAAAGATTACAACGCGACTTGGCAATATCAGGAAGAATTGTTCAAAGGAATAGTTGACTTAAAAATTAAAAACAGGAGAGAGGAAACGAGTTTGCAAACGCCCAATTATTTCCTTTTTGTCGAGCATCCTCATGTGTATACTTTAGGAAAAAGCGGTGATTTAAGTAATTTGTTGTTATCCGAAAAACAATTGGAAGCCAAAGGCGCCACTTTCTATAAAATCAATCGCGGTGGTGATATTACGTATCACGGACCGGGACAAATTGTGGGATATCCCATTATAGACTTAGAAAATTTCTTTACAGATATTCATAAATACTTACGGTTTCTTGAAGAAGCTATCATTTTAACGTTGCAGGAATACGGAATCACTTGTGGCAGAAGCGAAGGTGAAACAGGAGTTTGGTTAGGAGTAGGAACACCATTTGCCCGAAAAATTTGTGCTATGGGCGTTCGCGCTTCCCGTTGGGTAACCATGCACGGATTTGCTTTAAATGTAAATGCTGATTTAGGGTATTTCGATAATATTATTCCGTGTGGAATTCGAGGTAAAGCGGTGACTTCATTAAATGTAGAGTTAGGCGTAGAAAAAGTAGATGAAGAAGAAGTGAAAGAAAAAATCCTGAAACATTTTGCAAATTTGTTCAACGCTACGTTTGTATCTTAATTCTTCACATACCAATTGTAATTGTTTACAATAACCTAAAATTTTGCGTATTTCAACCTAAGATTTTGGGTCAAGGACCTAAAAATTTACGTATGGGTACGTAAAATTTTAGGCTGTTAACGTAAAATTTTACGTCATGAGGGGTAAAAATTTACGTCCTTGAGTTAAAATTTTACGTAGTATAGGGTAAAATTTTAGGTCCTTAGCGTAAAATTTTGCGTAAAACTACTTATAAATTGGTGCTTTTTATGACAGTTAGAAATCAATTTTCAACTGCTCTGGCAATAACCGAAACGTCATTCGGTGGTATTTAGTAACTCCGTATTTTCTAATGGCTTCACGGTGTTCTTTCGTCGGATATCCTTTGTTTTTTTTCCAATTATACATGGGGAATTCCTCGTGAATCCGATTCATATAATCATCCCGATATGTTTTGGCCAATACAGAAGCCGCAGCAATACTCATAAATTTAGCATCTCCTTTTATAATGCTCCTATTAGGAATTGCTTTCAATAATTCTATTTCTGTTTTAGAAAATTGTTTTCCCGAAGTATTTTTTAATCCCAATTTTGCGTTGAGCAATCGATTGCCATCAACAATAATAAATTCTGGAATTGGATTTAATTTCAAAACACATTCCTGCATTCCTTTCATCGAAGCATTTAAAATGTTTATTTCATCAATTTCTGTCGGCTCTAAATGAACTACCGCAAACGAGATGGCTTGCTGCTCAATTATAGGTCTTAATTTTTCTCTTGTTTTCTCCGATAATTGTTTGCTGTCATTCAAAATGTCATTCTTGAAATCCTTAGGAAGAATAACCGCTGCCGCAGTTACCGGTCCAGCAAGACAACCGCGTCCAGCTTCATCAGTACCGGTTTCTAACATAAATCCCGAAAAGTTATTTTGAAGCATCTTAATTTTTTAAAGAGCAAATATTATGAAAATTTATTGAATATTTTTTGTTTACGTTCTAATTCATTTAACATTCTTTAAATAAATGTATTTTTTATTTATACGGTTTTATCATTTACCTTTGCTTCATTAAAATTGTAAAAATAAGTACCTAATTATATCCTTTTTCAAATGAGAATTCTCTTTATATTTTATTTTTTAGCATTGCCAATGCTGTTATTTTCTCAGAAAAAATTTAGTAAAGAGTTCGATATTAATAGTAAATATCAAAGTTCAACGGATACTGCCAGAGCTAAGAAACCGCAAAAAGTGGCAACTATAGATCTGTATCGAGTGATTACTTTAGAGCGCGATACAACGTATATTGATACTTCGTTAACCATTCAAAAAGAGTACAGTCATAATTATTTGCGAAAAGATAATTTTGGACTTCTTCCTTTTCCAAATGATGGGCAAACTTATAATACCTTGCAATATAGTCTGACGGAGTTTTCTCCTTATCCGGAATTTGGTTTCAAAGCAAAACATTTTAATTTTCTCGAAGCCAATCAAATTAGATATTGTTCGGTAGCTACTCCTGTAACCGAACTGTATTTTAAAACCACTCAACAAAAAGGGCAGTCTGTTGATTCGTTCATTACTTTAAATACTTCTGAAAATCTTAATTTTTCGATGGCTTACAGAGGATTGCGTTCTACAGGAAAGTATATTAATCAAATGACAAGTACCGGAAATTTTAGGTTTACGGTAAGTTATAATACTAAAAACAAACGTTATTTTGCTAATACACATTTCACGCATCAAGATATATTGAATGAGGAAAATGGCGGAATAACCACCATCGAAGATTTTGAAAGTGAAAATATAGATTATAAAAACCGACAAAGATTAGAAGTTTATTTTACAGATGCCAAATCTTTTTTGAAAGGTAAAAGAGTGTTTTTAGATCATTTTTTCAGAGTTAATCCAACCAAAGGTGCCAATAATTTATATGTTACGCATCAATTTAATTACGAAAATAAATTCTTCGAATACAATCAAGCCACGGTTCCATCAACTGTAAACGGAAGTGTAGTTTACCGTTTTGGGGATTCTTTTAAGGATAGCGGTATCAATGATCAAACGCACTACAATAAAATGTATAACAAAGCGGGATTGGTTTATGAAAATATGACTTTAGGTAAATTTCAGTTTTTTGTTGATGATTTCAGGTCCAATTTCTATTATAACAAATTATTGATTTTTGATGACAGAACAGTTCCTAGTGCTTTGAGCCAAAAGATAAATAGCGCCGGAGGGCAATATGAATACCGCAAAAATAAGTGGAATGGTAAATTTTTATATTCAAGATCCATTACTAATCAGTCTTTGTCTAATCTGGATGCAAAGTTGCAATATGATTTAGATGATGAAAACCAAGTGACATTTCAATATCAGAATATAAATAAATTGCCTAACAATAATTATAATTTGTATCAAAGTAGTTACATAGATTACAATTGGTCTAATGATTTTAAGAACGAAAAAATAAATTCTTTCACTGCAAATGCTACCACACAATGGGTAAATGCTTCACTGCAGTTTTCGGTGTTGAATGATCATTTGTATTTTGATGATGTTTCAACAGCTTCACAAAAGCTGGATCAAACACAAATTGTATCACCGTCTCAATACAACGGAACCATAAATTATCTGTCGGTTAAACTAAGCAAAGAGATTCAATTTGGGAAATTTGCATTAGACAACACTTTTTTATATCAAAAAGTAGATCAACAAGATCCTATTTTGAATGTCCCTGAAATTGTAACGAGAAACACCTTTTATTTCTCTAATTATTTTTTCAAAAAAGCATTGTATTTGCAAACAGGAATCGTTTTTAATTACTTTACAAAGTATTATGCGAATGATTATAATCCTGTTGTAGGTGAGTTTTTTGTTCAGCGCGATAAGGAAATTGGAAATTTTCCTAATTTAGATTTCTTTATTAATGCCAGAATTCAACGCACGAGAATTTATTTTAAAGCAGAACATTTCAATTCTTCTTTGACAGGAAATAATTTTTATTCTTCACCCAATAACCCATATCGTGACTTCACCATTCGTTTTGGTTTAGTTTGGAATTTCTTTCAGTAACGTTCTACGCTTTATTTCGTAATAAAAGCTCTTAAAGATATAGAACTATTACTTATATTTGTTTGTTATATAGGAATAGTAGAGTTTAATAAGCCCCGCTAAATTCAATCATTAAAAAGAGAAACGATGAAATATTCAGAAAATATATTAGGCACTATAGGCAACACACCATTAGTAAAACTTCATAAAGTCGTTGCGGGAATAGACGCTTTGGTACTCGCCAAAGTAGAAACCTTTAATCCTGGAAATTCTGTAAAAGACAGAATGGCCGTAAAAATGATTGAAGATGCCGAAGCTGATGGACGATTAAAACCCGGCGGAACTATTATAGAAGGGACTTCTGGTAATACCGGAATGGGATTAGCCTTGGTGGCAATCATAAAAGGATATAAACTGATTTGTGTAATCTCAGACAAACAATCCAAAGAAAAAATGGATATTCTTCGTGCCGTTGGAGCCAAAGTTATTGTTTGTCCTACTGATGTTGAACCAACGGATCCGCGTTCTTATTATTCGGTTTCAAAAAGGTTAGCCGAAGATACTCCTAATTCATGGTACGTCAATCAATATGATAATCCATCAAATTCGATGGCACATTATGAACAAACCGGTCCTGAAATTTGGGAGCAAACCGAAGGTGAAATCACTCATTTTGTGGTGGGTGTTGGTACAGGAGGAACTATTTCTGGTGTTGGAAAATATTTAAAAGAGAAAAATCCTAATATCAAAATTTGGGGTATTGACACTTATGGTTCTGTATTTAAAAAATACCATGAAACCGGCATTTTCGATGAAAATGAAATTTATTCGTACATCACCGAAGGAATTGGAGAAGACATCTTGCCTAAAAATGTTGATTTTTCGTTGATAGACGGATTCACAAAAGTTACCGATAAAGATGCGGCGGTTTATACGCGTAAAATTGCGCTTGAAGAAGGTATTTTTGTTGGGAATTCAGCTGGTGCGGCTGTAAAAGGATTGTTGCAGCTCAAGGAACATTTCAAACCAGATGATGTTGTTGTGGTTTTATTTCATGATTCAGGAAGTCGTTATGTGGGTAAAATGTTTAACGATGACTGGATGCGCGAGCGTGGTTTTCTGGATGAGGACATTACAAAAGCAGAAGATGTTATTAAAGACCATATCAATAAACCATTGATTGTTGTACGAACAGAAGAGTTAGTTTCACACGCAATTGAAAGAATGCGTAAATATAAAATATCACAAATTCCGGTAATCGATGTTACAGGATTTGTAGGTTCTGTTGATGAAAGTGATTTGTTCCAAAGTTACGTTGCTGATAAAAATGTAGCGGATAAACCCATTAAAGAGGTTATGGGAAAACCATTTCCTATAGTAAAATTAGGAACGCCCATCGAAGAACTATCCAAGCTGTTTACTAGAGAGAACGATGCGGTTTTGGTAGATTTAGAAAATGGCAGCCATCATATTATAACAAAATCGGATATTATCGGTTCGATAAAATAAGAGACTTTAGGACTCATTTAATTGTATAGCCTGTAAGATTTAAAGATTTTACAGGCTTTGTTAATTTGAATGGTTTTAAAAATTAATCTGAAATGAGGAAAACCGTAAAGGAATAATTATAAGCTTATTTATTTTTGAAAAAACAAAAATATTTTATGGAAATGGATACGATAAAAAGTAAAATCATGGAAATTCATGACGTTTGGTATGTTTTAGGAGACAGTTTGGATTGTTTTAATTATGGCGAAATTCACGAAAGTTATGTGATCGAAATAATATCCAGTTATTGTATTGATAAAGGGTATGAAGTAGAAGGTTTTCCTATTCAGAAAAGAATTTTAAGTTTGATTAATGGCGGTGTTGATGAAGATTATTTTTGCTATAATCGCTATGTGAAATATCTGGATGTTTTGGCAACAAATCATGACGATGTGTTTGAATTGATGTATTTTTATTCATCAACATTTTGGCCGGAACATTTTTCGAGTAAAAAACAATATAAAGAAATATTATTAGATTATATAAGCTGCGACGTTTATGAAATAGAATTTTGATTTGTAAAGAAGGATTCGTTTTTTTAGATTTTGAAAATAAAAAGGATATTTATTTTCTATGAACTCTAGTTATTAAAATTATATTTGTAATTCAATTGATGAAGAAAATAAAGGGAATTCCATGTGCTTTGATTCTTTAAAATTGTATTAAAAATAGTAAACCCAAATGACTTTCACCGCCATAGATTTTGAAACAGCAACAGGATATCATCCGTGTTCTGTTGGTATTGTAACCGTAGAAAACGGAATAATAGTAGATGAATTCGTCAGTTTAATCAAACCACCAAATAATTTATACTCTCCTTTTACGATTCAGGTTCATGGTATTTATCCAAAAGATACTGTTAATGCAAAATCATTTGCACAAGTGTATCCTGAAATTAAAAAACGACTGCAAAACAGAATAGTTGTAGCTCATAATGAAAGTTTTGACAGGAACGTTTTGGCTAAATCAATGCTTCTTTATAATTTAGATTATTCAGATTTGAATATTGCTAGCCGCTGGGAATGTACTGTTAAAATTTATAAAGCTAAAGGTTTAAAACCAACTAAATTAAGTGATTGCTGTCGTGAGATGAATATTTCTTTAAATCATCACGAAGCTTTATCTGATGCTAGAGCTTGTGCAAAATTGTATTTAATGAAATAAATTTCTTTCATTTCTGTTTTTTTACTACTTTAGTATTTCCGCTATACGCCAATACTAATAGTCTGAAATATGAAAGAAGATTTTCTTCATTACCTCTGGAAGTTCAAAAAGTTTGATTCTTTGAATTTGAAAACATTCAATGGAGAAATAATTACAATCTTGTCAGTAGGGCAATATTTAGAATTGTCCGGACCGGATTTCTTTAATGCCCAGATTACAATTGGTAATCAAAAATGGGCGGGAAATATAGAAATTCATTTAAAATCTTCGGATTGGTATGTGCATCATCACGAAAGAGATGCTGCTTATGAAAACGTAATTCTACATGTGGTTTGGGAACATGACACCGAAATTTTCAGAAAAAACAACACTGAAATTCCCGTTTTAGAACTCAAAAAATACGTTGACCCTCTAACAATTGCTAATTATCAATCTTTAATGTTGCAAAAATCTTGGATTTTTTGTGAGAAACAAATTAAAGAGATTGATTCTTTTTTACTCGAAAATTGGCAGGAACGATTATTTTTTGAGCGATTAGAAAGAAAATCTAACCCTATTTTTGAATTATTAGAACAAACGCATCACGATTGGGAAGCTGTTTTGTTTTGTCTTTTGGCTAAGAATTTTGGTTTGAATACCAATGGCGAAATTTTTATGAAAATTGCCCAATCAATTCCTTTTTCTGTCATTAGAAAAGAAAGTTTTGAAATAGAAAATTTAGAGGCATTATTTTTTGGAAATTCAGGATTGTTGAACGCAGAAAATGAAGATAACTATTTCAAAGATTTAAAATTCAGGTATTTTTATTTGCTTCATAAATATCAGATGGACAAGAAAATAATGGAACCAGTACAGTTTTTTAAACATCGACCGGATAATTTTCCTACAATAAGGCTCTCTCAATTGGCTAATGTATACCACAAGCACCAGAATTTATTTTCGAAAATAAGTACTTTTAAGTCTCTTGAGAATATTTATGAAGTATTCGCGGTTTCCGTATCTGAATATTGGCAAAATCATTATCAGTTTGATAAGGAAAGTCCAAAGAAAAAGAAATTACTCTCTAAGTCATTTGTAGATTTATTAGTCATAAATACGATTATTCCGTTGCAATTTGCTTACGCCAAAAGTCAAGGTAAGGAAATCTCTGAAGACCTGATCTATCTTTTGAAACAAGTTGCTCCTGAGAAAAATGCTGTTTTAGACAAATTTATTTCTTTTGGATTGCATTCAAAAAATGCCTTTGAGACGCAATCGTTATTACAGCTTAAAAACGAATATTGTATTAAAAGTAAGTGCTTAGAATGTGCTATTGGAATAGAATTATTAAAAAAAGTGAATTGAGTTATTTCTGCATTTCGTATAGTAGAAATGGTATAATGTTGTAAATTTGTTTCTCGATTCAACGAATAATCAAATCAACTAAAGCATGTCTGCAGTTATAAAACTTAAATTTTTTTTTGAAAAGTATGGCTTCCATGTTTCTTCCCGTTTAGCCGATAAATTAGGAATGCGGGTAACGAGTGTACGATTGTTTTTTATTTACATATCATTCGTAACTGCGGGATTGTGGTTTGGTGTGTATTTGACTTTAGCCTTTTGGATTCGTCTCAAGGATTTAGTAAGAGCGAAACGTAGTTCTGTTTTTGATTTGTAAAGAAATTAAATAAAAAAAAAGGATTTTAAAGTTGAAAACAGCTTTAAAATCCTTTTTAAATTTTGGTGGTAATGAATTATTCTTCTGTATTGTTCAGGACACTATTTTTCTTGCCATAAGCAAAATAGAAAATTACTCCTAATGCCATCCATACAAATAGTCTTAACCAGTTTGTCCAACCTAAGCCGTACATCATAGCAAAACAAACACCAACTCCTAATATCGGTACAAGCGGTACGAAAGGGGTTTTGAATTCACGAACCATATTAGGTTCTTTTTTTCTTAGAATGATTACGGAAACACAGACAAGAGAAAAAGCAAATAAGGTTCCTATACTTGTCATATCACCTACAATATCACCAGGTACAAAAGCTGCAAAAGCTCCAACTATTACTAAAATAGCAATATTTGCTTTGTAGGGTGTTTTGTATTTTGGATGAAGATCACTGAATGATTTTGGTAATAATCCATCTTTACCCATTGCATAAAAAACTCTGGATTGACCTAGTAGCATCACTAAAATAACAGAAGAAAATCCTGCCAAAATAGCTACTGTTACTAATTGACCTAACCAAGCATATCCAATCATATATTTATCGATAGCGAATGCTACTGATGCTTCCTTACCTCCAGTTCTAAAGTCTTCAACTGTTGCAACTCCTGTCAAGACATGGGCAAAAAGAATATATAAAATAGTACAAATGGCTAAGGATCCTAATATTCCAATAGGCATAGCTCTTTTTGGGTTTTTAGTTTCTTGGGCTGCTGTACTTACAGCATCAAATCCAATAAATGCAAAGAAAACGGTTCCTGCAGCACCTAAAATACCTAATACTCCTCCGTAATTATGACCAACACCATGTTCGTCTGTAAAAATAGAACTTGGTGGAATATAAGGAGTATGATTTGCAGGGTTTACAAAATTCCAACCAATAACAATAATTAGTACAACAATTACAACTTTTACCACTACGATAATTCCATTTACAAAAGCTGATTCTTGAATTCCTTTTATCAACAATAAACTAATTGCACCTACTATAAATAGTGCTGGTAAATTGATTATTCCTTGTTCTCCAGTCAATGAAGTCTGAAAGGGGGAATGACACAGCGAATATGGTATGGGGCTCATATGGAGCACATTAATTAATAGATTGTTTAAATATTCACTCCAGGCAATCCCAACAGTTGCTGCACCTACTGCGTATTCAAGGATTAAATCCCAACCAATAATCCAAGCTAGAAACTCTCCCATTGTGGCATATGTATACGTATATGCACTACCTGAAATTGGAATTGAAGATGAAAGTTCTGCATAACATAAGCCCGCCAAAGCACACCCAATTGCAGCAACAATAAAGGCAATTGTTACGGAAGGTCCTGCGCTCTGAGCAGCAGCAGTTGCAGTTCTTACAAACAATCCGGCACCAATAATAGCGCCAATTCCCAATGCAATTAATGACCAAGCGGTTAGCGTTCTTTTTAATCCTTTTTCGGAGTCAGCAGCTTCTGCTAAAAGTTGTGCCAATGGTTTTCTTTTCCAAATAGACATATTATTTATAGTTTTATTGTTATTAGTTTTCAAATGTATTGTTTTTTATAAAAAATAAAAACAAAAATTATGTTTTAAGTTATAAAAAATAATTCAAAAGCAGTTTTGTTGATGGGTAGTTCCGGTATAAGATGCTTTTTGGGGTGATATATACTCATATAACAGGGGTAGTTGTTTTAGTTTGTCTTTATATAGTATTTAAATTTTTTTCAAGGGAATGGTAAGTAGGAAATTATTTCGTATTTTTAGAAGATGAAAATATTAAATCAGATTCAGTAATTTCCTTTTGAAAAATGAATTTTAAAATCATAAAAACATATTTTAATTTTTCCCGCGACCAACGTAACGGTATTTTGGTACTTTTTTGTTTTATTATTGCCTTGCAAATGATTTATTTTTTTGTTGATTTTAGTGTGATTTCAAAAGAATATCCCGAAAAGCAAAAATGGCTTTCGTTACAATCTGAAATTGATTCGATGAAAGGGGAAGTCTCAAAGTATTCGACAAAAATATATCCTTTCAATCCAAATTTCATTACAGATTATAAAGGCTATAAATTAGGAATGTCTGTGCAGGAAATAGATCGATTGCTGGCTTTTAGAAAAGAAAATAAATATGTCAATTCTCCGCAGGAATTTCAAAACGTCACAAAAATTTCTGATTCTTTATTAAAAATAATAGCTCCGTATTTTAAATTTCCGGATTGGGTTAATGCCAAAAAGGATTCTAAGGATTTTAAGAAATTTTCAAATACGGCTTTCGCCAAAAAAGAAAAGATAGTTTTCATAGACATTAACAAAGCTTCACAAGAAGATTTAATTAAAATATACGGAATAGGAGAGGCGATTTCACTTCGAATTTTAAAACAAAAAGAAAGTTTAGGTGGATTTGTATCTATGGAACAAATGAATGACGTTTGGGGACTTTCGCCCGAAGTTGTTGAAAACTTGAATACTCATTTTAAAGTTTTGGTACTTCCCAATCTGAAGAAAATAGATATAAATAATGCTTCTTTAAAAGAACTTTCGCAATTTCCTTATTTCAAATATCCGCTTGCCAAACAAATCGTAACGTTCCGAAGTATGAATGGAGATATTAAGAATGTTGAGGATTTAATAAAAATTAAGGGTTTTCCTGTTGAAAAAGCAAATATAATTGGCTTATATTTGGACTTTTAAAAATAAAACGATTACGATGAACTTCGATTACAACGAAACGCAGTCTTTGATTGCACAATCTATACGAGATTTCGCGGAACATAATATCAGACCTTATATAATGGATTGGGATGAAGCTCAGGTATTTCCTGTTCCTTTGTTTAAAAAACTGGGAAAAATGGGATTTATGGGGATTTTAGTTCCTCATGAACTCGGAGGTTCTGGTTTAGGATATCATGAATATGTTACTATTGTGGAGGAAATTTCAAAAGTTGATCCTTCAATTGGTTTGTCTGTAGCGGCGCATAATTCATTATGTACCAATCATATTTTGACTTTTGGAAACGAAGAGCAAAAGAAAAAATGGATTCCAAAACTAGCTTCTGGTGAACATATTGGTGCTTGGGGATTGACGGAACATGGTACGGGTTCGGATGCTGGAGGGATGAATACTACGGCGGTAAAAGAAGGTGATTCTTGGATTGTTAATGGTTCTAAGAATTTTATTACACATGCCATTTCTGGAGATATTGCAGTTGTAATTGTTCGTACGGGTGAAAAAGGAGATTCAAAAGGGATGACCGCTTTTGTATTCGAAAAAGGAATGCCTGGATTTAGTTCCGGTAAAAAAGAAAATAAATTAGGCATGCGTGCTAGCGAAACAGCTGAATTAATTTTTGATAATTGTAGAGTGCACAAAGACCAAATGATGGGCAAAGAAGGTGATGGATTTATTCAAGCCATGAAAGTGTTGGATGGTGGTCGTATTTCTATTGCTGCCTTAAGTTGTGGTATTGCTCGTGGTGCTTATGAGTGCGCATTAAAATATGCAAAAGAACGTGAACAATTTGGCAAACCAATTTCACAATTTCAAGCTATTGGATTTAAATTG
>ERZ1034365.413-NODE-413-length-23377-cov-6.293734_pt1 | contig 23377 bp, 21 predicted proteins | sample MGYA00520615_ERZ1034365 | MGnify/ENA primary metagenome ERZ1034365 (study PRJEB33736, sample SAMEA104284505) | Azolla filiculoides | biome: Urban; feature: Water surface; material: Ditch water | place: Netherlands | collected 2015-10-28 | depth 0-0.1 m ...
TGGAACAAAAGAAAAAGAATACTATAATTAGGATTTTATTCAAAGTCAGTACCAATTAAATCGATTTGACTTTTGGTGGAATTATTTTCTTTTTCTTCCTGCAAACTATAATAAATAAGCCCTTGATTGACGAGAATAAAATTGTTGAAAATGTAACTCAACAAAACCGAAAACACCATTATCACGGCAATTAGAATTCCCATTGCGGAAAAAACATCGGTTTGTGAATTTGCTTCTTGTAAGTTTTGAGTAGAAGTAAACATCCAAATCATACTGATTACATAAGGAATCATTGTGATAAAACCTTGAATGATTTGAACCAGCATCATCATAAGAAATGTGGTTCCGACTATTGTCCAAAATTGCTGTTTTACCATACTAAAACCATTGGACAATGCACTGAAATAGCCAACATCTTTTAGTACATATTCGTAATAAGACAAGGTAATCCAAGACATAAAAGCAGAACCTACAATAATAATCAACGGAATTCCGATAAGTATAAAACAAAGTAAAAAAAGTAAACCAAAAACGATGAAGGCGAGTGGCATTATGATGAATAAAGCACCTAGAAAAAAGACAATCATTTTTCCAACATTTGCTTTCAACCCATTTATTATTTCTTGGGTTGTAAAATGGTTGGTATTAGTTTTCTCATACAGTTTTAAATAAATGACAGGAAAACTAATGTTGAGCATAGACAAAATGACAATGAGCAGAAAAGTGACAATGAAACCAACAAAAATCAGAGCCATATTGTTGTTGAAATAAGCCATTAGGTAGTTGGGATTGTTCTGCATATTGGTTATTCCGGAGAAAATCAACTCCATATAGACTTTGGAAATAAAATAAATCAAAACCACCAAAATCATCAGGAATATTCCGTTGATGACAAAATAATTTTTGAAATAATGCTTTCCAAAAGTTTTGAAAAAAGTAGTGGTGTCAGAGAAATTGGCGCTTAAATCACGCTTTTTATAGAGTTCGAACATTAGATAGTAGGTATTTTTTTGTGAACAATAAAAGGATAAATCAGGTAATAAAAGGATATGATTGCCAAGGTAAATAAAATAATAAAACTACTTAGCCAGTTGGGCATATCAATAGAATAACGAGTGATAAAACCTTCGAGAAAACCCGCTGCAATCGTGAATGGAACGGTACTCAAAAATATTTTGAAACTGTTTTTGAAGCCAATTTTAAAAGAATTCATTCTCGAATAGGTTTTAGGAAATAGGATAGAAGCACCCAAAATATAACCCGCAGCAGTTTCTATCACGATTCCGAAAATTTCCATTGCACCGTGAATCCAAATACCTCGAACGCTTTTCCAGAAAACCCCTTGTTGGAAGAAGAAATATTGAAAAGAACCCAACATAATGGCATTTTGCAACGAAATCAAGAAAGTGCCAATGCCGCCAAAAATTCCAAAAATGTAGCACATCATTCCTACTTTTAGGTTATTGAAAGTAATGCCAATAAAACTGCCCCAATTGCTTCCCGATTTGTAAATAGCCACTGGATTTCCGTCCTTAATGTTCTCTAGCGTTTTATTCACATAGCCGTCGCTAAGAATCAATCGAACAAAATCGGCATCGTATCTAGCAGAAACCGCTCCGATGAGAACGGTCACAAAAAACAGCACAAAAGCGTAAACCAAATACCTGCGATATTCATAAAGAATTAATGGTACTTCGGTTTTGAAGAAATAGACTAATCTATTGCTTTCGGTTCGTTTGGTCTTGTAAATCTTTTGGTAAATCTGTGAAGCTAAATAGTTTAGATAAACTACCGTTTTGCTTTTGGCATAATAAGTTTGGGCATACGACAAATCATTCATTAATTGAATGTATAAATTTGCCATTTCATCAGGATTTTTTTTAGCTTTACCAAAAATAGCTTGTTCAAATTCAAGCCATTTGTTCTTGTTCGCTTTTATAAATGCAATTTCTCTCATCGAGTGCTAAAATAAGAAATATGTCAGAATTATCTATAAATACAACACAAAATGTTACAATAAATTTTAAATCAGCTTCTGTCGGCGAGAGAATGTTGGCTAGTTTACTGGATTTCCTAATTAAAGTGGCTTATGTTATTGTAGTTGCTTATGTTTTTTTCAACTTATTAGGGATCTCAAGAATTATAGATAAGTTAGATTTTTGGTCTCAAATGGCGATAGTAATTCTGTTTTTTTTTCCAGTAATGATTTATTCGGTAACACTCGAAAGTATTTTTGAAGGACAAACGATTGGAAAAAAAATAATAAAAATAAAAGTGGTGAAAATTGACGGTTATCAAGCCGGTTTTGGGGATTATCTTATTCGATGGCTTTTTCGTCTTGTCGAAAATAATTTGATGGGTGGATTAATCGGATTGGTTGCGATGTTAGTAAGCAACAAAACGCAGCGAATGGGAGATGTTGCTGCGGGTACTGCTGTTATAACGCTGAAGAATAATATTTCTATCAATAATACGATTCTCGAGGAAATAGGTGATGCATATCAGCCCATTTATCCTTTGGTTATCAAGCTTTCGGATAATGATATGCGAATTATTAAAGACACTTTTTTAATCGCCGAAAAGAAAAACGACACTGAAACCATTTTGAAATTATCTAGAAAAATCGAAGCTGTTACAGGTATAAAAAATCAATCGGGCAATCAAATAGATTTTTTAAGAACTGTTTTGAAAGATTATAATTTTTATACTCAAAACATGTAAAAAGAAGTTTTTTAGAACTTCAATTTAAATTGTTTAATTTCACAATGTCTAAATCAAAATAGTGAAAACATTCTCTGTAAAACAATACCAAAAAAGCGATTTTGAAAATTGGAATGCTTTTATTGGCCAAGCCAAAAATGCTACTTTCCTTTTTCATCGTGATTTTATGGAATACCACAACGATAGGTTTGAGGATTATTCTTTGATTGTTTTAGATGGCGAAAAATGGGTTGCTGTTCTTCCAGCAAATATTGTTGGCAATCAAGTTTTCTCGCATCAAGGATTGACTTATGGAGGATTAGTTTATACTGAAAAACTAAAATTAGCATCAGTAATCGAAATATTTAAAGCCGTTTTGTCTTTTTTGAATGACAATAAAATCGTGAAATTGCAGTTAAAATTAATCCCATCTATTTATAATCAAAAGCCAGCCGAAGAATTGAATTATGCTTTGTTTTTGACAGAAGCCCAACTAATTCGAAGAGATACTTTGGCAGTTATTGATTTTTCGCAGCAAAATAGTTTGTCAAAATTGAGAAAAAGAAGCATTCAAAAAGGTATTTCGAATGATTTTGCAATAAAAGAAGTAAATGATTTTGAGAAATTTTGGGATGAGATATTAATTCCAAATTTAGAACAAAAACACCAAGCAAAACCCGTTCATAGTTTAGAAGAAATTACCAAATTAAAAGTTTTTTTTCCTAAAAATATTAGGCAATTTAATGTTTATGAAGGAGGAACTATTATTGCTGGAACTACCATTTTTGAAACTTCAACGGTGGCTCATTGTCAGTATATTTCAGGTAGAGAAGATAAAAACGAATTGGGAGGATTGGATGTATTATTTCAACATTTGATTTCAGATATTTTCAAACACAAACGCTTTTTTGACTTTGGAATTTCTAACGAAAATCAAGGACGAAAACTGAATAATGGTTTGTCTTATTGGAAGGAAAGCTTTGGTGCAAGTACTATTGTTCAGGATTTTTATGAAGTGGAAACAGTAAATTATAAATTATTAGGCAACGTTTTAAAATGATAAAATTCCTCGATTTAAAAAAAATAAACCAACGGTATGAAGCTGAATTTCAAGATAAATTGAAATCGGTTTTAGAAGGTGGTTGGTATATTTTGGGTAATGAAGTCGCTGCATTTGAAAGTAATTTTGCCAACTATTGCGGGACAAAACATTGTATTGGAGTCGGCAATGGTTTTGACGCCTTGGTTTTGATTTTCAAAGGATACATTCAACTGGGGAAATTGCAAAAAGGAGACGAAGTCATTGTTCCTGCTAATACTTATATCGCTAGTATTCTGGCCATTATGCAGGCCGATTTGGTTCCAGTTTTGGTCGAGCCAAAATTAGAAACTTACAACCTTGATCTCGATTTGATTCAAGAAAAAATCACATCAAAAACTAAGGCAATTCTCTTGGTTCATCTTTATGGACAATTGGCAGAAATGGATGCTATCAATGAAATTGCTGCCGAAAATAATTTATTGGTAGTCGAAGATGCCGCCCAAGCGCACGGAGCAGTTTCAGATTTCGGAAAAGCAGGAAATTTATCGAATGCTGCCGCTTTTAGCTTTTACCCTGGAAAAAACTTAGGAGCTTTGGGTGATGGAGGAGCGGTTACTACAAATGATTCGGAATTGGCAAAAGTTATTCAATCTTTGCGGAATTACGGCTCCGAAGCCAAATATCAAAATGAATTTATTGGTGTAAACTCCAGATTAGACGAATTACAAGCGGGTTTCTTGAACGTAAAATTACCTAATTTGGATGCAGAAAATACGATTCGAAGAACCATTGCAAAACGGTATTTATCAGAAATAAATAATTCCAAAATAACATTGCCATATTGGGATTTATCCGAAAATCATGTTTTTCATTTGTTTGTTATTCGAACCGAAAAAAGAGAAGAATTGCAACAGTATTTATTAGAAAACGGAATTCAAACGATGATTCATTATCCGATTCCGCCGCATAAGCAAAAAGCTTTTTCGAATTGGAGTCATTGGTCGTTTCCTATTACCGAAAAAATTCACGAGGAAGTTTTGAGTTTGCCCATCAGTCCAGTAATGACAGTGGATGAGGTTGGTTTTATCGTTTCAATTTTAAATCAGTATTAAATGAATTTTGTGAAAATACACGAATTAAAATTAACTATTAAGCGCTATATTCCTGAAACAATTTGGATATCGCTCATCAGGGTATATAATTTTGTTGGATTAAGAGGACGATATACCTATTATTTGATTGACAAAGCACCAAAAAGACATCGTAAGGCACTGGAATTGGTAAGAAAAAAGAAATGTGTAAAAGTGGCTTTTTTTTTAACACATGAGTCGGTTTGGAAATATAGTGTTCTTTATGATTTAATGTTACATCATCCTAAGTTTGAACCCAAATTATTCGTATGTCCAGTAGTGAATTTCGGCAAGGAAAACATGATATATGAAATGGATAAAACTTATAACGGTTTTAAAAACAATGGTTATAAAGTAATTAAAACATATAATGATGAAACAGGTGAATATCTAGATATTAAAAACACCTTTTCTCCAGATCTAGTTTTTTTTACAAATCCACATGAGGCATTACAAGATTACAGATATTACATTAATCAATTTTCAAAAACTTTAACCTGTTATGTCCCTTATGGAGTTTCGGCAATTAATTATGAGTTAGATCATATTTTGGGCTTTCACAATCTGGTCTGGAAGATTTTTACAGAAACACCTATTCATAAAGAAATAGCGGTACAAAAGCAAAGAAATAAAGGCAGAAACAGAGTGGTAACGGGTTATCCTGGTTTAGATCCATTTTTGATTTGTAAAAATCCAAAAGAGGTTTGGAAAAATAAAAATCCAGCTTTAAAAAGAATTATTTGGACGCCACATCACTTAATGCATGAATTAAATAAAGGATCTAATTTTTTAGAATATTATGATATTTTTTTAGAATTGGCAGCTACATATAAAGATAAAATTCAAATTACATTTAATCCACATCCTTTATTGAGAATTAAATTAGAAAAAGATCCCAATTGGGGCAAAGAAAGAACTGATATTTACTTCAATAAATGGATGAATTTAGAAAATGGTCAATATGGAAGTGGTTCCTATACCGATCTTTTTTTAACATCCGACGCACTCATTCACGATAGTATTTCTTTTATGTCTGAGTATCTTATTACTGGAAAACCATACCTTTTTATGATTCGAAACGAATCGATTATGGACTATTGGAATAGTTACGGAGAAAAAGTTTTAGCAGTTCATTATCAATCTAGAAACAAAAAACAATTGATAGATTTTATCGAGAATGTTGTTTTGAAAGAAAACGATTGGATGAAAACAGAGCGTGATCATTTTTTACAAAATACTCTTTTGCAAAAAAATGGGTTGACTGCATCTGAAAATATTTTGAATTATTTAGAAACTGAATTGTTTATATAACTTGGTTGTAACAAAATAGAGAAACAAAAATAAATGCAAAATACTTCACTAAAATCAACCGCAACTAAAGGAATAATTTGGACAGCCGTTGATAAATTTGCCGTTCAATTTGGACAATTTGTGGTAAGTATTTTACTTGCTCGATTATTGCTACCCGAGGATTTCGGTTTAATAGGAATGTTAGCCATTTTTATTACTTTTTCTCAAATTTTTATTGAGAGTGGTTTAGGGGTTGGTTTAATTCAACGACAAGATAATACTGATATTGATTTTTCGACCGTATTTGTATTTAATTTAGGGGTAAGCAGTTTCTTTTATATACTGCTATTTTTCGCAGCGCCTTTTATCTCAAATTTTTTTAATCAACCTCAATTAACTAATTTAATACGGGTTTTAGGTTTAAACTTGTTTGTAATTGCAATTGCAATAGTTCAAAGAACTAAATTAACAATTGCCATTGATTTTAAGTCCATTGCAAAAAGTAATGTTGTAGGAATGGTTGTAGGTGGGCTTTTTGGGGTACTTGCTGCAAGAAATGGATATGGAGTATGGGCTTTGGTGATTCAAACCTTGTTTGGGTCAATGGCTACCTCAGTTTCTTTATGGGTTTTTAGCAGTTGGAGTCCTTCAATTGCCTTTTCTAAGACCTCTTTTAAATCCTTATTTGGTTATGGTTCAAAGCTTCTAATTGCGGGATTGTATGCTCAAATCTTAAATAATATTTACACTATTTGTTTGGGTAAGTTTTATCCAGCCGCTTCATTAGGCTATTATACAAAAGCAAAGAGTTTTGCAGATATTTCCTCAGGTACAGTTGTAAATGTAGTACAACAAGCGACATTTCCAGTACTCAGCTCGGTGCAGTTCGATAGAGAGAAGTTGGTTTCTATTTATAGTAGGTTGATTCGTATGTCGGCTTTTTTTATTATTCCGTTAATGACTCTTATTGCTTTGTTGGCAAAACCTATTGTTATTCTGTTGCTTACTGAGAAGTGGGTTTCTCTAATTCCACTTTTACAATGGATGGTTTTTGCGCGTATTTTTTATCCAATGAGTGCGCTCAATATGAATTTATTAAATGCTGTTGGGCGTTCAGATTTATTTCTAAAAGTAGATTTGTCTATATTGCCATTAACAATATTGGCTATGGTGATTACAATTCCACTTGGAGTAAAAGCAATGATAATTGGTCATGTGGTTACGTCAGCCCTAGCTTTTTTAATAAACGCTTATCTCCCAGGAAAACTCTATTGTTATGGTCCAATTCAGCAATTAAGAGATATGTTTCCTTTTTTTGTGGCTACAATAGGAATGGCAATTTCGGTAGCATTTATGGTTTTCTTAATAGATAATTTAGTTTTGCAATTATTTTTAGGAACTTTACTTGGAGTAGTAACTTATCTGTTTATCTGCTGGTTGTTAAAATTAAAAGAGTTGACAGAGGTTTGGGAATTGGTTTTAAAGTTTAAAATAAAAGTGGGATTCTAAATCTTATTTAAAACTATAATTCTTAACTGTTTTTCTCCAAGCCAAAATAATTCTTAACCATACATTTTTCAAAACTAAACCATAATTTTTATTATTCAAACATTGAATGATGCTATTATGAACCCTTTTTTGAATGGCTAAATCTTCTTGTTTACTTCTATTTAGTTGTAATCCTTTCTTTAAAATTAAGTAAGTAGAATAATCTATTTTTTTGGTTCTAGAATCTTTCTTTTTATAGAAATTTGAGGCTAGAGAATTAGTTACTATTCTTTTTTGAATAATAGGTTCATCTATAAAATCAAACTCATAAAGTCTGGAAGCTCTCATCCAAAAATCTAAATCTTCATACTCGAGCGATTCGTCATATCCATTTAAAGAATCCAAAACGCTTTTTTTTATCATTGCCGAAACGGAACAAATACTGGAAAAATCCGAAAGTACATTTTCATAAATAGTTCCTGTTATTCTTTTTTGGATTACTTTTTTTTGATCATTTACCTGAAAAAAATAAGAGTCAAAAGAACCGTTTTCCCTAATGATTTCGGCATTGCCATAAACAACACCAAGGTTTTTAAAAATGCTGTTTTGAAAAGCTTTGATTTGTGTCATTACACAATTGGGTAATAAAACATCATCAGCAGCTAAGTCAATAACATATTCTCCTTTAGCAAGTTTTAGTGCTTTGTTAAAGGATTTAGTTATTCCTAAATTAGAATCATTGATTATAAATTCAATTTCAGGATTTAGTTGTAACCAAGTTTCAATTTCTTTCTTTGAATTGTCAGAACTAAAATCATCAATAATAATAAGTTGAATAGGCGAATACAACTGATTTATAACTGAATTCAAACATTCAATAACAAATTTTTCGTGGTTAAAGCATAAACAGATAACAGTTACTAAAGGTTTGTAAGGCATTTTTTTTATAAATGTTTATATTTGAAACGAAAATAACAAATAGAAAATGATTTCTCTCCAAAAAAAGCAGAAGATTGCATTAATAGGCTTTAGTTTAACTAGAGGCGGCGGAGATAAAGTGATGGCTAATTTGTCGATTTTTTTTGAAAATAACGGAATAGAAGTTCATACTATTATTATTTTGGATGGAGTTACTTATCCTTATTCAGGTAAACTGGTGAATTTGGGTTTGCTAAAAGATGAAAGTAATGGTTTTGCCAATAAATACAAGCGTTTGCTTTTTTTAAGAAAGTATTTAAAAGAAAATGATTTCGATTTTATTATCGATTTTAGACCAAGAACTAAAACATTACAAGAACTTATTATTTCAAGATTGATATATAAAACCAAGACAATTCTAACCGTGCATAGTTTTTTGATAGACTATTATATGCCAAAAAGTAAATGGTTGACTAAATTAATTTACAATCAAAATTATGCAACCATTACAATTGTTGATTCTGTCAAGAATTTGATTGAAAATAAGTACCAATTAAAAAATGTTACAACGATTCCCAATCCTATCAATCTTAAGGAAATTGAAGAGAAATGCAAGGAAGAAATCACAATAGATTTTCAATATATTATTGCTGTTGGGCAGTTTGAGAGTCCAGTAAAACAATATGACAAGTTGATTTTGAGTTATTCAAAATCAATTTTGCCGAGTAAGCAAATTCATCTTGTAATTTTAGGAAGAGGAGATCAAGAGCCCTTAAGAAATGTAGCTTCGGACAACCATGTTTTAGAGTATGTGCATTTTTTAGGCTTTGATGCCAATCCTTATAAATATATAAAAAAGGCACTATTTTTAGTGTTGAGCAGTTTGAATGAAGGCATGCCTAATGTTATTTTAGAATCCTTAGCTTGTCAAACTCCAGTGATTGCTTTTGATTGTCCTTCTGGCCCAAGAGAAATGATTATTGATGAGCAAAATGGTTTGTTAGTCGAAAATCAAAATTTAGAAAAACTTTCAGAAGCTATGAATAGACTCTTTTTAGACCAAGAATTATATACTAATTGTAAAAAAAATGCACTGGCAAGTATTCAGCAATTTTCTTTAGATACTATTGGAAAACAATGGTTAAATTTGATGAAAATTAATACCGATAGTCAAAACTAGAATGCGAAATATGGAAATAGAAATTATTGAAATACCTAAAATTGAAAATAGTTTAGGAAATATTGCTGTTGTTGAAAATGATGTAATTCCATTTGACATTAAAAGAGTTTATTATTTATATGACATTCCAAGTTCATCAATTCGGGGTGGTCATTCTCATAAAAATCTGCAACAAGTATTGATTGCCATTTCAGGAAGTTTTGATGTGGTTTTAAAAGATGGATTTTCGACAACCACAATTACTTTAAATAAACCTGACAAAGGGTTGCTAATTAAAAATAATACTTGGCGGGAATTAGAAAATTTTTCTTCAGGAGCCGTTTGTTTAGTTTTGGCATCAACGGTTTATAATGAAGGGGATTATATCCGGGATTTTGATGAATTTTTGGAATCAAAAAAATGAAAATTCTATACATAACACCTGATATAACAGATTCAGGAGGAATTTCTAGGGTTGTTTCCTTAAAAACAAATTATTTGGTGACCCATTTGAATTATGAGGTTTCTATACTCTCTGTCAATGATTCCTATCCCAATTGTTTTTATGATTTTGCCCCAGCCCTAAAATGGTTTACGATAAAAAAATCTAAAAATAGTTTCTTTTTTAGAGACTATATTCGCTTCATAAAAAAAACAATTGCTCTTGAAGAACCCGAAATTATTATTATTTGCGATGCAGTCTTATGGTTGTTTATTCCTTGGTTTTTAAAAGTAAAAACTCCTATCATCTTCGAAACCCATTTTTCTATTGCATTCCAAAAAGAAAAATTCAATAGTTTTTACAGTAAATTAAGGCGAAAACTAATTCTTTTTTGGCGAAGTAAAACCTTAAAAAAGTTTGATTATGTTGTTTTTGTGTCTCCTCAAGCTAGTAAGGAATGGCAATTGTCTAATAGTAAAATAATTCCAAATCCCTTGAGTTTTTCTGTGTTTGATAAAGCAGCTTTGACCAACAAAAAAGCAATGGCTGTTTGTCTTAATCCTTATGTGAAAGGCTTAGATCGTTTGTTGTTAATTTGGAGTAAACTAATAAAAAACCATTCTGATTGGACGTTGGATATTTATGGAAATTGGGCTGTTAATTCAGAATATCTAAAACTTGCACAAGATTTAAAACTTGCTGAAAATGTGAATTTTCTTGAACCTATTGCCGATATTCAAAACAGTTACAATCAAGCATCTATTTTTTTGATGACTTCTCGATCTGAAGCATTTCCTATGGTGTTGCTTGAGGCATTAACCTCAGGAGTTCCTTGTATTGCTTATGATTGTCCGTCTGGACCAAGAGCAATTATAGAGCAAGAAATAAACGGTTTTTTGATAGAAAATGGAAATTCTGATGCATTTGTTGAAAAAATCGAATTGCTAATTCAAAATGAAAATTTGAGAATACAAATGGGTATTAATGCTCAGGAAAGTGTAAAAAAATATGAAATTGAAGGTATAATGAAACAATGGAATAATTTGTTTGAAGACTTAAAAAGCAATCTAGAAAATTAGAATCTCTTTTTTAAAATCAAAACAATTTCATTTTGGGTTAAACCATGAATTAGATCGTCCTCACTAAATTGATGCACTTCAACTTCAAATCCAGATTGTGTTAATCGGGTTTTTAAACCTTCGACCGAATAAATCCTCACATGATCTTCTTGTCCGAAATGTAAAAGCCTGTCTTTTTCGGATATTATTGAATAATTTTCATAAATTTCACCTTCCTTAAATGGAGTTTGAACTACTAAAGTTCCAGTTGGTTTTAATGTTCTGTGAAGTTCTTTCATTGCCAATAAATCTTCAATAACGTGTTCTAAGACGTGATAACAAATAATTAAATCAAAAGTATTTTCCGCTTCTGGAATGGAAGTAATGTCATACTGATTATCAGAAATAAAATCGCCAGATAAATCGGTTGCTTTGTATAATACATTTTGCTTTTTCCATTTTCTATATAAACTTCTTGATGGCGAAAAATCTAAAACGGTAATAGCCTCTTTAAGGTATTTTTTTTCAATAAGTTGCCACAATCTTCTGTCTCGAGATAAGCTTCCACATTTAGGACAAATTTTATCCTGATTGGGCAAAACAATCCATTTTCTCAGTTTTGTTTGGCAAATTGTACAACTATATTTTGAGCCTCTATATTGCAAAGACCAAGCATTTCTTAGAAAAGGTTCTATTTTAAATAGTACTTTTTTAGGAAGGACAAAATGACTTATTTTTTTTAATTCTTTATACATTTTATATAAATTGTAAAGTACATAAATGCCCTAATTTTTGAAAATCCAATAAATACAAATTGGGATTATCGGAAGTTAAATTATTTAATATTTTCTGTTTGTTTTTGGTATAAATCGTTTTTACAAAACCAATCAAATGTAGTTTTTTTAGAATAGAATAACTTGTACTCAATTTGGTATCTTTAAACTCCAATTTTTGTTCTTGAATTAAGTGAAAAAGTGTTTTGTTAGCTCTTTCGGTTTTTTTGATATAATCAATACTATATTCATCGTAATAATGAACCAGCGGATTGTCAATATGTGAGATTCTAATGTTGTTCAAACGATAATTTTTTATAAAAAGAGCATCCTCATATCCATATTCACTAATAAATTCGGAGAAGGGGTTTTGAAGAATAATTTCTCTTTTTACAAGTAAGTTCCATGTAAACACAAAATCATATTCATTTTTGAGCCTGTGATTCAATGATTTGGTTTCTCTTTTTATTCCATATTTCCAACGAAGTATCTTTTCTTTTGGAGGAATAACACTTGGGTATTTTACTCCGCCAAAAATAACAGTAGTTAATTTTGATATTCTTTCAATATAATTTTTAAGATAGTTTTCATTTTCAGGGAATGAATCAGCCTCCATTATCAAAACAAAATCAAATTTTGATTTCAAACACAACAAATTGATGTTTTTTCCTCTACCTAAATTCTGTGAGTTAATTGCAAAATTACAATTGGTCAATGAGTTTATTTTGTTATTCTCGTTGATAAAATTTTGACTAACATCATCTTGAGCTAAAATTTCATAATCTATGTCTAATTTATCAGCCTGTTTTTTCAATTCTACAACAAGTGGGAAAACATTATAGTTGTAGGTAGGGATAAGAATTGAGAGCATTTATAATTGTTTTTTATAATATATTTGTAACACATTTAAACTTCAAAAGTATGGAATTTATAAATAGAATTGAGCTTGCAGAAATTATTTATAAAAAAGTTAATGAAAACAAAGCTGTTCTTTCCAAACAATTTGAGACGACAAAAAATGCAATTGGATACGTCTATGTGGATGATTTATTACCCGAAAAAATAGCAATTGAGTTGTATAAAACATTTCCAAAGCAAGACCAAATGGTCTTAAAAAAAAGCATAAAAGAGGATAAATATGTTGCAGTTCAAATGAATATATACAATCCTATTTTAGAAGAAATAATTTATGCTTTTCAAGATGATAAAATTGTAAAACTGATTGGTGAAATATGTCAAATAGAAAATCCAATTCCAGATGAATTTCTTTATGCTGGGGGGCTTTCGATGATGGGGAACAAACAATTTTTAAACCCACATTTAGATAATTCACACGATAAAGATAGAGAACGTTGGCGCGTTTTAAATTTACTATACTATATCACTCCCGATTGGAAAAAAGAATACGGTGGTAATCTTGAATTATGGCCAGATGGGCTACAAAAAAATCAAATTACAATTCATAGCAAATTTAATAGATTGGCCATTATGGTTACTCACAATCAATCTTTACACTCTGTTTCTCCGGTTATTCACGACGGATTTAGATGCTGTATTTCTAACTATTATTTCTCGAAAACTCCTGTTCTCGCAACAGATAAATTCCACGTTACTTCTTTTAGAGGAAGACCTGAACATAAATTTACCGATGCAGTTTTAAAAATTGATACTTTTTTAAGAATGAGTTTGAGAAAAATCTTTAAAAAAGGAATAACTAAGAATCCACACGTTTACAAGAAATAAAAAATAGTTTACACCGTTTTTTGAACAACCTCAAAAATTTGGGCATCTTCACATTTCAAAGTTTTCGAAGGAAATTTCATTAGCAACGCATAATCATGAGTAGCCATAACAACTGTTTTTCCAGCAGCATTAATTTTTTTCAAAACTTCAAGGACTTCTGCACTAGTTTGAGGATCAAGATTTCCTGTAGGCTCATCTGCTAAAATAATATCAGGATTATTAAGCAAAGCCCTTGCAATTGCAACACGTTGTTGCTCACCACCTGAGAGTTGATGTGGCATTTTGTCAACATATTCTTTTACTCCAACTTTTTCTAAAACCTCGTTAATTTTGTTTTCAATTTCGGTTTCGTCTGTCCAACCAGTTGCTTTCAATACAAAGTGCAAATTGTCTTTCACGTTGCGATCGGGCAATAATTGAAAATCTTGGAAAACAAATCCTATTTTTCTTCTCAAAAACGGAATCTCATCTTCTTTTAAAGTGGCCAAATCAAAATCCATAATTTTTCCTTCGCCTTCAGTCAATGGTAAATCGGCATAAAGTGCTTTCATAAAACTACTTTTCCCAGTTCCTGTTTTTCCAATGATATATATAAACTCACCTTGATTTACTTCAAGATTAATATTTGATAAAATGGTTTTTCCTCCTTGAACGATGGTTACATTTTTTAAAGACAATACAGGTTGTGACATAGTGCGATTTATTTTATTTGGTAAAAGTAATTAATCAATTACCAATTATCAATTATCAATTATCAATTTTTTCTAAATTGTTAAAAAACATGTTTATAATAATTCACCAAAGCCTTTCGTTATAGGCTACAGAATGCAATACATTTGACTTCTTAACAAAAATCCAATGCAAAAAAAAAATAGATTCATAATAGCACTTTTTTTTACAGGTTTTTCAATCCTTTCAGCCCAAAAATCAGCTATTTATACCCACGATTCCAAAGATTTCGACAAAGCACTTGCGTTATATAATGACAAACAATATGCTTCGGCACAATTCATTTTCGACAAAGTAAAGTCGGCGACTGCCAATGAAGAACTAAAATCGGACTGTTCGTATTATGTTGCCAATTGTGCCATTCGAACCAATCAAGCAGATGCAGATGTTTTGATGGAGCGTTTCGTGACCGATTATCCAACAAGTAGAAAACAAAATCAAGCTTATATAGAAGTGGCTCATTATTATTTCAATCAAGGAAGTTATCCACAAGCTCTGGAATGGTTCGAAAAAGTGGATGAAAATAATTTGAGTTATAGCGAACAAGATCAATATAATTTCCAAAAAGGCTACAGTTTTTTTAGTTCTAAAAACAAAAAAGAAGCCACAACTTATTTTAATAAAGTGGCTAATTCTAAAGAATACGGCTCGCAAGCCAAGTATTATTTGGGTTTTATGGCTTATGAAGGAGACGATTACAAGCAAGCCACCAAGTATTTTGACGAAGTGTCAGGCGAAGAAAAATACAAAGAAAAATTGTCCTATTATCAAGCCGATATGAATTTCAAATTAGGAAATTTCCAAAAAGCAATTGATTTAGGAATCAAAGCAATGCCAAAATCGAATGCCATCGAACAATCGGAATTGAACAAAATCATTGGCGAAAGCTATTTTAATTTGAAAAAATACGACCAATCGATTCCGTATTTAGAATTGTATAAAGGCAAAAAAGGAAAATGGAACAATACCGATTTCTACCAATTGGGTTATGCTTATTATATGCAGAAGAATTACGAAAATGCTATTTCACAATTCAATAAAATTATTGGTGGAAAAGATTTCGTGGCTCAAAACGCCTATTATCATTTGGGCGAAAGTTATTTGGAATTGAATAAAAAGCAACAAGCCTTGAACGCTTTCAAGAATGCTTCCGAAATGGATTTTGATAAAGCAATTCAGGAAGACGCCAGTTTGAATTATGCCAAATTGAGCTATGAAATTGGAAATTCTTACCAAAGCACACCCGATGTTTTGACAGCGTTTATGAAAAAATATCCCAATAATGCCAATCAATCCGAGATAGAAAGATTGTTGATAGATTCGTATATTTCCTCTAGAAATTATAAAGAAGCCTTGATTTTATTAGAAAAGAATAAATCGCCAGAAAATAAACTAGCTTACCAAAAAGTAACTTTTTATAGAGGTTTAGAACTTTATACCGATTCTAACTATCAAGAAGCACTCACTTTATTCGAAAAATCGTTAGACATACAAAAAGATGCCAAATTCACCGCTCGTGCTACATTCTGGAAAGGCGAAACGGAGTATGTTTTGGACGATTTCAAAAATGCGGTCTTGAGTTACAAGCAATTTCAAGGTTTGGCTGTTGCTAAAGAAACTCCGGAATTCAAAAATGTCAATTATAATATTGCCTATTCGTATTTCAAGCAGAAGGAATACGATCAGGCTGGAAATTATTTTCAATCTTATATTAATCAATCAAAAGCAGACAAGGCACGCTTGAATGATTCTTACTTGCGTTTGGCCGATTGTCGATTTGTGACTTCCAACTATACATCGGCTCTCGAAGCTTATAATAAGGTAATCGATTCGAAAAGTGTCGATGCAGATTATGCCTATTTTCAAAAGTCAATTTGCTATGGATTTGTATCCAAAAATGATAAAAAAATAGAGGAACTCAATACTTTTTTGCAATTGTATCCTAAATCAGAATATCGTGATGATGCCTATTTTGAACTCGCAAACACTTATGTTGCGCAGAATAAACCAGATTTGGCTATAAAAACGTATGACAAATTAAATGCTGAATTCAAAAACGGTTCGTTTACTTCAAAAGCCATTTTACGTCAAGGATTAATTTATTATAATTCTGATAAAGATGAGCAAGCCTTGACGAAATTCAAAAAAGTCGCAGCCGATTTCCCTAAAACTCCCGAAGCTTTAGAAGCCGTTTCTACTGCCAGATTAATTTATGTTGACAACGGAAAAGTCAATGAATACGCTACTTGGGTTCGCACTTTGGATTTTGTAGCCGTTACCGATGCCGAATTGGATAATGACACTTATGAAGCTGCCGAAAAACAATATTTGCAAAACAATACCAAGCAAGCCATTACGGGATTGAGTGGGTATGTTGCCAAATTTCCGAAAGGAATTCACTCTTTGAAAGCTAATTTTTATTTAGCTCAAATGTATTTTTCGGAAGGACAAGAATCCAAATCGATTTCTAATTATCAATACGTTATTGAACAGCCTCGAAGTGAATTTACAGAACAATCTTTGGCTAGATTGGCGCAAATTTTCTTCAAAAATGATGATAAAACGAAAGCTATTTCTGTCTTGACACGTTTGGAAAACGAAGCCGATTTTCCTCAAAACAAAACTTTCGCCCAATCTAATTTGATGAAATCCTATTATGAAAATAAGGATTATCCCAATTCGGTTATTTATGCCGAAAAAGTTTTAGCCAATCCGAAAATGGATGACAATGTAAAAAGTGACGCACAAATTATCATTGCCCGCGCTGCCATCCAAACAGGAGGTGAAACCAAAGCGCGTTCGGCTTATGCCAAATTACAAACCATTGCCAAAGGAGAATTAGCCGCCGAAGCCTTGTATTATGATGCCTATTTCAAAAATAAAGATGGAAAATTCGAAGATTCAAACACGGTAGTTCAAAAATTGGCTAAGAATTATTCCAGTTATAAATATTTTGGAGCCAAAGGATTAATATTAATGGCGAAGAATTTCTATGGATTGAAAGACAGCTTTCAGGCGACTTATATTTTGGACAGCGTGATAAAAAACTTCACTGATTTTCCAGACATTGTTTCGGAAGCTCAAACAGAATTGGATACTATCAAAAAAGAAGAAGCCAAAACAAATTCATCGATAACTAATTAATTCAAAACGTTGTCACACTGAGCTTGTCGCAGTGCTTCACATCAAAATAAAAAATATGAAAATCAATTTCAAAAATATAATTTCCTTTGCCTTAGTTCTAATTGTTCAGGTTTCTTTTGCTCAAAAAAAAGATCCTAAGAAAGACGAAAACATTGGTACAGAAGTCGTAAATGTAGTAAAGCCTTACACACCAACCATTTCTGATGCTTTCAAAGTAAGTGAAACTCCCGTTCTTGACGATGCTGAAAACACTAAAAAAGAAATGATTAAATACACTATTTTCTCCTTTCCAGTGGCTTCAACTTTTACACCATCTAAAGGAAAAGCAGAAGGAGTCGAAAAAGAAAAGCAAGTTCATTTGTTTAATAATTACGCCACTTTTGGAATAGGGAATTATGCTACTTTGAATGCGGAATTATTCGTGAATCAAGAATTAGGGAATAATGACTATGTGGGTGGAATGTTTCGTCATCTTTCTTCCCAAGGCGGAATTAAAGACGTCGAATTGGAAGATGCGTTTTATGATACTGCAATTGATTTGACTTACGGAATTCGCGAAAAAGATTTGTCTTGGAATGTAGATTTGGGTTACAAAAATCAAGTTTACAATTGGTATGGTTTGCCAACCGATTTTGGTGGTTCCTTAACGCCAAGTGATAGAGATGATTTAATTAATGGAATCAACCCGCAACACAGTTATAACAATCTGTATTTAGGAAGCAGAATTGATATAAATGAAGGTGTTTTGAAAGAAGCGAGCGCCAAATTCAATCATTTTTCAGATAACTTTGGGTCAACGGAAAATAGATTTTATGTGAAACCTTCTTTTCAATTTGACATCAATAATACTGCAATAAAAACGAACGTAATTGTTGATTATGTTGGAGGAAGTTTTGAGAAAAATTATTCAAATACCAACTCAATAAAATATGGTTTTACCAATTTTGGAATTGCACCAAGTTTCGCTATGCAGCAAGACGATTGGACATTTAATTTGGGAGTAGGAGTTTTTTATAGTGCCGATTTAGAAAACAACGACAATAAGTTTCTAGTTTATCCACAAATTAATGCTTCCTATAAAGTAGTTGGCGATTTGATGATTTTCTACGCTGGAGCCGAAGGGAATTTAGAACAAAATACCTATGCTGATTTTGTGAGCCAAAATCTTTATTTGTCTCCAACCTTGAACATTAAACCGACAGACAAACAATATGATGTTTATGCGGGTTTAAAAGGAAAATTGACCAATACGGTGAGCTACAATCTTAAAGCTTCTTATGTGAACGAAAAAGATAAAGCCTTGTACAAAAGCAATGATTATACAGAAACAAGTACAAATGAAAATTATGCTTTCGGGAATTCTATGAAAGTGGTTTATGATGATATGAAAACCATTAGTTTTTATGGTGAATTGAAAGCCGATATTTCAGATGATGTAAGTATTGGCGTTGACGGAACTTTTAGCAGTTATACCACAGATATTCAGCAAGAAGCTTGGAATTTGCCATCCATAAAACTAAATGCAAAAGTTGATTTCAACATAACCGAACAATGGTACGCTGGAGCGAATGTGTTTTTTGTTGGCGAACGAAAAGACCAAAAATTAAACTCAGATCTTGTGAATATTACGATTCCAATGCCAATAACTTTAGACAGTTATTTTGACGTAAATGCTCACGTTGGATTCAAATACAGCGATAGATTAACAGCTTTTTTGAGAGCAAATAACATCACGAATAAAGGCTATCAAAAATGGTTGGATTATCCAGTTCAAGGATTTCAGGTGGTTTTGGGAGCGAATTATAAATTTGATTTCTAGATTTCTTACCGCAAAGTGCGCTAAGTTTTACGCAAAGAAAAGAAGATTTTATTTTCTGGATTTAAGTGTTTTTTGGGGTTAAATATATTTATTGAAATTAATTTTATAAAAACAACTTTGTGAACCTTGCGAAAAACTTTGCGTACTTTGCGGTTAAACTTTTACAATGACTTTCAAACAAAAAACACACCAATACTACCAGCAATTAGTCCAAGACAGAATCGATGTTTTCAAGGATATGATCGTGGCTTTGACCGAAGATTCAAAAAACGATGCCAAAGGTTCAGCCGGCGACAAACACGAAACGGCTTTGTCGATGATGCATATCGAACAGGAAAAACTCAATCACAAATTGAAGGAAGTATTGGCTCAAAAAGCGGTTTTAGACAAAATTGATTCCACCACAATTGCTAAGACCATTATTGTAGGCAGCTTGGTCAAAGCCAACGGAATTTATTTGTATTTGAGTGCAGCACTTCCTAAAATTGCTGTTGATGGCATTAATGTTATAGCACTTTCTCCACAATCACCATTAGGAAATAAATTAATGGGAAATGAAATAGGTTTTTCGTTTGAGATTAATGGAACGAAGTATTTGATTGAGAGTGTGGAATGATTTTTATTCTAACGAAAATGTACTCAAAAGTTCAATATTATTTTGTAAATATTTGTATTGAAAAAGCGTGTTTTGACCAACCAAAAGTAGTTTGTCGTCTAAAGGGATGACATCAAACGGATTAATGTTTTTAAATTGATTGGTCAATTGCAAATTAAATACATCGGTTTTGTTGAATACTTTTAGTCCAGCACTTCCATCACAAATAAATAACATTTGATCTTTTATTCCCAAACCATAAGGATTTTCTAAAGCAAACGATGTTGTTTTTACCGGATTCACTTTATTAGTGATGTCAATAATTTCTAAGACATTATTGGTTCCTCCGCAAAAATTACCTGAACGCAACGTAACGTAGGCATATTTTTCGTCAACCACCACAGGGTCGCAAGCATTTATGTGAGCGATTCTTGATGCAAATACAGGATTTTCTAACGATTTGATGTCATAAATGTACATACCGTTGGTGCTCCCTATGTACAAATAGTCATTTTTGTTAAAAATGGTTTCAATTCCCCAACCCACATTTTGCTCTTTTACTTTTGTTGGAACAGACAAATTTTGAATGTTGAAAATATTGATTTTCTGATTATCCACAGCATACAAATAATCTTCAACAATCATAAAACGAGCCAATGAACCGCCTTGTCCTGTAGTTGATTCAGAACTTGCTGCATTGAACATAATTCCACCTGAACTGCTTAAATAATCTATGTTTTGAGGTTTTCTTTTTTCTTTTTTGATACTCCAACCTACAATGATTTTGTCTGCATTATAATTTGGATAATCATACAAAAGTGGAAGATTATTGTTAATAGTTGGGTAAATGATATGTTGTGGAAAAACATTGTTCAATCTCTTTTTCTCTACTATATTTCTAATATCTGAAATATCAAAAACGACTAAATCTGTAAAACTATCAGCGAAAAGCATTTGATCTTTAACCGCTATATCTGTATTTCCAAGAATTTTAAGAAAGGATATTTTTTTTGGAGCCGTTGGAATTGTATTGTCTATAATGTGAATGCCATTTTCTTGGTCATTTATAAAAATAAAATTATCGTAAACATATATTTTACCAGATTTTGCGGTTTTTTGTGGAGGTAATATTTTTACAGAACTTCTTAACTCGCTCAAAGTCATAGTAACTGGAGTTACAATATTGTAAGTTTCATAATTTTTATCATCATTCTCGCAAGACATAAAAGCCATAGAAAACGAAGTTAACATCAGCAATAAACATAAAGTATTTTTCATTTGGGTATTATTTGTGAGTTTATATCGTGGTGCTAATTTATTCATTTTTAATGAAATAAGGGTTGTGTTTGGATTGTTTTTTTTAAATAATTTTAAAATTTGATAGTTTGTGTTTTTGTTAGTCTATTTATATATTTTTAATAGTTTTCGTCCAAAGAATTTAAATCTAACATAATGTTAAATTAATATCTTCTTTCACAAAAAACTACCGAAATCATTAAAATAAAACATCATTCTCTAATAAAACTTTCGTAATTTCGCCACCTTAAAAGTTTGACTTTAAAACCAAATACAATTATGAGCAAAATAATGACAGTCGACATATTGTCGAGTATTAAAGGAGCACAGCCATCCGAAAGCGTGAACAAGTTATTTGATGTAATCAAAAATGCATCATCAAATAATAATCCTTCTAATAATGTCAATTATAATTGCGTGTCAGTAAGTGATTTAAGAGAAGATGTTGTAGTAGAAAGTTCGACTATGGAGAAACAATTAATTTTGGAAAATTTCCCGAACAAGAAAAATGGTTTTTTAGTGGTTGCTAAAGTTATAGAAGGATAAAATGGAATCTCAAATAAAAAAGATACACCAGCAATTGGTGTCAAAACAAATAAGTTGTACGGCTCTTGTACAGGAAAAATTAGACTTACTTAAACAAAATACCTACAATTCTGTAAATTCTGTTTTAGATACTTTGGCTTTAGAATTGGCTTCAAAAGTAGATGCTAAAATTGCAAACGGAGAACCAATCGGTCTTCTGGAAGGTATTCCCTTTGGAATCAAGGATGTTTATATGGTGCAAGGAACTTACACTACAGCAAGTTCTGATTTGTTGAAAAATTATAAATCTCCTTATACGGCTACCGCCATTCAAAAATTATTGGATGCAGGCGCAATTCCATTAGTAAAAGAAAATTGTGATAGTTTTGGTCACGGATCTTCGAGTGAAAACACCATTTTTGGAGCGGTGAAAAACGCAATCAATCCAGAATTAGTGGCAGGAGGTTCAAGCGGTGGTTCTGCGGTTAACGTTGCAAAAGACTATACGGTATTTTCTATTGGTGGCGATACAGGAGGTTCTATTCGTCAGCCTGCAGGGTATAATCATATTTACGGTTTCAAACCAACTTACGGAAGAATTTCAAGATACGGATTGATGGCGTATGCATCTTCTACGGATTGCGTTGGTCCATTGGCGAAATCAATTGAAGATATTAGAATTGTGCTGAATGTAATGAGTGGGAAAGATCCAAAAGATCAAACTTCAGTCACTTCAACTGAAATTAGTGAAGAAGCGATTGCAACTTCTGCTGTAAAAACGGTTGGTTATTTTAAAAACTTTATCGAAAGTGACGCCATTGATGCACAAGTAAAAGCTGATTTCTTGACTGCTATCGAAAAATTGAAAGCCAAAGGAATTGAAGTAAAAGAATTGGATTTTTTCAAATCGGATATTTTGGTTTCAACTTACTATACATTAGCAATGGCTGAAACGGCTTCCAATTTATCTCGTTTAGACGGAACCAATTATGGAAACCGAATTGAAGCAGAAAATTTAATTGAAACTTACGCTGTTACTCGTTCTGAAAACTTTTCTGAGGAAACAAAACGCAGAATTGTTGGTGGAAACCAAGTGTTGTCACAAGGATTTTCAGATGAAATATATTTAAAAGGATTGGCTTTAAGAGATCAAATTTCAGAGAACTTTAGTAAAGATTTTGCGGCAGTGGATATTATTTTATCGCCTGTTACACCAAGTACTCCGCCTAAAATTGGAGACAGTTTAAAAGATCCTTTGGCGATGTATTTATCAGATGCTTACACGGTCGGTTTTAGTTTAGGGCAATTGCCAACTTTGACTGTACCGCAAGGAACAAGCACGGGACTGCAAATTTCTGCAGCAAAAAATAATGATGAATTAGTATTGAAGTTTGCTAACTTCTTAAAAGAATTGATATAATGGAATTGGAGCAATTAACTGCGGCTATTAAAGCCCACGATTTAGAATTGGTAATTGGACTGGAAACTCACGTTCGATTGAATACCAAAACCAAGTTGTTTTGTTC
>ERZ1034365.417-NODE-417-length-23303-cov-3.642039_pt1 | contig 23303 bp, 22 predicted proteins | sample MGYA00520615_ERZ1034365 | MGnify/ENA primary metagenome ERZ1034365 (study PRJEB33736, sample SAMEA104284505) | Azolla filiculoides | biome: Urban; feature: Water surface; material: Ditch water | place: Netherlands | collected 2015-10-28 | depth 0-0.1 m ...
GTGAAGCCCTTTCATTACAACCAGGGGGCGGTGTGGCGCCCCGACAGCCAGGAAGCACATGGCGCGACGGCGGGGCTGGGCCTGACGCCGCGCGGGCGGCCCGGATCAGCCGACGTGCTGCGCGAAGAAGGCCAGCGTACGCTCCAGCGCCAGCCTGGCGGCGTCGGCGTTGTACGAGCCGCGGTGGTCGCAGTTGAAGCCGTGGTTGGCGGCGTAGACCTGGACCTGCACGCCGGGCTGGGCTTTTTCGAAGGCCTGCACGGTGTCCAGCGGAATCCAGTGGTCCTGGTCGCCAAAGTGGGCCAGCACCGGCACTTGCGGCTGGCGGGCGGCCTCGGCCGGCGCAGTCATGCCACCGCCGTAGTACGGGGCTGCGGCGGCCAGGCCGGTGAGAGCGCAGGCGGCGCGCCAAGTCAGCAGGCCGCCCCAGCAGTAACCGACGATGCCGACCTTGCCGCCGCTCGCCTTGGCGGCGTAGTCGATCGCGGCCTGCAGGTCGGCCAGCACGCCGGGTTCCGGCAGCGCTTCGACGGCGGTCTTGTAGCCAAAGCCTTCGCCCATGTCGGCCTCGGTGTAGCCCAGCTCCACCTCGCCCTTGCCGATGCGGGCAAAGGTGGCGGGCGCCACGGCCAGGTAGCCGGCTGCGGCGTAGCCATCGGCCACGGCGCGGATGTGCGTGTTCACGCCAAAAATTTCCTGCACCACGACAATGGCGCCCTTGGGCGTGCCGGCGGGCTGCGCCACGTAGGCGGGGCAGGTGAAGCCGTCAGCGGCGGTGAGGTTGGTGAATGAACCCATGGTTTGCTCCTTGATTGCGTGCGTGAAAGGGGAACGGGAATACAGCGCGGATGGTAGACGCGGTCAAGCCTGCCCGAGCTTGCGCTCGACAAAGCCCAGCCGGTCCTGGCCCCAGAAGATCTCGCCGTCGATGACGTAGCTGGGCGCGCCGAACACGCCGGCGTCGATGGCGGCCTGGGTGTTGGCGTCGTAGCGCTCGTGCGCGGCCTGGCTGTGCGACTGCTCCAGCCGGGCGGGGTCCAGCCCCTGCTCGGCCAGCAGTTCGGCCAGCACTTTTTCGTCGTCGATGTGGCGCTCCTGTGCCCAGACGGCGGCAAGGATGGCGCCGGTGATCTTCAGCGCGGCGTCGGTGCCGTCGTGCAGGTCCACCGCGATGATGAGGCGCGCCGCATCATCGCCATTGACCGGGAAGAACTTCGGCTTGAGGTTCAGCGGCGCATTCAGGAAGGGGCTGTAACGCTGCAGCTCCAGCAGCCGGTAGGCCTGGCGCTGCGGCGCACGCTGGCCCACGGGCAGGCCACCAGAGATGGGAAACACCTTGCCGCCCAGGTCGATCGGCAGCACCCGCACGGCCGCGCCGCTGGCGCGCACGATGTCACAGAAACGCTGGTGGCCCAGGTAGGTCCAGGGGCTTTGCGGGGCCAGGTAGTAATCGATCGTGGTGGTCAATTGGCGGGTCTCCGGAATGTGAAAGGGGTGAGCACGGACGCACCGGGCTCACCCCTGATTATTGGCACTTGTGGGCGAACTTGCAGACGCCCGTGTGCCATGCCCCGGTCAGGGCAGGGTGTAGCTTGCCAGCTTCTTGTCGAACTTGATCAGCCACAGGCGGGTCGGGCGTTCCAGATCGGAGCCCCGGCCGACGCGCAGCAGGCTGCCAGCGGGGCAGCCTGTCGCGATGGCGCCTGCGGCGTCCATCGTGCAGGCGGTGATGTCCGCGCCTTCAATGGCCACACCGGCCGGGTCGGTCACCAGCGCCTTCAGGCCGAAGTCGTTGTCGTTGATCAGCGCCAGGGTGCTGTCGTCCACCAGCGTCAGGCCCTCGGCCTTTTCAGCCAGCCAGCCGGCCGCGTTCAGGTCCAGCAACAGCGTCTTCTTCATCGCCACGACGCCGGTGTAGTCCGCACCGTTGACCGCCGCGCCCGACATGCTGCTTTTCTCCAGATCCGACGTGGCCGGGTTGTAGACACTGCCGGCAATGTCGGTGGCGCTGCCCAGTTCCACCAGCATCAGCAGGTTGCGGACCTTGCCCGAGGGCGCTGCGCCCTGCTCGATCACGATGAAGCGGCCGTTGCCCAGCGACACCACGTCGCCCAGCTTGGCGTTGCCGGTGCGGCCTTCGGCGTAGTCGTTGCAGTCCAGCGGATAGGCGTACATCTTCGAGGTTTCGGTCGTCGGATCGAACTCGACCCAGCGCGTGAAGCGGGCATAGCGCTCCACCCGCTTGCCGGTGCCCACGCCCGTGGCGCAGACGGTGGAGCCGGGGAACGACCCCACATAGGTGTGCGTGGCCAGGCTGTCAGACAACGGGCTTTGCAGGTAGCCGTGCAGCTTGCCGGTGGCGACTTCCAGCGTCAGTCCTTCCATGCCCCGGTTGGCGCGACGGCGGGCCAGCACGGCGGGCAGGTCGGCAGCGCCGGTGCCCGGCTGGTATTTTTTCAGGATGGTGCCGGTGGCCGGGTCGATCTTCAGGATGAAGGGACCGTATTCGTCAGACACCCAGAGCACGCCACGCGCCGTGTCGACCACCACGGCCTCGGTGTCCAGCCCGTAGTCGCTGAAGTCCACCTTGCTCGCGTCGTATTTCGCCACATCGCCCAGCGGCACTTCGCCGGAAGAACCCACCTTGCCGGCGGCAATCGACAGACCGCTGGCCTTGACCGTGCTGCTGAAGCGGATCGGCAGGCTCGACTGCAGCACGGCGCCCTCCTTGCCCACGGTGATCAGGCCGAGCGAAGGCGCAAAGCCGGGAGACGGGAAAAACTTGGCGTCGCTGGTGCCGATGGCCGGGGCGATGGCGGGGACCTTGGGGCCGTCGCCGTTGGGGCCGCGGTCGGTCAGGCCGTAGAACTCCAGCGTGCCGTCGGCCCGCTTGCCCTTGAAGGCCAGGCCCGAGCCGTACGACGGCAGGAAGCCCTTGGGGAAGTCGGCCTTGACGGCGGCATTGCTGCCTTCGTAAGGCACGTAGAACGTGTCGGCCGCCTGCAGCGCCATGCGCGTGATGCTGACCGTCACGCTGCCGGCACCGTTGCGCTGGGTCAGCGTGTCCACCACCGGCGTGCCGGCCTTGCTGGCCAGGCTGTCCTCGAAATGGTCGCGCACCAGCGTGCGGCGGTCGTCGTCCACCGTGCGGTTTTTGTACGCATCCGGCAGCAGGGCCAGCGTGGCCGTGAGCGCCGCGTTGAAGGCCGACGGCGTGGCGCTGAAGTCGAGGGTGCGTCCGGCCAGTGCCGTCTTCACCGCCGGCGTGAGCTTGATGCCGTTGGACGGGTCGCTGTCTTCATCCAGCAACTGCAGGGCCAGCAGGCGGTTGGCGACACGGTCGCTCTTGACATCGTTCAGGCCGGTCAGCGTGAGCGGTGTGATGAGGCTGGCGCAGGCGGCCGAGCCCAGCGCCACGCCGCCGACGCTGAACGTCACGGTCTCGCCGGTCTTGCAGGTGAACTCGCCTTTGGGGTTGGTGCTGGCTTTGGCGGCCGTGCCTGCGACGTAGTCCAGGCCTTCGACGGGCGCGTCCAGAAACACGCCGGTGATCGACGCCTGCGCGCTGTCGCCGCCACCGCACGCGGCCAGCAGGGCTGCGCTGACGGCCGTGAGCAGCAGCGCGGGGAAGGGATGGAATTTCATGAAATCTCCGGAAGTCAGTCTTGATGCAGAAACCCGGATTGGGCCGGCCTGGTGTGAAAGCCGTGTGACAAGCCTCCGCAGCGCCCCGTCATCGGCCCAATAATGACGCCCGAAACCACCGGAGAACCCCTTGAACCAAGTCTTGCTCATCACCGGCGCCAGCCGGGGCATTGGCGCCGCCACCGCGCGGCTGGCCGCACAGGCCGGCTGGGCCGTGGCCGTGAACTACACCGCCAACTCACTGGCCGCCGACGAGGTGGTGCGCGCCATCCGCGCCAGTGGCGGCAATGCCATCACCGTGCAGGCCGATGTGGCCGACGAGGCGCAGGTGCTGCGCATGTTCGAGAAGATCGACGCCAAGCTGGGGCGGCTGACCGGGCTGGTCAACAACGCCGGCGTGGTCGATGTGACCGCGCGCCTGGACGAAATGCCCGTGGCGCGCTGGCGCCGCATGTTCGACATCAACGTCATCGGCAGCCTGCTGTGCGCCCGCGAAGCGGTGCGGCGCATGAGCACGCGCCATGGCGGCGACGGCGGCAGCATCGTCAATGTCTCCAGCGCGGCGGCACGGCTGGGCGCGCCGGGCCAGTACCTGGACTACGCGGCGACCAAGGGCGCGATCGACAGCTTCACCATCGGCCTGGCCAGGGAAGTGGCGGCCGAGGGCATCCGCGTCAATGCGGTGCGCCCGGGCCTGATCGAGACCGACATCCACGCCTCGGGCGGCCTGCCCGACCGCGTGCGCGACCTGCAGCACCAGGTGCCGATGCAGCGCGGCGGCACGGCGGAGGAAGTCGCGCAGGCGATTGTCTGGCTGCTCTCGGATGCGGCAAGCTACACCACCATGAGCCTGCTGGACGTGTCCGGCGGGCGCTGAACCTCAACCGAACCAAACCGCACCCAACCCCTTTCCATGACCGAGAAAATCATCACCTACTACTGGGAAGACATGACTGTCGGCCAGACCCGCGACCTGGGCACCGTCACGCCCACCGCCGAGGAAATCGTGGCCTTTGCCAGCCAGTTCGACCCGCAGCCCTTCCACCTGGACGAGGAAGCGGCCAAGGCCTCGGTGTTTGGCGGCCTGTGCGCCAGCGGCTGGCACACCTGCGCCATGGCCATGCGGCTGATGGTGACCAACTTCCTGCACGAGTCGTCCAGCCTGGGCTCGCCAGGGCTGGAAAGCCTCAAGTGGCTCAAACCGGTGTTCCCCGGCGACACGCTGCGCCTGCAGCACACCGTGATCGAGTCGCGCCCCATGACGAAGCGGCTGGACGTGGGCCTGGTGCGCACCGTGTGGGCCATGTTCAACCAGCACGGCGAGCAGGTGCTGCACATGGAAGGCTACGGCATGTTCCGGCGCAGGCATCCGGGCGCGCCCGTGGCCGGGCCCGACACCGCCGCCGGCACTGCGCCGGCCTGAGCCTCCGCAGGGAAACCCGGACACGGCGCGCACGGGGCGCGTGCGACACTGGCGCATGGACTTCAAACCCCTCGTCACCCTGCTGGCCATCGTCAATCCGCTGGCGATCGTGCCGTTTTTCATCCACTACACGCAGGGCTTCTCGCGCGAACAACGGATCAAGACGATCTGGATCTCGTCCTTCAGCGCCTTCGCGGTGATTGCGGTGAGTGCGCTGCTGGGGTTGCAGATCCTCGAATTTTTCAGCATCTCGCTGGCGAGTTTTCAGGTGGGCGGCGGCATGCTGCTGATGATCAGCTCGATGAACATGCTCAACGCCCAGCCGGCCGAGGCCAAGCCCGCCAGCCACGAGCTGGAAGACGGCGTGGAAAAAGCCGCCATGGGCGCCAGCATCGCGGTGGTGCCGCTGACCATTCCGCTCCTGACCGGCCCGGCCACCATGTCCACCGTGGTGATCTACGCCGACAAGGCCAAGACCTTCTGGCAGCTGGCCACGCTGGTGGGCTATGGCGCCGTCATTGCGCTGGCCACCGCGCTGAGCTTCGCGCTGGCGGCCCCGATTGCCCGTGTGCTGGGCAAGACCGGCATCAACGTCATGACGCGCCTGATGGGCCTGATCCTGGCCGCGCTGGCGGTGGAAGTGATGGCCGACGGCCTGCACAAGCTGTTTCCGGTGCTGGGACGCTGAGTTTTCAATTTCCCAAGCTTTTTAGGCCTGATCCCAGCGTGGAATGGTCTTTGATTGCTATTTATTCAGGACTTTTCTTCGGTGACTTTCCGGCCCCCGGCCAGACCCGGGCATCGCGGACCAGCTGGGCGCAGTCGCTGTCCTGGCCGGGGCCGGCGTCGATCAGGGGCAGCAGCGCCAGCAGCGGATTGATCAGGCCCAGCGTCAATGCGCCAGCAGCCCGCAGTGCCACGCGGCCCCGGTCCACATCCACCGTCGGCCTGGCAAAGCTGCCGCGCACGTAAATGGGGCTGCGCAAGGCCACGGGACTGGTGTTCTTGGTCTTCGGGTTGAGCGTCAGGTCCAGCGTCTCCGCCCCGAGGTCGATGCGGCCCGTGCCGATGAGCGTGGTGACCTGGGTGTCGAACACCAGCGCGCTGGCCTGCATCTTCCCCTGCTGCACGTCGAAATCTGCCACAGCGCAACGCAGCTGCACCAGCCGGTCGCCTGTCAGGTTCAGCGACAGGATCTCCCACAGGTGCAGGCCGGCTTTCTCCATCATCAGCTTGCTGATCTGGCCACCGGCCACCACCAGGCCCAGCTTGCCGCTGGCACCGGCCAGCATGGCGCCGACCGAGTTGCCGCGGCCCGTCAGGTCGAAGTCCCCGTGGACCTGCCCCAGGCTGCCCTTGCCCAGAGCGAGGGTCGGAAACAGCCTGGCCAGCGCCACCTTGCGGGCACGCACCAGTGCGTGCGCCTGGATCGGGCTGCTGCGCCCGTCCAGCGTGATCCGGGCCGTGAGCGCGCCACCGGCCAGGCCGAAGCTGAGCGGCTCCAGCGTCAGCACCGCGTCACGCAGGCGCAGGTGGGCCACCAGGTTGTCCAGCAGCAGGGCCTTGGCACGCCGGATGGTTTTGGCACGCAGCTGGACGTCCGCGTCCACCGAATCCCAGCGCTCGGTGTGGAACGGCAGGTCGGGCAGCACGCGCGATTGGGCCGGGGGCTGCGACACGGCCCGCGCCACGCTGCCGGGGCGCGCGCCGATCACCGGGCCGAGGTCTTCAAGGGCCAGCAGGCTGGACGTCAGGTCAGCGGTCAGCGCCGGGCGCTTGCCGCCCGTGACCACCTGTGCAAAGCCGGCGATGTCGCTGGCGCCCACCCGTCCGGAGAAATTCTCGTAGCGCCAGGTCGCGCCCGTGCGCAGCAAACGCCCTTCGGTGGCGTAGGCCCGGGTGGCCGGAAACGCCATGCCCAGCAGCGGGTAGAGCTGCTCCAGGCTGTCGCCCCGCAGGGCCATGCGCATGTCCACGGCAGAGAGTGCCAGCAGGCCGGTGATGCGGCCATCCATCCGCACGCCGGTGCCGCCCACACGGGCCTCCAGCGTGAGCGGGTACGGCCGGCTGGTGTCGCGCAGCGCCAGCACCGGCCCGCCACGCCCGTGCGCCTGGAGTGCGAGGCCCTTGTACTGGCCCTGGACGGTGAAGCGCAGGTCCGACACCGAGTGGCCTGCCTCGGCGCCGGGCAGGGTCGAGACTTCGGCGCGCAGGCTGGTGTGTTGCCCGGCATCGTCATAGCCCAGCGTGCCGTGGTCCAGCGCCACGCGGCCGATGGGGATGCGCGCGTTTTCATCCTGCTGGCCCAGGTCCAGCAGCCAGCTCTTGCGGCCGTCCGCGGACTTTTCCAGAAATACCGCCGCCTGGTCCAGACGCACTTCGGGGAAGGCCAGCCTGCGCTGCAACAGCTGCGGCAGGTCGATCGCGACCTCCACGCCCACGGCAGACACCATCTGTTTTTCCCGGGCCCAGGCCGGGTTGGCAAACGTCACCGTGGCCGCGCGCAGGCGCGCCTGCGGCCAGTTGAAGCGCAAGGTCAAATCGCCATGGAGGGCCAGCACCCGGCCGGTCTTTTGCACGGCCAGGCGCTCCAGCGGGCCGCGCAGCCAGTTCCAGCCGAAAAGCGCAATGCAAAGTACGGCCAGCAGCACCAGACTCGCCAAGGCCGCCCCCATCCACAGCAGCAAACGTAACAACACCGGTAGGGTGTGGGGAGCCATTGGCACGGGGTCGCTCACGGTGACTGGAACAGGGCGCGTCCAGGGTCTGGCGCGATGGTCGGGCAAGCAGGCGCGCGGGTCTGTGCGCCAGCCCACAGACCCCGGGCAAGCCCTTGTCGGCAGGGCCTTGCACGACAAGAGCGTTGTTCGCCCTCAGACGTTCATGATCGCCACGGAGCGGGCGTTCAGGTAGGCGTCCATGGCTTCCGGGCCGCCTTCCGAGCCGTAGCCGGAATCCTTGATGCCGCCAAAGGGCATCTCGGCCGAAGGCAAGGCCGGCATGTTGACCCACAGCATGCCCACTTCCACGCGCCGGGCCAGCAGGTCGGCGTTTTTCAGCGACTTGGTGAAGGCGTAACCGGCCAGACCGAACGGCAGGCGGTTGGCTTCGGCAATGGCCTCTTCCAGCGTGTTGAAGGGGCGGATCGCGGCCATCGGGCCGAAGGGCTCGTCGTTGAACACCTTGGCCGACAAGGGCACGTCGGTCAGCACGGTGGGCTGCCAGAAGTTGCCCACGTCGCCAATGCGCGCGCCGCCGGCGGCGACAGTGGCGCCCGCCTTGAGCGCGTCCTGCGTGAACTCGGCCATGGCGGTGATGCGGCGCGGGTTGGCCAGCGGGCCCATCGTCGTGCCCTCGGCGCTGCCGTCGCCCACCTTCAGGCCCTGGGTGTACTGGACCAGCGCGGCGGCAAACTCGTTCTTGATGCTCTCGTGCACCAGGAAGCGCGTGGGCGAGATGCAGACCTGGCCGGCATTGCGGAACTTGGCCGCACCCGCGGACTTCACGGCCAGCGCCACGTCGGCGTCCTCGGCCACGATCACCGGGGCGTGGCCGCCCAGCTCCATGGTCACGCGCTTCATGTGCTGGCCGGCCAGCGCGGCCAGCTGCTTGCCCACGGGGGTGGAGCCGGTGAAGGTGATCTTGCGGATCACCGGGTGCGGGATCAGGTAATTGGAGATCTCGGCCGGGTTGCCGTACACCAGCCCCAGCACGCCGGCCGGAATGCCGGCGTCGGCAAAGGCGCGGATCAGTTCGGCCGGGGCGGCCGGGGTTTCTTCGGCGGCCTTGACGAGCATCGAGCAGCCCGTGGCCAGGGCGGCGGACAGCTTGCGCACCACCTGGTTGATGGGGAAGTTCCAGGGCGTGAACGCCGCCACCGGGCCCACCGGGTCTTTCAGCACCATCTGGCGCGTGGCCAGGTTGAAGCGCGAGGGCACGATGCGGCCATAGACGCGCAGGCCTTCGTCGGCAAACCATTCAATGATGTCGGCAGCGGCCAGGGCCTCGCCTTTGGCCTCGACCAGCGGCTTGCCCTGCTCCTGTGTCAGCAGCGCACCAATGGCGCCGGCGCGCTCGCGCATCAGGGCGGCGGCACGGCGCATGATCTTGTTGCGCTCGATGGCGGGCAGGTCACGCCAGGTCTCGAAGCCCTTTTGCGCGGCGGCCAGCGCCGCGTCCAGGTCCGCAATGCCGGCATGGGCCACGCGGCCGATTTCCTGGCCGGTGGCGGGGTTGAAGACCGCCAGGGTCTTGCCATCGGCGGCGTCAAGCCACTGGCCGTTGATGAAAAGCTGGGTGTTGGGGTAGGTCATGTGTGTCGTCCTTGAAATCGGCAGGTGCAGCCAAGCCTTTCATTGTCGGGCAAGCGCGCCGCCCCTGCAGGCGGCGTCCCGTCCCGATCCGGGTCAGGCGAACAGGCCCTTGAAGAATTTCACGATCTGCTGCACCGGGTGCTTGCGGAACCGGGCGGGGGCAAACATTGCGGCGATGGCCGTGGCCTCGGGGCCGGTGCGGGCGTTGAAGGCCAGCAGCTGTTCGATGTACCGCGTCGCCCGTGCACCGGGGGGCCCATCGACCTGCGCCACCTCACGGCAGTACACGGCGATCAGCTCCAGCACCCCGTCGGCGTGCCGGGTGCCATGGACGAAGTCATACACATGCACGTCGCCCAGCGCAAAGGGCTGCATCAGCAGCGTGGCGGGGTCGGCCGCACCGTGCTCCGCGGTCAGCGCCTCCAGCTCCTGGCGGCGCTGCGCGGCAGGCGGGGTCTGGATGGCGCCGCACAGGGCACTTTCAAGGGCAAAAAAATGCGCAAAGGCGGCGTCCGTCAGCGGGCCGCCCTGGATCAGCGTCAGCGCGCCGAGCTTGCGCAAATCCTGCCGGAACTGGTGGATCAGGCTGCCCGGCCCCATCGGCGCGTACAACGTGACACCGACGCAGGTGTCCTTCACGATCTGCCGTCCCGCATGCGCCGGTTCGATGATGGCCTTGAAACGCTGGAGAAAAAAGTCCTGGAATTCCTGGGTGTGCATGGGCCGGCGATGTTGGGGGGGTGGATTGGGAGAAAAATGAAGCGGGCGCGCCACACGGGTCTTCCGCGTGACGCATTTCAAGCAAAACGAGGCTGAACCCAGCGTGAAATGGTCTTTGTTTGCTTCTTTTATTGAAGCAATTCATTCACCCCAGCGCCGGCACGTCCAGCCCGCGCACCACGGCCGGGCGCGCCACAAAGGCGGCCAGCGCCCGCTGCACATGGGGGAAGTCACCCATTCCCACCAGATCGCCGGCTTCGTAAAAGCCGATCAGGTTGCGCACCCACGGGAAGGTGGCGATGTCGGCGATGGTGTAGGCGTCGCCCATGAGCCAGGCGCGGGTGGCCAGGCGCTGGTCCAGCACGCCGAGCAGGCGCCGGCTCTCGGCCACGTAGCGGTCGCGCGGGCGCTTGTCTTCATAGTCCTTGCCGGCGAATTTGTGGAAGAAACCCAGCTGCCCGAACATCGGGCCGATGCCGCCCATCTGGAACATCAGCCACTGGAGGGTCTCGTAGCGGGCTGCCGCATCCTGCGGGAGGAACTGCCCGGTCTTCTCGGCCAGGTAGAACAGGATGGCGCCGGACTCGAACAGCGCCAGCGGCCGCCCGCCGGGGCCGTGGGGGTCGAGGATGGCCGGGATCTTGTTGTTGGGGTTGAGCGAGAGGAATTCGGGCGACAGCTGGTCCTGCGTCTCGAAGCTGACCCGATGCGCCTCGTAAGGCAGGCCTGTTTCCTCCAGCAGGATCGACACCTTCACGCCGTTGGGCGTGGGCAGCGAGTAGAGCTGCAGGCGGTCAGGATGCCGGGCGGGCCATTTGCGGGTGATGGGGAAGGCGGAAAGATCGGTCATGGTGCGACGGGCTGGAGTGGCGATGAAAAAGGGCTAGCGACCGACGACGGACCAGCCGGCGTGCAGGTTGGTCTTGTCGTTCTCGTATTCCCAGGCCGTGCCGCAGCGGTCGCAGCGGTACTGGGTGATGGTGACCGTGCCGTGGTCGCGCTCTTCCTTGCGGTTGCCGCGCTGCACCAGCTCGGCGTGCCCCGGCGCACGGCGCCAGTTGCGCTGGATGCCGGTGCAGGGTTCGCACAGCTCCATCTTTTTCAATTCGCTCTGTCGAGCCAGTTCTTTGCTCATGTTGCTGTTCCTGGTGGATCTTGGGATATGGGGGTGCCGGTGCGCAACGCGCAGCAGCGTGGGCGGCTACTTTAACGAAACGGCCAGTTGGCAGCAGGCAACGCCCTTCAGGGCTGCACCTTGGGCGCCAGCTCGATCACCAGGCCGCGCGGCGTCACTGTCATGCGCCCGGGCTGCAGGCCCAGGCTGTCGGCCAGCGCCAGGTCCTTGGCCTGCAACTGGTGCAGCACCACCTCGCGCAGCGCCTGCTGGGCCAGCGCCGGGCCAAAGCGGCCCAGCCACTGCGCGGCCTGCGGCGGCAAGCCGTCGATCTGCGCCGCATGCACCCGCAGGTCCGTGGCCCGCACCGTCTGGTCCGCCGGCTCGTAGCGCAGGGCAAAGTCCAGGTCCATGCGGCCGGTGTAGATGCGGCGCAGCGCCACACCGCTGGCCTCCAGCGCCATCACCAGCTGGAGCCGGTTCTGCGCGGGCAACAAGGCCAGGCGCGGCGTCTGCAGGTTCAACTCGATCAACCCCGCCATCGGGTAACGCCGCGGAAAGCGCTGCGCCAGCTTCTCCTGCATCTGCTCCAGCGTCAGCGTGACATTGCGCGGCCCCGACGGGCCGGTGCAGGCGGCGCCAAGCATCGCCACGCCCAGCCCGGCGCCCAGCAGCCAGCGGCGGCGGGACAAATGGGCGGCATCGGGCGTGTGGAAGGCAGGTGATGAACACATGGCCCGCATTGTGCGGCAGGGTGGCCGGTGGCTCACGCCGGCAGCGGCCCTCACGTCGGCAGCGCCAGCCCGCGCAGGCGCTGGTGCGCAGCGTCTTCCAGATCGACCGGCACATGCTGGCGGGCCAGCAGGTAGTGGCTGGTAAACACATCCAGATAGGCCTCCAGCGTCTCGGCCGCGTGCGCCTCGCCGGCCAGCGCCAGACACAGCGAGGCCACCTCCGAGGTGCAGAAATGGTCGTCGCGCGTGGAGCGGCGCAGGCGGTAGCTGGAGAGCTGCCCCGGCGTCAGGCTCAGCACCGGCAGATGGTCGAGGTAGGGGCTCTTGCGAAACATCTTGCGCGCCTCGGCCCAGGTCGCATCCAGCAGCACAAACAGCGGGCGCTTGCCCGCCACCGGCGCAACCGCCGTCACCACCCGCTCAGCCGCCACAAACTCGCCCGGAAACACCAGGACCGGCTGCCACTGCGGGTCGGCCAGCAGCACCAGCAGGGCCGGGTCAATGACCGTGCGCGACCAGACAAACGCGCTCGTGTCGGCCACCAGGTCGGCAATCAGCCAGCCGGTGTTGCTGGGCTTGAGCGGCTCGGTGTCGTACATGAGCAGGCACACCCCCGCGCGGGTGGGCACCACCGGGCGCAGGGCACACAGGCAGTGGCTGGCGATGACCCGGCAGCCGGGGCAGCGCGCCTCGCGCGAGCCCCGGGCCTGAAACGGCCGGTCGCGCTGCGCCAGCCGGGCCGCGCGCAGGCGGGCCACGGCGTGGCTCACGGAGCCCCCTTCGTGCGGTGCAGTGCAGCGCTGTTCGCCTGGGGGGCAGCCCGGTGGCTCATGCGAAGCCCTTCAACACGACAGCTTGGGCCGTCTGGCTGATGCAAGCTTTATGGGCCCGGCCGGTGCAGCGCGCAAATTTTGTTGCCGTCGGGGTCGCGCAGGTAGGCCAGATAGAGCTTGCCTGCGGCGCCTTCGCGCCAGCCGGGCGGGTCTTCACAGGTCGTGCCGCCGTTGGCCACACCGGCGGCATGGAAGGCGTTGGCCTGCTCGGGGGACGCCATGGCGAATCCGATGGTGCCGCCGTTGCCGTAGGTGGCGGGTTCGCCGTTGATGGGCGTGGTGATGCCAAAGGTGCCGCCCGGGCTGCGATAGAAATAGCGCGCCCTGTTGGCCACGCCCGGGCCAATGCCCAGCGTGCCCAGGAGCGCGTCGTAAAACTTCCGTGAGGCTTCAAGATCACTGACACCGACCATCACATGACTGAACATGGGTTTCTCCGTTGGGGCCCGGGGCGGGCGAAATGGGTGAATTGGGTTCGGGGGGATGGTACTTGAGGGCCGAAGCACTGCCAGGCGGCGCCAGTGGCCATGCAAATGGAGTCGCACTGAAAGCATGCAGCGCAACGCCATGGGCCTGAAGCCATTTCAAGCTGGCGATTATCTTGGCAAAATGGCTGACAACAGTTAGTTATTTTCTATGTAAATCAATTATTTACAAAGATATATATCTTGGCAGAATAAGCACCATGTACAGCCAGCCTCACCAGTTCGAACCCCTGCTGCCCGCCGATGCCCGCATGGAGCCCCTGCTGGCCAAGGCGCATGACCTGTCCCGCCTGGCGACCACCCTGGCGGGCACCCGGGCTCCCCCCGAGTTGCGCGGCCTGCTGCGCAACATGAACTCGTACTACACCAACCGCATCGAGGGGCAGCACACCCGCCCCCATGAGATCGACCAGGCGTTGCGCAAGGATTTTTCAAAAGACGCGGCGCTGGCCGCGAAACAACGCATGGCCGTGGCCCACATTGAGGCCGAGCAGGCGCTGGAGCAGCGCTATGCCGGCGCAGACGGCGCCCGTGCGCTGTATTCGGTGGACGCGGTGCTGGACCTGCACCGCGAACTGTTTGGAACGCTCCCCCCCGCCGATCTGGTGACCCCGGAAAATGAACCCATCGTGCCCGGCGCGCTGCGCCAGCGGGACGTGCAGGTCGGCCAACACGTCGCTCCGGCCCACGCCAGCGTGCCGGACTTTCTGGCGCGCTGGGGCACCTTTTACGGGGGCGTACGGCGCGGCGAGGCGGCGCTGGTGGCCCTGGCTGCCGCGCACCACCGCCTGGGCTGGGTCCACCCATTTGTGGATGGCAATGGCCGCGTCATGCGCCTGCACACCCACACCCTGCTCAACGCCCTGGGCTACACCAGTGGCCTGTGGTCGCCGCTGCGCGGTTTTGCCCGCAGCACCGAGCGTTACTACGCCCTGCTGGCCGACGCCGACAGCTTGCGCCGGGGCGACCTGGACGGGCGCGGCAATTTAAGCGAACAAGCCCTGATCGCCTGGGTGGACTACGTGCTGGACACCTGCCTGGACCAGGTGCGTTTCATGGCCGGCATGCTGGACTTTGCGACCCTGAAAGCGCGCATCGAGGCCTGCCTGGTGTTCGAGGCTACCGTACTCAAGCAGGGTGTGCGCCAGGAATCGCTGCGCGGGCTGCACTACCTGTTTCTGAGTGGCGAAGACATGGCGCGCGGCGACTTCAAGTCCATGCTGGGCATGAGCGACCGGGGCGCCACCGACGCGCTGGGCGCGCTGGTCAAACGCGGCCTGCTCAAGTCCGACTCACCGCAAGGCAAGGTGCGCTTCGGCTTGCCGCAGCACGCGCTGCGCTTTCTGTTTCCGCAGCTGTGGCCGGAGGCAGAGGCTGACGCGGCCAGCTTTCGGCCGGAATGAGCGGGCACCCAGGGAAGGTGGCACGCCGACCCACAACGTGCGAAAACTCCTTTATTCATAGCAAAAAGTGACCTTCCGACGCTGGGATCTGGCTCAAAATGCTTAGGAAGCATCGGAAACTGGACTTCGGCGGCCCAGTTCCGTCTATCGTGCCACTTTTTACGCCAAAATAGTGGCGCGTAACCATTTTTCGCGCCACATTATTTGGCGCGATACGGCGCCACATGGCAGGAATCAGGGGCACTCATGCCAAAAGCAAGCTTGTCGACGGAACTCGATTCACTCGTTGAGCTGATCGCTGGACATCCGGCGGGGATGGGCATCGACGCGCTGTCCAGGGCGCTTGGTGGCAGCCCGCCGCGCCGCACCTTGCAGCGCAGACTGGCGCGACTGATCGGGCAAAAGCGCCTACAGACCCGTGGCGAAGGGCCGGCCTTGCGCTATTTCAGGGCACCACAGGTCATCGAAGCGCGCCTTGAAGAGCGCCCGGAGGCGACGGACCCGATTTCCGCCGAGGTCTACGTGCCCACTTCGCCAGAAGGTGACGCAATCAGGACCTACGTCCGCCAACCCCGCCCTTTGCGAAAACCTGTTGGCTACCAGCTGGCGTTTCTGGAGGCCTACCGCCCCAACCAGACGAGCTATCTGCCCCAGGAACTGCGCGACCAACTGCACGCCATGGGTCGGTCGCCGGCTGAACAGACTCCTGCGGGCACCTTCGCGCGCGACATCCTCCAGCGCTTGCTGATTGACCTGTCGTGGGCCTCCTCGCAGCTCGAAGGCAACACCTACAGCCGGCTGGACACCGAGCGCCTGATCGCGTTCGGCCAGGCCGCCGAAGGCAAGGATGCGCTGGAAACCCAGATGATCCTCAACCACAAGGACGCCATCGAATACCTGGTGCGCGAACCCGGGCACGCCGGGCTGACCCCGGAAACCATCATCGCCCTGCATGCCTTCCTGTCGGACGGCCTGATGGCCGACCCCGGTGCGTGTGGCCGCGTGCGCACACGCGCCGTGGAGATCGGTGGCAGTGTGTACCGCCCCATTGCCCTGCCGCAGCGCCTGACCGAACTCCTGGGCATCGTCATCCAGACGGCGGTCGCCGTTCACGACCCGTTCGAGCAGGCGTTTTTCCTGATGGTGCATCTGCCTTACCTGCAACCTTTTGAACACGTGAACAAACGCGTGTCACGTCTGGCCGCCAACATCCCGTTCATTCACCACAACCTGTGTCCCCTGTGCTTCATCGACGTGCCGCAGCAAGCCTACGTGGACGCCATGCTCGGCGTCTACGAGCTGAACCGCGTCGAGCTGCTGCGCGACGTCTTCGTCTGGGCCTATGAACGCTCGTGCCAACAATACGTGGCGGTGCAGCACAGTCTGGTGCCACTGGACCTCTTTCGCCTGCGTTACCGCCAGGCCCTGGGCGAAGTGGTCGCGGCCGTGGTGCGCAGCGGAGAACCCGCCAGCGATGCGGCGGTGCGCGCCCGGATGCCGGCGGGTGTGCCCGATGCCGACCAGGCCCCCTTCGTGGCGCTGATCCTGGAAGAATTCCGGACCTTGCACGCGGGCAACGCGGTTCGCTTCGGCCTGCGGCCACTGGAATTCGACGCCTGGCAGCAGGGGCAGGCCAGGGGTATCAGACGCTGATCAACACGGCACGGCACGGCACGCTGCCGCCAACCCCGACGCTGCGCCGGTCACCGTGGCCACCTTGCGTGCTGCGCGCCAGGCGCTCCAGGAACGCCCCTGGTGATCAGACTTCCGTGATGAACTGCGCGCGCGGGCGGCGCACCTTGGTCAGGTTCACCAGCCAGTCCTTGTCGGCCTCGCGGTAGCCCAGCGGCAAAATGGCCACACTGCGCAGGCCCCGCGCGCGCAGGTTCAGAATTTCGTCCAGAGCCTTGGGGTCAAAGCCTTCCATCGGGGTGCAATCCACCTCTTCAAAAGCGGCGGCCAGCATGGCGGCGGTCATGCCGATGTAGGCCTGGCGCGCCGCGTGCTGGTGGTTGACCTCGGCATCGCGCTGCGGGTACATGCCCAGCAGCATGTTGCGGTAGTTCTCCCAGCCCTCGTTCTTGAAGCCGCGCACGGTGTTGGTCAGATCGAACATCATGTTGATGCGCTCGGCCGTGTAGTTGTCCCAGGCGGCAAACACCAGCAGGTGCGAGCCATCGGTGATCTGGCCCTGGTTCCAGGCGATGGGCTTGATGCGCTCGCGCACCGCTTGGCTCGTCACCACAATGATCTCGTAAGGCTGCAAGCCACTGGAGGTCGGCGCCAGGCGCGCGGCTTCCAGAATGCGCTCCACCTTGTCCGCGGGCACCGCTTTGGCGGGGTCCAGCTTTTTGGCGGCGTAGCGCCACTGCAGGCGCTCGATCAGGGCATCCGACGCCATTTCCTGGGCGCCGGGGACGGCGGTGTTTGCGGGGGCGGCGAGCGTGGCGGACTGGGTCATACAAAGCTTCCTTCAATGGGAGTGGGTCAAGTTGTATCGAATGTAGGTGCAACAGCGTTGCCCGAGAAGACCCAATAAAAGAAAATTGAGTTGCTTTTGAAGCAACAATGACCATCGCACCATGCTCAACCCCCAGCTCCTGACCACCTTCTCGGCCATCGTCGACGCGGGCAGCATCAGCGCTGCGGCCACCCGGCTGGGCTGTGGCAAGTCGGTGCTTTCGCGCCAGCTGGCCCGGCTGGAAGCCGACCTGGGCGCACGCCTCATCCAGCGCACCACGCGCAAGCTGACGCTGACGGAGGTGGGCAAGGTGGTGCTGCTGCAAGCCCGGCAAATTGACCGCGCGCTGAGCAACGTGGCGCAAATCTCCGGCCAGTTCCAGCAGGAGGTGCGCGGCCCGCTGCGGGTGGCCTGCCCGCGCCCGCTGGGGCAGCGCCATCTGGTGCCCCTGATCACCGAGTTCACCCGGCTGCACCCCCTGGTGGAGGTGACGCTGCTGGTGGAAGACCGGATCAGCGACCTGATTGCCGAGCAGATCGACGTGGCCATCCGCGTCGCGCATCTGGACGACTCCACGCTGGTGGCGCGCAAACTGGCCGACAACCCCCGCGTGCTGGTGGCGGCCCCCGCCTACCTGGCGCGCGCCGGGGTGCCCGCCGTGCCCCAGGATCTGGCGCAGCACGAATGCCTGCTGTGGACGCGCGACAACCGCGTGTACGACGAATGGACCTTCACACGGGACGACACCACCACCCTGGTCCGGGTGCAGGGCCGCATCCGCATCAACGACGGCATGGCCCTGGTGGCCACGGCCTGTACCGGGGCGGGCGTCACCGTGCTGGACCGGCTGCTGGTGGAGCAGGAACTGGCCAGCGGCGCTCTGGTCGAACTGCTCCCGGCCTGCCGCCTGCCCAGCGGACCGCCCCTGTATGCGGTGTACCCGGCGCGCCAATGGCTGGCACTGAACACGGCCACGTTCGTGGAGTTCTTGCTGTCGCGGCGGTTTGCGCAGCGGCTTTGAAGGCAAGCTCACCAATGCCAAGTGGGCGGCTCTGGGTAAGTGCTCTGCGGACACCGCACTGCGCGACATCAATGACTTGCTGGCGCGCGGGTGCTGCGCAGGCTGGAGGGTGGCGGGCGCTGTTCGGGGTATGAATTGTGCAGCTTGTAGCACGAACGTGCTACCATTTCCCCTTCGTCAGGAGACCGCAGCATGTCCACAACCACCATCCGCATTGAAGACGACCTCAAAGCCCGAATCGCCGCTGCCGCGCAGCGCGCTGGCAAAACCGCCCATGCTTTCATCCTGGATGCAATCTCCCAAACCGTAGAGCAAGTGGAACTGGACAACGCCTTTAATGCAGTGGCTGACCAACGCTGGGCCAACATTCAAGCCAGCGGCAAAACAGTGCCGTGGGACGCTGCAAAATCCTACCTAGCCGCGCGGGCGAATGGCGAGCCCACACGCAAACCCGTGGCGCGCAAATTGGTCAGGTGACTCAGCGCATGACCCGCATCGAGCTGGCCCCTGAGGTCTTTAACGACTTCGACCGCTTCTTTGAGCACATCGCCCAGTTTGACGCAGGCTCTGCCCCCCAGCGCATTGGCGACATCCTGGAAGCCATCCAGATCCTGACCCATAGCCCGCTGATTGGGCGGCCTGTGAAAGACGGCAAACGCGAACTCATCATCGGCCGCGCCACGCGCGGCTATGTGGCGCTGTACCGCTATGTGGCGGCTATCGACACGGTGTTTGTGCTGGCGGTGCGGGCGCAGCGGGAAGATGGATTTAAGCGTCAAATCGGTCCCTAGCACCGTGGGATAGGCACAAGCAGCTATCAACAACGTAGCGAATAGAGAGGGCCCTCGTGGAATAATAGCGCGCAGCTATTAAAACCATAGCGAATCTGACGTCGGTTCAGCTCAGGGGCGTACACAGATCCACCCAAAGCCGCTGATGTCGTCCATCAGGATGCGAAAAAGTCGGCAACTGCCTTAATCAGAAATTTCGCAGATATATACGAGCCATAGGGATGAATATCATCATTCTTAGTGCTGTCACAAAGATCCACAACGGTTTTTGCGCAAATACATGCGGGCGTATGCGGGGACAGTTCAGCTGCACGATGTATTGCAAATACCTCCATATCCAAGGCGCTTACCTTCCGATGGGTAAGCTCTATCTGCTTTAAGTAGATATTGTCTGCAATAACAGCAGATCCGCTAGTAAAAATTCCTGTCTTTGGGGGATGCGCCCTAGGTGGACGGTCACCATTAAAACCTTCTTCAAGTTGGGAAATCAGGTCCGTGTTTTCCAGTAAAAACTTTAGCTTTGTTAGTGTCGCGTGATGAGTTGGAACCTGATAGGGGTCCTGCAGGAAGCCATCAGACGCCCATTTTCCAGACTGATACTCATATGCCATTGATGACACAAATAGTTGGCCTAATTTTGCATTATTAGAAAATCCACCACAAATACCACTCATTCCAACGACTTTTGGTTTAAATCTGTCTATACATAGACCCGCGACAACTCCCGCATTCACTAGCCCCATATTAGGCAAGAGAATCACGGAGCCCTTCCTTCCAGATATCTCAATATCAAAACAGTCTATGCCTCCACGATTAACTTTAGAGCCGGGAAGAAGTGCTGTATAAGGGGCGCGTTCAGACGGAAGAGCGCAAAAAATCAAGAAATCAAACTGAATATTCTTTTTTACTTGAATAAGTAGATGATCCAGCGTAGCCTGCCAGGATTTCTTATTTGAGAACTCCGTCAAAATACAACCATGAGCTTCAAATTTCGCTCGTAGTTCAGGAAAATCATCGGGAAAGGAACTAATTGCAAGCAAAAGAGAGTTTTCCTTGCCGGCCATAGTAATGGCCTCCAGAATCGAGATTCCATTCTGTAGGGGCTGAGCCTTTTCATACCCGGGAAGTCTGAAGTCAATTATAAATAGACCAATATTTGCGCTTAAATTGGCGGAAAATTCGGCCATATTCTTTGCGCGAATAATTCCTGTGTCAGAGATGCCTTTATTGTTTAGGTGACTTTTGATGGATCTCCACTTCACATCATCATCTTCAATTACCATTATTTTCATTTGTTTGCCTTCAGAATTGATACTATTTTTTGTAGTGTTGCTTGAGATTTGTAGTTATAAAGAACGGCTCCTACTACATTTTGTCCGTATCTATTTTTAATTATATTCGGGGAGTCTTTGAGCTTGACTTTTACTCCGGCAATATAAAAATCACCGAATTGGGTGACAATCAATATTTTGGTCGACTTTTTTGCGTGCTTAAGTGCACGTAGTACTTCTATTCCGCCTTGGGCTTGATCGTGCCCTTTTAGTTTGTCAGAGGTGCTCTCCCCAAATGTTGAGAGTGCCATGTCAAGAATAATTAAGTCGAAGTCATTTTCCATTACAGTCAGAACTGCACTGCTAACGCTATCAACAATATCTGGTGTTACTCCATAAGCATCGAGAGAGCATTGCTTCATTTCCTCGCGCTTGTGGGCCTCATCTTCAACCAATAATATTTTCATTGATCCGCACCTTTCTCTGAAAACTCATTTGCTACTTCCACATGAAGTGAAAATGTCAAAGCAAGCTCAAAGGAGTCGTCATTTGGATTGCAACTAAGTGTGCTAAGGCCCTCTGATGCTCGGGTAATAAATTTAATCTTCTTTATGCCTGAGTAGCCCTCAGTGACCATATCAATCCCAGTTTCGCTAGCGCAGATTGCTTGATGGATACGCTGTTTTTGATGGAAATACTTATTATCTGTTGTCGATGATGTGACCGTTATTCGCACTGAATCAAGCTGGGAGCTGACTGCATTTGCTTCAGTAACCACATTAACTAAAATAGGACAGTCACTCCGTGCATGTTTATGGGCATTCTGTAATAAAACATGAAGGCAGTCATACAGACGGTGTACGCCAATACCTGTGTATTTATTGTCGACCGCACCACCTAAAAACTCAACCTTATTGCTTCTATTTATATAAATAAGAATAATTTGACAAAGATCACGTGTCGAAGCAGAAGTAAAACCTGTTCGCGGTACTTGAAACCAATCTGCAACTTTTTTGAATACTTCATTTACGGCGCCATGCAGTTCCGCTTTCATGCGACTCTCGTCGGCACCGAATTGCCCAATAAAAAACTTATCTATCGAGGCATTTGCCTCCCGTAGTACATTATTTTTAATAAACAAAGCTGCATTTTCGAGTTGCGGAGTTATTTGCTTCCAGCAAAATGCGATAACCAAATCACTAAGCAATTCGCTGCCGCCTGCAGATTGCAGATTACTCGAAAGCTGATGTATGTTGTTCTTGGTCGCTGAGTCACTTAGGTTCAACGCATGTTTAAATAGAGATGAGGCAGATTTAAACTGCAGTTGATCTCTGCGAAGCTTGTCTACAATGGATTTGTAGGTCGTTTTCCAGGCGGCAACTGTTCTGCGCATATTTGAATTCGACAGTAATACTCTGTATTCAGGCTTGTTGAATACTGCATCGACCGTCTCAGTGGTAACACCATCAAGTGTATTGTGTCGGATGCGCCTACCCAGGTAGGATTCAATCCCAAATTCAGTGTTTAAACAGAACTGCTCAAAGGCGTCTTTTGCCACTTCTGAAATGAGATAGTTGTCTTGGTCATTAACCTTGATGACAAGTACATTCTTCGTGGTTGAATTATCCTTTTCTATTGCTGATAGTTTTGCTTCAATACGGGGGTATAGTGCTCTATATTGTTCTGTGGCTATTGATGGGTTGCTATCTAGCCATTTCTTCATCGCGATACTGTCGACATACATTCGACTACTGTCAAAATACTGCTGAAGACTAGAAACTTTAGAGCGCGTTGTGATTGCATCGGCTTCGATAAAGTATTCAATACTATTTAGCTTTTTTCCAACTGCTCTCAATATGTCGCATCGTACCCCGGAAGCCCCTGATACATTTGTGACTAACGAATACATTTTTTCAAGTGTAAGCTCATCCAATGAGCCAACTATGTAATTTGCTACTTGTGGCGTATCTGCCAACAAATACTCAATAAAATCAACTATTGAGCCATCGTGAAAATTCTTTACATGGGAAATGAAATCGGTTCTGAATTCAAAATCCACATCGAGGTCAATTGACTTTTTTCTGTAAAGAGCTAGTGCTAATACAGAAACTAGGCTTTTTGCATCAGGAGGGACGGAGAGATATAGTGCACGCATCTCTGATTCTGTGAGAAGTGCATCCAGTCCCATTGTGTTTTCAAAGATAAACTTTATGTTTTCTTTGGTTAAACTGAGAATATTTGATCGATTGCCAATAAATTTTAAAAATAAGAAGCTGCGTATAAATGTATCCAGCTTCATGTCGAATGCTATTTTTATATCGGTTCCGTCTGGGGCGAGAAGAATTTCTTTTGAGTTAAATGGTTCTGTGTTCTCGCAATACTCTTCCCCAATAATTTCTGACAGTAGACGCACGCCAATCACTCGATCCAACTTGTTTCTATTTATTGTTAGGTTGGTTCTTTCCAAGAAAGCTGCTGATGTTCTGTAGATATCAAGTGTGAGTTCGCTATCTAGATTCTGAGCCCGAAAATATTCGGTAACTATTTGGTTTTCTTTTCCCTCGTTGGCATAAGAGATGAGCTCGTTTAACCAAGATAAAAACTCGTTGTCTAGACGGCCCTCGAATTCTTTTCTAACTGCAGGAAAGACGTCTCGTAAGTTAAATATCACTATCACGGCATAGATAGCATCTATTAAGCACGATTCTGTTGCCCTCAATAGATAGCCGCCGACGTCTGACTCATCCAGTGGTGTTGGAATGAAGTTGCTTAATGAAATGGCTTTTCGAATATTGCCATTCACTTTCCCGACCAAAGCACCAACACGTCGACGTGCTACTACAAAAAGCGATACTTTTGAACTTATATTTTCTAACGCGCTGAAATGTAGTCCGGCATTGCCTCTATGCGATATTTGCTCTTCAATTTCATTGATTTTTGCTAGCTGATGTGGATCGAGATCTCTACTGCTCCGCAAATAGGCTAACTGTCGCATCCCGGACGATTGCATAGACTCTAAGCGCTATCCCCTCTTCATGGCCAGAGCCGTGTTGCAAGAGTTGATAGAGTCCTTGCAATCCACCCAGGGA
>ERZ1034365.418-NODE-418-length-23303-cov-3.299793_pt1 | contig 23303 bp, 15 predicted proteins | sample MGYA00520615_ERZ1034365 | MGnify/ENA primary metagenome ERZ1034365 (study PRJEB33736, sample SAMEA104284505) | Azolla filiculoides | biome: Urban; feature: Water surface; material: Ditch water | place: Netherlands | collected 2015-10-28 | depth 0-0.1 m ...
GTAAATGCGCATTGCAATATCCTAAATGCGCATAGGAGAATCGCAAAATGCATACGAATATCGTGAAATGCATAGGAGAATCGCGAAATGCATACGAATATCGTGAAATGCATGGGAGAATCGTGAAATGCATGGGAGTATCGGAACTACCCCAACCCAACGTTCTCCGGTTAGGTTGGGGTGTCGAGTACGATTACTGTTTTTTTAGATGGGTATTCAAAAAGGATATGATTTTGTTTTTGGTGTCTTCTGAATTAAATAGTGTTCCGCCATGTTGGGCCTCTTTTACAATTACAAAATCACTTTGGACATTTGCCAGCTGTAAGTAGGAATCTAATAATTTTGATAACGAAATAGGAACGGTCTGATCTTTATCGCCGTGAAAGATTAGAAAAGGTGGGTCATTTTTATCAATGTAAGTCGTAGCGCTTGCTATTTTTGCTAAATCCGGGCGCAGTAGTGGCTGTGCTCCAAGCAGAGCGGTCGAGGTTGATTTTTGTTCTCCTTCGTACAACGGCATGCTCCCGATACGGGCAACAAAATCGGAGGGGCCATAAAAATCAATTACGCCTTTGATTTTAAAATCAGGTTGTTTTTTATAGAGATAAAAGGCTTCGTTATAATTGTTATTGGAGGTTCCCAGAAATGAAGCCAAATAGCCTCCTGCCGAAAAACCGATTACGGCTATATTCTCTGGGTCTAAAAGATAGTTGTCGGCATTTGTATACAGAAAATCAATGGCTTGGTTGCAATCTTGTATTTGAGCAGGGAAGATTGCGGTGGTGCTGTAGCGATAATTGATAGATGCTACGGCAAAACCATTGTCTACAATTGCTTTTAGGGTTGTTTTCATGTTTTCCATATCACCATATTTGTTGCCTTGTCTCCAGCCGCCGCCGTGAATCCAAATCACAAGTGGCACTTTTTTTTCCTGTTTTGCAGGCAGGTACAAGTCGAGTGTATGTTTTACGAGGGTATCCGAAGCATAAGGAATATCCAGATGCATAACGGTGCCTTGAGGAAATAATTTTTTGATATTTGGCGGAATTTGTGCAGTGAGTTTACTGGCCAGAAAAATAAAAAATAATAAAAAGGCGGTGCTTTTTTTCATAATGTGTTAGGTGTATTAGATTTGGGTTGTTTGTGTGTTGCGGTTAAAGGGCTTTTAGTTTTTTCTTGTCGTTAGGGTGTCTTTTAAAATTTGAATTTCTTCTTTGGGGTCTTTAATTCGGATGCTTATTTTTTGATATTCCCATTCTTTTCCGTTTTTGACAGCAGCAATATCCATTTTACCTTTCCCTTTAGTCCCTTTTATTCGTACCGATACTGCAACAGCTTTGTTATGGTTTGAATAGATGGCATTCCCTTCCAGAACTGCCAATTGATCCATTGGTTCTATTGTTCCTATAACGTCAAGAACCCGGGTATTGGTTTGGGCTTTTTCAATCGCTTTTTCATAAAGGGAATGTTCGGAATAGGCTTGAGCGATATCCGTCAGATTTCCGTCGATGGTTGTCGTGAAAAGGATTCCCAATGCAAATAAAATCAGCAGGGTGAAAGTGGGTAAGGACCATTTCCAATTCCTGTTCCACCAACTTTTTTCTACAATTAATTCGTTATCCATATTTTGTGTTTAATCATTTATGCAGCTACCATTATTTAGTACTAAAAAAGTCAGTTATGATTTGGCTTATCAATTCCGGTTTTTCACCAAATACATCATGAGAAGTATTTGGCAAAATGCAAAATTGTGATTTTTTGATTGCTCTGTGCAATTCTAATCCAAGTTCGGGAGTGTACATATCGTTGTCTCCATAAATAAGTAGAGTAGGTATGTTTATTTCCAATAAAACAGACTTTGGAAAATAAATTTCTTCATACCACATCTTTTTGGCTTCGGTGATGTATTTTTTCCAGTTTCCTGTGGGTGATTTTTCTTTATATTGTTTTATCCAAGGTTTTAGTTCTTTGGCTACCCAAGTTGTATCTGAAAAACTTTTTAGCGCTTCCAATCCTTCCTTTGTGGTTCCTTCCAGTTTGTATGTTGCTCCTGAAACTGCAATTTTCTTCACTTTATCAGGTCTCATTTTGGCAAGAAGTAATGCGGCATTTCCACCATCGCTCCAACCAATTACATAGGTGCTGTCTAATTTTAATACATCGATAGCTTTAGAATAATATTCGGCTGCGCCTTTATACGTCATGATGCTGTCAGCGTATTCAGAACGTCCAAGCCCAGGGGCATCAAAAGCAATTACTTTGTATTTTTGGGATAGATGGGGAAGACATTTTTTAAAATCAGCACTATTTCCTAAACCTCCGTGCAGTAATAGTAAAGGCATTCCTTGTCCGTATTCTTCGTAATAAAGTTTAGTCCCGCGAATGGTTAAATAGTTTCCGTTATTAGATTCATATTTTATTTGACCTTTTCCACTCAAAGAGAAAGCCAATGTAAAAAGCAAAATTAAAATGGTACCTCTCATCGTTTTTGGCTTATATTTTTCCGTTATATTGTGGGTCAAAATCGACCATCCACTCGATACCGAATTTGTCTCTAAACATCCCAAAGTAAGAACCCCAAGGACTGTCGCTAATAGGCATTTCAATATTTCCGCCTGCTGAAAGTCCGTAAAATAACTTGTCGGCTTCTTCACGACTGGCTGCGCTGATGGATATTTTAGATCTGTTTTCATTTTCATTTACGGGACCCATACTTTCCGGAACATCATTCGCCATTAAATCATTTTCGCCAATAGGCAAAGCAATGTGCATGATTTTATTGGCTTCATTTTCTGGTATTGGAAATTCAGGGCTTGCTAAATCTTTGAAACGCATAATCTTTGCGAATGCTCCGCCAAATACTGATTGGTAAAAAAGGAACGCTTCTTCGGCATTTCCGTTGAAGTTAATGTGAGGATTGATAAGTGCCATAATTTTATTTTTTTAAGTGATTTTCTAATATGTCTGACTGTAAGGTGACGCAATTCTATGGGGTTTAATGTTCTGGTGGTGGATTAAGGAAGCCTAGACTTTCAGTTAATGACTACTTTTCCAAGTACAAGACCATCTTAAAATTATACCTAAACCCCAATCTCGCCAAACCGCTGTTAGCAACAGTTATTATTAGTTCGTCCAAGTTTCTTTGTCTTTAGCATTCATAATTATTTTTCCATCATAAATACTTAATCCTTGCCAGCTTCCAAACCAAACTTGTCCTTTTTTATCTTCGAGAATACTTTGTGTGACATTAGAGGTCAAGCCATCTTCAGTTGTGAATTGTTTGAAATTATTGCCATCATATCTGTAAACACCATAACCTTCAGCCGTAAACCAAATATTCCCTTTGCTATCTTCATAAAAATTATAAGTTTCTACACCTGCAATAATTCCATCTTTTGTGAAGTTGGTGTATGTTTTACCATCAAATTTGCTCACACCGCCATTAAAAGTTCCAATCCAAATATTTCCGTGATTGTCTTCTAAAATATCTGCAACGTTATTGTCGGTAAGTTCATTTTTAGCTGTTAAATGAATAAATTCTCCATTTTTATATTTAAAAATCCCATTCCCATCAGTAGCAAACCACATATTTCCATTCTTGTCTTCTATGATTTTAAAAACCAATTTGTCAGATAACATGGGTTTTGCATTTTCGACTTTTGAAACTGGCAACAAAAAAGGTATAAACTTTTCACCGTTAAAATGACTAATTCCTCCTGTCGCCCCAACCCAAATAAGTCCGTTTTTGTCAATTGTTAAACCCCAAATTTCCGCATTCACTCCTGGCAGTCCTTCTTTGAATGAAAATGTTTTAAATTTTACACCATCGTATTTTAGGAGTCCTTCGGATGTTCCAAACCAAATATTACCTACTTTATCTTCTACAATCTCTAAGACCCTAAAATGTGGACTAATTTCAGCAATGGTGATTCTTTCAAGTATTTGTCCATTGTAGCGTATAATTCCATCTCCATTTGTTCCAAACCAATAGTTCCCTTTTTTGTCCTGAAACATTGTCCTTACGAACTCTCTTACCATTCCATTTAAGTTGGTGTGAATTTGCGGAAAGGTCGTGCTTTGTTTTAAAATAAGTGGTTGGGTGTTTAATTGATTTTCTATTGTATTTGTAAGAGATTTTTCTTTAACTTGTCCTGTGCAGGCTGAAATTTGAAGTAACAGAAGTACCAAAAGTAAATTTCTTGCTTTGAATATTGTCATACAACCGAAGTTTGTCATATTGTTGGCTTTATAAATGTTGCTAACTCGTATATAAGTCTGACAAAATCAGACTTATCATCCCTAATTTGGGTCGCTTTGTCCTATAAATGTCAGGCTTTATTTTTAATAAATGTAGGAATAATATTTTTATTACAAATTATCAAAAAGTTGTTTTATTAATCAAGCCTTTTAGCAATTGAATCTAGACTAAAATAAAGGTACTCGAAACGCAGGATTCCCTAGCCCCGATTGCAACGGAAATCCTTTTTTGTAATCCGGTCCGGGTGGTATGCCCGGAGAGGATTACAAAAAAGATTGTAGTGTAAAGCGGGAAACAGCTCCTGAAAAACTATGTCTTGATTACAAAGCTTCCGTGCCGTTTCCTGCTGTTTTTAATGTAGTGGTTTTGGCAACGGGAAGTTGCTGGAATGTGGATTGATTCTTTGGATAATTCTCAAAAAACTGGTTTGTAATCTGCTTAAAACGGTCTGATTTTAAGCAAGCCATCAAAAATTTTGAGTTAACCGTACTAAAATATGTTAAACGATGTAAAATACTAATTTTGTTGGCAAAATTAAAAAGCCAAATACCACACGCTGAAATGAGAGATAAATGGAAGACTTTTATAAAATGGTTTAGCAATAGGCCAACTATTTTAGGGCTTTTGATTTTTGTGTTGTGCCTGAGCGGGACTTTTTATGTGAGTATGATTCGCCAAAGTGTCTTGAAAGAGAACGAGGAAAATAAAATGAATATCATTTTAAAAGACATTCATCAAAACATTGAAAAATCACTGCGGGAATCTTATTTATCGACTTTTGAACTAGGCCTAACCATTAACGACGAGGGTGTTCCTGAACACTTTGAAACTATAAGCAAAGAAATCATAGCTGATAATCCGCTTATTAATTCTGTACAATTAGCGCCAAATGGTGTTATTAAATACATCTATCCTCTGAAAGGCAACGAAAAAGCATTGGATTTAAACCTTTTGCAATCGGCTTCTTTAAGAAACCATGACTTTGTCTCTGGTAAAAACAAAAAAATTCATTTTGATGGGCCTTTCAATTTAAAGCAAGGTGGTGTTGGTGTTATTATAAGACTGCCCGTATACAAGAGAGATGCTTTTTGGGGCTTTATTTCGTTGGTCGTTAAATTTGAGGATTTATTAAAAGTGTCAAAAATAGACCGAGTAAACCCTGATCAATATCATTTTCAATTTTCAACCATAAATCCTGTTACGTATCAAGAACGATTTTTTCTACCGTATAATGTAATCCCGGAAAAGGATCATTATGTTACGTATATGATGCCAAACAGCGAGTGGAAATTCTATTTGATTACCAACCACGCGTCCTTGATGTATCCGCTGACTTTGTTTACTTTGGTCGTGGGGATTATTTTATCTATAATAATTAGTATCCTGACTGTTCTCATGTTGAAAAAACCGGAAGAATTACAGCTTTTGGTCGATGCGCAGTTAGCAGATATTATGAATAAAAAGTTGAAATTTAAAGCATTTTTTCAACAAGCTACCATTGGGTTTATTATTGTGGATGCCAATACGGGAAATTTCCTTGATGTCAATTCGAAATACTGCCAAATGCTGGGTTATACTGAAGGGGAAATTATGGAAAAGAATTTTGCGTTTTTTACCCATCCTGATGATGTGTCTACCAGTATTGAAAATTTAGAAAAGCTTAAGAGCGGAGTAATCAAAGAATACACGGCCGAAAAACGGTATATTACCAAATCTGGCGAGATTATCTGGGTGAGCGTGAGCGTTTCTCCACTGTGGGAGTCTGACAAAAAAACAACATCTAACATTGCTTTTATAAAAGATATTACCTTAAAAAAAGAAGCCAATGCCTTAATCGAAAAAAGCGAAATCCGATTTAAATCTCTTTTTGAAAATTCGCTGCTTCCGTTATGGGAAGAAGATTTTTCTGGTGTAAAAAATCGTCTTGCCGAATTGGATTTGATGAACAAAGATCCGGAATTGGTGTATTCGTTTTTTGACGAGCATCCTGAGGAAATCATCAATTGCATTTCATTAGTAAAAATAATTAATGTTAACTACGAGTGCCTAAAACTTCATAAGGTAAAAAGCAAGGAAGAATTAATCACCAACCTAAACAAATTAATTGACGTAAGTGCTATTGATACTGTCAAAAGACAGTTGGTTGCTATTGCTCAAAATGCGAAACAGTTTAATATTGATTCGAGAATAAAAAATAATTACGGTGAATATCGCGACATTCATTTGCGATGGAGTGTGATTAAAGGACATGAAGAAACCTATGAAAGAGTAATCCTTTCTACCGAAGATGTCACAGAGCGCAAAGCCACTGAAAAAATCATTGTAGATTCTCAGGAAAAAATTGAATCCATCATCAATTCGATTGACGGTATTGTGTGGGAATATGATTTAGAGTCTGAAAAGCTAACTTTTGTTAGTGAAAAAGTAAATGAAATATTGGGTTATTCTGTGAAAGAATATATTGATACTCCTTTTTTATGGGAAAATAAGATTCATACTGATGACAAAGAATGGGTATTAAACTTTAATATTGCCTCAGATAAGAAAAAACAAAGTCGTGTTATTGAATACCGAATGATTACTAAAAATGGGGAAACCATTTGGATACGAGACATTGTAAATGTGGTGCTGAGAAATAAGGAAATGACGGGTTTACGCGGAATAATGATTGATATCACCAATATGAAAGAGGCTGAGGAAGACCTTAATAACTCTTTATATTTAGTGAAAGAACAAAACAAAAGGTTATTGAATTTTTCTTATATTGTTTCCCATAACCTCCGCTCGCATACCAGCAATATAAAATCTATTGTTTCTCTGGTTGAGACCGAAGAAACCGAAGAGGAACGCCATGAAATGATGAACTTACTAAAAACTGTTTCTAATTCGCTTGATGAAACCATGGATCATTTGAATGACGTAATAAATATCAATACGAATATCAATTTAGTGACTAAACCGCTATATTTGAACCAATATATAGAGACTGTAAAAGCTGTTCTTACGGAACAAATACAATTAACTCAGGCGACCATTATAAGTGATATTCCGGAGGATTTAATGGTCAATTATAATCCGGCATACTTAGAAAGTATTCTGCATAATTTAATTTCGAATGCGATTCGGTACCGACATCCTGACAGAGAACCAATTATCAGCTTAAAATGGCGAAAAGAAGACAACCAGAATGTATTAGAAATTACCGATAACGGAATTGGAATTGACCTGGTTAAAAATGGAGATAAAATATTTGGGATGTACAAAACCTTCAGTTCAAATGTCGATTCAAAAGGTATTGGACTATTTATCACCAGAAATCAAATTGAGGCTATGGGCGGAAGCATAACCGTAGCGAGTGAACCATGTGTAGGAACGACTTTTAAAATTTATATCAAATGAGTAAAAAAATAATATGGGTTGTCGATGACGATGCTATTTACCAAGTCATCATTAATAAAATTATTAAAAGATCCGAAATGTTTTCGGCAAGCTCCTCTTTCAAAAACGGAAAAGAAGCGGTAAGTGCCTTGCATAAAATAATAGAGAATACAGAACTGATTCCTGATATTATTCTACTGGACATCAACATGCCGGTGATGGACGGCTGGGAATTTATGGAAGAAATCAAAACGATTAAATCCCAAATCGACAAAAAAATTATTATCTATATCGTAAGCTCTTCTATTGCTGTTGAAGATAAAAACAAGTCGAAAGATTTCAAATATGTTTTTGCGTTTATCTCTAAACCTGTCAATGTTCAGGACATTATGGTAATTGCCGAAAACTCGTAATGAATTAGATAAAACCAATCATAAGCTGGGATTAACGTTTGTTAATCCCTTTTATTTTTTTATCGAAATATAATCTGAAGGCGACATTTTGAAATGCTTTTGGAAATTTCTTCCAAAACTGGTTTGTGATTTATAACCAACCATTTCGGCAATTTCATACATTTTGTAATCTTCGTTGAGCAACAATTCGGCTGCTTTTTTGAGTCGGACAATATTGATTAATTCATTCGGACTCAAATCTGAAATGTCTTTAATTTTTCGGTACAAAGTCGATCTGCTCATATTCATAATTTCAGAAAGTGATTCAACACTTAGATTTTGATCGGTTATGTTCTTGATGATTTCTTCGTCTAATTTTTTCAAAAAGGCTTCGTCGGTTTTATTGTGCGCAATGCTTTTGATGTGCGAAAGCGGAGAACTCGCATAATATTTCATGATTTGTTTCCTGTTTTCTATTAGATTCAAAGATTGGACTTTTAAATATTCCATAGAAAAAGGTTTGGCAATATAAGAATCTGCTCCTACTTCGAGTCCGTCAATTTGAGATTTCAATGAATTTTTGGCTGTTAATAAAATAACCGGAATATGACTGGTCTCCAGATTGGTTTTGATTTTTTTGCAAAGTGTAATCCCATCCATCACCGGCATTTCAATATCGCTGATTACTAAGGAAATATTTTCGTTATGAATCACTTCCAGCGCCGCTTCTCCGTTATTTGCATTAAAAACAACATAAAACGGAAGCAATTCTTTGGTTATAAATTGCAATAAATCCTCATTGTCTTCTACAACCAGAATGGTGGTTTTCTCGCTCTTGTTTTCCGGCTCTGTCACTTTATTTTCGTTGCTCTCTAAATCTTTGGCCTGTTCGTCATACAACATAAATTCTTCTTCCTGATGCAAAGGCATGATGAGTTCAAAAACGTTCATTTCCGGTTCCGAAAAAACCAATTGCAAACTGCCGTTGTGCAACTGCGTCAACGAATGCGCCAAAGACAATCCAATCCCGGTTCCGGAATTATTATCCATATTCTCCACCCTGAAAAAAGGTTCGAAAATCTTATCTTTCAAATGACTTGGAATCATATTTCCATCATTTTTAACCGTTAGTTTTAGTTTTTTCTCATCCCTGATTAAACTCACAATGACTTTCTTTTCAGAATATTTGATGGCGTTATTGAATAAATTACTCAATATTTTTTTCAAGGCTTCTTTATCCACAAAAGCATAAATATCCTTTTCGCTTAATTCTAATTCAAAATCAATGTTCTTTTCCTCGATAAGCTGACTAAACCTCAGCTGCATATTCCGCACCATTGATGAAATATTGGCTTCGACAAAAGTGAGTTTCAAACCGCCAATTTCTGTTTTTCGAAAATCTAAAAGTTCATTGACCAATTTTATCAATCGGGAAGTATTTTTTTTCATTATCGAAAGATTCTGCGGAATCTCAGGCTTTTCATATTCATACTTCAAGAGTTTTTCCAGAGGACTTTTGATAAGCGTTAAGGGCGTTTTTATTTCGTGGGCGACATTGGTAAAAAACTCGATTTTGGCTTGATAAATCTCCTTTTCTTTTTCATCATTCAGGTGTTTTATTTTTCGGTTGTTTTTCACCTGACTCAAATGATTGGAGTAGCGAATAATCATAAACAAACCATAGCAAATCAATATAAAGTACAACAAATACGCATATGTACTGGCCCAAAACGGAGGCAGGATTTTTATTTTAATAGCAATTTCTTTACTCCAAACTCCAAAACTGTTCAGTGATTTCACTTTGAAAACATAAGAGCCGGGAGACAGTTCCGTAAAGAAAACCTTGTTGTTTCGGGCTAAATAAACCCAATCTTTATTTACGTCTTCCAGTTTGTACCAGTATTCGGTCAGCTCTGCTCCGGTGTAATTCAGGGCGGCAAATTCAATATTAAAAGACGACTGATTGTGTTCTAACTCCAACTCATCGATGTACGAAATTGATTTTTCAATAGGTGAATTTTCATCGGTTGCCTGCACTTCCTGATTGTTGATTTGCAATCCTGTAATAAAAGTTTTGGGTGCGTATTTGTTTTTGGTGAAGTTTTTAGGATTGAAACTAATCATTCCGTTTAAGTTCCCAAAATACATATCGCCATTAGCATCTTTAAACGCCGAGTTGTAATTGAACTGGTCGCTTAACAAGCCATTTGCAGTGGTGTAAATTTTAATGCTGTTGTGTTTTGGTCTAAATTTCACTAATCCTTTTGAAGTGGTTATCCATAAATTGCTCTGGTCATCTTCAAGAATAGAATAGAAAACATTACTCGGAAATCCGTTTTTGGTGTTGTATTTTGTAAAGGTTCGGGTTGCTTTATCGAATAAATTCAATCCGTTTTCTGTGGCAATCCATAAATTGTTTTTCCCATCCTGAAAAATAGAGTTGATAGAGTTATTGCTTATTCCTTTTGTGTCTTTATAATTGTATCTGAAAACTTCTTTTTTCTTGTTTCTAGGATTGTAAAACAACAAACCGTCTCGGTATGTTCCCGCCCAATAATTTCCGTATTTATCTTCCATAAATGAAGTGTAATGCATGTTCTCCGGAAAAAATTTCAGCACATCAAAATTATCTGCTACCGGATTGTACTTGTAAATCCCTACAGAGGTTATGACTAGAAGCTCTTTCTTTTTTGTTTCATAAAAACTAAAAATAAAATTACTTCTGAGACCGCCAATTTCATCATTGGCACTGTAATGCTTAATCACTTTTCCTGATTTACGGTCTAAAACATCTAATCCATGCTCAAAAGTTCCTATCCAAATTTTATCTTTTAGAGCAATCAAAGCGTGGATATTGTAATACGACACCGAACCTTTTCCTGTTCCCGGTTTGTAGGACGTAAATACTTGTGTTTTTGGATTGAATTTATTCAAACCGGCATCTTCGGTACCAATCCAGAAATCGCCATTTTCATCTTTGTGAATTTCTCTGACGGCACTCCCGTTAATTGAATTTTGATTGTTCTTTGGGAAATACTTTTTAAACTGTGTGTATTGTTTTTGATGGTAATTGATGCCTCCAAAATAAGTTCCAATCCAAACTCCATTTTCTTTATCAATCGTAATCGAATAAGCCGCATTATCCGAAATACTAAACGGGTCATTAAAATCTTTTTTAAGATTCGTGTATTTTTTGGTTTTGATATTATAAATAAAAACACCCGATTCGCTGGCGATCCAAACTTCATTGGCTCCATTTTTTTTGAATTGGCGAACAAACAAAGATTCTTTTGTAGAAAAAGGCAATACCGTTGTGCTCTTATTGATGCGGTTATAGGAAAGCACGCCATGTTCTTGCGTACCTATTAATATATTGTTTTTATCTAAAGCATAAATTACCGTAATCCTGTAAGCGGTTTTAGCTGTTGCATCATTGGTTAATGAAATGGTCTCGAACGACAAACTTTCTTCTGAATAATGGTATAATTTATTCAAGGACGAAATCCATATTTCTCCTTTGGCATCTCTGGTAATCGAAGTTGCTATGAAATAATTGTTCGGATTAAATGTGGTAGTTTCTTTTTTGAGGGTTGCATATTTATACAGAATATTACCGGAAATAAACCAAATATTACCGTGTTCGTCGTGTTCAATTGCTGCAATTCGATCATTTATGGCTTCGTTGAGAATACTAAAACGATCTGATTTTTTGTCATATTGATACAATCCTTTGTCCGTTCCCACCCAAATAATACCTTTATATTCATGTAAGGACTGAATATAATTGCTTCCTAAACTATGAATTGGATTAGAATTTCCACGATAAGTCTTAAATCGATAGCCATCAAAACGGTTTAAACCATCTTTTGTGCCAAACCACATGAAGCCGTCTTCATCTTGTAATGACGATAAAACGGTATTATTAGACAAGCCATTTTCTACTTGATAATGTTTAAAATAGTAATCTTGGGCGGGAACAAAATGTGTTGCTATAATAAAAAAAATACAAAATAATAAGAATTTACGCATGTTCATGATTTTGATGTTCAGTACAGTATTCGACGAATCGTCTCAATTATATTCCAAATGTTGCAACAAGCTAAATTTACAGCTCTAAAACCAAAAATTGCACCATTCCTTATAAATATTGACACAAATGAATAGATTTTTTTTGAATAAAAATGGCCTAATTTGAATTTCCAAATAAAAGATATTGATATTTTATTCGAACAAAAATTACTATATCGATAAAAAAAAGTTGGAAAAAATACACAATCATTAATTTGAAAAAAAATGAACCAAATCTTATTAGAGAGCAATATTAATTATTTTTTTGCTCGTATCAGAGATGATTAAAAATTTAAAGTTATTTCAAAAACCAAAACAAATTAAAACTATTTAAAATGAAAAATCAATGAAAACAAAATTCAACCAAATTTTAAAGAAGAGATATTACCTCTTACTTTTTTTTAGTTTTTTACTACAACAAAGTTATGCTCAGGCGCAAATTAAAATTACGGGAAAAGTAACATCGGCTGTCAACGGAGATGCTATTCCGTTTGCCAATATTCTTGTGAAGAATACTCCAAACGGTACCGCAACAGATTTTGACGGAAACTTTTCTGTTTCGGCTAAACCGGGTCAAGTACTTCTTGTGAGTTATCAAGGTTATAAAACAAGAGAGATTACCGTGAATACCGAAACGGTAATCAACATTGCTTTAGTTGAAGATATTCTTGCTTTGAATGAGATTGTAATCGTAGGATACGGATCGCAACAAAAGAAAGATCTTACCGGCGCTATTTCGGTAATCAAAGCCGACGAAATTCAGAAAAGACAAGTTACAACAATGGCCGAAGGGCTTCAAGGTTTAGTAACAGGTGTTAAAGTTCGAGGTGGAGGAAGACCCGGACAAGAAGCCAGTATTGAGATTCGTGGACTTAAAAATCTTCAGAACACAAATCCGCTGTATGTTGTAGACGGTTTGATTACTACAGCTAACAGAGATTTTAACCCAAACGATATTGAATCGATTCAGGTTTTGAAAGATGCTTCGGCAGCCGCAATTTACGGTTCCAGAGCGGCAAACGGTGTAATCATTATTACCACTAAAAAAGGTAAAAAAGGTCCTTTGAAAATCGAAGTTTCTTCTAAAACGAGTTTTTCAACGATGCCAAAATACGATTTGATGGGAACGGAAGAATTTTCGAAATACAATTTCCAAGCCTATGACAATGCGAACATTCCGAGACAAAACTTGAATCTTGGCGTTAACACAGATTGGCAAAAAGAGATTTTCAAACAAGGATTGCTTCAGGATTATAACGCCAGTTTTGCAGGTGGTGGCGACAATTCAACTTTTTTTATGTCTGCCAATTATTTTGGAAATGAAGGAACTGTAATCTCAACTGATTTTAATCGTGTTTCGTTTAGAGTAAATTCAAGCGGTACAAAAGGAATTTTCAGTATTGGTGAAAACTTGGCCATCAGTAATTCAAGAACAGATGAAATGTCCGGTAATCCAATTATCGATTCTTACCGATTATTGCCAACAATTCCTGTGTATGACGCAGAGAATCCTGGTGGTTACGGTTACGGAAAACAAGGTGTGGCCAATACTTTTGGAACAAATCCAATTGCCCTTGCTAATTTATTAGACACTAAAAATGAAAATTTCAGAATTAGAGGAAATTTATGGTCTGAAATAAAATTGGCTTCTTTTTTAAAGTACCGTTTTAATTTTGGATACGAAACCAGTTTTGACAGCTACAACTTTATTAGAAAATTAGGAAACTGGACCTTGAATCAACCTTTTGAACAATCATTCATCAACCAAAATAAAGGTCGTTCAGAAACTAAATTATTTGAAAACACATTGACTTTCAAGAAAGAATTTGGAAAACATGACATTACTGTTTTGGCAGGTCAAACATTTCAAAAAGACAACTACAACCAAATTTATGGTACCAAAAGAAATCTATTAGTTAATCCGAGTACAGGTCAATATTTTGATGTTTTAAATTTAGGAGACCAAGCCGAAGTGGGTGGTTTCAGAAACGAAGCTGCATTGGCCTCTTATTTGGGTAGATTAGAATACAATTATGATGACCGTTATTTATTGAATGCCGTTTTCAGACGTGATGGTTCTTCAAAATTTAGTGATGCTAATAAATGGGGGAATTTCCCATCGGCTTCATTAGGATGGAGAGTGAGTAATGAATCGTTTTTTAAATCTGAATTTATAAACGATTTGAAATTAAGAGCCAGTTATGGGGAATTAGGAAGCGGGAATATTGGAAACTACGAATACCAAGGTTTCATAAACACGTTTGGTGCTATTGTTCTTGGTGACGGACAAACTTTATACCCATCTGCCACTCAAGTTAGATTGGCAAATGCTGAATTGCGTTGGGAAAAACTTAAACAAACCAATGTTGGGATTGATTTAGGAATGCTTGATAACTCCTTGCGTTTTACTGCCGATTATTTTATTGCACGTACCGAAGATGTTTTGTTTGGATTCCCAATTTTGATGACTACCGGTAATGACGGAGGAAATCCTATTTCGAATGCTGCTACAGTAGAAAATAAAGGATTTGAGTTGGAATTAAGCTACAGCAAAACAATTAATGACTTCTCTTTCAATGCTTCTATAAACTTTACTAAACTGAACAATAAATTGGTTTCACTTGGTAACGGACAAAATCAACACATTCAAGGAAACACGATCACCAAAGCAGGAAATTCTGTAGGAATGTGGTATGTTTTACAAACGGATGGATTATTCCAAAATCAACAAGAAATTCAAAATTATGTGAATTCAGCCGGAACTGTAATTATGCCAAATGCACAACCTGGAGATATTCGATTTAAAGATATCAATGACGATGGCGAAATTACAAATGAAGACAAAGACATCGTAAGCAGTCCATGGCCAGAATTCGAAATGGGATTCAATGCCGGTGCTTCATACAAAGGGTTTGATTTTTCTATGAACTGGATTGGTTCACACGGAGCAACGGTTTATAATGGTTTCAGAAGTACCGTTGACCGTTTTGATGATGACAGTAATTACAGAGCTGGTATTCAACCTTGGACACCTGAAAATACAAATACGGATTTCCCGAGAATTGTAAAAGGAACAACCTTAAATGCCAGAGGTGATAGTGACCGATTTTTAGAAAATGGTGATTTCATCCGACTTAAATATATTGGATTTGGCTACAATGTGCCTGAAAACCTTTTACAAAAAGTGGGTTTAACAAGTGCTAGATTTTCTTTATCTGCACAGAACGTGATTACAATTACAAAATATTTAGGACTAGATCCTGAGTTCAGTAATGGTAATATTTTTGAAAGAGGGGTAGATGTAGGTTCTTTTCCAAACCTAAAAACCTATTCATTCGGTGTGGAGTTTAGTTTTTAATTTTAAAAAAATAGCATAATGAAAAAAATATTTTTAATAACTGTAGTTTTTCTCAACCTCCTATCCTTGTCTTCATGTGATAATGAGTTGGAACTTGACAACCCAAATACATTAACAACAACTCAATATTGGGCTACAGAAAGTGATGCACAAGCAGGAATAAATTCTGTTTATGCCATGTTTTATAAAGATGGATTATGGGCCAGATGGATTTATTTCCGTTTGGATTTAACCTCCGATGAAGGCTATAGCTCAAGTCCATGGGTAGAATTAGCCGACTGGACGAGATTTAATTACATCAATTATAATTTCTGGGAAGGCAACAACGTAACTTGGAGAGACACTTATAAAGCCATTTTCAGATGCAATCAAGTTCTTGCTAATGTCCCTAAAATCGCGTTCCAAAATGAAGAGGACAAAAAGAAAATTTTAGCGGAAGCAAAATTTTTAAGAGCCTTACATTACTATTATGCTGCAATTCTTTGGGAAAACATTCCAATTGTTTTAGAGCCATCAACACCAAATGATCGTCCGGAACAAAAAAACATCACCGAAGTTTGGGCACAAATAGAAACTGATTTAAATGATGCTTATACTGATTTACCAACCGAATGGGCCGGAGATCAAACCGGAAGACCAGACAAAGGTGCTGCAAAAGGAATGCTTGCAAAAGTGTACATGCAACAACACAAATGGACGGAAGCAAAAACAGCTTTAGAATATTTAATTTCTGGTGCTGGAGCAAAATACAGTTTAGTAGCTAATTACAGAGATAATTTTACCGATGTGAATGAAAACAACAGCGAATCTGTTTTTGAAATTCAGTTTGGAGACCAAAGAAAAGGTGGTACAGACGAAGGTCCAAGTGCTGCTGTTTCTAGCAACCGTGCTCAATTTTTTGCCCCAAGAAGTATTGGTTGGTCAGACGGACAAGCCAGAATGTGGTTAGTTGACACTTTCAAAAAAGAAAAAAACAAAGACGGAGGTTTAGATATCCGATTAAAATACACTTTGTTTTATCCTGATTTATTGGCCGATTTTGGAGACAAAACATACAATAAAACGTGGCAATGGGGAACTGAAGCTTGGTTTAGAAAAGGTAGCAGAGATTATTACAGAGACAATGAAGATTATTACAGTCAAGTAAACTACCGATTAATTCGCTACGCAGATTATTTTTTGCGTTACGCCGAAGTCTTGATTGATACTGGAAATACTGATGGTGACTACCAATATGTAGACCTGGTAAGAGCTCGTGTAAACATGGGAACTTTAGCCGCTGCACATCCTGAAATTGGGACTGATAAAGTTAAATTCTTAGAGCAATTAAAAATGGAACGCGTTTTAGAATTGGCTGGCGAAAGTGTTCGTTGGGAAGATTTAAAACGTTGGGGCGATTTAGACACTCAAGTTGCTGTGGATAAAATTGCACTTCGTGATCCTGATTTTAAAAACTTTGTTGTTGGAAAAAATCAAAGATTACCAATTCCTCAAGTAGAAGTTGACAATAACCCTAATTTGAGTCAACACCCAGAATACTAGACTATAGTTTTTAGGGGAATGGTTCCAGAATCATTCCCCTAAAATTAACGAACACTTGTCCCAATAAAAAATATTATAATGAAAAATACAAAACTATATCTGGCACTTGTGTTAGTAGGGATGTTATTACTTAGTTGTAACACAACTAAATCAAGTTCAGAGGAAGAGAAAAAAACAGCAACAATTGTTGTTGAAAAAAGAGAAATTTGGACAAAAGAACAAGCTAATTCATGGTATGCAAAACAGCCGTGGCTTGTAGGATCTAATTATAACCCAAGTACCGCGATAAATCAACTGGAAATGTGGCAAGAGGAAACTTTTGACCCTAAAAGAATTGATGAAGAACTGGGTTGGGCTGAACAAATCGGAATGAATACCATGCGTGTTTATTTGCATGATTTATTACACAAAGAGGATGCTGAAGGTCTTTACAAAAGAATGGATACCTTTCTAGAAATTGCTGATAAACATCATATCAAAATTTTATTTGTGCTTTTTGATTCTTGTTGGGATCCATTTCCAGAATCAGGAAAACAAAGAGCTCCAAAACCACATGTTCACAATTCAGGCTGGGTACAAAGTCCAGGTCAAAAAGCATTGCAGGATACTACACAATATCCTCGTTTAGAAAAATATGTAAAAGAAACGGTTGCTCATTTTAAAGGAGACCAAAGAATATTAGGTTGGGATGTTTGGAATGAGCCGGATAATATGACCGGACCATCATATGAAAAAGTTGAAATCGCCAACAAAGTTGATTTAGTGTACAATCTTTTAGGAAAAGTATTCAAATGGGCTAGAGAAAGTAATCCTTCACAACCGCTAACCTCCGGTGTTTGGGCAGGTGATTGGACAGAAGCAAATCTAAAACCTATTTTTAAACTACAGTTAGACCAATCTGATGTGATTTCTTTTCATTGTTATGATAAACCCAAAGATTTTTTAAAACGTATCAATGAACTAAAACGTTACGGAAAACCAATGTTGTGTACTGAATACATGGCGCGTCCTAATGGAAGTACATTCGAAGGATTCTTGCCTATTGCAAAAGAAAATAAAATTGCCATGATCAATTGGGGATTTGTTGATGGCAAAAGCCAAACGAAATACTCTTGGGACAGCTGGACTAAAAAATACGATGCGGAACCGGAATTATGGTTTCACGAAGTATTTCATACCGACGGTACGCCGTATAAAAAATCAGAAACCGATTTAATTAAAAAAATGACTTCTGAGGTTAATAACAAATAAAAGAAGTTAAAAACTAACCCTATTTTAATTCCTTAAAATAGGGTTATAATACCAAAAAGAATGAAAAAAAGCATCCTAAATACAGTTTTAATAGTTGCCGTTTTATTGTTGGAGACCGCATTATTTGCGCAACAACCTAATCCTCCGGGGCAAGCCCAAAACGGTTCAAAACCGAAGAACGAAGCCTATTTGTTTGCACACATGACGCATACCGATTATGGCAGACTGTATTATTCTGTAAGTCTTGATGGCTTGCATTGGACTAATTTAAACAACGGAAAAAGAGTTTTTCCCGAATATCAAGGACACCCTGACATTTGCAAAGGACCAGACGGCAAGTATTATATAGCAGGCAACACCAGCGATGATTCACCAGAAATTAATATATGGATTTCTGATGATTTAATAACTTGGAAAAAGCATGCTGTTTACACGCCAAATCTGAAAAGTACTCCTGATTATTCCAACGCATTGCAAAGAATAGGCGCTCCAAAATTGTATTACGACAAAGACTCCGCAAAGTTTATACTAACCTGGCACACGCCTCACAAACCAGGTTCTAAAGAAGATCCTGAAGACTATTGGGCAAGTCAAAGAACACTTTACGTGTTGTCCAAAGATTTAAAAACATTTGAAGGCACTCCAAATCGATTGTTTGATTGGGACATGGGAACAATTGATGTATTCATCAGAAAAGTGGGAGATTCCTATTATGCCATTTTAAAAGACGAAACTTATCCAACTTTATATTGGACAACAGGAAAAACCATCCGAGTTGCTAAATCAAAATCGTTGTTAGGGCCTTATTCCTTACCTCAGGAATCAATCAGTCCGAATTTCAGGGAAGCACCTATGCTGATTCCATCTCCAGATGACAAAATTTGGTATATGTATTACGAGCAATATCCCGGAGTTTCTTATGGATTATCCATTGCAGATAATTTAAACGGGCCTTGGTTTCAAGCATCGGGATATACTTTTTACAGCGATTGGGACAAGTACAGCTTACCCGAAAAAGCAAGACATGGTTGCATGATTTCTATATCCACAAAAGAGTATGATAGTTTGGTGCAAAAATTTGGTATCACCAAAACAGAATCGAATCCCAAAAAGTAAAAAATGAAAAAAATAAACTATGCATTTCTAGGGCTTATTTTCATCCCGTTACTTTCCTGTAGTGATTCTCCCAATGTGATTGATGAAAAACCCGTTGTAGAAAATATTGCGTCCAAACCAGCTGTCGAAGGCATCAGAATCGCTTGGGATTACAACTCCTTAGTTCAGGTTTCGGATAAAAATAGTACCGATTACAATGGATACGCCAGATTAGTGCAATTAAACGACAAGAAATTAATGTGCACTTATGAATCCGGCGGAGCAATTTTAGTTAAAACAAGTTCTGATTTTGGAAGTACTTGGAGCGCACCTATTACAGTAGTTTCAGGGAATGCTTCGGTGAACATGACCACACCGGATATTTTACAACTAAAGGATAATTCTATTTTGATTTGTTACAATCCAAGACCAATTGCCGGAAACGGTACTGAAAAATTTTCAATCAATACGATTAAAAGTTATGATGGAGGTTTGACTTGGAAAGAAAATCAAATCGTGTATGAAGCCAGTTCTGAGTTTGAAAATGGCTGTTGGGAACCTTCGGCCTTGCAAATTCCGAGTGGCGAAATTCAATTGTTTTTTTCCAATGAAAATGTGTACCGCAATTCGAATGAGCAAAATATTTCGCTGATTCGTTCTTCAAATAATGGCTTAACATGGTCAACAACACCAGAAATTGTGAGTTTCAGAGCCGGAAAAAGAGATGGAATGCCCTCTCCGATGCTATTAAAAAATCAAAATGAAATTGTTTTTTCTATTGAGGACAATAGCATTGAGAATCAGTTTAAACCGTATATCATTCGAAACACAATTACAGAAAACTGGAAACAAACTGTAGATGCAAATAGCATTAACAGAAATTATGCTTTGGAAGAAGTACTGAGCAACCCAGTTTATGCGGGTGCTCCATATCTGTCACAAATCAGCACGGGTGAAGTTTTGATGTCCTACCAAGGAACCGAAAACAGAGCAACTAACGACATTAATAATGCCGATATGAAAGTGGTTATTGGTACTAATGATGCTAAAAATTTCAACAGGAAATCTACTCCATTTCTACTTTCGAGCGGAAAATCGGCTTTATGGAACAGCATAAAAGTATTGGATGACGATACGGTCGTTGCTTTAACCACCACAAACCAATTTTCAAATTCATCACAAATTTGGATGATAAAAGGACGAATTGTACCAGAAATTAATGCAACAAAAGAAACAGCCATAATTGACGGACAAAGCAATGAAGCGGTTTGGCAAAAGAAAAGCCCTGTTTTTATTGGCCAAAAAAGTAGCACTCAATTAGAAGCTAATTTTACGTTCGATACCGAATTTTTATATGCTTTTGCTCAAGTAAAAGACAGCCAAATTGTAAGTACCGATGCGTTAACCGGAAGCGATGGTTTGAATTTGTATTTAGACCCTAAAAACAGAAATTTAATCGCCTCGGGAAAATCCATTTTTAAACTGGAATTAGGACAATCCAATCTGTTTTCGATATACGAAGGAGAAAACAGCAAATGGAAAAAACTAGACAATCCGCAAGGAATTGTAACAACAACGGTCAAAACTACAAACGGGTATCGAATCGAAGTCAAAATACCGTGGAATGTATTAGGTGGAATGCCGCCAAAACAAACCAGAATAGGTTACAACATAGAACTTAGAGAAAAAGGAACAAATAATTACACCGAAAGTATTGCACCCAATAGTAGTGACAAACCGTATTCTTGGTCCACTTTAAAACTGGTGAATTAATACAAAAAGGTAAAAAAGACAGGACGTTTTATAATGGTTTAAAACGTCACTAAAAGGAGGTTAGTTGTGTTAGGTTTGTTTAATTACCAGGCTATTTTTTATATAGTCTGGTAATTTTTTAGTAACAGAAATAGAAAAACAGCACGTCAATTTTAATGAGGTGCGTCAAAAATAAATTAGATACAAATGAAAAAAAATGTAACAGTACTTCTCTTTTTATGCTTGGGATTATCATTATCCGCACAATGGAAACCGGCTGGAGAAAAAATTAAAACAGAATGGGCGAATAAGGTAAATCCAAAACAGGTACTTCCTGAATATCCTCGTCCGATAATGGAGCGCAAGGAATGGAAAAACCTCAACGGATTATGGAATTATGCTATTCAAGAAGTTGGAAAATCAGCTCCTGCAAAATATGACGGTCAAATTCTGGTTCCTTTTGCAGTAGAATCCAGTTTATCTGGCGTGATGAAAGAAGTGGGTGCTAAAAATGAACTTTGGTACAACACCACTTTCAACATAGAATCCAATTGGAAAGGCCAGAATATTTTGCTCCATTTTGGTGCAGTAGATTGGAAAACTGAAGTTTGGTTGAATGGCGTTAAAATTGGTTCACATACTGGCGGATATACTCCGTTTTCTTTTGACATCACTCCTTTTATAGCTGGAACAACACAACAATTAACGGTAAAAGTTTGGGATCCTTCCAATGAAGGAACACAACCAAGAGGAAAACAAGTGAAGAATCCGGAAGGAATCTGGTACACACCGGTTACGGGAATTTGGCAGACGGTTTGGATAGAACCTGTCAATAAAAAGAACATCACTACGCTTAAAACTACTCCAAATATTGATCAAAATGTGATTAGTATGAAACCTGAGGTTTCGGGAGCGAGTTATGGCGATGTAATCGAAGTGACCGTTTATGATGATTCAAAAACAATTGCAACCGGGAAAGCTTCCGTTGGAGAAAACTTGGAAATTGTTTTAAACAATCCAAAATTATGGTCTCCAGAATCTCCTTTTTTATACAAAACCAATGTAAAATTGATTAGCAACGGAAAAGTTGTCGACCAAGTAAAAAGTTATTTTGCGATGCGAAAAATTGGGTCTAAAAGAGATGCAAATGGCGTGCTTAGAATGCAATTAAACAACAAGGATTATTTCCAATTTGGACCGTTAGATCAAGGTTGGTGGCCAGACGGATTGTACACTGCTCCTACCGATGAAGCTTTAAAATATGATATTGTTAAGACCAAAGAATTAGGTTTTAATATGATTCGCAAGCATGTCAAAGTAGAACCGGAACGCTGGTATACGCATTGTGATGAACTGGGAATTTTGGTATGGCAAGACATGCCAAGTGGGGACGAACAGCCTATATGGCAAGACAAAAAATATTTTGAGGGAACTGAATTGCAAAGAACGCCTAAATCTGAAGAAATTTATAAAAAAGAATGGAAAGCCATTATGGATCATTTGTACTCGTATCCAAGTATTGTAGTTTGGGTTCCTTTTAATGAAGCTTGGGGACAATTTAAAACGGTTGAAATTACGGAATGGACCAAAAATCACGATCCAAGCCGATTAGTGAATTCGTCCAGTGGAGGAAATCATTTCCAAACGGGCGATATTTTGGATTTACATAAATATCCCGGACCGGAATTGTATCTTTATGATGCCAGACGAATTACTGTTCTTGGTGAATATGGCGGAATAGGATTACCGCTGGAAGGTCATTTGTGGAAAGCAAACGACAATTGGGGTTATATCAAATTCAAAAACGCTACCGAAGTTACCAATGAGTATATCAAGTATGCCAAGGAGTTGAAAAAACTAGTCAAAACTGGATTTTCTGCGGCAGTTTATACGCAAACTACTGACGTAGAAGGAGAAGTAAACGGTTTTATGACCTACGACAGAAAAGTGGACAAAATGGATTTCGAAAAAGTAAGAACTATTAACAAAGAGGTTATCGATGCTCTAAATCATTAATCGGACTAAAAAAATTATAATGAAAAAATACTTAATACTGATTGTATACATTATTGCCTCGGGCTGTAATTCAGAAGCTTATTCGCAAAAAGAAACCTTTACCAATCCTATTTTGCCATCTGGTGCAGACCCGTACAGCACGTATTACAATGGCTATTATTATTACACCCATACCTTGCAAAATCGTTTGGTA